>Ga0179594_10000153_pt1 | contig 20843 bp, 22 predicted proteins | sample CZOMad1_1_08_16f_FD_148625 | JGI IMG/M metagenome (GOLD analysis project Ga0179594, IMG submission 148625) | Vadose zone soil fungal communities from Angelo Coast Range Reserve, California, USA - CZOMad1_1_08_16fungal (Illumina Assembly) | ecosystem: Environmental > Terrestrial > Soil > Vadose...
GAAGAAGGTCTTTGCGTTCGACATTGACCTGGCCCAGGCTCAGCGACTCGCAGATGAACTTTCGAGTGAACTGGCGATCGACGTCAGTGTCACGGAAGATCTTGAGCGCGCAGTCGGCCAAAGCGATATCGTCGTCACTTGCACACCTGCGAAACAGCCGTACCTGCAAAGACACTTTGTCCGCCCGGGAACTTTCATCGCGGCAGTCGGAGCCGACAGCGAAGACAAGCATGAGTTAGAGGTTGATCTGCTGGTTGAGAACAAAGTCGTCGTAGACGTGCTCGACCAGTGCGCCAGCATCGGCGAAGTTCACCATGCATTGCAAGCCAAATTGATGACCCGCGAAAGTGTTCATGCCGAACTCGGTGAAGTAATCGCCGGAACGAAGCCGGGCCGCACTTCGGCGGACGAGGTCATTGTCTTCGACTCCACCGGCATGGCCCTGCAGGATGTGATCACAGCGACACTCGTTTATGAAAAAGCTGTCGGAAAATGCGTTGGTACTTTGATGGCCTTCGCGGCGTGACTTTTTGAAAGGGAAGAACAACTCGGAACAGAGCCTCGAGGATGGTTTTCTGCACCAGGTTTGGTGTCTAATACATGTTGGATCGCTTTAACCCTTCGAAGCTCTGTCGATGAGGGCTACAAATGTTGAAAAGCTATGACTAACGCATCCCTACCTCCATTCTCATCGCGGAATCGCGGCGCTCATTCACAAATTGATAACGCCTTCCCGGAGAGTGCCCGGACGGCGCTACTCCATTTGCTATTTGAACTCGTTGATCGAGAGTACGTTGGAGGTTGGAAAAAGCTTGCTCGTGAACTGGAGCGCATTTCCAGGGAGCGACCGGTTGACTATGATTCCGAGGATATTGTCCGGTGGAGGAACGTGGTCGAGCAGGTTCTTTCTGACCTTCCGTGGGAGAAGGTGTTCGATTTTTTTGAACGGTTACATAGCCAACTAGCACAAGATGTCACACAGTGGAATCAAGAGTGGGATCAAAGCGTAATTCTAACTTCTCGTTCTGAGGTTCAGTTGTATATCGGCAACGAGTTACAGCGAATCATTCTCGAAGAACACCTCGCTTTTGAATTCTCCGAGGGTCTGGTGCGACGTCGTGGCCGTCGACACACTACAGAACGCATTTCACGGGCAGAGCTGGTTCTTGGCGATCCTCGTTTGTTGGCTTCGCGAGAGCACTTTAACAAAGCGCTTCGGTACTTTCGGAACGTCTCTCAACCTGATCATGAGAATGTGATCAAGGAGAGCGTGTGCGCCGTCGAGGCAGCAGCACGAGTCTTGTTTTCATCGGCAGGTGGATCAACTTTGGGTGACGTAATCAAGTCTATTACGGGGTCGGAAACCGGCCAGTTGCCAAAGCCAATTGCCAATACGTTTCATGGCTTATATGGCTTCCGGAATGGTGGGGCCGGAGTCGCTCATGGTGGCGGTGGGGCGGGTCCCGCGACGGCTGAACTTGCAGAATACGCGATGTCCATGGCCGCGTCACAAATAGTGCTGTTGGTAGACCTAGCGAACGCGAGTGATGGCGAAGTGCCTTTCTGAACCCAATGTTCAACAACCGCAGATTGGCTCGGATTTTGTTATGGCAGGACGCGATTAGTGCTGACTTGCGCGGCCCCGGACCGCCACTCGGGGTTGATGCACGGGAATCAGATGTATGAAGGCATGCTGAGACTTTTTTATCGGTGACGCAATCACAGAGGTAAGTCCTGGCAACGTAAGATAGAATTGGACGCATGGAAAACCCATCATTACACGAATACCATCCGGACTACCAAAAGTATTTTGACTTGGTGCCGGCCGGTGATTACCTGCTGCTCGTAGAACAAAACTCAATCGATACGGTCAACTTTTTCGAAGAGATACCGAGCGACAAACATGACTATCGATACGCGGACAAGAAGTGGACGGTAAAAGAGGTGCTCATGCACATCATTGATACCGAGAGAGTATTCTCTTATCGAGCTCTGGCTGCCGCAAGAGGCGACCATACTCCCATCTACAGAATGGACGAAGAACTCTATGCCAGTAATGTCGATGTCACTCAACGGACATTACGGAGTCTGATTTCGGAGTTCAAGGCTGTCCGCAGTGCGACGGAAACATTGTTTGAAAACTTGACGGACACTCAAAGTAGACGATCGTGCAACGTTGTATCTCATCCGATGACCACTCGCGCCATAGGCTACTTTCTGATCGGACACGTTCAACATCACCTGAATGTCATTCAAGAAAGATATTTGTGAAGTGAGACCGAACAATCACGTTGCCTCAGCAATAACGTGAGACTGGCATGATGAACAAAATATTGTCGTATTGGGAAGCGGCTGACAAAGGGTCGGACCGCAGCGTCGGATACAATACGATAGCCGCCGTGCCCAAAGGAGAAGGTCTTGTCAAGAATCATTGCCGGCGCAACCCTGGCAGTTATCTGCTCGTTCTCAGTGGCGCAACGAGTTGGAAACAGACTACGGACCAGGAAAAGCGTAACGAAGAGGTGGACGGCAACACATGTTTCGCAATCCTTCGACAACTAAGATAGTCGAATTTCTCACCTCAATTGGTATTGAGGTTGTGCCGGCGCGATTGGAGCGCGAATGTTTCCTCCCCGGCATCTTGATTGAATCCGGGAGACTTCTTTTCGATGAGGCTCAGCTCACATATCCCGGTGACTTGCTGCATGAGGCGGGGCACCTGGCAGTGGCGCCGAGCGCCGTGCGAGCTGATTTAAGTGGCGAAGTGATTATTCCGGGGGCCGATATGAGCGCGGTCGAGGTACAAGCCACAGCCTGGGCATATGCGGCTCTCATCCATCTTGAGTTAGATCCCAGATTACTGTTTCACGAGGGTGGGTACGCGGGAAAGTCTGAAGGGCTAATCTTTACCTTTGCATCGGGATGCTACCATGGAGCTCATGGCTTGCAGTCGGCAGGGCTGACAGTCACAGGTGAAGTTGCCCGCAAGCTTGGCATTGCGCCGTACCCTAACATGATAAAGTGGCTCAGAGATTGATGCCCATCAGCAGCGGGAGCGCGGGCATCCTGCCCGCATTGGGAGCGCGGGCATCCTGCCCGCATTGGTATTGAAGAAGACGGCGGGCAGGATGCCCGCGCTCCCGGGTTCGCTGGCTGCTCGTTCAAGCAAGCGGAACTTCGGACTCACGGAAAGGAAGCTCTTTTATGACCCAACCTACGAATCTTTTTGTTTGCCCGACAAGCCACATGGACTGGGATTGGACCATTACGTTCGAGCAGTATTACAAACTCGGCACGGGTAACTCTGGGACGGCATCGGTTCAGAGCATTTTGGACGCTGCCGTCTCGCTCTACGGTAGTGGGACTGACTTGTTTAATGTAGCTGAGCTTGGCTGGGTCCAGCGCTACCTGGTGGATCAGGGTGGGACGCTGGCCGGCTCTCCCAACCTCGCTCGAGCGCTCCGTCTAATGGGCGGGGCCGTCACCTCGCCGGACAACATCGTCTGCGGCGGCGAAGTCTTCGTCCGGGGCTATCTGATTGGGCGGCAGTGGGCCCAGTCGATGGGACTCTGGTCCAACATCGCAAACGTATCGTGGATGCCGGACGACTTCGGACACGATCCCGAGTTGCCGATTATCCTTTCGGCTATGGGACTGACAGCAGTCGGCTTCGCGCGCTGCCCCGGGGCCTTTCCGCTGTTTGCTCAGCCACTCGACAAGGGCGCGTCTTTGGCATGCTCGCTCTTGGCGGAGGGACTAGCTTTCAATTGGCAAGCAAGCGACGGATCTATGGTGTTTGCACATTTTATGCCCAACACCTATGGCGTGCCGTTCTACAGCGAGGGCGCCGACGGCGCTGGCAACGCGGCTGCCTGGGCTCAGTTCATCAATGCAGATTACCTGTCCAGCTACAATTGCCCGTCACAGTCCGCGGTAGTATGGCCTGGCGGCGTCGCGTTTGCGCCTGCGGGCGGCGACTTTGCGTTACCCGACACAGGCTGGGTCAACGGCGTAGCCGCCTTCAATCAGTTAGCGAACGGTACGAAAGCGACCATCGGTACTTTCGTTGACTACTTTAACGCGGTGCCCGCCGCCGATCTGGTGACGAAACAGATCGATCCGTCGAACTTCTACACTGGCTACTTCGGCAGCCGGCCTGAACTCAAGATCCTGCAAGCGCGTGCTTCGCGCGATCTTGTGTCGGCGGAGGGCGTGAGTTGCCTGCTGCGGCTCGGCTCGGTGACCGGCGGCGGGGCGCTTGACGCGCTCGACGCCGCCATTGCGCAAGTTTGGAGCATCCTCGCGCCGAGCACTCACCACGACTTTGTCACAGGGACGTCGAACGATACGGTTTACAAGTCGGAACAACTGCCAATGCTTTCGCTGGCCGCAAGTTTGGCGAAAGCGGCGTACCGGCAATTACTTCAGATCATCGCGAACTCGATAACGCCGAGCGGTCCCGGCACTGTGGTTGTGGTCCACAACCCAGTCGGCGTCTCGCGGAGCGGCGTGTTCAAAATCGAAGGCGGAACCGCGGTCAATTTCGAGGGGTCGGGACCGGCGATGGTCCAACCTCTCGTCGATGGCGGATTGCTGGTTCAGGCGCCTGCGGTTCAGAGTCTGGGCTACCTTTCGGGTATGGTGACGTCGGGGAAACCGGCAACGCCGAAGGCCCCGGTGGACGCAGGCACGGAAGTGACGATTGACAATGGCACCATCTCGATAATTCTCTCGCAGAGCCAGCTCTGGGCAATCACGTCAATCGCGCTGGACGGCGGCGCAAACTTGCTGCCGGCAGGCGCCGCCAACTTGCTGGTCATTTACCACGACACCGGCAACCTATATCAATACGGCAACGAGCCCATGCAGGCTTCCCCAGATCCGGAGTTCGGGAAATTTGAGCCGAGGAAGCAACCGCTCACCGCCGGCAAGGCGACCCAGACTGAGTTCGGCCCGCTGCGGTGGCGCGTAGAAGCTGAGGTGATTGGGCCACACAAAATCAAGTACTTGATTGTCTACACACTGATAGCCGGCGAATCCATCGTGCGGATCAGCGTGACCGGCAGCGCGCCCACGCACACCACTGTCGTGACGACCTTCCCAGCAATCGCGACCGATGGCACGACAGACGCTACGCACTTGATCTATGGCACGGCGCACCACTTCCACGAGGATGCTGCGACTCCGTACTGGAATGGGCCTACGTTCAAGGCGACGCACGATTTCCTGATGCCGGCAGCCGACACCGCTGCCACTTTCGCACTCGCGGCGATCTATCACGACGGAATGCCTGCGTGGGCCTGCGACCAGGGTATGGTGCTGGGCTCGCTGTTTCGCAACACGCCCGGCGGGCCGCGAGGCGCCAGCGGAACTGACAGCGATACGCACACGCAAACGTACGCTCTGCGCATCTCCACGACGGCGCTCGACCAGGCGCAGGGGACGCCGCTTGTCGAAGCGCTACAGATCACGCGGCCGCTGCGCGCAGCGCTCGCCTCCGCCGGGAATCGGTCAGAGAGCCCCGTGACGATGAAACCGTCGGCATCACTTGCGTCTGTAACATCGCCAGCTCTGATTCGCGTAACCAGACCGATGGGCGAAGTGAAAAGCGTAGCGAACTACGCGTTAGCGCCTCAGGCCCAGGTTGCATTGCGCATCTATCGACCGGATGCCGACGGCACAGAGACTTCGGTGGAGGTGACGATGCCAATGCTCACGTCGGCGTCGCAAGCGACAGGGACACTGATCACGGCGCTCGAACAGCTCATTCCGAACGCGCCTGAGGTGACGGTTAACGGCGATGTCCTGACCGTGCCAACCAGCTTCGCGATCACGACTATAGCGGTCACCGCGACGCGGCCAACTTAGCCCACGGCGTGTGTCAAAACTCAGGTGTGTGTGAGTAGAGCCGCGAAATTCTAATGCGTTCAGAAGTTGGTCACTTTTGGGCTTTTGTCATCTTCGCTATTGGTGCTGGTGAGTCTTGAGCCACTCGGCGCGCAGCATGAAACTGCCGTCGGTGACGATGCGATCACCTGTGCTTACACCTTCCAGTGCTGGATAGGAACACCTTGTCTCAGGCCCCAGCCGAACGGGTCGCAGTACAAACTCATTCGGCTTTTCCGTCGCGAGAAAAACACATGGCTGACTGCCGATGGTTTGTACGGCATCTTTGGGGACGATGGCGCTTGTTTTTTCCGCAGCGCCCTGGCTGGCAAACGCGACGTTGACATACATGCCGATCTTGAGAATCTGGCCGGGGTTGGCCAGCTCAATTCGTACTTGCGCCGTGCGGGTTGGCTGATCGATTTTGGGGTCGACATAGGAAACCTGTCCGCGAAATACTCGGCCAGGGTACGCGTCTGAAGTTACGTTGGCGCCGCTGCCGATGCGTACCGTCGCCAGATCTTTCTCATAAACCTGTCCGACTACCCAGACCGTCGAAAGATCAGTCACGCGCATCAGTTCTTTGTTTGCTGGAATCACTTCGCCGGGATTGACCGAGCGACTCGTCACCGTGCCGGACGAAGGCGCAGTCACCGTAACCTCGGAACTGATTTGCGAGGTCGAATCAAGACCGTCGATGCGCTGAGAGGAAAGGCCAAACAGCGAGAGTTTTTGGCGCAGGTTGGCGACGGTTGTTTCCGCTTCGCGGTATTGCGGGTGGCCATCTCGAGTTCCTGCCGGCTGGCGGCCCCGATCTCGACCAACTTCGCAGTGCGCAGGTGATGACGATGATGCTCATCAAGTGCGGCTACGGCGGCAACATAACGCGACTCAACTTCCGCCAACTCATTGCTGGAAACGACGGCGACCTTCTGCCCGCGCTTGAGACCTTGACCAAGTTCACCGCTGACACTGCGCACGATCCCGCCAACCAAAGAGATCACCGGCGTTTCTTTGTAGGTATTCGCCTGCACGGTTCCAGTCGTCATCTGACTGTCGGCCTGGGCCAGGGGCTGCTCGCCAACGGTTTCGATTTTCAGGCCCGCTCGTTGCGCCTGCTCGGGCGTCAGGATCAGTCGCTGGTCGCCAGTCGATGGCGGCGGGGTTGATGTCTCTGCAAACGAGACCGAACGGGGCGCGGGCACAGGCTGACCGGTTCTTGCCGGCCACAGGAACCACACGATGAGGCCTGCGATCAGACCCACGGTAATTACCGCGACGATGATCACCGATCGTGCTCGCGACCGAGCCGGACCCTCGGCTGTTGGCGCAGCGCCGTCTGGCTGCGTAATCGGGCGATTGCCCGCCACATTCGAATCGTTGCTTTTAGTTTCTTCGTTCATCTTCGTGGTCCCTGTAGGTTGGTGACCGCCAGCCGCAGCGCGGCGAAATCTTTATAGAAAATCGGTTCATAAAGGAGCCCTAAGCCCCGCAGGGGCGAAATATTTGGTCGCCCATAAATGGGCTTTAAGGATCGAATCGGCACGGTAGACTCTAAACATCTCGTGCCTACGGCACTTTCGGATTACCTAATTGCGTTCATCAACGCGGCGTTCATCCTCGGACCTTCGTCGCTACCGCTCGCGGCTCTCAAGCTCCGGTGTGGACGTCGCGCGACTAATCTCCACGCGCGCGTTGTAAACCGCCAGTTGTGTATCAATGAATTCATTCTCCAGTTCAATGAATCGCCGTTGCTCGATCAAATAATCACTCCACGGCTTTGAGCCCAGCTCGTACGTTTGCCTGACGACGCTGAGATTGTCTTTCGCCTGCGGCCGCACTCCCACCCGAAATATTTCCATCGCGCGCGCCGCTCGCTCGTATTGCGCATACGATGCCGCGACTTCGTGCTTTACTGTTAGCTCGCCGAACTCACGGCGCTGTTTGGCCGCCGCTGCTTCCTCGACAGCCGCTTCAATGGCTCCCTGGTTCTTGTTCCGCACCGGCAGATCGACTGAAACACCAAACTTGAAGAAATGAAACACGCTACTGACCGGCTGCAAGCGTCCGGCCTGGTCAACACCGAAAACAGGAAAGCTGGAACTCATGCGCTCATAACCCGCTGAAAGACTGGCTCCGGGCGGCCTGCGGCGCGCGCCTGCTCGATGCGCGCATCCGCCAGCGTTTCCATTGCGCGGGCGGTTAACAGGTCCGGGCGATCCCGCAACGCTTGCCCGGTGGCATCCGCAAGCGGGCGCAATGGATCAGTGAGGTTATCGAAATCACCGCGCAAGCGCAGTTGATCTTCCGGTTGCATACCGATCGAATTTTTCAGTTCCAGCATCAACACATCGAGACGTCCGGCGGCGCTTTCGCGCATTGAGCGCAGTCGATTCAACTCGACCAGCGCCATGTTCTGTTCCAGCGGCGGCGCAGCACCTTCGTCAACGCGCGGCGATCAGGTTGAAGCTCTGCTGGCTGGATTCGACTGCCTGGTCTGTGAAGGAAAGCTTCGGCGCCTGGGCCAGCGCCGAGCCGAACTTCAGCCGCACCTCAGCAGCCAGTAAGCGCTCGCGGTTCGCGATTTCCAGCTCGCCCACTGCCACCTCGTGTTCGGCAACTGCTACGCGCCTGGCGACGGCCGCCCAACTCGAGCGGCAAACTGGCCATCGCCCCGGCACTGTTGTCGCCGCCGTTTACCTGCTGCGCGCCTTCGATCTCGATTTTCGGATTCGGGCGCAGACGCGCTTGCTGGACCATTGCTCGGGCTGCCTTGAGCTGTGTACGCGCCGCCTCGAGATCGAGATTGTGTTTGAGCGCATAGGCGACGACCTCACCCGCCGTCAGCCCCGTTTGCTGGTCCAGGTAACGAGCCAGCAAAGGAGCGGTCAGCTTGCCGGGAGTTGGGGTCTGCGCGAGTGCGGGCCACACTGTCGAAGGCACGACAAGCACCAGGCAAAGCACCCATTTTCGTTTGTGCGAATCAGAGAACATATTCAATGCACGATCAACGCTCCGCTCAACATCTTCATGCCGCAGATAAAGCTGAATGTTCCCCTCGTTTTCGGCGTGAAGCTGACTACGACCGGCTGGTTCAACGGCAGGACGCGCCGGATATTGAAATCCGGCAAGTCAATTTCTTTCGCGCAGGTGGCGTCCGTCGTCCGCAGGAAAGTGACCCGCGCACGTAGGCCTCGTCGCAAACGCAAGCGAGCCGGTTGATAACCACGCGTGCTGATTTCAATGCGCGCCGTTTGCGCTCGTGGTTTGGCTTCGACGCCGGTGACCGCGGCAGCGATGATCACAACGAATAGCAACTGATATTGAATCCAGAGTCTAGCCAGCTTGGGAAAGAGGGAGACGATCCACGAAAGCACACGAAACCAGCAACAAATCACACAAAAAAAAACGTGGTAGTTCGTGCGATTTCGCGTTCTTTCGTGTCCCTTCGTGGATCGTTCTCATGTTCTTGCTAGGCTTCTTGATCAAGTTGTCCTCCATTTTCTATTGCTGCTGCAGACATGGCCGCTCGCGTTTCCTCCCTCCGCAACTCTCGTTCGCGCAGCCAGAAAAATATTACCGGCGTGACGATCAGCACATGCACGAGGCTTGACACCATTCCTCCCAGCACCGGGGTCGCCAGCGGCTTCATCACTTCGGCGCCGGCGCTTGTGCTCCACATGATGGGAAGCAATGAAGCGATCACGGTCGAAACCGTCATCACCTTTGGTCGCAAACGCAGCAGGGCTCCTTCGGTGACTGCCTCAAGCAGCGACGCGCGAGTCAACTGGCCGAGCTCGCGTCGCTTCCGCGCCACGGCCTCTTCCAGGTAGATGACCATCACGACCGCGGTCTGCACGGCGGTTCCGAACAACGCTATGAAGCCGACCCACACGGCGACTGAAAAGTTGTAATGCATCAGCCACAGCAGGTAGACGCCGCCAGTGAGAGCGAACGGCACAGCCAGCAGCACATGCGCGGCTTCCAGCGCCGAATGGTAAGTGATGTAGAGCAGGGCGAAGATGATCACCAGGACTAATGGCCCGACCAGCAGCAAGCGACTGCGGGCTCGCTGCTGATTCTCGTATTCGCCGCTCCACTCGATGTAGTAACCCGCGGGCAGGCTTAGCTGTTGGGTGATGACGTTCTTCGTCTCCTCGACAAAGCCGCCGACGTCGCGGCCGCGCACGTTCAGCAACACCGTGCCGCGCAGTAAACCGTTTTCGCTGGAGATCATCGTCGGGCCTTGCACCTCAGTGATATCGGCCAGTTGCGCTAAGGGAATCGCCGCGCCGGCGGGCGAGGTGATGGGAATTTGGCCCAGGGCCGCGGTGCTGCCGCGAAACTCCTGCGCGAACCGCACGCGTACAGGGAAGCGACGACGCCCTTCGATAGTGATCGAAAGATTTGTTTCGCCGATGCCTTTTTCGATCGTGTCCTCGATTACTTTGGCGTCGATTCCGTAACGCGCCGCTGCCGTGCGGTTAAGGTGAATGTCGATGTAGGGCGCACCGCTGATCTGCTCCGGATAGACGTCTTTGGCGCCGTTCACCTTACGAACCAGATCGGCCACCTTTCGTGACAGCTCCTCCAGGGTCTTCAAATCGTTGCCAAAAATCTTGATCCCCACTTGCGAACGGATGCCTGTAGAGAGCATGTCGATGCGGTTCTTGATCGGCTGCGTCCAGATGTTGGTAACGCCGGGCAAATGTAACTGCTTGTCCATTTCGGCGATGAGTGATTCGCGAGTCACGCCCGGGCGCCACTGTTCGGGCGGCTTCAAATGAACGATTGTCTCGTTCATACTCACCGGCGCGGGATCGGTGGAAGTCTCGGCGCGTCCAGCCTTGCCGACGGCCCACTCAACCTCCGGAAAAGATTTGAGGATCTCGTCTTCCCGGCTCATGATCGCGCGGGCTTCATCCATTGAGATCGCCGGATCAGTAACCGGCATGTACATCAGATCGCCTTCGTTGAGCGGCGGCATGAACTCTTTACCAATACCGGTCGCCAGAAAAATCGCGCCGCCAAAAAGTAGAGCCGCAAACAACACTGTCAACAGTCGATGGTGCAAAGCAAAGCGCAGGACCGGCCGGTAGACAAAATGTAAGCCGCGCATCACTGGATTTGCCTGCTCGGCATGAAACTTCCCGCGCAAGAGTAGGGTGCAAAGCACCGGCACGAGCGTGACAGCGATAATCGTGGCGCCAACCATCGCAAACGTTTTGGTGAAGGCCAGCGGGTGAAACAACTTCCCTTCCTCGCCGGTGAGCGCGAATACCGGTACGAACGCGAGGATGATCACCGCCATGGAAAAGAAAATCGGCCGGCCCACGAGCCGGGTGGATTCAAGCACCGTTTGCCAAACCAGCGCCCGGTCTTTCGGATCAACCTGGCGCTGCTCGATAAACCGAAAAGCATTTTCCGTGACCACGATTCCCGCATCGAAAAGCTAAACGCCGAACTGGCCCGAACCACGCGTACTCCCGGCAAGCCCTGCAGGTTCGTGACCAGCGGATAAGTGACCTGATCTTCGACCTCCTGGGGCGACCGTCCGGTCCAGTCGGTGAAAACGATCACCTGGTTTTCCGACAGATCGGGAATCGCATCGATCGGTGTGCGCAGCAGAGCCCAGTAACCCCAGGCCGCCAAACCAAGGTAGATCGCGATCACCAGACCGCGATTGCGCAGACTGAGTTCGATTAGCTTTTGAATCATCGCGCGGTAACGCTAAAAGTCGTTTTACCTTTTCCCGCCGCACCTTCCCAGGCAAGCTGTCCCTGCCATTCACCGGCCATCGCGACATTGACTTTGCCGCGGTAGACTCCGGGAGTCCCGGTGGTAGTAAAAGTTACGGTGTCGTTCATCGCGGCCATGCTGCCCATCGCGGGCATGTGAAAATTGAGCGAGACCGCGCCGACATCAACCGGCTGGTTGGACGAATTGCTGAAAGAGAGAATTACTTCCTGATCGCCCTGTTTCAATTGACCGGTGCTATTGGAAAGTGTTGCTGTCAGATCGCCGGCTTTGGCCGTGGCAATGGCTTTACCGGTCGGAGCGCTGTTGCCTCCGGTTTTTCTCCCACACGAGACGGCGAACAGGGCCAGCGTGATGACGCCGGCAACGATTGCTGTTTTCATGCTCCAAATCTCCATTCACAAAAGGCGTTGGTGGTAGCACGTGACGCACACGAATGCGCACATGCCATAGCCCGCTGCTCCAAAAGCAACGGCGCGCAGACACACTACTGCCTGGTTGAAATCAGATTAGAAGCGCGAGGTGAAGAATATATGCTGGAGGCGAATCGGTGGGTGGACCATGCGAGCGGCTTTGACGTTGTGCAAATAGAAGCGATGCGGGAAGCCCGGGTGTCCCTGGATGATAGTTTGCAACGGAGGGTTGTGATGGTGGCGACACGCGCAATCCAGCCGGTGGTGCTGAACCATCGTGCGCGCAATTGACCACACAACATAGCTGCGCGGCGATTACTTCCGGACCGGCGCCGCCCATTAAGGCCGCCTTGCAGCAATCCATTCCGGCCATTGCGTGGTCCATGCCGCATGCGTCCGGGCCAAAAGGCAAGGACATGCCCGCGGACACGCTGCCTGCCGGCACGAGCAAAAGGACAAAAGATATGAGCCGGATCTTCATCGCCTGTGTCACTCTAGGGAATATTCGCAATGGGTGTCAAGCGACTTTAACGCAAGGTAGTGGGGTAAGAGTGCCAGAAAAAGCCCTTGCTAACGCGCGGGCTTCTGCTTGGAATCGGAGCCCAAGCAGAAGCCCAACCGTCAGGGAGGGCTATCAGAAGCACCAACACAAAATTGCACCACTACCTAACGCAAAGGAAACCCGCAAAGGCACGCGAAGTACAACCCTTTGCGTTCATTGCGCAGAACCTTTGCGTTCTTTGCGTTTCAATTTCGTAGCTTTACCAGCACTCAACTCAGTGCTCAGTGAGCTTTGCCGTTAGCCTGCTCGATTAGACTGACGATGGTGGTAACCAATTCATTTGCTTCGACAGGTTTCGGCACGAACATCTGAAACCCGGCAGCCAGCGCGCGCATGCGATCTTCAATCCTCGCATATCCCGTCAAAGCAATCGCCGGTGTATCTCCGCCCTCTGCGGTTTCCACCTCTCTGATCTTTCGAATCAGCGCATAGCCGTCTTCGCCTGGCATCCCGATGTCGCAAATAAGCGCGTCCGGTTTCCAGCAGGGCAACGCCTTCAATGCTTCATGGGCCGAACCGACAGTCATCACATCGGCGCCGAACTCTTCCAGCACTCCGCGAATCATGTCGCGTGTGTCGACTTCGTCATCAATGGCCAGAATCTTCAAGCCGGACAGACTGGGCAGTTCGGCGTCGAAGGATCTCGAGTCTCGCATTGCACCCTTGATTGAGTCGATCAAGATCGCCGATGAAGGCTGAACAGCCGCGATCGGAATACTCATGGTGAACGAAGCACCCCGGCCTTCGCCGGCGCTGGTCGCGGATAGGGTACCGCCATGCATTTCGACGAGCCGGCGCGCGATCGCCAATCCCAGACCCAGACCACCGTGCCTTTTCGTCGTGGTGCCATCCGCCTGTCGAAACCGTTCAAATACATGAGGCAGGAATTCCGAGCTGATGCCTGCGCCAGTATCGCTGACGATGATCCGCGCGTGAGCGTCAGTGCGGTCCAGCTTGATCTGTACGCGCCCGCCGCTGGGCGTAAACTTGACCGCATTGGAGAGCAAATTCCAGATGACTTGTTGCAGACGATTTGCGTCTCCGGGAATTTTATCGACCTCGGCGCCAGCGACCATTTCGAGCTGAATATGTTTAGCTTCAGCCGTTGGTTGAACGGAATCTATCGCCGCTTTGACAACCGGTATCAATTCGATTGGCTTGATATTCAACCGCAGCTTGCCGGAAATCATCCGCGACACATCCAGCAGATCTTCGATCAGTTGCGCCTGGGCCTTGGCATTGCGTTCGATGGTTTCAATGGCCCGGCTAACGGTCGCCGCATCGACCTTGTCACGGTGTATCAGCGTCGCCCAACCCAGGATGGCGTTCAGCGGTGTGCGCAACTCATGGGAGACGGTCGCCAGAAACTCATCCTTTAATCGATTAGCTGCTTCCGATTCAGCGCGCATGACCTGTTCGCGGATCAGCAGATCTCGCACCTGGTACTGGCGGCGTCGCGAACGCAGCGCCACCTGGATTGAGCGCAATAACGTAGCGGCGCTCATCGGTCGCTCCAACAGCGTCACGCTGCCCGCGGCTTCGGCGATCAAATCCAGCACCTTCACCTGATGTGATTCGCCGCCGGTAGTCAGAATAATCAGCGGTAGTTCTGACCAGGGTGGTTGGGCCTTGAGGGTTTCCAGAAAATCAGAAAGTTGTGGCAGTTCCAGCGCTTCCTCGGTGAGCAATAGCACGCCCGCATCCGAGAGTTTCGCGCGACCAGCCCCAAGGCCGGCGAAAATTTCAGTCTGAAAGCCTCCCGCCGCGAGCAGCGTGGCCATTACCGCGGCGTCTTGTCCGACGGGAGCGATGATTACCACTCGCTCGTCCTGCTTATTTGTCGGCATCGGTAGTCTTCATGATTTGCGCCGCCGTTCCCTGAAACATAGGCACGCCCGTCAGAATCCCCTGAAATTCTCTCAGCGGTTCCCCAATGCGAATGCCGTGTCCCGACTCCAATTTGAATTCGCGAATAGTCTTTTCGTGACTGCCACTGCGCTTTTTCACCACGGCTAGCGCCTGCTTGACTTCACCCGCCGCCTCAAAATAGCGCAACGTCAAAACCGTGTCAGCAAGATAGCTGAGGTCCACCGGTGATTCGGCGGCACTGACCAATCCGTGTTGGGCCAATACCAGGATCGTGATTACGCCCCGCTGATTGAGATACGACGACAGTTCATGTAGTTGATTGTTGAGATATTTTTCGCCAGGCATGGCGTTGAGATAGCCGTTGAGACTGTCAATCACGATCAGTTTCGCGCCGGTGTCCACCGCTCGCTGAACGCGAACCGCAAATTCTCCTGGAGACAGTTCAGCGGGATCAACTTGCTGGACGGTGACGATGCCGCTCTGAATATATCTCTCCAGGTCGAGACCGAGCGCCTTCGTGCGACCCAGCATGATTCCCCGAGTTTCATCGAAGGTAAAGACCATGGCCGGCTCGCCCTGGGCCGCCATTTGCACGGCGTACTGCAACGCCATAGTCGATTTGCCTGTGCCTGCCGGCCCGAGAATCAGGGTGGTGGTGCCGCGATCCAAACCACCACCCAGCAATCCATCCAGCTCGCTGACTCCACTGGGAACCGGCTGGCGCTGAAAATCAAACTGGTGCTCAGCAGCGATCAGTCTGGGAAAGATGCGCAGGCCGCCGGTGACGATTGTGTAGTCATGATAGCCTTCGCGAAACTTGACGCCGCGCAGTTTGGTTACGCGCAGACGGCGGCGCGATACGCCATAGTCCGGCGACAACTGCTCCATCTCAATGATTCCATGAGTGAGGCTGAGCACGTGCGGATCGACTCCAACCAGGTTGTTGGTCATCTTGTCGTCCAGCAGCAGCACGGTGCTTTGATATTTCGCGAACTCCTGTTTGAGGTTCAAAAGCTGCCGCCGGTAGCGCAAAGGGGTCTCGGCCAGCAGCCGAAATTCCGAGAGGGAATCGAACACGACTCGGGCCGGGTGAGCTTTGCGTGTTTCTTCCAGCAACAGTTCGCTGACTTTGGCAAGTTCCACTTCTGAAGGACGAAAAACGGTCGTCTGTGCTTCCGGTCGGAGCAGATTTTCGATGGCCGATAATTCCAAGAGCGGAATCTCGTCAAGCGACCATCCGTGCGAGTGCGCGACGTTTAATAACTCCCGCTTTGATTCGGATAAAGTAATGTAGAAAACGGTTTCGCCTTGCCGCAGACCTTCCCGCAAGAATTGCAAGGCCAGCGTCGTCTTGCCCGAACCCGGATCACCTTGTACGAGGTAGAAACAATTCCGGGGCAGGCCGCCGGCAAGAGTGTTATCCAAGCCTTCGACACCGGTGGTGCAGCGCTCGGAGTCTTTCGGGGCGTGATCAATTGAAGACGGGTTTGCAGTCATAGGTTTGTCCACTGAAGAATGCCGAGAGCGGCATGACAACACCGCCGGGTAGCACGAAGGGGCTGCTTACACAAGCTGCGAGGGAACCGTCGAACTGATCGGACCGTTGATTTTCCGGCCCACTGCTGGCGAATCCAGGGGGGTTAATGGCGCGCATTGTATCATAAACCCCAACTCGCCTGGTGGTTGGCGAAGAGAGTTTGCCTTTGCGTCCTTGGCGTTAAAGTTATTCATTCCGAACGTGGACCGTGAGTTTTGACACAGCCTCGTGAGGGCGGGCTCCTTCGAAATCCGTCTTATCCAGATCGATGCCCCTCATCTTCAGCCAGCTAGGAAGATTCGCATCCGTTCAAGCTCCGCTTCAAGTTCGCGCTTGAACGCCCGATCGCGTGGTTGCGACTCGACATAGCCGAATTCAGAACTTAGCTCACCAGTCTTCACCGACAGGTTGGCCCACCCAATCACCCGGTCGCGCCAAAGCAGCGGCATTGCATAGTAGCCAAGCTTGCGTTTGGGCGCGGGAGTGTAGGCCTCGAAACGGTATACCCAACCCCACAACAGTTCGAAGCGTCTGCGGTCGTGCACCAACGGATCGAACGGCGCGAGCAGTCGCACCGTATCTTGCGATCCTGCCGAACTCGATCGCCGCACGGCATTCTCCATAGCCGGCCAATACCAGTCAACGCCATCGACTCGTGAGTGCGAGAGCCGCTGTTTGGCTCGCTGCAGAGCATTTCTCAACTCGGCTTGCCACTGCGGCGCCGCAAAGCGCAGCCGTCGCACAACGTATGCCAGGCTCGGCCCGGGCAACGGCGAGTAAATGCGCACCACCACATCGACCAGCGCATCGATCCGCGCTTCTACCCATGCGCGACGTTCAACTGCATCAGGGACCATCTCGTGGCCGGCATTGTGTTGGTGTGCCCGGTAGATGCGGATTCCCTTCTCTCGTCGCGCCACGCGCAGGAAGCCGCTGTAATGCATCGCGTCAAGCAGATGGGTTGTCGCGTTCGACGAGCCGCCCCAATAATTTTTCACCGTGCCGTGCGAGAAGTGTTCATCTACTTCGCGCGGATGCACTGCACCGCGTTCGCGTATGAACTCGAGCAGGAGGTGCGCCCGTTCCTTTTGTGCTGCCGGCCAGGGCCGACCGACGTCGTCGGCAGGCACGCGAGAATCCGAACGTGGATGCATCAGCGCTTGTAGTGCGCTGGTAACAAAACCGTAGTTGACGAAAAAATCCTCTTCGATGTCGAGTGTCTGGTAGCGGCGTTCAAGGTCACCAGCAAGATAGTTCCTGACGCGATGACGCAGGATCAGATCCTGAGCGCGGGCCGGCGCGCGGATCGGATCGGCTTGCACAAAACCCATTCTGTGCAGGGCGCGTTTGAGTGCCGTGGGCTTGAAGAAGTTACGCTCAACCGTAAAGCGGCGCAGATGGTCGAGAGTGATCAGCATGAGCAACTGTCGTCTCCGGTTACCGAACCACGTGCACAGTAGACTGACCGACGTTCAGCGCTGAGGCGCAGAGTACGCCGAGTTAACGCCGAGAGTCGAGATTGGGCCATTAGCAATAACGCAGCGCGGTTGGCGCCGGGTCGATGGGCGTATCGCGTCGGATAGCGCGGAGGTGCTCATCACTTCAGACTCACATTCGCGGTGATCGCGAGAGTGCATCTTCAATCGACTGCTTCAGGCGTTCGCCGCTGCGACCGGGGGCGTAACCGACCCAGTGTTTCAAGATGTGTCCGTCAGCATCGATGACTAATGTCTGCGGGATTGCGTTCCTGCCGTTCATCAATGTCCGCGCCAGTTCGCCGTCCGCCCAACCCAGGCGGAAGCCGAAATCGACATCGCGCAGGAACTTCTTTACACGCTCAGACGAAGTACGCTGGTCTTCGGTGGTCAAACCGATAAACTCCACATCTTTCCCTGCAAAAGCCTTGCGCACTTTCTCAAACTCCGGAACTTCTTTACGGCACGGCCCGCACCATGACGCCCAAAGGTTTATGACCAGCACTTTTCCCTGAAAGTCCGAGAACCGGAAGCTCTTATTGTCGAGCGCTTTGATTTGGCGTTCGCGAACGCTCTCTGGCAGGGATAGCAACTCGGCAGGCGCGGCAGTGCGCCGGGGCGGTGAAATCTCCGGTTCCGGATTGAGTGGCGGCTGAATGGGCACAGTCGTCGGCCCCGGTGAGATGACTCTCCTTCCCGATTGCGAAACAGCCGTCACAGAGCAGACGATGGCCAGGAGGAATGGTAGGAATACTCTTTTCATAGCATCGAGCCACTAACGAATAGTGTCCTTTGATTCCTTGTAACGCAAGCTGTTAGCTTGCGCGTAGGTTGAATGCTCTTCAATCAACGCAAACTAACAGTTTGCGTTACACTGGACCACGAACCTCGCGCTACGCCTTAGCATAACCCGGATGTTACTCCCGAAAGCAAGGTACAGATATGTGCCGGAGCGGTCCGGTTTGAAATCGCCGGCCGTGCTTGCTGTGGATTAGCTATAAACATTTGGCCGCGCTGCGGCTGTCGGTATGGACTAAAGGATTGAGAGTCCGCGGACGCGAACTACTGAAGCATTCTGGAAGGAGTCAACGCAGTCTTTCCTCTAGCAGGCTGATGAAAAACCGGACTTAGCCACAGAGACACGGAGACACAGCGGATGAGAACAAAGACTCTATGAATTTATTGGCCTGATTGATTCTGATCCTTGCCTTCTCCGTGTCTCTGTGACTCTGTGGCGATCTTGCTTTTTTCAGCAGCCTGCGAGAGCTAGGCGCAGGACGCAAGCGCCGACGCCGACGCTCCTCGGCCACGAGAGACTGGAAAGAATTCAACCCCAGCGGTAATTTGGAAAACAGAATCCAGGCGCGTAAGTTCCAACACGCTGCTTACCCACTTCGTTACATTCATCAGTTCAAAGCGGATTCCTTTGGCTTCAGCCTGCTGGCGCAACTCCAACATCACTCCCAAACCGCCGGCATCGACTGTGGTCACCCGCGCAAAATCGAGTATCACCGCGCTGACCTGTGACACCTCTGCCAGAGAATTCACGGCCTCGCGCAGAGTCTCAGTTTCACCATTCACGATTCGCCCTTGCAGGCACAGGACAGCGACGTTCCCCAGATTTTTGGCGTGTACTTTCAACATGACTATCTCCCCTATGACAGTTAGTGCAAATACCCTCGGTTCGGTTTCAACTTTCTTGCCCTGTAGAGATAACACCGCCGAGTCGGGATTTCTGATTATCTTTTTTCAAATATTCTCATTCATGCGCACTTCAGGTTGATTACGCCTTGCCTCAATTAACCCGATCGTTTCAACAAACTACGAGAAAGCCGACCGAAAAGTTGCCCAAGATCCTCAGGCTGGAATAGGCGAAAAGAGTAATTACAACAATTGACTGACCACGAGCGGTTTCGTAGAAATCAGTCCGTCAGAGAAAGCCCTTGCTAACGCGCAGGCTTCTGCTTGGAATCGCAGCCCAAGCAGAAGCCCGACCGTCAGGGAGGGCTATCAGAAAGCGCCAACACTGAACTGCCACTACCCCGAATGAGAGTTGCTGTACGCAATCACCTGCGACGGCTGGAATGAGGGCGCTTTAGAGAGAGTCAGGAATTGCGATTCGAGGGTTGAGAGTCAGGAGTCGCGAGGGTGGAGCAATGGCTTTCGTTCTTGACTCGCGACTTATCTTCCCCAGGAGCTACGCGCATGCGCAAGAAGATTCTCTGGATTCTAATACTCGCTGGAGTCGGACTTGGCGGCTGAGGTACCGAAACGGATACGATCAGCCTCTGGCCTGGCTCGAGACCGGGAAGGTGTACAAGGTGGCGCTGCAACCGATGAACACGAGCAACTATTTCGAGGCCGGCCATCGCCTTCGACTGGAAGTGTCGAGCAGCAACTTCCCGCGTTTTGATCGTAACCTGAACACCGTTGCCTGGTTGCGTTGTCAGTAGCCGCTGACGCAGCAGCCATCATCAACATCCTACACTTCTAGCTGGCATTGGGCTCTTGAGTCTCCCAACATACAAACAAAGGACGTGACGCTCCTTCACTCCGGAGGAGCGGAGAACTGGTAATCAGAGCGAGGAATATCTACGACATTATCTGCCGATAGTGGATAGGATTTCCCGCAGACGTGTTAGCCTTTCCCGGATGAAGGAAGACGACGCTATCGAGGTTCTGACGATTGACGGGCGCGAGGTGCGCGTCACTCATCCGGACAAGCCATACTTCTCAAAGCGGACGAAACTCACGAAACTCGATCTGGTTCGCTACTATTTGGCCGTCGCTCCGGGAGCGCTCCGAGGCATACGGGATCGGCCGATTGTCCTCAAGCGGTTCGTCGATGGCGCGGAGGGCCCGGCGTTTTATCAGAAGCGCGCGCCCACCAGTCGCCCTTCGTGGCTCAGAACCGTGACGCTCTCGTTTCCCTCGGGCCGTAAAGCCGAAGAAGTTGTCGTTGACGACGCGGCGGGACTCGCCTGGATCGTTAATCTCGGCTGCATCGAGCTTCATCCTCACCTGGTGCGTTCCGGTGACCTCGAACATCCTGACGAGTTGCGCGTCGATCTCGATCCGGTGCCCGGTGTCCCCTGGGATGATGTGCGGCGCGTGGCGCTCGAGGTGAACGCGTTGCTCGACGAAGTGGGACTGCGGGGTTGGGCCAAGACGAGTGGTTCGCGCGGGATACACGTCAATGTTCGCCTCGAACCGCTCTGGACATTTCTCGACGTGCGTCGAGGCGCGCTCGCTCTGTCGCGTGAGATTGAGCGGCGTGCGCCACGGCTGGCGACTTCGAAGTGGTGGAAGGAAGAACGTCACGGCGTCTTTCTCGATTACAACCA
>Ga0179594_10000154_pt1 | contig 20838 bp, 15 predicted proteins | sample CZOMad1_1_08_16f_FD_148625 | JGI IMG/M metagenome (GOLD analysis project Ga0179594, IMG submission 148625) | Vadose zone soil fungal communities from Angelo Coast Range Reserve, California, USA - CZOMad1_1_08_16fungal (Illumina Assembly) | ecosystem: Environmental > Terrestrial > Soil > Vadose...
GCTGCCGCTGAGCGTGGTTGTGGCCGAATTACTTGCCTGGTTGTCTGACTGCAGTTCTACGTCGAGCGTCCCTCCGCCCCGCAGTCCCGAGGGTACCAACACGTGAATCTCGTCGAGGCCCGGTAAGTCCTGTGAAGCGCGCGCGGATTCGACAGAGACCGCTTGTCCGCCCATTGAGGCGGTTACATGGGATCCGTTCCTCACGCCGGTCGCGAAAATCAGCAGTCGTAAATTCCCGTCCGTCGGATCGAAAGGCGCTCGAACCAAAGTATCGGCGTTGAGGATGACGCCATCTCCCAGACCATCACCGCTGAAAGTAAAGACTCCGGGCGCAGTCGAAAGGACCATGATCGAACCGATCGACTGAAATCCTTCGGAGTTCGTGACCACGACATTGGCCGGCCCAACGGCTGTTTCTCTTGGAGTTAGAAAATTCACCTGCGCGGGCGATACATAGAGTATCTGGGCCAGGCGTCCGTTCACTGTGACCGTGGTACCGCCGACTGACGTGGGATAGCTACCGTCGTTGAATGGCGCTGGTTGCTGGGCGATTGAGGCGAGCGCGCCGCCCTGGGCCACGGCGATGCTGTCGGGCGCGATCGCCTTGGGCGAAGATGGATCGTTGCTCATTGAGGCGCCATTGAGAATCGTCGCAATCCCAGACGAGGCTCGGGGCGCAATGGCGATCGTGTAAATCTCAGAGTTGTTGGCAAAGTCGGCGTTTACAACCGCGCCCGAGAGTATTCGCGGGAAGTTGAAACACGCGACGCTGCCGTCATCACTGAGCGATGAAACAATCTCGGCCGTAGCAGCGCTCGAGGCGTTCGTGAGCTGAGAAGACTGGCCGGTCGGGATGTCGTAAAGAAAGAGTTCCACGCCGCCATCGCTATTGGTCCCGACAACATTCCGCCGTGTGGCAAATGCGATCCGCTTTCCGTCTCCGCTGATCGTGGGGTTCAGCGGCACGTCCGTCGCTCGAGCGCCCAGCGCCGTGATCTGACGTGAAAATCCCGCATGTGAGTCAAACAGGAAAACCTGAGTGGTATTTGTTGCCGTCTGCAACGAATAGACCATGCGCGTGCCGTCGTCGCTGATCGCCCGCCCGTAGGTAAGGCCGACTGTGTTGGCGTTTGCTGCCAACACCTGCACTGTGCCGGCGACTCGATCCTGAAGTACCAGATCGCGGTGCGGGCTGACCGTCGTACCCGTGTCACGCACGTATGCGACATGTGAACCGTCGCCGCTGATCTTCGCGTTTGTGGCTCCGACTACGTTGCTCGAATTTGTGATCTGTGTGAAGGACTGCGTGTTGTTGTCAAAGATGAAGACTTCCAGATTCGCATCTCCATTCTGACTCTTGAGATCGCGATTTGAAGAGAATGCGATGAAGCGCCCGTCATCACTGATCGAGGGTTGAAAATTTCCATCCTGCACACGCGTGTTGATGCTCGCGGGCGTGGAGTTCGTAATCTGTTTCAGTGTGCCCGAGTAAAGAAAAATCTCAGAGTTGCCGTCAGGGTTCTGGCCGAGCGGATCGCTGTTTGAGGCAAAAACGATGCGAGATCCATCCTGAGATATTCCCGGGGCCGCGGCACGACTGAGGGCAAGTTGCAGAAACTGAGAGGGGTTCGTTGCCAGGTCCGTTTGGAAGGCGCGAAAGCTGTTTACTCCACCGCTGTGTGCCAGATCTTCAGTTGACTCGAAGGCGACGCGCCGACCGTCACCGCTGATCGATGGATTGAGGCTGAGCCCGTCCTCAGTTGTGTTTGTGATCCGCCGCAGGATGTTGTCGGAGCGCGACAGCCTCGGCCAAAGGCTCGCAATACACACGAACAGGGCGACCAGGGCCAGGACGAAAAGGGGGCGAACACCTAACATCGGGGGGCGTGATCCTCAGCGGACAAAAATTAGCCGACACGCGACGGCAAGTCGCAAACAAAAAACACCAGAGGCGTTGATTGCCTTTTCAAATGGGGCGCTTTAGTTGCACTAACTCAGTAGCAAGCAACAGTTCCGACGGTGTCTATTTTGTTATTGATGGCGTTCGGGCGGCACTCTTGCCGCGGGGGAACACCGCACGCCGCGAAGAATGAGGAACACTCCCCGAGAGCATCATTACATTCTCGAAGTTGAGGCCGCAGGCTTCCTATTTTTCCGGCAGGCCGCATTCTACACACTTGCTGCTGGAAGAGAAAGGGCGGCGCGCTTGGAAGTAAATTAACTTGATGTTACCGCTGTGGGCCGCGTGATCGCCGCTCGGTGACAACGGTGAGCCCTACTCTCCGTCACGCCTGCGTGAGTCCAATAGAATACTTACCGAATGAGGACGTTATGGGTCTCCCTACTGCTTAGCGTAGTCGGCTCGTTCTTGGCGTGAGTTGTAGCGTTCCACAGGCACATTCACCGTGTCTGATGTCTCTTTCCCGTTTCCATAGCGGAGTTTCGCGGTTACGCTGTAGCTATCCGCTGGCTTGTTCGACAAATCCCAGATGACTCGGTCTCCTTCTCGCAAAATGCGCCCGCCGGAAACCAGCCAGGTTATCTCTGGCTTATCACCGGCGCCAACGGCTTTTGCCTCCAACACGACCTTACAATCGCGCGTGTCGAGCGGCGCGTCCTTATAACACTTGCTCGGTATCGACGAAGATTTTAGCAGTGACAGCGAGACCGTCGGCTCGGCCTCTACGGTCGGGCTGTGGGAACGGAAGAGTCCCCACAAGCCATTTCCGAGACCGCCTTCATCGATGCTCGGACTATAGAGATAGTCAACGCAATTTGCCTTCAACATACCATCGGGACATTGCTTCTTTGTGTTCGGCGCCGAAGACCACGGCGGCTTAGAGAGCAATTCAGAGCGTTCCGATAGTGCGATCGGCTGAGTGCTGCGATAATCGGAATTCTTCCACGGGGGTTTTGCAGTCCACGCCGGGCCCTCCAGGGTAAACTGGTGGGAAAACACGTGAGCACCAACCAGGAGGCGTAACTGGACATCGCCATTTTGGTAAGCACGCATCAACGGTGTCAGGTCATCGCTCGCAGTCCAGGTCGGGTCCCCATGGTCAACCAGCAAGCCGGCGTAGAGGCTAGCCTGTTGGTGGGTTGAGGGACCAAAGTGATCGTGGGTAAATACGGTTCGCAGCGTCTCAACTTTGATCTCATCGTCGGGAAGATTTCGGACTCCCTTCATCGGCATTCCTCTCTTCGTCAGTTCTGTGCCGGACTCAAACACGTTGTGCGTGCGCCACATAGCCCACATACCCGCGGCGAAGTGCGGATAGAAGGGGCAATTGAAAATTGAGTCGCCAACCACCTTGTTTCGATTGCCGCTGCCGTTATAGACCATCTCCAGCTTGTAATTGATCCCCGGGCTGAGCATCGTACTATCCAAATAGCTTCCTTCATCGGTGGTGGGTGGCCGCTGCCACACGTGCCCGTTTAGACTGAAGATATGTGTCAAATCCCGGTCGCTGTGTGAAATCCGGTACTTCAGATGATCGTTGATATTGCTGTGATCGACGTTGGCTGGATTATTTGGATAGTAACCCTGCAACTCAACAGTTCCGGCGAGGCGATAGGGCCATTGAGTAACAGGGGATGGCACCGGATGCCTAGCCTGGGCGCAGTCTTTAATGGGTGCACACCTCGTATCGCTAACCTGATCCGCCTGTCCGCTGTTAGCGGCGTCACGCGAACCAGCTTTGCGACTGCCACGTGCATAGGAGACCTTCAAAGTGGCTTTTGGCCCAGTGGCGGAAGCAGGGTTTGGCGGACCAGAAGAGTCGCGGTCTCTGCCACGCGCTGGATCCGCAAGTGGGCCCGGCGTTACAAGTGCAATCTCGTAAAGGTTACTACCCGTCGGAACCTGCACTGTTTCGGTCCCACCCAGTGGAATCAGAGCCACGCTCAATACGCCCAGCATTAGGAGGACCACGCATTGGTGGGCGAGAAAAGGCCTGTTGTGATTGGCAAAGCATAACGGACTCAGCAACGTTTTCAGGATGCTCTGGTGAGGTCGTTTAGCCTGGGCCGCGCCAATCAAGGCTTTCACTTCAGGTGACAAAACCTTTATCGGCTCAACTCCAAGCGCCCGCAATTCTCGGTCTACTTCATCCCGAGTTAGCGCGTTGATTCGTTCAATCTCCCGACGATTTCCGGCAGTCCATTCGTACATTGTCGTAGTTTCCCAATGCCTTATTGATTGGTTTAATTGGTTCTTGTTTTCAGTCGCATCCATTTGCGTTGCATTCGACGTCTGGTCCTATAGATCTCAGACGTCGGGACATTCAGTTCCTCACCCGCGGTTTGCGGTTTCCAGACGTCATGGTTCAGTACCCAGGTCATCAGTCGCTGAGCCATGACATCACCCTCAGTTACCGCGTTCAAAGAGGTGCGGATCTTCAAAGCCTCTTCCTTCGACTCAAATCTCTGGCTTGGATTCTCAGGCGTCTCACAGATGCAAGGTAACGAGATTGAAGGCTGACGATGATTATCCGGCGCTGTGTCGAGTTGGGTCTCCCTACCTCGGGTGCGCAACCGATTTGAGGCAACGCTTTCAAGCATCGAGCAGAGATTGCCGAAGGTATTCAGCGCAGGATCCCAGCGACGCTGCCCGGCCAAACTGTCAGCAATGGTCTGTTGTACCCAATCGCCACAGTCCGGAGCCCCGCGATAGGAGCGTTTCGCGTGCAGCAGCAACTTATTCGAGACGTCAATCCATTCATCCTCAGATAGTTTTCGTAGTTCGAACACCGCCCGGTGGCGCAGGTTTTGTAGCTCAAACAAAGTTCTGCGAGACTTTTCCCTAACCGGACCCTCTTTCGGGTTGTGCCACACGAGCTTCATGGTTTCCTCTTGCTAGCATTATATACTTCCCAAACCTTCAGAATTGGTCACGAGAAAGATCTCTTTGACCAAAAGCGGCAGGCAAAGAGTATTGATCACCAACTGGGGGTATTATCATGCTGAATAGAATTGGCGGTCATGCTCAAGAGACAGTGGTTGCTTTGCTCTTGATTGGCGGACACTCGGTGGCTACGGCATTGGTGAACCACAAGGGCAGGGAGGCTATATTTGAGGCTCTGGGGGTTGCGGGCTGCGTCTTTATTTTTGTGTTGCTCGGCGTGCTGATGCGATTCGTTGAGCGGAAGTATGGCGACAAGTTAGAGTCCGCCGTTGGCATAGAGCAGCCGCGCTCCGCTAACGTCGACTCGAGCGACTGAGCAAAGAGGATTTCATTGATGAAGATTCTGATCAGTGGATCGCATGGCCTGGTCGGTTCGGCGCTGGCAACTTCGCTCAAGGGCGATGGCCATGAAGTGTTGGCGCTGGTGCGTCGCGCCCCATTTTCTGACGCTGAAGTCGAGTGGTATCCCGAGCGGGGTAGTCTGGCTTTGTCAGGCATGGAGGGAATGGACGCAGTAGTACACCTGGCTGGAGAGAGTATCGCCAGCGGCCGCTGGACCGACGAGAAGAAGAAGCGCATTCGAGACAGCAGAGTCGCAGCGACCAGGTTGCTGGCTGAGGCGCTCGGCAATCTGCACGAGCCGCCGAAGACGCTGATCAGTGCTTCGGCTATCGGTTACTACGGAGGTCGCGGAGATCTGATCCTTACTGAGGCCAGCGCCCCGGGAAATGATTTTCTCGCGAGCGTTTGTGTCGAATGGGAGGACGCTACGGAGTCTGCACACGCGAAGGGAATTCGCGTGATAAAGGCTCGTTTCGGAGTGATTCTTAGTCCGGATGGCGGCGCCCTAAAAAAGATGCTGCCGCCGTTTCGGATAGGAGTCGGCGGTCGCCTCGGCAGCGGCAAACAATGGATGAGTTGGATCGCGCTCGATGATGTAGTAGGCGCGCTTAGGTTCGTTCTGGACCATGAGACGTTGAGTGGCCCGGTAAATTTCGTCGCTCCCAATCCGGTTACAAATGCGGAGTTCACGAAGACGCTCGGTAAGATTCTATCGCGCCCGACATTGCTTCCTGTGCCTGAGTTCGCGGCACGTCTGGCCTTTGGTGAGATGGCCGACGCGCTGCTGCTTTCGAGCCAGCGTGTGGCGCCTGAGAGATTGCAACGTGCGGGTTATGAATTTGAGTATCCAGATTTGGCAGGAGCGCTCAAGCAGGCTCTGAACCCAAATTCAGACTAACGGGAGTTCTGAGCATTCAATGAAAACACCAAACCCGCGAAGCTGGTGGCAGCATAAAGCCTGGGGTGGAGCGGAGCGGAACCCCAGGAAAGTGAGAGATTAGAAATCGAGCCCACGAAGTGGGCGGCAGCGGCATTTCCAGACAATGACCCGCGATTGGTATTCATCTTTTCAAGCGGGTTCGGCTGCCGCCCGTTTCACGGGCTCGAACGTCGATGTTCGCTCTGACCTGGGGTTACGCTGCGCTCCACCCCAGGCTTTATGCTAACGCCCGCTCCCGCGGGCTATACCAACGGAATCATTACCACGCCTTCTCGAAGTCGGTTATTATCCGCGAGCCGTGCTTACGTCGTGGTAAACCACACAATACGATGACCCTTGAATTGCCGATCGAAGTCACCGTGCGCATCGATTTTCAAGACTATTGGCGTGCCACTTCGGCTTACATGCTGCGTCATTTCAAGCTGAAATGGCTGATTGTCAGCGCCGGGGTTTATCTGGTCCTATTTTTCTACCTCAACTTTACGCACACGTACCGAGGCCAGACTTATCCGCTGTTGATTCCGCTGGCGGCGTTGGGTTTCCTCTACGCCATGCTCTACCTGAATACGAAGATGTTATTTGCCGGCAAGAAGTTTTTGCAGCATCCAGTGCGCTTCGTGTTCTCGAGCGAAGGTGTAAATGCTGTAGCGCCGGGATCGCCCGGTGAGACGAGTTGGAGCACGATTCCCAAAGCGTTTGAGCTGAAGGACGATTTCCTGATCTTCTACACGGCAGAGCGGATGTACACGATCCCGAAGCGGTGTTTTGCCGGAGACGAGGAGTTGAAGCGGTTCAGGTCGATGCTGGCGGCGCACCTTGGGAGCAAAGCGAAACTGTGGACGTGACAATCGAGTCATTAAACCTCTAATTCTCTTGGTTGAACCATACGAATCCGGTAGACTCATCTCCATGAATAGTGAAGAACTCGAACGAGCGATGGAATTTATTATCGATCAACAGGCCCAGTCCACCGCAAAGATTGGCGTGCTTGAAGACATCGTGACTCGTTTGGGAAACGCCACGCTCAGGAAATTCGACACGGTCGAGGAAAAAAGTAGGGATGTTGATGAGAGAATTAGTGCGCTGGTTGACTCTCAGATCAGACTGACTGAATCGCAGACACGCACCGACAAAAGGCTCGATGATGTGGATGGAAAGCTCAATGCGCTGGTCGATTCTCAGATTAGGTTGACTGAATCGCAGACACGCACCGACAAAAGGCTCGATGATGTGGATGGAAAGCTCAATGCACTGGTCGATTCTCAGATTAGGTTGACCGAGTCACAAGAACGCACCGACGAGAATTTGCGTCTCACCAATGAAACCCTGAGAACCCTAATCAGCCTCGTTGATCGCTACTTAAGTGGAAACGGGCGCGCCGGAAGTAAGACTGATGAGAAGTCTTAATCGAGGGCAATCACTTATTCGACGTCACAGATTGCGCCCCAAAACCTTCGAGCACGCTAAACACTTCCAGCGCGTACTTCACGTTGCCGAACGGCGCAGACACCTGCACACCTTGAATTAGGTCGCGCACTTCCAATAAAGACTCCCGCGCAATCTTCAATCCTTCGTCGCGTCCGGCTTCTTTGCTTACTGCAGAGGCCGCACGCATGCGTTCCATGATTTCGGGAGTTACACGCACCCCCGGCACTTCGTTGTGCAGAAACTCCGCGTTGCGAAATGAAACCAGGGGCCAGATGCCGGCGACGATCGGGATACGGCAGTGCTCGATGCGTTTCAGGAATTCGCGCAACTGATCGACATCAAAGACCGGTTGCGTGATGGCATACTCAGCGCCTGCTTCGATCTTCCATTCGAACCGCTTGAGTTCCTCCTCAAGATTCACCGCCCCAGGATTGACGCCGACGCCGATGGAAAATGCCGTCGGTTTGCCGGTGGGATTGTTGCCCAAATCTAAACCGTGGTTCAGCTTGTTGACCATGTTCGTCAGACCGATCGCGTCGATGTCGAAAACCGCGGTCGCGTCGGGATAGGGACCCATCTTCGGCGGATCTCCGGTAATCAAAAGCAGGTTCCGCAGTCCGAGCGCAGCCGCACCCAAAAGGTCAGACATCATCCCGAGCAGGTTGCGATCGCGGCAGCAATAGTGAAGCACCGATTCCATTCCGATCTCGCGTTCGACGAGAACTGCGGTGGCCATCGCGCCCATCCGCGTTTGCGCTCGCGGCCCATCCGGAATGTTGACGCCATCGACACCGGCAGTCTTCAACAGCCTGATGGAATCCAGTGTCTTCACAGGGTCGCAGCCCTTCGGCGGCAGCACTTCAACCGTGGTGACGAACTCACCTTTCGCTATCTTGCGCGCCCAATTCGATCGTTCTTCGGCTGGAACCACGGTCACATCCGCCGGTTTCAATTCGTGCACCGTCACTTTCACCTGATCAGCGACCACGACTTGCTGGGTGCGTGGGCTGAACTGGCGAATGGCGTCGGCGATCATTTTGATATGCGCCGGAGTCGTGCCGCAGCAGCCGCCGATAAATCTTGCGCCTACCTGGATCATGCGCCGCGAATATTCAGCCATGTATTCCGGCGAGCACATGTAGAACTGCCGGCCTTGTACGTCGCGGGGCAAGCCGGCATTTGGCTGCGCCGAGAGCTTGCGCGTTGTGACCGCTCGCATTTTTTCGATTGCGTTGAGCACGATTGCCGGACCGACACCGCAGTTGAGTCCGATGACGTCGGCGCCCCATTCATCCAACTGACTGGTGAACACCTCGGGAGTCGCACCGAACACGGTGTTGCCGTCGATCTGAATCGTCATCTGCGCGACGATCGGCAAATCACACAAATCTCGGACGGCCCTGATCGCCTGCTGCAGTTCGGACAGGTCGGCGAATGTCTCCAGCACAAATAGATCAACGCCGCCTTCGAGCAGCGCCGACACCTGCTCGCTAAACATCGCTTTGGCTTCGTCGAACGACGTGGGTCCGAACGGCTCGATACGCAGGCCAAGGGGACCAACCGCGCCGGCGACAAACACCCGATTGCCTGCCGCCTCACGAGCGATGCGCACCGCTTTGATATTGATTTCGCGAAGACTCGCTTCCAGGCCGTACGGCTGCAGTTTGTGGGCGGTGGCGCTGTAAGTGTTCGTCTCGATGATGTCGGCGCCGGCGCGGACGTATTCAGTGTGAACTTCGCGCACCAGGTCGGGCGCGACGAGATTCAGTTCGTCGTAAGAGCGATTGATATAGATGCCCTTGGCGTAGAGCATCGTGCCCATGGCGCCGTCAAAGACGCTGATGCTGTCGGATGCGAGAAGTTGTTTGAAGTCTTTCATAAGCGATCAGTAGTCAGCAATCAGCAATCAGCAATTGCCGGCGTCTTGATACGTGGAACCAGACTCGATGTCAGCCACGGGTTAAATCTGCCGGCTGATTGCCGACTGCTGATTGCTCAGTGCTACAAAAAAACATCCCGCGCTAAACAACGCGGGACTTCATTTGCTGATGAAGTTTTTCGGGTTCGTCCAGGAGAATTCGCCCGAGCTGTTTAGCGGGTTTTTTACGTGGCCGCAAGTCGCTTTAACTCACCACATTCGTCATTCATGCTTATACGCGGGTGCAAACAGGACTGTCAAGCAGGGGTCAGCAGAGGGTGGGGTGCAAATTTGTCCTGCTGCTTTCTAATAGCCCTCCCTGACGGTCGGGCTTCGGCTTGGGGTGCCACTCCAAGCAGAAGCCCGCGCATTAGCAAGGGCTCTCGCTGGCGCACAGACTTCTGGCGAAGGCAGCGATCCTGGAAGGTCTGCAGCTCTTCGTACCTTTGCGAAATCCTTAGCGACCTTTGCGTTCGAACATCTTTTCAACGCAAAGGAGCGCAAAGGTATTCGCAAAGGAACGCAAAGGTACACTAGGTCCCACTCTTTACTCCGCAACTCAGCTCGGCCCATCTGAGCCTTGACAGATCAACCCTATTTTTGGCTGAATGCTCGCGTTTCCCGGTCGGCGCAATCTCTCCTTACAAAGTGTAAATGAAACTTCCGTTGCAGAACTCTGTTGCTGTGATCTCGGGCAGCCGGATCTGAAAGTAAGCGGAAGAGTTTTTCGCTGACACGTTTTCAAGCTCGTGAAATCGCATAGAGAATCGAGGAACGCATGAGCACAGCAGTTGACGGCAGCGGAGCGAGTCCAGTCTCCGCAGACGATCGTGGATTCTTTGGCCACCCGCGTGGTCTGTCTACCTTGTTCTTTACCGAGATGTGGGAGCGGTTCAGCTACTACGGCATGCGCGCGATCCTGACGCTTTACATGACCAAGACTTTTGCCGAAGGCGGTCTGGGCTTCGACGAAAAGTACGCGAGTTTAATTTACGCAACTTATGTTTCGTCGGTGTGGTACCTGCCGTTGCCCGGCGGTTGGTTGGCTGACAAAGTTTTCGGCGCGCGCCGCGCAGTGCTAATCGGCGGCATTATCATCGCCTGTGGCCATTACTCCATGGCCATCAACACCCAGCCGAATTTTTTCGCGGGGCTGATCCTGATCGCCTGTGGCACTGGCTTGTTGAAGCCGAACATCAGCGCGATGGTGGGACAGTTGTATTCCGAAGCCGACAAGCGGCGTGACGCAGGCTTCTCGATTTTTTACATGGGAATCAACCTCGGCGCGTTTCTTTCACCGATCGCCGTCGGCTTTCTGGCTCAAGCCGAAGCATTCAGACACTTCATAACGTCGCTCGGTCTCAATCCCAACAGTAGTTGGCATTGGGGATTCGGCGCCGCTGGAGTCGGCATGACGCTGGGACTGGTCCAATACGTTCTTGGCGGAAAGCGTTTGGGGAGTGTGGGAGGCAAACCCGAAAAGGCACTCGCTGACATCGCGTCCACACGCGAACCAGTGTCGTTCGATTACGTCACGCTCGGGTTATCTCTAATCGGCGGTCTAATCGGCGGCGGGTTGGGATTTCGTTACGGAGAGGCAGCGGTCTCAGCGCTCTTCCCATGTGTGGTTGGGTTCTTTGCCGGCTATCTTATCGGCACAACCAGACACCTCACCGGCGACGAATTAACGCGCGTGCTGGTCATCTTTATTCTCTTTGTTTTCTCCATCTTGTTTTGGATGACCTATGAACAGGCGGGCTCAAGCCTGACCTTGTTTGCGGATCGCTTAACGAGCGAAACCGTCCTCGGCTGGAAATATCCGTCGAGCTGGTTCCAGTCAGTGCCGGCGATTTTTGTGATCCTCCTGGCGCCGGTGCTGGCCGCGATTTGGCAAGGGTGGGGAATTCGCCAACCGTCCAGCCCGGGAAAATTCACCATTGGACTGTTCTTTGCCGGCATTGCGTTTGTTCTGATCACACTGGCCTCGATGGTCAGCGGCGGCACGCGCGTTAGCCCAATATGGTTGATCGGCGTGTATTTCCTCCAGACTATTGGTGAGCTTTGTCTCAGCCCGGTGGGCTTAAGCACTGTGACCAAGTTGTCGCCCACGCGCATGGTTGGTTTGATGCTGGGCGTATGGTTTCTGTCGATTTCCATCGGCAGCTATATTGCGGGTCTGACTACGCGGCTCTTTGCAGGCAACCAAACCGCAGTCCTGACTCGTGCGTTCGGAGTGTTTGCGGGTGTAACGCTATTTGCGGCGCTCGTGCTGGCAATTTTGACGCCCCTAATCAAGAAGATGACGCCGCGCACTGCGTGATCTCCTGGTCCTAACACGCTGCTGAAAAACTAAGACTTGCCACAGAGACACAGAGAAAGGTGACAACAAAGAGGGTAAGAATTTGTTGGGTTTCTGATTAATCAGATTCGTTCTTTTTCTCTGTGATTCTGTGACTCTGTGACTGTGACTCTGTGGCGATTTTCCTTTTTTCAGCGCCCTGCTAAGGCCCGGAAGTTAGTAGGCCCGTCCGCGAGAGGCCGGGAAAAAATCAGTTGAGTGCGAGTAGAGCTACAGAAATTGAAACGCAAAGTGCGCAAAGGTTCTTCGCAATGAACGCAAAGGGTAGTACTTTGCGCTCCTTTGCGGTTCTCCTTTGCGTCTTTTGCGTTAAAGTTATTTCATTCAGCAGCCGGACCACACAGTATTCCAAAAACCAGGAGAGACCACTTGACGCATCGCCGGATTCTCTACTTATCAGTCTTACTATTCCTGCTATCGAGCTCCGCCCTCGCCCAACAAAAGCTCCTGACCATCGACGACATTTTTGATCCGGTAAAGCGCGTCAACTTCAGCGGCTCAGTACCCACCATTCGCTGGCTGAAGGACGGTACTCACTACCTGCAGACGAACGATCCGACCCGCACTGTTATGCCGCGCTTGCAGAAAGTCGACGCAGTAACCGGAGAGGCTGTGCCTCTGTTCGATGCCGTGAAAATGGAAGCGGCGTTCAAAGCGATTCCGGGAATCAGCGCCACGCAGGCCAGGCAGATTTCCAGTCGCAACGCTTATCAATTGAACCCGAGTGAAACAGCGGTGCTGATCAATTTTGCCAACGACCTCTTCTATTACGAGTTGGACGGCGATAAAACCATACGGCTGACGAACAATCCGGAAGAAGAAGTCGGCGACATGTTCAGTCCTGATGGTCGCATGGTCAGCTTTGTGCGGAACAACGACATCTATGTGCTCGACCTGGGGACCGATCGTGAACGGCGACTGACAACCGACGGCGGGCCCAAGACCCTCAACGGCCGCCTGGACTGGGTCTATCAAGAGGAACTGTACGGACGCGGCAATTTTGAAGGTTACTGGTGGAACCCGGATTCCACGATGATCGCCTATTTGCACCTTGATGAGCGACCAGTGCCTGAGTTCACGGTCGTCGATCACGTTCCTTACGATCAGACGATCGAAGTAACCACCTATCCGAAAGCCGGCGACCCCAATCCGATTGTCACGCTCGGGATTGTCAATGCCGCGGGCGGACCCTCGCGCTGGGTCGACACTTACAAATATCCGCCGGCGGACTTCTTGATTCCGCGCGTGACCTGGACGCCGGACGGCAGGAAAGTTGTCTATCAGGCGCAGAATCGCGAACAGACTTTTCTCGATCTGAACTTTGCCGATGCACGCGATGGCAAGTCCGCCACGGTGATTCGAGAGACTTCGAAAGCCTGGGTCGAAGTGATCGATAACCCGAGCTGGCTGAAAGACGGATCGTTTCTTTGGTTCAGTGAGCGCAGCGGCTGGAAACATCTCTATCACTACTCGCCGGATGGCAAGCTTCTGCATCAGGTGACCGACGGCAAGTGGGAAGCGCGCTTGCTGGCAGGTGTGGATCAAGCAAACGGCCTGGTCTATTTTACCGGCACTGAGCACAGCCATATCGCGCCGCAAGCGTATCGTGTCAAACTCGACGGCACGGGCCTGACGCGCCTTACCTCAACCGAGGGTTCGCATCGAGTTGATTTCAGTCCCAATGCCAGGTATTTCACAGACGTGTGGAGCGACCTCAACACACCGAACCAGGTGCGGCTCTACACTGCCGACGGAAAGCTCTTGCGCGTGATCGAACAGAACAAGGTTGATGCGCTGGCCCAGTACAAGCTGGGCAAGGCGGAACTGCTTCAGGTAAAAACGCGTGACGGTTTTACCATGGAAGCTTTGATGATTAAGCCGCCGGACTTTGATCCGGCAAAGAAGTATCCGGTTTTGGAGTTCACCTACAGCGGGCCGCACGCGCCACAAGTAAGGAATTTCTGGGGCGGCGCGCCGTACATGTGGCACCAATTGCTGGCCCAGAAAGGCTACATCATTTGGATCTGTGACAATCGCACGGCGAGCGGCAAGGGGATCGAAGCGGCCTGGCCCGCGTACAAGAATCTTGGCGAATTGGAGCTGCGCGATTTGGAAGACGGGTTGACCTGGCTCAAGAGTCAACCTTACGTCGACGGCTCGCGCATTGGCTTGTGGGGTTGGAGTTACGGCGGCTTTATGACCAGTTACGCGCTGACGCACAGCCAATCGTTCAAGATTGGAATTGCCGGAGGCACGGTGGCCGACTTGCGCAATTACGACTCTATCTACACCGAACGCTATATGCTGATGCCGCAGCACAATCTCGACGGCTACAAAAAAAGCGCGCCGGTCACCGCTGCCAAAGATCTGCACGGCAAGCTGCTGTTGATTCACGGAGCCATCGACGACAACGTGCACCTGGCAAACACGATTCAGTTTGTCTATGAGTTGCAGAAGGCAGGGAAGCAGTTTCAATTGATGGTCTATCCAAAGTCGCGTCACGGCGTCGTTGATCCGCTGTTGGTGAAGCACTGGCGGACGATGATGATGGAGTACGTGTTGGGGAATTTGTAGATCAGCCTAGTCAACCTGATACTGATATTCACCATCCTGAAGAAGCCTTCCAGCCCTATAGTAGAAAAACAGTTGGTTTTGTTCTAGGGCGATCTGTTGTTTCTGAGCCTCTTTATAGGCGTCATAGACTGCTGTGCCGATTCCGACTGCGGCCCCCATGACCATCTTCGTCATGGTCGGCAAGGATGAAAGTTGAGAAACAAAAAATGAGAAAAGCGAGGAAGTTCCTAGCGCCGGCGCGGCCACCACCTTTCGCGCGGTAAGCTCTAACATCGAACCATTCGATCTTACCGCATCCTCAATGTCCAATACTGCCGGTTCAATATCACGAAGAAATATCTCTTCAGTCTCTGCGATAAACTCATCATTCCATGATGCATTCCTGATGGTTTCGGCATACTTGATTAAGCTGCTACGAAATCGGGCGGTATGTCTTTCAAGCTCCCGGCGAATGTCCAAAATCTCATTCATGGACGCACCGTCGAACAACGGCAGCCTCCTGAGTATGTCGGCGGCAAGCTGCGACTGCTTTGCTTGGCCAATGCGAGTCAATGTCGGAGATAGAGCTCCGATCTCTACGCCTTAACAATACTTGCAGGGCCATCGTCAAACATTGGATATGTACGACAGTCTGACACCGCTTCCATAATCACAGAAGTGAACTCATCTGCAATCTTCTTTACGCTCTCGGTGAATGTTCCTCTCAGTTGACTCGCGCCAATATTCTCGGTTTCCATGATTTCGAACCGGTGGATTTCTAGTAATCCAGCTTTTATTGCGCAATCAAATTCACTCAGAGCTCTCTCCAAGTCAAGCGTACCGAACCGTGTTTTCAAGTCCTGGAATTGCTGGGCACCAATCTTTTTTGTTTCTTCACGCAACGCAATATCTTGGGCAGTAGGATTCTTCGAGCGCAGAGATTGCCGCGCCCTTCGAACACCGAAAAGGGCTAATTCAATCTCGACCTTGTTTGAGAACATATGTGGAATCATTTCTTCGAACTCATACGTCTGCTTGATCATATCCGATACGCTAATATCCTTCTGTTCGAGAGCGTAAATCCACGTGGAGTAATGGGCGCTACACAGCCTAACCTTGTCCGCATACAATAACGCGGCTTTTGTCATTTGAATGTCGGGTTCTAAGGTAGGTGGTTCAGATCCAGCGGTGCCGATTGTGACATGAAACATCGCGGCATTTCCCTGAAGGATTTTCCTAGACGCGCGAAGGGACGACGATTACTGATCGACGGACAAGCAACCCTCAACCGCTTCATAGAGATTCTGAAGCAGTTCTTCAAACGTCTCGCCCTGGGTGGCACATCCTGGAATGGCGGGGACTTCCGCCCAATAGCCACCTTCTTCCGCTTTGTGCACCACGACTTTGATTTTCATGGACCTGATTATAAGTCTTTCGCTTTTGAATAGGCGAGGATTCGCAGGGCTTGGATTGTGCGGCCTACCTTGGACAGCACAATGGCATTTCGATTTTAGGCATTCAATGAGCCTGCGGAGCAGGTGGGAGCATAAAGCCGGGGGCGTGAGCCCCAGGGAAAGGAGTAAACCAAACGTCAGCCCGTGAAACGGGCGACAGCATAGCTTGGCACTTGAACGAGAACTGATTTCGTCTCGTTGAGTTTCACGAGTCGATTCGCTTTCGCCCGTTTCACGGGCTCTTGAGTCGGATAGCTCGCATCCTGGGGCTCACGCCCCAGGCTTTATGCTGCCGCCTGCTCCGCAGGCTGTGGAAAATACACTGGCCTAACGCGAGCATGACCAAAATTCCCCGTTTCGAATGTCGATCCGCGCCCTCCAGGTTCGACTTACAGTTGAGATCGCAGGTTGAGGGTGCGGTGTAGAGTTAAACCGGACCCGGTTTATGTGTGACTGGCGGCCAGGTAGCGAGCCTTCAAACTCCGAAAGGGCCGAGATGTTCTGTCGCTTTTCCAGTATGAGTTGGCATAACGGCGCAAGACGGCTGGCAAAACTTCAGTTAGTATGCGGGGAACGTGATGCAAGCAGGCGATCCTCGTGTAATATGCATGGGCCGACCGTAACTTTACGGGCGCTGAATCGTTTTAAACCTTAGGCCCCCTGGCGTCGTATGCGTTGCAGCGAACGACCAAGAAGCGGCCCAACCCAACTGCAGTCGAGGAGTGGCGATGAAGTACAGCAAGCTCATCCTGAAAAACATTCTGCGCAATAAGCGGCGCACCCTGCTAACCATTTCCAGTCTGGTGGTCTCGTTATTTCTAATGATTACCCTGGCGACGATCATGACGGAGTTGAGCGCGGGAAACGAGAGGTCCAACCCGCTGCGTTTGGTCGCGCGCCACAAAGTCTCGCTGGCGTTTACTCTGCCCATGTCACATCGCCAGAAGATAGCCGCCGTGCCCGGGGTCAAAAATGTCATGACCTTCAGTTGGTTTGGCGGTATTTGGAAGGATCAGAAAAATTTCTTTGCCAACTTTGCGGTTGACGCCGATCGGCTGCGCGAAATCATGTCTGAGCTGCAAATGTCCGATGCCGAGTGGCAGGCCTTTATCAATGACAAGCAAGGAGCCATTGTCGGCGCCAAACTCGTGAAGCTTTACGGCTTCGCCCCCGGCCAGCACATAACCTTAAAGAGTCCGATCTATAACCAGAGCGTGGAATTCATCATCCGCGGTGTCTGCACTGGTGGCGATGAAAAGACGATGTTCTTTCACCACGACTATCTGAATGATTTGCTCCCTGACACTCTGTGGGCGAAGAATCAGGTCAGTACGCTCAGCATCCTGGCAAAGACGCGGGAAGACGTACCAAAGATCTCTGAGGCGGTCGATTCGTACTTCATCAATACCGACGCGCCCACGAAGACTGAAACTGAGAGCGAATTTGGCGCCAGTTTTCAGGCGATGTATGGCGGTGTCAAGCAATTCATGTATGGCATCATGGCCGCAATCACGTTTTCACTGTTGTTGGTGATGGGCAACACGATGGCCATGACCGTGCGCGAACGGACCAGAGAAGTCGGGACGCTCAAGGCGGTGGGTTTTCAGCGGCGCACGATTGCGATGTTGTTTGTCGGCGAGGCGCTGTTGGTTGCTTTGATCGGAGGAGTGATTGGCGTTGGGGGCACAATGTTGCTCTACAAGTCAGTCGATTTCAGTTTATTCATTCCGGTGGTTCAGGTATTCATTCCGACAAAGACTACGTTGGTGGGCGCGTTATTGATTTCGATTTTTGTCGGCCTTGCCAGCGTTGTTTACTCGGCTTATCGCATTTCCGGAATGACGATCGCTGAAGCGCTGAGGAGCACGGAATAAATGGCGTTACCGCTAAAATACAATTTCCGAAATCTGGTTGTGCGGAAGTCGAGCACGTTGGCAACCGCTTTTACTATTGGCCTGACAGTGGGTGTTTACCTGATGGTCATGGCGCTGGCGCACGGAATCGATCTGACGCTGGCTACCAGTGGAGAGCCGCTCAACCTCATCGTCCTGCGCGAGGGAAGCACCGCGGAATTGAATAGTTCGGTAACGAACGAGCAACTGCGAGATATTCAGTTTCTGGATGGCGTGGCGCGCGAGGGCGACAAACCCCTGGTTGCGCCGGAGCAGATTACGCTGATTTACAAAGCGCGCAAGGGGATGAGTCAGGGGTCAAATATTCAAGTCCGCGGCGTCGGCCCGATGTCGACAAAACTGCGGGCCGGCTTCAATATGATCGAGGGGCGTGCCTTTCAGCCCGGTCTGACTGAAGCGATTGTTTCCCGGCGGATAGCCGAACGTTTTCAGGGAATGCAGGTCGGAGATAAGTTTCGTGTGCAGACCACCGATTTCACGATCGTGGGATTGTTCGATGCCGGAGGTAAAGCCTTCGAATCTGAGATCTGGATCGACTTAAACTCATTGGCGAACGCTACCAAACGAATTCAAGACTCTTCCTCGGTGCTGCTGCGCGTGACTGATGCGGCGGCGTTGGCCTCTCTGGCCAAACGGATCACCGACGATCAGAGACTACATTTGAAAGCCTTGCCCGAAAGAAGTTTCTACGAAGAGCAACAGGGCATGGCTTCGGGCCTGCTGAAGGTGCTCGCGGTTTTTATCGCGTTCATCATGGCCATTGGCGCCGCCTTTGCCGGCATGAACACGATGTATGCGGCGGTAGCCAGGCGGACCAAAGAAATCGGGACGCTGCGCGTGCTCGGATTTAGCCGCCGGAGTATTCTGATCGCGTTCCTCCTGGAGGCGGTGGCGCTTTCGCTGGTCGGTGCGGTGATTGGAATAGTCTTGGCCCTGCCGTTGAATTTTGTCTCCACCGGCACCGCGAACTTTGTGACGTTCAGCGAGATCGCCTTTAATTTCAAAGTGACGCCAAGCCTGATGCTGGCGGCGCTGATCTTCGGCTCGGGCATCGGCTTGCTGGGCTCGTTGCTGCCGTCGATACGCGCCGCGCGTTTTAAGATCGTTGACGCCCTGCGCTCTACGTAGACCGCAATACTGAGGAAATGGTTACAAATCGAAAGACAGAAGAAGATCAGCAGAACCTGAGCGAGCGGCTCCGGAGCTTGCAGATCGATCGGTCGCCGGCGGCACTGCCACCGGTCGAAAACCGTGTGCCGAAGAAGCTGCTGCTGGCGATCTCTGTGGCTGTAGCCCTGGCAGCCGGCGGTTATTTTTATTTCTTCAGCGGCGTGAAAACGATCTCGGCCGCTCAAGTCAAAGTTGACGATCATTCGAGTGCGGCCCCGGGCGCGGTGCTTACTGTCTCTGGATACGTGGTGGCCCATCACAAGATCGATGTGGGCGCCAAAGTGATGGGACGTGTCGCTTGGATTGGTGTCGAAAAGGGTGACAAGGTCCAGCAGGGGCAAGTGCTGGTGCGGCTGGAAGATCAGGAATTCCGAGCGCAGGTCCAACAGGCTCAGGCGAATCAGGCTGCGGCCCAGGCCAGGCTGGACCAGTTGCGTAGCGGCTCGCGGCCGCAGGAAAAGTTGAAAGATAAAGCGGGAGTGTTGCAAGCGCAGGCGAACCTGCAGAACGCCGAGGCGGAGTATGAGCGGGCCGAGAAGCTTTACCGCGGCGGAGTGATCTCGAAGGCTGAGTTTGATCGGGCCCTGGCCCAGCGAGACTCTGCGCGCGCCCTGGTCGAAGCCGCGCGACAGTCCAGCGAAATGACCAACATTGGACCACGCACGGAGGAAATTCGCGCGGCCGATGCCCAGGTGCAGCAAATGAAAGCGGCCCTTGATTACGCCCGCACGCAACTGGCCAGTACGGAAATCAAAGCGCCGGTTTCAGGCACCGTGTTGCAGCGGATTGTGGAACGGGGCGAGATGGTCAGCCCCTCGGCATTTGGTGACGCCGGCGCCCGCACTTCTGTCGTCTCGCTGGCGGATTTGAGTGACCTGCAAATCGAATTTGACATCAGCCAACAGGACTTTGCGCGGCTGAAGATGAATCAGCGGGCAGAGATAATTCCGGAAGCCTACCCGAACCTGAAATACTCTGGTTTTATCGCCGAGATTGCTCCCGAAGCGAATCGCGCCAAAGCCACTGTGCAAGTCAAAGTGAAAGTCGAGGATCCGAACGAGCAGTTGCGCCCGGAGATGAATGTTCGCGTCAATTTTCTGGGGGACGCGGCGCCGGCCGAGAACACCACCGCCAAACGAGTGCTGGTTCCCAAAGCCGCAGTTGTTCATCAGAACAATAGCGACTTTGTTTTTGTCGTCAAAGGCAGTCGCGTGGAACAACGAGTGATCAAACTGGGTCCCGAGTCTGGTGAATTTTACAGTGTGCTGGAGGGTCTGAGTGGCGGCGAGTCCACTGCAGTCGCCGGCATCGATAAACTGCGCGACGGGGATCGCGTCCGGATTCAATAGACCACGGTTGTCGGACCGGCGCCGCGAGTTTCTCGCGAGGCGAGGCCTCAGACCGATCAGACAGACTTTGCGTGCTTTGCGCCTTTGCGTGAAACGCCTTGGAGAAAATAATGCCAACACAAATGGTGCAAATTCAGGATGTAAGCAAACGCTTTGCCCGCGAAGGCTTTGAAGTGGTCGCTTTGGACCACGTGAGCCTGGGTATTGAGCAGGGAGATTTCCTGGCGCTGATGGGTCCGAGCGGTTCCGGCAAGTCTACCTTGCTAAATTTGTTGGCCGGCATCGATCGCGCCACCACCGGCAAGATTGAAATCCTGGGAACCGATCTGGCCTTTTTGAACGAGAGTCAGTTGGCGGTTTGGCGCAACACACACATCGGCTACATCTTTCAAACTTTCAACCTGATCCCCGTGCTCACCGCCTTTGAGAATGTCGAACTGCCGCTGTTGCTGACCAAGTTGTCCAAAGCCGAACGACGCAAGAACGTGAACACCGCTCTGGAGTTGGTG
>Ga0179594_10000155_pt1 | contig 20823 bp, 17 predicted proteins | sample CZOMad1_1_08_16f_FD_148625 | JGI IMG/M metagenome (GOLD analysis project Ga0179594, IMG submission 148625) | Vadose zone soil fungal communities from Angelo Coast Range Reserve, California, USA - CZOMad1_1_08_16fungal (Illumina Assembly) | ecosystem: Environmental > Terrestrial > Soil > Vadose...
AATGCGACGGGCGTGGTAATTCACACCAATCTCGGTCGGGCGCCACTCTCCGCGAGTGCTCGGCAAAGGCTCGCCGAAGCCGCCGGCTATTGCAGTTTGGAATACGAAATTACCAGCGGCACGCGCGGTCGTCGCGGCGCCCGCGTCGACGAATTGCTCTGTGAGTTGACCGGTGCCGAAGACGCGCTGGTGGTCAACAATTGTGCCGCTGCCGCTTTGTTGATCTTGACCGTGCTCGCCAGCGACGGCGAAACCGTTGTCTCTCGAGGTGAGTTGGTTGAAATCGGCGGAGATTTTCGAGTCCCGGACGTGATGGCCAGTTCAGGTACACAGATGATCGAGGTCGGGACCACCAATCGCACAAAGCTGGATGACTATCGTCGCGCGCTGGGCGAACGAAGCCGCCTGATTATGCGCGTTCATCAGTCGAACTATCGCATCGTAGGCTTCACTTCCGCCCCCAGCATTGCTGAACTTTCATCGCTCGCCCACGAAGCTGGATTGCCGCTTTATGAAGATGCAGGTTCCGGAGCGCTTCGTGATCTAAGCGATTTTGACCTTGCCGATGAGCCAATCATCAGCGAGTCGATCAAGAAGGGCGCCGACGTGGTTTCGTTCAGCGGCGATAAACTGCTCGGCGCCGGCCAGGCGGGATTGATTGTGGGAAGAAGCGACCTAGTCGATCGCTTGCGTAGACACCCGCTCTATCGGGCTTTGCGCGCCGACAAACTGTCTCTCGCCGTCCTCGAAGCCACGCTGGAATCACACCGCCTCGACACAGCGAGCACGGACGTGCCTGTGCTCCGAATGCTGGCGCATACGCAAGAGGAGATCGGCGAAAGAGCGAACGCCTTTATTGAAACTTACCGTCAAACACAGGCGACCGGGCTTGAGCTTTCCACAATCGAAGGTGTCTCTGCGATCGGAGGAGGTTCTGGTCCGAACACTCATCCTGCCACAGTACTCATCGCGATCAACGACACCCGGCGCTCTGCCGCTGAGCTCGCGGAGGCGCTGAGATCATCGGCCCTCCCGGTTATCGGTCGCATCGCTGATGACCGTGTGCTGATCGACCTGCGAACAGTTGCACCTGACGAAGAAGTCGACGTGCTCAACGCTCTCGTCGAATTGGCCCGCTAAATACTCCAATAAAACAGCCCTTCGGTTTGGCATAGATTAAACGACGCCTTTCATTGTATAATCTCCCCGGTCTTTGTGAATTGCCCTGTTCGGCCGGCAGTTTCCTCTTCTCTCAATCCTAGTTCAGTGATCCGGTAGCCAGCTTGATACGTTCTCATTCTGCTTTCAAATCAACAATCATCGCCCTGGGCCTGGCCCTGATGGCGAGTCTTTGCGCTTGGGCGCTGTGGACCGAAGGTGTATTTGCACCGACGGAGCGCGCCTTTGTCAGTCTCCCGCCCATCGGTGGGCAGGCATTGATCAGTCCACAATTTCGCCTGGCTACACTCTTGATTCTCGCTGCCGGCATCGGGGCCGGCTTTGCCGTGCAGCGTTTTGGCGCGCGGGCAGCCTTTCCTTACCTGGGCGGCGGCTTCCTGGCTCTGAGCGGGTTGAGCCTGATCGTCTCGCGCTTTCTGAGTATCGACATTCTTTTCGTGCCGATGGCGTTCGCGGGCGCCTCGGCTGTCGTAGTTGTTCAGGCGCGACGCTTGTGGGGTCTGGATCTGGAGCTGACCACCAGCGTGAAACGGATTACTGCTAAGACCACGCTGACAGCCGTTAACGAATCCCAGCAGCGATTGATGAGCGGCTTGCGACTGCTGGACACCGTGCTTTCACTTTCTGAGGCGATCGTCTTTGAACGGAACGAAGACTACCAACTGGTGCCCGCGGCGCGGCTACGCAATGCGCCGAGCGGACCATTGAACACCAGTCAAAACTCTATCTGGCGCGAGGGCGTGAGCTTTAGTGAGCAAGCCATAGCGACCGGCCAGATGATTACCCACAAGGCCGAAGATGGCCGAGGGTGCACGGTGGTCGCCGCGCCGCTTCGCCATGAAAACCGCTCGGTAGGCGCCCTGCTCATTCGTCTCAACAATCAGTTTTCCGAAGAGGACCGGCCGTTGCTGCTGGCCGTCAGCGCTCAGCTTGCGAGAAACTTGCAACGCGAAGAAGCGTCAAAGACGGTAATGAAGACCGGCCTTTTCACTTACCTTTCCGCGAGGTCCGCTGAGCGGCGATTAGACGCTGTGGACGTTCTCAGTGGATTGCTCAGCGAACGCGGCTTTGGCGCTCAGGCTCTGGCGGAATCGCACGATGGGATGGCCATCGGTTATCTGGATGGCACGGTTGCCCACCTGAACTCCAAACTGCTGTCACTGGCCAGCCTCTCTGAAGATGAGGCTAAGAAACTGAATTTGTTTGGCCTGCTCGATTGTTTTCGCAACGACATCTTTGACGAGCCCGCGATAGCAATCCGCAGGGTTCTGCAAACGGGAGAGCCCTATGATCGTGATTTATTCTACGTTGATCGCGACCAAACGCTGGGGCTGAGAATCGCGCTGCTATCCGATCCGACACCGAACTCTGATGGTCGACGCGAGCCGCTATGCCTGGCTCTGACGGTGCGCGATTTGACGCGTCAAAAGCAGTACGAGCAACTAAAGAGCGACATGATCTCGCTGATGTCTCATGAATTACGCACACCGCTGACGAGCATCAATGGTTTCGCCGAATTGCTGGCCGCGGACGAGGGTGTACCTGAACATCTGAAAGAGTTCGTCACAATTATCAACAACGAAGCGCAGCGTCTCTCAAAGATGATCAATACGTTTCTGGCCGTGACTCGCCTGGAGAGAAAAGACAAGCAGGAAGTATTGAAGATCCCGCTGAAGCTCAATGACGTGGTGCGCAACATCGTCTCGACATTGCAGCCGGTTGCCCGTAAAAAGCGGATTCGCCTGGTAGAACAACCCGCACAAACAATTCCCCCCGTCGCCGCCGACCGTGGTCTGATCACTCAAGTAGTCAAGAACCTTGTCAGCAACGCGATCAAGTATAGTCCTGAGCGCACTACTGTGACCGTCTCCACTGCGCTCGAGGCTGAAGCCGTGCGCGTTTGTGTCGAAGACCGCGGCTATGGCATTCCACCTGAATCCGTCGACCGCGTTTGGGAGAAATTCTTTCGCGTTGTTCATGAAGGGCAGGACAAGGACGAAGACTCAACCGGACTGGGACTCGCGTTTGTGCGTGAAGTCGTCGAGCAGCACGGCGGGCGCGTCGGCGTCGAATCAGAGGTCGGACGCGGTTCGAAGTTCAGTTTCACGCTCCCCAGATTGTGAATCAAAGGTGAGTTGACGAGGGAACCACTTCGCCGCGCGCAATCAAATCTTGTTGATGGTCCCGCGGCAATTGCCGGCGCCGCAGATGCATTTCTTAGTATCCGGATGCAGCGTTTCCCCGTAGTCGATGGTGATTTCCTCATCAGGCTCAATATCGCGCAGGGCGAAAAAAATCAGATGGCCGTAGAGCATTCTGGTGAAGCTGTTTGGCGAGCATGAGTGATTGATGTAGTGCGTGCCGTTGCCGCCGCGGCTACCGTCCAGGCTCCACCTGTCGTCGATGCCGCAGATGCGCAGAATACGCCGCCTGCCGCGACGACGGGCCTCGGCGTTGGTAATTTTCTCGCCGGTGTATTCGGCGATCTTTTGCCAGCGCGCAAATGGAGTGGTAGCGAAACACCCCATGCCGTGAATCAGGGAGTCCGCGATCTTCAAACCATCGGCGAGCTTGGCTTTCATTCGATCTTTTCGTAAGCAGGACAGTATTCGCACCTGATTCTACCTCAACACCAGACTCTGGGACGCGATCAATTTCAGGAGCTGAAAGGTGCGCGGTCTGCAAACGCGCGCACTCACTAGATTAAGTTGTCGGCTAAATCCCTATGCTAACGAGTCAAGTTTTCGTGGCCTTATCCTTTGCGACTTTGCGCCTTTGCGTGAGAGGCTTCGTCCTAAGTTATGACCGCTACAACTCGGAAGACTTTTCACGCAAAGGCGCAAAGCACGCAAAGTTTGTGATTGGTCTGAAGGCCAGCGTCGCTAGAAGAATAGTTTGCTGACCTGGCAGGAGAAGTGGGCTGTTGAGTTTGTCGTTACGGCGCGCTCGAATCAACCTGGCTCTTTAGCGAACTGACGACAAACTAAAGTTCGTCGGACAGTTAGATCCGCAGCCCGAGTTTGCGGCATCGCTTACTTCAAGCGAAAGCTGCGCGCAATTAGATCTGTCTGATTGCGAATGCGCGCCAGTTTTTCGCGCAATCCCGTAAAACGGAGGGTGTAAACGGTGCGATTGTCGACCTGCAGATAATAGATGCGCCCCATCATCGGCTTGCCTGTCTTGACAAACTCATAGCTGGACGTCAACCCGTTCAAACGGCCGGCAAACTTCTCTTCCTTGCCTTCGACAAACCCAGGCAGGTACCGAAGTTTCTGCTCCTGATCGTGACGCGCAAGATCAGTCAGGCTCATGGTCGGATCGACTGACTCTTTGCGAATTTGCAGATACCCTTCCATTCGATCGCCGTACACAAATTCGGTGTGCTCATGCACCGCATCCGGTTCTGAGATCACTTTCCAAACTGTGGACGGCAGGTCAATCTCATACTCAAGTTTACTAGTGGTGAAAGGATGCTGGGCTTGCACTGAGCAGGTGAAGGCCAGCAATATCCCCAGCGCCAGAAACATAAACACATTCCGCATTGCAATCAACCTCTCAAAAAAACCGGGCCTGAAAATCAAAACGACATCGGTAGCCGTGGTCTGTTAGGTGAACTCTTCCCGCAGTCGGTTTCTCAGATGCCAGCCGACTTTCGGCAAGTTGTCCAGTTCGCCTAAGGGTTACTGTAGTTGGCCAACGCCTCACGCTGCAAGACGAGCAATTGTTCAATGCCCCCGCTGGCCAACAACAGCAACTGATCAACCTGGTCTCTGTTGAAAGGCTCGCGCTCGGCGGTGCCCTGGATTTCGATGAAGCGGCCGTCACCCGTGCAAACCAGGTTCATGTCGACTTCGGCGCGCGAGTCTTCGTCGTATTTCAAATCGAGCAGCGCCACCCCGTCAACAATGCCGACGCTCACGGCTGCCACTTCATGAGCGACCAGACTGCGGTTCAACTTGCCCAGCTTCTGCAACCGCGCGCTGGCCATCGCAAACGCTACATAGGCGCCGGTGATGGCCGCAGTGCGCGTGCCGCCGTCAGCCTGCAGCACGTCACAATCCAGCGTCACGGTGCGCTCTCCCAAAACGTTCATGTCGGCCACCGCGCGGATGCTACGGCCGATCAATCTCTGTATCTCGTGCGTGCGTCCCGATGGACCACCGCGGCCGACGGCTCTTTGCGAGCGCTGCTGCGTCGCGCGCGGCAGCATCGCGTATTCCGAGGTCACCCACCCCTGTCCGGTATGCCGCAGGAAGTGAGGGACGCGATCTTCAAGCGAAGCCGAGCAGACCACCCGCGTCTGGCCCATCTCGATCAGCACCGAGCCTTCAGCGTAGGGCATGTAGCCCGGCGTTATGCGCACGGTGCGTAACTCATCGACCGCGCGACCATCAGTTCGTACGAAGCTCATCGTGTCCCCAAACTTCTACCGCCTCAATCACGGTGGGAGCGGCGCCCAGGAATCTCTCCGCCACGCTGGCGAACCTTTCCGCTGCGTCAGTGACATAAAAGTGGTCCAAATCGTCGCACAGTTTTCGCTGGCGCGCCAAGTCCGCGGTTGCTTCCCTGGCGAGGCCTCTGGCGGCCAGCAGCGATTCCACCTCTCGCGCCGTGGCCTCGCCAGAGTCAATTAAGCGCATGCTGTGTCCGACAACGCCGGCGATCACCTCGCGCAAAATCGGGTAATGCGTGCAACCCATTACCAGCACGCCAATCTCGGCCCCCAGGTCGCCCAGGTAACGAGCGGCGACTGCCTGGGCCACCTCAGAATCGGCCCAGCCTTCTTCAGCCAGCGAAACAAATAGCGGACAGGCGCGTTCGATAACTTCGACTTTGGGATCAATCCTGGCAATTGCGCTCGCGTAAGCGCCGCTGTGCACAGTCGCTTCCGTCGCGATCACCGCGATCTTCTTTTCGCCGGCCTCCTGCACGGCCGCTCGAGCGCCTGGTCCAATCACCCCGACGACTTCGATCTTCAACGCGCGTCGAATAGCGGGCAGGGCCAGCGCGGAGGCAGTGTTACAGGCAACGATGAGTAGTTTGATGCCGTGCGCCTCGAGAAACCTGGAGTTCTCGATCGCGTAACGCTCAACCGTGCTTAGCGATTTAGTGCCATAGGGCACCCGCGCAGTATCGCCGAGATAGACAAAGTGTTCGTGGGGAAGGTGCTCGTGCAGCGCGCGATAGACGGTGAGTCCGCCAACGCCGCTGTCAAAAATGCCGATGGGAAGGTCGGAAAGCAACTATGAACTATGAACGATGAAGTATGAATGACGAACGAGTCCGGCGATGCGATCCCAGTTCATCGTTCCGCGTTCATCGTTCATCGTAAGATTGGTGGAGGCGCCGAGAATTGAACTCGGATCCAAAAACCAACGCCGCAGGAATCTACATGCTTAGCCACTTCTCTTTCTTATCCGCCCAACAAAGTCAGTCGAATAAAACTTCGCCCTCTACCGAGTAAGTGACGTGGCCAGACCTCGATAAGAACTAGTCCGACTTTGATCTCGCCCAACGTCACGGACCGAAACGCTGGGCCAGCTCATCTGGGTGACATCTCGATCCGCGCGCATGAGCAACTTGCGGCGAGACGCTCGGTGCTAATTAGGCAGCGAGAGCCAACTCATTGTTATTGGCAATTGTTTTTTCCCTACGCTTTTTAACGAGCTGCATAGAGTAGCCCGGCATGCATCGCAACAACGTTAAGGGTTCCTGTCGAAGCCTGTCGCCCCCATTTGCGAGCGGATAGATTATAAGGGGCGGGCAGTTGAAAGACGAAATGCTTCGGTGTCCGACAAACTTCAGTTTGTCGTCGTCTCTCAGAAGAACTCTATCGCGCAGAGTTCGACAAACTAAAGTTCGTCGGACACCATTTGTCGGGCATCGCTGGAGAAATCTCGCCGAACTGAGGTAGATTTGGGCCATTTCCATGGCCAGCACCGATTACCATTTCATCGACAAATGGCGCATCCCGGGCGAGGTTCAGGAGGTCGCCGACATCATTGAAGACGCAGCCGGCCTGACTCGCTGGTGGCCGTCAGTCTATTTCGAGTATGAGGAACTCGAACCCGGGGGCCAGCGAGGTGTGGGTAAATCAATCCGCCTGCACGCGGGCGGCTGGTTGCCCTACACTTTGTGGATAAATTTTCGCACCGTCGAGTCGGACTATCCGCACGGCTTTACGCTCGAAGCGACCGGAGATCTGGAAGGCAAGGGCATCTGGATCTTCCAGCAGGATGGATCGTTCGTCAACATCACTTATGATTGGACCATCCGCGCCAACAAGGGGATCATCAAAAGTCTTTCGTTTCTGCTCAAGCCGATCTTTCGAGCGAATCACACCTGGACCATGCGACGCGGCGAAGAGAGTCTGAAACTCGAACTCCAACGCCGCCATTCTAAAACACCGGAAGAAGCCGCGCGTGTTCCGCCGCCGCCTAAACCATCGTTCTTCCTGCGCCGGAAATAACAGTCGCGAGTCTGGAGTCGTGAGTCCACCTGCGAAGAAATCGTGCGTCTACGAGTCGAGAGTCTAGCAGGCTACTGAAGAGTGATTTACGATCCACGAAATTACACGAAGCAGCACGAAGTCACACGAAAAAGATGCGGTTTTCTTACTGTTATTTCGTGTTCGTTCGTGAGACTTCGTGGTTCGTATGGATTTCTTGATCTATACACCTTGTTTTTCAGCAGCCTGCCAGAGTCATGAGTCCGATGTTTTAGCGTCAAGTCTTGAGATCGGCACTCAAGGTTCGCGCGCGGACTCACGACTCACGACTCACGACTCTTAGACTTTCTTGTGTCTTCGATGGCGCCGCCGCCGATGAATTGGTTTGGTGATTTCCTGCGGTTTTGTAGTTGTCGTCGGCGTAACTTCGGGCTGTTTCTTTGGCGCCGTTTGCTCGCGAATGTAGTCGGCAACCGCTTGTGAAGACACCTCGGCTTGCAGCAAGACTTCCGTTTCCGTCGGCGTAATCACCAGGCGACTTAGAACTGCCTGGGCGCTCTTGTCGTTGCTCAGGCTGGCCGCCTGTTGCAGCAACATCGACAGCAAACTCTTGATGATCTTTGCCGTGTCCGGATTGTCTGCATTCACTGCGCCGCGAAACTTGAACGACGTCGCGTCCATGGTGAGGGCTGCATAAAAATCGCCCAGCCGGTAATCACATTTCGGCACGCGGGGATTGTTCTCGGTTCCCAGCAAAGCGAAGCTCTTGGCAAACGCGGTCCATGGGGAACCGGCCGCACTAATCAAAGCCGTCTGGTCGCGCATGACCGAGTTCAGTAACTCGGGGCTGATTCGGCCTTTTCCCGCGGCAGCATCAATCGCTGCTTTTACATAGGTGGTCGTGCCGATTGCAATTGTATTGCCGTTAAGCGCGACGACGGCCACCTCTGAAAGTGATTTCAACAACGGAGTTTTCTCCGCTTGTTTTGCCAGCTCGGGGATAGTCATGATCCCGAACCGCTTTCCGCCATAACTGTCCTCGCGCAGATCAGCTTTCAACGCGTCCTTCGCAAACTGCATCAACGTTTCAGCGCTGAAGTCTCCGCCGACTACGGTCATGAATTCGGGCAGCGAAAAATCCAGGTTCGCGTTGGGTTTCTTAAAACGGATCTGGAAAACGAGATAGTCGATGTTGCCGAGATCAACGCCGACTTCCTTTTTCATTTGGCTGAGGCCTTCGCGCATTTCACTGAGGTCTTTCGGTGGCAAGACACGCCCGGCGGCCTCGTTGACGATCAGACGCGGACTGATGTAGACGACCGTATCCGCCTCGGGAAGACTGGTTAGGGAAGCAATCACGTTTTGGGGAACAGACTTTGCCGGCAACAACTGCCGAGTTGAGGAAGCCGCACTGCTGGCACGAGTGGGGTCGCTCTGTGCCATGGCTGTCGTGGCAAAAACCATGGCGATCATGAAGAGCGTCGTTAACCACAGAGGACACAGAGGAACACGGAGGAAGGAAAACCAACCGAAAATAACTGAAGCGTGAGTCCTCGCACGATGCACTAATGGCTCCATTCTACCGTTGTCTTTCGTCGGTGCTCCTCTGTGTCCTTTGTGGTTAGCTGTTTGAGGTGGTTTGTCATTCATGATTTTTTGGGATCCTCTCTGCAAAATTTTGGCTATCTTCCCACAGGACTCAATCAGTCGCCAGAAAATAAGATAAGTCACTTCCCCGCTCAGTAGGGTGAAATTTTAGGTTTGCTTGTCTTTGCGTGCTTTGCGCCGGTGCGTGAGACGCTTCGTCCCAAGTTATGATCGTTAGAGCTGGGAAGACTCTTCACGCAAAGGCGCAAAGCACGCAAAGTGTCGGCAGTGTCACCATCAGAGTTGGCGATGAGGCAATTGCGTTTGTTCAGAAAAATTCTTTTGGGATGTGATTCGAAATCCCCGAGTTCAAAACCCGAGTTTTCAATCAGGCGTTCGTGTTAATGCAGCACTACGGTTAGCTTTGGCGAGATCTTGATCCGGCGGGCTATCAGTTCTGGCTCAACATCCTGAACAACCACTTGACCAATGACGACAGCGGTCGCGCCATGGTCTGCGCCTTTGTCACGTCCGCCGAGTACCAGGACAGATACAGTTTCGTGCACCCGCACAGCAACGCAGACTGTGGTCCATGCTCCCGCGACCCGCACTTCCGATAGTCGTGCAACTTGATTCTCGGAGTGTCTCATTCACACCGTGGCTTCAGCCCGGTGATCAGCAGGCTTTCGGATTTAGGTTAGCCGCCTCAACGGCTTCCGTCCGCCGTAGGCGGGGAAAACCGTTGAAACGGTTCACGACTTCTAAAGCTGCCTGCTGATCAGCGGGCTGAAACCACGGTGTGAACGACAACCAAACTGCACTACTGGCGCACTTCCGTATTGGCTTACGGTTTCGCTGCCGGCGCTGCTGCCGCACTGCTGTCCTTTTCAAACACCAACTTCTGATCCGCTTCGCCCATGCTGCTGGAGATGTGCGCGCTGATCGTCAACGTCTTGCCATCGGCGGCAAGCACCCAGGTGGCCACGACGTCGACATCCGTGTCATTGATCTTCAGCTTGGTGTTAACAATTAGATTAGCGCCTTCCCACTTTGGGGTGGACTTTGAGACGAAGTCGCCAATCGTGTTGGTGGTTTCTTTGCCATCGGTCGAGTAGGTGACCGTGTAGTCGAGCTTGCCCTGCGCGCCTTCAGAGGTGACATGATTGCTGATCGAAGGCTCTTTGTGTGTGATCACATCAGTGCGACTGGTGGGGCCGGGCAATGGGCCAAAGTCGCTCTTGGCCACGTTGAGTTTCCAGGTACCGCTAAAATCGGTTTTCTGCTGAGCGAAAACACTCACCAGCGGCAAGGCAATCAGAAAGGTTACAGTAATTAGTTTGCGGATCATTTTTCTTCTCCATTGTTGCGAACTCAGAAATATCGGGAACCGATCTTAAAATGCCCGCTGCCTGTCATTCAAGGCAGCACTGCGGGATACGATCGTGCCCTCTATTACGGCAAGCGTGACACGGGAGTTTCAGCCAATCGACTTCTCGCTCGCGGTCTACTCGGCGGAAGTTGACAGCTTATTCAGCGTTTGGCCAGGTAGACGCCGGGGAAGCCCGACGGTGCGTAGTTAGTTCTTAAGAAGAGCTGTACTGACGCAGGCAGCGTCGCAACGCGTTCGTCGTAGATCACCACCCGGCAATCTGTCTTTAACAAACTGTCAGGTATGTCCTGCTTGATCTCTCCTCGCTGAATGTTCCAGACGATGGCGTGAAAAAGAGATCCGTAAAAGTAAGCCTGCGGCCGGAAGACGTACGCGCTTTCGCCATCAAAGACGACATCTTTTGATTGCGTATGGGCCAGCACGTATTCCATCGTCCGGAACTGCTCGGCATTGGTTTGGGAGAAGGGGCGGCCCTTGAGGATGAGGATCGCGCAAGGAATCACCAGTCCGGCCGCTAACGCAAACGCAAAGGGCGCCAGAGCCTTTGCCCGCAAGCGAACCCTGTTGCGGTTTGTTTGAGGAACGCTCCGGCGCGAAACCAGCAGCCCATCCATCGATTTCCGGAAGGCTTCAGCGCCATAGATAGCCAGCAGAGGAGTGAACAACATTGTGCTCTGTGGATAAGGCGCAGGCTGCAAAAACAAAAAGACCATTAGCAGAAACACGGCGGCAAGCAAGAGTGCGATTTTATTTGCCCGAGCGGCCACGGAACTCTGCTTGAGGTTCCACACGTGGATGATCACGCCGGCTAACGCCAAAAGAAAAAAGCAAATATTTCTGAGTTCCAGGAGATAGAACGGCCGGTAAGTATTGGGGTAAGTGAAACTATCGAGCACGGTCGAAGTTATCAACTCCTTCAACGTTCCCAGGTGATCGAAGAAAGCAAAAAGAATCGCGATTGGTACCAGGAACCCCAGCGTGTAGAAACATTGGATTACCAGGAAGCGACGAAAGGCTCCCGGGAGTCTGCGGAGATAACCGTGGGTTAGAAAAATAAGGCTCACCGCTGCGTAGGGAAGCAGTGCCTTTTGAGAAAACAGAAAACCAAGTCCGAGCAGAAAGCCGGCCAATACGAATCTGCCTTTCTGCTCGCTCGAAAGTGCTCTGATCGAGATCCAAAGACTAGCCAGCCATAGAATTATCAGGAATTGATCGGGTCTGGCCTCGATGCTCTTTTCGGCAAAGATCACCATATAACTGAGAATGATCACGGCGAGAAACGAAGTTAGCTTGTCGTGGTCCAGGCGCGCCAAAACATAGGTCAACAGCGGAATACCAAGCGCCGCAAAGGACGTGATCTCTCGAACAATCAGAACTAATCCAGGTCCCTCTCGGCAATAACGAAAAAGGGGCAGCAAGAGGTAATAGAACAGCGGCGTGTGATTCTGCCAGTCGTCTCGGTACAAGACGTAATGCTGACTGAGCATCCAGGCTGAATGCAGATGCTGGAACTCATCAATGTCCACTTCTCGATTCAGCGTGAGCGCAACCCGAAGAACGAGGGCGAACAGGCAAATGCACAGCAGGGCAAGAAACAGCAATCGCCGGTGCGAACTGCTTGCAAGGTAGTCGCTCATACGTTTATCGACAATGCGGGTGTATTGACCGGCTCTGACGCTTTAGCAGTTTGGGGGGCTGCAGAACGGATGTCACTCTGACGAGATCCTGACAGCGGGCGTTGCCTGCGGTTGAATTCACAGATAGTCGTTATCTTTTTCGGACTGGGCCCCGTGAGGCTGATATGAAATTCTTTGGCTATTGAATGCTCGCGATAGCAGCGACGGGACTGTATACTCACCGCTCACGAATTCCGTTTTGAAAAAGGTAGGTCTACCCATGTCATCGGAATATCAAGCTCCGTTGTCGCCGCCACCGCTGCAACCAAAAAACTCTCGCGCCCTGCCGTGGATTCTTGGTGGCTGCGCCGTGCTGTTGCTCGTTCTCATTGTGCTCGGGGTTGGTGGTTATGCGCTTTATCGGTGGAGGGCGACGACAAAAGTAAACGCAAGTCGTGAGTCGCCGGCGAGTGGTAACGAAAACAAGCTCCAGCCTGACGCGAGCGCGAGTCCAACTGCGGCAGGCAGCAATTCGAATTCGTCTACCCAGCCAACCCCCACAGGCCAGCCGACCAGTTGGGAGACCAAGGCCAGTTCGCTCAACGGCCCCAGCGGCACGACATTCACGCTCGCTTGTACGCCGGGCGGTACGATGCATGCGGTCTGGGGCAGCGACATCTACACCGATGATTCGTCCATCTGCACGGCAGCGGTAAATGCCGGGCTCATCACCTACGAGCGCGGCGGCACGGTGACCATAGAACTAAGACCCGGTCGACCGATTTACGGCAACAGCGAAAGAAACGGCGTCACAACCAGCACCTATGGCGCGTATGGCCGCAGCTTCGTGTTCAAATCAGGAACCAGTGACAGCCAGGCAAAAGAAGCCGAAGAGGGAACGCCCATCATTTGGAATGTTTCCACCTCAATGCTTGCGTACGAAGACGGAAAGACGTGGAAGTTCAAGTGTCCCGCCCCAGGCAAGGAAAGTAATATTTGGGGCACTGACGTCTACACTGGCGATTCCTCGATTTGCACCGCGGCAGCGCATGCGGGAGTAATCACTCTCGCTCGCGGCGGCACGGTAACAGTGGAGCTGCGACCCGGTCAGTCTGCCTACAAAGGCACAACCCGAAACGGCGTAACATCGAGCGATTACGGCGCCTATGCACACAGCTTCGTAGTCAGATGATCGTGGTGGATGCCGGCGAATCAACGCGCACTGATCGAGTCAATGCGCCTCCTCGGTGGTGTCCTAATCTGAAATTCTCTGCGCCCAACTTTGCGATCTCTGCGACTTGGCGGTGAGTGTTTTCCAAGTTGTTATTCACCGCCGAGGCGCAAAGGGCGCGGAGACTACGCAGAGAAAAACTTCGATTGGGCTACCCTTGCCATGCGCGCGTCAACGCCACTGGAATACGCTCAGGATGTTTGAGAAATCATCGGTCCAAACCTGACGGTCCGGGTTGCCAGTCAGGACATGGGCCAATGGATCGTTCATCAGGCCCGCTGAGTCATTCGGGCTGCGCGACACGACAACCCAATGCGAAGGATCTCGGCCATTCGGCTCGCTGGGCTTCGTATCCAATAAAGAGATGCAAGTAAGGTTTCGACTCCGCGCGAGATCGGCAACCACGCCGCTGAGATCCAGATTTCGATTAGAGATGTGATAAACGAGCAGGCCTCCCGGCGCCAATTTGGACAGATAGAGATCAAGCGCCTGCTGGGTCACCAGATGAACGGGAATCGCATCGCCGCTAAAGGCATCGATCACAATCAACCCGTAGCCCGCCGCAGGCGCATCGCGTAACCTCAATCGAGCGTCACCAAGCACCACGTCAAGCGGAGCCTTCGCGCACTCGCCCAGGTAACTGAAATACTGTTTGTCGCGCGCTATCGAAACTACCGCGGGATTGATTTCATAAAGAGTCCACCGCTCATTCGGCCTGGCATAAGCCGTAGCGGCTCCGGCGCCGAGTCCCACAATAGCGACATTCGGCGTGGCCGGCTGACTCTCAAAGCGAGCAAAGATGCGACCGAGTGGTCCACTCTGATGATAATAAGAGAGCGGCTCGCAGCGTCGTTCCGGAACGAGGCTTTCTCGACCATGGACGGTGCTGCCGTGAAGAAAAGTATGTATGCTGCCGTCTCCTTCGCGCGTTACCCTTAACACTCCAAAAAAATTTCGCTCACCGTGTATCGTCTTCGTGTTCGCTCCGGTAACAAAGCCGGACCCGAGCATGACTGCGGCCAGCCCAAGCGCAAATCGCAGGGGTCGCCGGCGAAACGGGTAGGCAACAAACATCGGGACCGCGAGCACGAACAGCAAGCCAATCAGTTTGCCGGGCACCAACCTGTCGGCAACCAACCCAAGTCCGAACGTCAAAGCAAGCAGAACTGCCGGCAGCGCGAAATCCAGCCGGCGCGCTCGCTGCGTGTTTGAGTTCGCCTCTTTCACCGGCAACAGCAGACAAGCGAGTAACATCACCAACGGATATTCGATAACGGAGGTGAAGATCAGCGGGGCCATCAGGGCGTTGAATATTCCGCCTGCGACACCGCCAAGAGAAAACCAGACGTAAAATTCGGGCAGGTGTTTGGTCGCGGGGCGATCGGCGGCCAACTGGCTGTGGCACATCAGCGCGGCAAGAAAGAAATACCCCAGGTGGTAAGGGATTAGCAGCTTGGCCCCGGCTGAACTCTCTGAAAGATGAATCAGCAACAGCACCAGGGTCGCGCCAGGGAGGATGAGTACCGTTAGCCGCGGAGAAAACACCTGCCGGCGCGCGAAGGCAAAAATCAGCGTCAGCAAGTAGAGGGCGAGGGGAATAATCCACAGCAGCGGAACCGAAGCAATGTCGGTGGAAATGTAGTTCGTAACTCCCAACATCAGGCTGGAAGGTACGAAGGCAAGCAACAGCCAGCGCAGGCGCCGCTTGACTGACAGCGTCTCGATCTCGTTTTGCGCGATGCCCGTTGGCGTGGCGGGTTGCTCTTCCTCCTTGACCACACTGGTGTCCCTTCCTCCCTCACTCGCACCTGTTCGCCAAAGTAAGAGCGCACAGAATCCCACCAGGGGTACGAGCACCAGATATACGACAGTCCAGAGTCGACTCTGGGCTCGCAGAGTCAGATAGGGCTCAAGCAATACAGGATAGGCCAGCAGGGCCAGCAGGCTGCCCGCGTTTGACGCCGCATAAAGGAAGTAAGGATCCTTCGCTGATAAAAGGTTCGTATGCGAGAACCATTTCTGCAGCAGAGGACTATTGCTCGAGACGATGAAAAATGGAAGGCCGATGGTGGCTGCAAGACAAGCCAACAACCACAATGACGGGTTGCCGGTTGACGGTACCGAATTAATCCAGGATGCGGAGAGGCCGACCGGTAAGCTGACCAATGCCAGTGCCAGTAACACGAGTTGGATTGCCAACTGACGGCGCAAAGGCCAACGGGAAACAATGAGGGCATAAACATACCCCGCCAGCAGCGCCGCCTGGAAAAACACCATGCAGGTGTTCCACACGGCCGGTGTGCCACCCAGCACCGGCAACAGCATCTTTGCGATCATCGGCTCGATCGAGAACAGCAGAGCCGCGCTCACAAAAATTGTGGTTGCAAAGAGCAGGGTCAGCGAATTTATTCTTGATTTCATCTTAGACAGGTTCCCCAATTCATCGAAGTTCATTTTCGACTTGTTAGTTTGGGTCGATATGTTCCTGGCAAGTCCAGGGTGGGGCGTCGGGCGGTGAGAAATGCATACTAGCAAACTTTGAAGTCACCTGGGGAACATTTTCTGATACTAAGGCGTTGCGCTCGAGCCCTTGAGCGATTTTGACGCACCTTCGGCGCTCCGGTGCAGTAGCCCGACTGTAAGGGAGGGCTTGTTTGCGAACAGCGGAGCCCTCCCTTACGGTCGGGCTATTGCACCGTCAGCTTATGTAACGCAAGCTGTAAGACCACCCCAGCGGGGCTGCCCCGCTGGGGACCCCGGGCTTGCGAGGCCGTTGAATGCCACTCAGTCATCGCAAGCTAACAGCTTGCGTTACATGAAAGCCTCGGAACTGTGGTAAATAGATCGGCCCTAATCAGTTCTCGCAAACCTTGAAGCCGGGGAATGTTCCAAATGAATGACAACCGCACCGTTAAAAGAGGCCGCTGTTCTTTGTTTGCTTCAGCCGCTGCTCTGCTTGTTCTCTGCAGTCTGGGAGCTTTCGTCGAGATTCAAGCGCTTCCCCTGGGACCGCATCAGGTCATCATTCAGAACAACCAGCGCGCGAAAATGCGCGACGGCGTGCAACTGGTGGCGGACATCTATCGCCCACGCACCGAGGGGAAATTTCCGGTATTACTGCAGCGTACGCCTTACAACCGTAAGGGTGATTCGACGAACGCTTATGCGCTCGCATCGTACGGCTACGTGGTCATCCTGCAAGACACTCGCGGACGCTTTGATTCTGAAGGCGAGTTCTATCCTTTCAAGTACGAGAGCTTGGATGGTTATGACACTGTTGAGTGGGCCGCGGCGCTCGCCTTTGCGAATGGCCAGGTTGGGATGTTCGGCGGCTCGTATGTCGGCGCCACGCAAATGCTGGCGGCAATGGCCAAGCCGCCGCACCTCTCAGCGATCTTTCCTTATGTCACCGCGTCGGAGTATTACGAAGGCTGGACCTACCAGGGTGGCGCACTGGCGCAGTGGTTCGCCAGTTCCTGGTCCTCAGGACTGGTGATTGACACCCTGCGTCGCAAAGCTGATGCGAACCAGCGTCCGAAAGATTGGGTCGCGAGCTTGCCGCCTGATGACTACACACTTGCCCGGCTGCCGCCAACATCGGAACTGGCGCCGTACTTTCGCGACTGGGTAACGCATGAAAGAGACGACGACTATTGGAAGCCCTGGAAGGTCTCTGATCACTACAACGAGATGACCGTCAAGGGACTGCACGGCGGCGGCTGGCACGATCTGTTTCTGAATGGTTCGATCAAAAACTATCTGGGCTTGCGAGACGCCGCGGCGACGCCTGAGGCTCGCGCCGGTCAGCGCCTGTTGCTTGGACCATGGGCCCATGCAGGCACCTCAGCGGAAGGAAAGATTGGCGACGTCACCTTTGGTAAAGACGCCGTCCTCGATACCGCAAAAACCATCCTTGAATGGAACGACTATGCGCTCAAAGGCATCAAAAACCAATTCGCCTCTGACGCGCCGGTGCGCATTTTTGTGATGGGAGACAATGCCTGGCGTGACGAAAAAGAGTTTCCCCTGGCGCGTACTCAGTACACGAAATACTTTCTGCATTCCGTGAAAGGCGCCAATTCGGTTAAGGGCGATGGCGTCCTCAGTGTGACCACGCCCGCTGCCGAAAAAACCGATTCTTACGCTTATGATCCCGTGAACCCGGTGCCGACGATCGGGGGCCGTCTCTGTTGCGGAGGGGCCATTCCACCCGGCCCGGCCAATCAACAAACGAACGAGTCCCGCGCGGACGTGCTCGTCTTCTCAACGCCGCGACTGGAAAAGGATCTGGAGGTGACGGGATTCATCAATATCGAGCTTTATGCCGCGTCATCAGCGGTCGATACGGACTTCACCGCGTTGCTGGTTGACGTGGACCAGACGGGATACGCACGGTTTCTGACCGACGGCATCGTGCGCGCGCGTTATCGAAATTCCACGGCAAAGGCCGAACCGATCACACCCGGACAAGTCTACAAATACACGATCGATCTGTGGGCCACGAGCAATGTTTTTAAGGCGGGACATCAACTGCGGCTCTACGTCTCGAGCAGTAACTTCCCGCGCTTCAATCGCAACCTGAACACAGGCGAAGCGACCCAGGGTGGAACGCGCATGGTGACTGCCAGCCAGACCATCTACCACGATCGCGAGCACCCTTCGGCGATCACGCTGCCGGTCATTCCACGGTAAGCGTTACCTCTCCTGGCCCTGCGGTGAACGACAAGAAATACTCAATCTCGCGTCCGTTTAACTCTCCTTTGATTTCATCAGAGGTGAGCCGTGTCGGGTGGTCCCGATCCGTGGACTGCGCGACGACTGAACCTGTAACGGCTAGCAAAAATAACAGACTGATACCCAACAAAATACTGCGTTTCATTTGAATGCTCCTCTTCCTGGAAAAACGCTGTGGGCTTAAATTAACAGCGTGGATGTGTCGCAAAAGGCTGGGCTGGGGCGAAAGGCAGGGAACCTTAACTGACCAACCTGGAAATTGCTTAGGCACCGCAACGGTATGCTTATTCTCAGCGGGCGTCAATGCGACGCTTTGCAACCTGCACGGGCTACGCGCGCCGCCGCGCACACAACCTCAGTGAGGCCGATTCGGCCCAGGGTGTGGAGAATCGGTCCGATCGTCTTTGCGTTCCCTGGCGTTTCCAGAATTTCTTACGCCAGCGCCTGCGGTTGCTTTCGTGTTTGCGACCAGAGCCAGTGCACGCCAACCCAGAAGAGAAAACTCGCCACATAACCGATCAACACACTGCCGAAGCGGAATTGCGGATCGATCCGGCTGCCCACTGCGGCCAGCAACAGAAGAGGCGCCGCGCTGACGACGAGGAAGGTCCAAAGTGCGGTGCGGAAGGGATTGAGTCTGGTCACCTTCACCAGCAGGAACACGATCAAATTGCCAATCACGCCCGTCGTGATCAGGGCATCAAGCGCGTAACCAACCACCAGGATCGTGGACACGTCATGCTTTCTGCCGTAGTTCAGCAAGACCATGGCGATGACGATGATTCCGATGCAACCGCCGAACGCCAGCGCATCGTTTCGCAGGTTCTTCATCAGACTATTTTCCTTTCTCAGGTTTTCCAGGTGCTCACTGGGCGCAGTCCGGATCAGGTCGAACAGAGTGCGCAGCCACAGATTCCATAGCCCTGACCAACCCTCGCAAACATCCGCGGTGCGACAGCAATCACGAAAGACCTGGGCCATGTGCAGACCATATTCCTGGCGAAATTCCAAAGGATAGAAGCGCAGCAGCAATCGATAGACGCGCGTGGAAACTGCATGACGTTTGAGTACCGGCGGCCCGTTTGCCGGCAGTCCATTGGCGGAAGAGCTGCTCGTGTTTGCGGATGATGTGCTCATCAACTCACCTGGGTTTTCGAGAGTAGTTTCCGGCTGCGCGCCATCTTTACCAACCTGGCGAGGCGTTCAGCTTCCGCGCTGGCCACACGGAATCCAAAATCGGTGAGACGGTAATAACGCCGCCGCTCGTCATCCATTTCCGGGTCCGGCCGCTCCTCCGTCTCTTCCACCCAACCATCGGCCAGCATCCGCTTGATCGATCCATAAAGGGTGCCGGGTCCGAGCCGCACCTTGCCTTCAGTGCGCTCGTCCACCTCTTGCATGATGTGGTAACCGTGACGCTCCTTGTCAGCCAGCGCCAGCAGGATGTGAAACATCGCCGGCGTCAACGGCAGGAATTCTTCCGGACTCCGCTCCGGCGCAGGATGCCGCTCAGCTTTTTTCAAAATGGGTCCGTGCCTTTCCCTCAAAGTATCGGTTCTCGCTATATCGTGAGCCGATATAGTACCGAACGGAATGGTTCCTGTCAAGACTTGTTCTTCGGCAATCGTGTCGGTGTAGTTTGGGCAGCGAATCGTCTAATTCACCAGGTGGCTTTCAAGATTGCGTGGAGCCACTAATGCGAAAACAATTTCGTTTCACTCGGCCTTCAGATTGAGTCTTACCAAAAAAGGAGTGTGTTTGCGTCTTCGCGGTTCCGGCCGCCTGATGTGCGGAAGGGCTTAGCCCTTCCGGGCAACCCGGTCTTTACCCGGGGGGCTCTGCCCCAAATCCGGGGCGTAGCCCCGAGTATCAAAAGCTCTAGCCGGAAGGGCACAGCCCTTCCGCACATCAGGCGGCGCAGCCGCAACAACGATCAGACGACGACCCAGATAACCGAAAAGACGTAGCAATGCTGGAACGGCGGCTCATCATCCGCTCGACTGCCGGGAGGCCGAGACCATGGTGTTCTCGGCCTCTCTGGTTTTGCGACGGTATGGCCGCAGGTTCTGCCGGTTAATTGGGCGGACGGCGTTGGTTCTTCTTCTCCTGTTTCTGCGGCTGTGGTTGTGGTTGTTGTTGCTGCTGGCGCTGCGCCTGCGGCCGCGGTTGCTGCTGCTGACGCATCTGCTGCGGTTGCCGTTGCACCTGCGGCTGCTGACGCATCTGCTGCGGTTGCCGTTGCACTTGCGGCTGTGGACGCGGTTGTTGCTGACGCATCGGCGCGGCCTCACGATGCATTTGCGGCTGCGGACGCGGCTGTACGGGGCGCTGTGACCGCGGTTCGTTTATCACGCGCGGTTGTGGCGCTGCTTTTGGCTGGGGAGGCTGCGCGCGATTCGCCCGCTCCCGCACTGGCGGTCCCATGTAACGCTGGCGATCGCGCGGCTGCGCCTGAGGCTGCGGCTGACGTTGGCGCAAGGTTCGCTGTTGCTGCTGTTGCGAGCCTTGCTGTTGATTCGCGCGCGGAATTCCTCTCACAAAATCCCGGCCGCGATTTGCACGGGCTGGCTGTTGAGCACCCGGTTGGGCTGCTTGTTTAGGTTTTTGCGCGTTGTTGCTCACACGCTCACCTTGCGCT
>Ga0179594_10000156_pt1 | contig 20377 bp, 16 predicted proteins | sample CZOMad1_1_08_16f_FD_148625 | JGI IMG/M metagenome (GOLD analysis project Ga0179594, IMG submission 148625) | Vadose zone soil fungal communities from Angelo Coast Range Reserve, California, USA - CZOMad1_1_08_16fungal (Illumina Assembly) | ecosystem: Environmental > Terrestrial > Soil > Vadose...
CGCGGATCGAGTCCTGACGTGTACGAATTGGTTGTGTCGGAGAGCCAACCCACAAGTGGCCGCCGGCATTCGGGTCCGGATAAATCTTTAAGAGCGCGAGCCCGGCAGGACTGAGTTGTGCAGTGGGAATCTTGTTGCCCGGATAGGCCACACCCGTGAAGGGATTGATCGGTATCGAATCGCCAGCCAGGTTTCCACTGAAATCACCAGCCTTCTCCGCTGCTGTCGGCACGTGTCCGGTAAGGGCGATACCGCGATCCTCGAAGCGCCATTCTTCGGACCACAGGAAAAAGATCTTGTTCTTCTTTATCGGACCGCCAAAGTTCCCACCGAAGTTGTTGTACTTTAATGGACCCTTGGGAGCTCCGGCCTTGTTAAGAAAGAAGTCGTTTGCGTTTAGCTTATCGCTGCGCAGAAACTCAAAGCCGGTGCCGTGAAACTGATTGCCACCGCCCTTGGTGACCAGATTGATGACCGCGCCTTGTGCCTGCCCATATTCAGCACTGAAACTATTACGCACGACGCGAAACTCCTGGATCGTGTCGATCGATGGGAACACGAGCAGCGTGCGGTTTGACCCGACGTCCATGTTGTTCACGCCATCGACGGTCCAGAGGTTCTCGTTCGAGCCATTACCGTTAACCGACATATCCACGCCGCCGTTCAACCCAGTGCCATTCGCCGCAAAGGCGCCGCCCGCACCGGATTGTGTGACCGGCGAAACTCCCGGAACCAGTAATGCCAACTGCGAGTAGTTGCGACCATTCAGTGGCAATTCAGTAATCTGTTTTTCGGTAACAAGACTACTGACGTCGCCGCTTCGAGTCTCGACGGGTGCAGCATCGCTGGAAACCACGACAGTTTCACTTACCTGCCCGATCTGCAGATCAATGTTGACGACCTTGTTCTCGCCTACGTGCAGGTCGACGCCGTTGGCCACTGATTTCTTAAAGCCTTGCGGAGCCGCTGAGACCGTGTATAGCCCCACGGGTAGACTCGAAGCCAGATAGAAACCGTTGTCGTCGGCAACTATCGCGCGGGACACACCGGAACGCTCGTCTTGAATTTGAACTTCCGCCTTCGGAACTGCAGCACCTTTGGGATCGCGGACAGTGCCGCTAATAGAACCTACCGTGGTCACTTGACCATGCACGGCCGCGAACATCCCAGCGCCGATCAGGACCACTACTACATGCAAAGCTAACTTCTTCAGCATGAATAAACCTCCTAAAGTTTTTGCTGCCGGCGAGGTGATCCGTTTCAAAATTCACTCACCGGCGGCTTTCGCGAAATCTAAATCGAGAGCCCGCTGTTCTCCGCCTCTCGATGTTCAATGGAATGCAGAAAACTTTTGCTTGCGACTACAACAAAGCTTTACGCTTTTACAAAACTACCTTCTGTTCCATGTACGGGAAGTACACGAACTCCAGAAAAGCACCGGTGCTACACAGTGACACCGATCAAGGAGCTAAGTTTTTTTGATAACAAGCGAACAAAAAACAGAGATGTTGCACAGACAATTTTTGCTCGAAGCAAAGAACGTGCCGACAAAAACGCAATCAATTCCTTGCGGTCCAGAGCGGTTATCAAAGGACTCAAAGCCCTCCTGCCGAGTGATGATGCAATTTCGCCAAGCGCAGATCCGAATTCATGGATTTTCCGGTATACTTTGTTGCGGGACCTGACAAAAGTATTCCGCGCCGCTTTTCTTGCTCTATTTCGACCGCAAGGACGGTGAAGTCGAATTGACTCTGGGCATCAGTTGTACTACTTATATCGCTGTTCCTGAGGCGATGCGCCGTTCGGCTTGTGGCCTCTCAGTCTTCCTCGCGGTGGAGCCAACATTGTGCGACAAATAGATCTGAAGAATGCGAGTGTCGCACATACGGAAACGGTAGGCGGCATCAATCGTCAAATCGTGCTCAACTATGTTCGGGAGCGCGAGCCCATCTCGCGCGCCGCACTCGCACAAGAGACTGCACTACAACGCTCGACCATTTCCCGCCTTGTTGATGGCCTGATCGCCGAGGGGCTTATTGAAGAGCAGGAGGGAAAGTCCTCGGGCGGACGTCCGCCAACGCTACTGCGTCTGCGAGGATCTGCCGCCGTAGCTATCGGTGTGGATCTGGCGACGACGAGAACTGTGGTCGCCACCAGCAATCTGGCAGGCCGCGTCTTGCATCGGGAAGAATTTGCCACCAATCCGCGCTCCGATAAAACCCTCAAACTGATCGTTGCCGCCGTGCGTCGACTCGTTCGCAAAACCGATCAGCGAATTGAAGGGATAGGCATTAGCCTGCCCGGCATAGTTGAAAGCAAAACCGGAACGGCACTGTTTGTTCCCTTCTTCAAATGGCAGGATTGGGCGATCGGCCAGGAAGTGAGCAATGCGGTCGGAATACCCGTGGTGGCCGACAATGACGCCAATGCAGCAGCATTGGCTGAGCTGTGGTTCGGAAGACCTGCAATTCGAGGAATACGAGACTTCATTCTGGTTTTGGTCGAAGAAGGTTTGGGTACGGGTCTGGTCCTGGATGGCGAAGTCTATCACGGGCAAAACGGCGCGGCTGGTGAATGCGGACACATGAACATCGGCACGCGAGCGCCTATTGAATGCGCCGCCGGCAGCCGGGAATGCTGGGAGGCTTTCGCATCGGAGCGCTCGGCGCTGGCGCGCTATGCGCGGTTGGGGGACGGCAAGAACGGCCGCGATGGGCTCACCTTCGCCTCGCTAATGGAACGCGCCCGTGCCGGACACGAACCTGAACGTACCGCGCTTATTGAGACGGCTGAGTACCTCGGCGTCGGTATCTCGAATCTAATCAAATGCATTAGTCCCAAAGCCGTCATCGTCGCCGGTAACATCACGCGGGTCTGGTCGCTAATAGCCCGGCCACTCGAGGACGCGATCGGTGAGCATAGTATCTGGCGGGGCCTGGATTCATGCCGCATCATTCCCTCGACCCTGGGACACCAAACGAGACTGATGGGAACTTTTAGTTTGATACTGGCTAATAAATTCGCTTCTCTTAGATCCGAACCCGCAATCCAAGCTGCCGGCGCCGGCCGCCGCAAGGCAGTTCCGCTTTCCCGATCACAAGCAACCTGATGAGCGATCGTGCGCCGAAAGCAGCGCGCGTGTAAACCTCCACCTGAGACGGTGCGTTAGAATGACGCAAAGTCATTGACGTCCTGTGCTACTTGCTCGCCGCTAACCCTACAGCTATGCAGATATGCTAAAGTGATCAATTATGAAAATTGGTCGTCGTGGCTTCATCGCAGCTTCGTCTTCGGCAATGGTACTGGCGAAAGGCCAACTATTGTCGTCAGCTTCTGTTCAACCCTCCAACATCCCGAAGCCGATGTCATTTGAGGGTCGAGCTGTAACGGTCTATACCACCGCTGACAAGAGCAGTTACCGCCTCTCTGCTACTGACACGCTGGCATTCAAACATCTGGGCCAGCCGCTGGAAACTCAGATTTGTGTCTTTGTCGATCCGACGAAGACCTTTCAAACCATCCTGGGTATTGGCGGCGCACTCACTGATGCTAGCGCCGAGACGTTTGCTAAATTGCCCAAAGCCAAACAGACAGAAATTCTCAATGCCTACTTTGATCCGAGCACCGGCATCGGTTACACACTGGCCAGAACCAACATTCACAGTTGCGATTTCTCAAGTTCCAGTTACACCTATGTGAATGAAGGTGACAAGGAGTTGCATTCCTTCAGTGTTAGCGCGGACAAGCCATACCGGATTCCCTTTATCAAGCAGGCGTTGGCCGCGGCGGGAGGAAAACTCACGCTTTTTGGCAGCCCCTGGAGTCCACCGGCATTCATGAAAGACAACAACAACATGCTGCACGGTGGCAGGCTAAAGCCGGAGTTTTACCAATCGTGGGCCAACTATTACACCAAATTCATCAAGGCCTATCAGAAAGAAGGCATACCCGTCTGGGGCATTACGATTCAGAACGAACCCATGGCAACGCAAACGTGGGAGTCGTGTATTTACTCCGCCGAGGAAGAGAGAGACTTTTTGAAAAACTATCTCGGCCCCACGATGAAAAGAGAAGGGTTGGGTGATAAGAAGATCATTGCGTGGGATCATAACCGTGACCTCGTCTATCAAAGAGCCCGCACGATCTTAAGTGACCCCGCGGCCGCGAAATACGTATGGGGCATTGGCTATCACTGGTACGAGCCCTGGAGCGGTGGCGAGCCGATGTACGATAACGTCAAGCTGGTGCATGAGTCCTTCCCGGATAAGAATCTGATCTTCACTGAGGGCTGCAGCGACTCCTTCAATGCGGAGAAACTTAACGACTGGAGATTGGGTGAGCAATACGGACGTTCAATGATTAACGATTTTAACAACGGCACAGTCGGCTGGAGTGATTGGAACATCCTGCTGGATGAAACAGGCGGACCAAATCACGTCAAGAATTTCTGCTTCGCTCCCGTGCACGCCGACACGAAAACGGGCGAGCTGACTTACACAAATTCCTATTACTACATTGGACACTTTTCAAAGTTTGTTAGACCGGGCGCAAAGAGAATCGCCAGTTCACCCAGCAGGAGTCAGTTGCTGTCGACTGCCTTTGTCAATCCTGATGGAAAAGTCTCGGTGGTGGTGATGAACAAGAGCGAGCAAAAGATCTCCTACTACCTTTGGGTGGACGGCCAGGCTGCGGAAGTCAGCAGTGGGCCCCATTCTATTCAGACACTGGTGTTTTGACTTTTTAGGCCATTGACGGTCACGGTGTCCTAATGGGATCAGTGATCGACCGCGTCGTGTGAGTTTGGACGAATCATCAGACCACACGAAAAGAAATGCAGTCTTGTTAGCGTTGTTTGGTGTTCGATCGTGTGACTTCGTGGATCGTGTGAGTTCTTGATCGATAAACACCAACAGGACCAGCAGCGAGGACTTTTCTAATGTTATTTGAAACAGTGTTATATCTCAGTCTCCTATTTGTAGCAGGAAGCGGCAGTCCTGCTTCGATCGCTCCTGTTTCATCATCGCCGCCGCAGCAAGCCGCGGGGAAACCATTTGTTTCAGTGCCCGTGAGTCGCGCGACAAAGCGATCCCCGCAAGAACTCTTTGACGACTTTAACTATTCCAATGACGAACAACTCGTCAAACATGGCTGGATCATCCGCACCGCAGTTGGGTGGCCGGGAGTACCGGGCGCAACGTGGGGGAAACAGGGCGTGTCTCTTCTTGGCGACCCGGATCAGCCAGGCAATCGTCTGCTCCGCATGACCTCTTCCACAGACGGCACCGGTGCTAATACCCGTCAGGCCCAGATATGCCATCAGCGCAAATACCTCGAGGGCACTTATGCTGCTCGTGTTCGCTTTGTTGATACTCCCGCTGAAGGTCCTGTTGGCGATCAACTGGTCGAGAGTTTCTATACCATTAGCCCGCTGAAGGCGCCGATGGATGCTGACTATAGCGAACTCGATTTCGAGTATCTGCCCAGAGGTGGTTGGGGTAGCGAAGGACCCACGTTGTTTGTGACTTCCTGGAGAACCTTCAGCCCTGAGCCGAACTGGCAGAAAGATAACGTCTTCAATAACACCAGCGGCAGCAGAGCAGGGTGGCATACTTTGGTAACGCAAGTCTCTGAGGGTAAGGTCAAGTATTTCATCGACGGCAAAGCTCTGGCCGACCATAGCGGAAAGTATTACCCACGATCTCTCATGTCGATAAATTTCAATCTTTGGTTTATTAAGGATGGGACCGTGAAGTCGAGCGCCGTGCGCCAGTACCGCGAAGACATCGATTGGGTATTTCATGAAGCCGGGAGAGTACTCACTCCTGAAGAGGTTGAAACGAAAGTGACAACGCTGCGCCGAAACTCCGTTAGATTTCGAGATACCGTGCCGGCGCCGACGCCAATGTTGACATCACCCTGCGATTACTGAGGATTCATTTGCGAGTAGTGTCCAAATTCGTAACGCAAACTGTTAGTTTGCGATCGGTGAATGGCATTCAACCCGCGCAAGCGCGGGGTCCCCAGCGGGGCAGCCTTGCTGGGGTGGTCTTACAGCTTGCGTTACTGTGTTACAAAGGAACGTCGATGAAGAGAATCATATTTTTCAGAGCTGCACTCGTAACGGCTCTAGCCCTTTTGCTCGCCGGCTCAGTCTCTGCCCAGGATACTTCGAAGGCTACCGAATCCGACTCGTCCAAATTCCTGTATGCCGACTTCCAAAAGCTGGAGAACGGCCGGCCGGTAAGCAAGCGCGGCGGAATGACGCGTTTGAATCGGTACTCCCAGAACCCGGCCAACCCTCCGCAATTTCGTGGTTTGGAAAAGTCAGATCCGCCCGCGCCCGCAGCCGCGCGAGTGACGGCCGACGATATTGCCGCGGCCTTCGATTACGAGCTGCGTCTGCCGAACGAATGGGAGGGAGTTAACCTGGAGGTCTTCGGGCAACCTGAGAAAGACGGCAAACTGGTGGCGGACGACGTGAGCAGTTATAAGTTCATCTCGTTGCGCGTCTTTGCCAAAGGCCCGCAGTACATCCGGCTCGAACTCATTACTCGCGGTCAGGGTGCGAACCTCGAGGCGGGGTATCCGATGGCGAACATCCGAGTCTCTCCAGGTTTCAATACCTACAAACTCAAGCTCGACTCGTTCAGTCAACCGGAGTGGGCGGTGCAATTGGACTTCAAACGCGACGTCCTGAAGAAGTTGACCTCCGTTACAGTGGGCGTGTTTTGCGACAAATGCATGATCGAGAAAGGCACGGTTGTGGTTGACAACATCGCCTTCGAGAAGTGAAATCCACTCACGCCTCAAGCATTAACCGAGTATCCGAGCCAGCGACCAACGCAGGATTTGTAAGAGAGCCGTGCAGTCAGAATTCGTGGTCCATCAACCCTCTGACGCTGTTGGACCATCGTTCGTCCGATCCCCGGTCGTTTACGTTTTCATTGTCGAGGTGTGCTGGGATTAACAAGACTAGCGATGACCGTTCGTGAACACGTGAGGAGACAGTTGTAGACACTGGGCCAGTCCGGAGCGTGCGTCCTTACACCTTTCGTTGGTGTCTTAATTTTCCTTTGCGGCTTCGTTTCTTTGCGGTCTTTTCGTGAGCCCTTCGTGCAAATACAAAACATTTCGCGCAAAGGCGCAAGTGGCGAAGGTGCTAAGACGGAAAGTAAGACACTACCCACATTTCCTAATGCTTGCATTGTGCCGAAACTGGTACAATAATTGCTCCGCACCGTTGATGTAGTTGATTGAAGTCAGGTTGATCGTTAGGGCGGCCTGTGAAGGTCATCGGGCACGCCCTGCATTGGTGTTTTCGTTTTCCGGTTTGGTTCTCTCGCGCCAGGCCACAAAGTTCCCCCTCGAATTTTCCACAGCGTTTAGGTCCATACAGGCGAATCCTGACACGCCTGCACCTGACGATATTGCTCGGCGATATTGCTCATCGTTGTCTTTCGGACGACATACGGAGTGGTTTCTTCGAGCTCGAGGCTCACTCTGATGGCGTCCCCCAGCTCTGACTTTGTTTTCGCCCCTTGTCGGCAAGAGATCGACTCAACCCCTCTTGATGGCCCATCTCAGGTAGTAGTCTGTGAAAGACGAGCGGAGCGCTTCCAGACAGTAAGCCAGATAGTCGGGGAATGCGGCAGCCAAACTCTGCAATGCGCCGGCTACTCTGCTCTTGATAGTCTGCCGGCATCACCGGGAACAACCTTTGCGCTGGTTGGGCTTGAAGAATGCCCCGCGGAAAACTCGCCGGCATTGAACGCGGTACGCGGCCTCACTCGCAGAGGGTTGTTCGTGATCTGTTACGCCGACCACGCCTTGAAGTGGCCTATCGGAATCCGCTGCAACGTCTTGCTCGCTGGAGCGCTCATCTTAGTCGACAGCGCAAAGCCGGAATTCTCGCGAGAGCTGCTGGAAATACTGGAGCAAGTCCTGCGTCTGGAAACCGACAAACGAGTCGCAGAGGCAGCGGTCAACCAGCAGATGAGAGAGCTTGGCATCATCGCTGAGAGCCGGGTGATGTTTTCGATTTTCAGTTGGGTTCTCAAAGCCAGCACTCTCAGCGATCTCCCCGTGCTGATCACCGGAGAGACGGGAACCGGCAAGGAACTTCTGGTCAACGCCATCTATCATCTCGACCGCAAACGCTCGCGCGGGCCACTGGTCGCCGTCAACTGCGGCGCCATCACTGCCGGGGTCGCCGAAAGCGAGTTGTTTGGCCATCGTCGCGGGGCTTTCACCGGCGCAGAGCGAGATCGACCCGGATTAATCCGCTCAGCCAATGGCGGAATACTTTTTCTGGATGAAATCGGTGACCTGGAACCGGCGCTGCAAGCGAAACTTCTCCGCGTTCTCCAGGAGAATCGAGTGCTGGGCGTCGGCGAAGATCGCGAAGCGCCGGTCGACGTCCGCGTAATTGCGGCGACCAATCGCAATCCGGAAGAGATGGCGCAGCAAGGTACTTTCCGGGCCGATCTATTTCATCGCCTGAACATTCTTTCAATTCACATCCCGCCGCTCCATGAGCGACCCGCCGACCTTGCCCCACTGGTCCAATACTTCATCGAGAAATATCGCCCGATCTCGAACATGAAAACTCTATCTGTGGCGCCGGAGTTTGTTGAGGCTCTTGCGCAACTCCAATTGCCGGGCAATGTCCGGGAACTTGAAAACCTCATCCGGCGCGCCCTGGTTAAGAAGACCACGGCCAGTCCACTCGGTTTGTCGGATCTGCCAAAGGAGATATTGGGAGAACTTGCCGGCCAACAACCGAAGCCCTCCCTTGAAAAGGAAACCGCAGACAACAACCGAGCCAGGAGGCCGCGCGAGATTTCCGCGGGCTTGGAACTCGAGGCATCACTGTTCCAGTTGCTGCAAGCTCACGACGGTAGTCTGACCCGCACCATGGACCACTGCGAGCGTTTGTTGATTGGCTCAGCGCTGGAGGACTCGCACGGAAATCAATCGTTAGTGGCCAAGGCGCTCGGTATTACGCCTCGCACTGTCTATAACAAGATTCGTAAGCACGGCCTCCGTTGAATCTCGCCGGTGTTGCGCACGACGGATCTCTTGTCTGCTCGGCTCATCGAGTAATCTTGTAGAGAGAAGTTGGCGTGAATGAGGTCAAGGTTGCCCTGATTTGTCTTTGCGTGCTTAGGCCTTTGCGTGAGACGTTCTGTCCCAAGTTATGACCCCTTAAAACAGGCAAGACTCTTCACTCAAAGGCGCAAAGCACGCAAAGGGCTCTCGTCCTTTCTCGCCTCAACCTGAAAAATCTTTCCGACCACAACACCTTTCTTGCCGGAAAGATGTTTCCGCTTAAGGTTGATCCGCGACGGTCAAACGGCGCCTCACTGAGCCTCTCGCCCTGATCTGCGAAGCATTACCTGCGGCGTTGGACCATCCGGCTGCTGGCATGCCTGTTGCTCCGACGTGACGCACTCGCCTTTTACAGCATGAGAACGAAGGCAAAGCAACAAATCTGTGGATCTCAGAGATCATTACGTTCAATTTCGACTGGAGGACATCTACCTGCCGGATCCGTTGACGGTTGCATACGAAATGCATCGTAACGATCTGCTTCAAGGTCGAGTGCTCGAAATGTCCGATAGCGGCGAACGTGAAAACGCCTTTGTGGTTGTTGCGGTTGAAGGGATCAAGCAACCGATGGTAGTTCCAGTCGACCGGATCGAAGTTAAGGACTGAACGCCGAACGGGCTGGACGTCCGCGGGTCCCAGTAAAGGCGCCACGCGCAAACCGGCGCGCCCCTTTTCCAGGTTAGTGTAATGACGGAATCGATTTCTCAAAAGACGTCATTGGTGGCCCAGGTCATCGAGGATGTGAGTTATGAACCGTTGGCTGATCAACGATTCCAGGCCGAGTTGGTTGGCACCGGCAAAGCACCGCACTACAAGGACAGCGGTTACTTTGCATTCGGCGATCTGCTGCCCGGAGACTACCAGTTGCGCATCGTTGCTGACCGATTTCAAACACAGCAGTTGCCCGTCACAATCCCGGCGGCGCCGGTTGTCTTCGTTCCCGGGGAAAAGAAACTGCCAAAACTTCTGGAGCGGATAATTTTTGCTCAACCGGGTGACAACGAGCTCGTGGTGATAGTGAAAACAGTGAACGCGCCGAGCAAGTTGATTACCTTCGATGCGGTAACGCTGCCCCGGCCCATCAACGTCGGCGCGCTCGTGCTGGTGAATGGATCGAAGCTCACACTGGACGCCAGGCTCGACGCCGGAACCGTTGCCAGTGCTCGCCTGGACAGTGTTGCCGGCATCGCGCCTGATGCGATTGTCCGAATTGTTCGCGACCGGTCGATCCGCCTGCGATTCGATCCTTACTATCCCGCGCCTGCTGAACTCACGCGCATCGTCGGAGCTGTTTCGCTCAACAACCAACCAGGCGTTCCGCTTGAGAACGCTCTCGTCCGCATCACCAAAGTAGACGGTAAGGCCGTCACGGTGGCCGATGTTGACGGGGCCAGGATTGCGTCGGTGATACTTGGCGCTAACAAAGTAATCCTGGGAACCGAGAGCGATATTCAAACGACCGCTAACGCCCGAGGCGATTACAACCTTTACTTCAGCCGCGCGGATTTCCCCAACGTTACCCTCGAAGCCTCGCTTGCCGGTTTCAAGAAAATAAGCGCTGACGTGACGATCAACCCGCTGGCGCGCAATCTCGCAGATTTTGAATTAGAGAAAACCTAAGGAGTCCTGTCATGCCTGATATGAAAAATCTCAGCTTCGGACATGTAACGATTCAGTTACCCGATGATAAGCAAGTCACACTGGGTCCCCGTGAATCGAAGCACCTCGCGGACGATCACTTCGACAGCGAGGGTGTCCAGAAAGCCCTGGAGCAGGGATTAATCGCGATCCTGCCTAGAAGAACCGCAAAGCGCGAAGAACCAAAGTCAAAAACAATTCGAGACTAAATGGAGGTCGTAAGTCATGCCTGAATATCTGTCGCCGGGAGTCTATATCGAAGAACTCGCCGGTCCTAAACCTATTGAGGGCGTTGGAACTTCGACCGGCGCCTTTGTTGGCATCGCGGAGCGGGGACCAATTAATGACCCGCAATTGATCACGAATATGACGCAATTCGGGGATACGTTCGGTTCGTTTCTTCCCACCGCGTTTTTGGCCTACGCCGTTCAGCACTTCTTCACTGAAGGCGGCACCCGTTGTTACATAGTCAGGGCGTTCAGGCGGAACGCCCCGACCGTGACGGATCCGGCGCCGGACGTAGCCAGTCTCGTCTTGACCAATGCCGGCGGTAACGCAATGACGGTCTCCGCAAACAGCGAAGGCACGTGGGGCAGGAGAATTTCGGTGCAAGCCCTGGCGCACGGTTTTGATCCCACCAATCCGGCAGATATCGCGTCGCGGTTCAGGCTCGATGTTTTTCTGGACGACGCGCCAACGCCGATCGAGTCTTTCGATTTACTCTCGATGAATGAGTTTGACGCCAGCGGGATCTTTCCTAACGCGAACCACGTCGAGGCGAGAATCAACGGAGTCTCGAACTTCATCACTGTCATCGACGCTACGAATGATCCGGCGAATATCGCTCCACCCGCCCCGATGGCTACTCCCAGACATCTGGGCTCGGGCACGGTGGGTTTGGGAACAAACGGACAGGCTCTGGCGCCGATTAACTTGATTGGCACTGTGGGCACGGCAACGGCACGGGCCACCGGCCTGATGGCCTTCGATGGCGTCCTGGAAATCAATATCGTCGCCATTCCGGATCTGGTCAATCCCGCCTTCTCGGTACAGGACGCGCGCGATCAAACGCTCGCGGCAATCACCTATTGCGAAAACCGGAAGGACTGCTTCTTCGTCGCCGATACTCCGAGCGGCTTGAGTCCTCAGGCCGCGCTTGGCTACCGGCGCGGGGCGGCACCATCGCCGGCTACCGGCGGCGCCTTCAACTCCAAGTTTGGCGCTATTTACTATCCCTGGATCTTCGCGAGCGATCCGATTACCGGCAAGCGTAAGTTGGTGCCCCCATCCGGGGCGGTGGCGGGATCGTATGCGGAAGCCGACGGCCGAGTTGGTGTTCACAAGGCCCCGGCCGGCACCGAAGACGGCTTCCTGAACTCGGCGGTCGAAGTCGAACGAGTCATTACTAAAGGCGAACAGGACATCCTCAATCCCGAAGGAGTCAACGTGATTCGCAAGTTCCCGGGCGCCGGTATTGTGATCTGGGGCGCGCGCACGATTTCATCCGATCCGGAGTGGAAGTACGTCAACGTCCGCCGGCTCTTCAATTTCCTGGAGCAGTCGATCCTGAAAGGGACGCAGGGGTTGGTTTTTGAACCAAACGACCCGAGCCTTTGGAAGCGGATCGTTCGTGATGTCAGCGCTTTTCTGAAGGTCCAATATTTGGAAGGGAAAATCATCGGGAACAAACCGGAGCAGGCTTTCTTCGTCAAGTGCGACGAAACGACCAACACTCCGGAGACGATGGACCTGGGACGGGTGATTACCCTGATCGGCATTTGCCCGTCGCGGCCGGCCGAGTTCGTAATCTTCAGACTCAAGCAGACACGCTTTGGTGGAGACGTCGAAGAATAAGCACGAGCGTGAACACTTCCGCGGCGAGGAATGAGACGTTCGCCCTGCGCCGCCACCACACACGAGGAGAACTGTTATGCCGAGAAGAGCTACTGATCCCTTTGCCTCATACAACTTCAGGCTTGAGATAGCCGGAATCACCGTGGCCGGCTTCTCTGAGTGCACCGGCCTGAATACGGAACAGAACGTGATCGACTACCGTGAAGGTCCCGAGGGTATTACGCCGCGAAAACTTCCGGGACTGACGAAGTTCGGAAACATCACGCTCAAACGAGGCATCAGCCTGGATAAGACCGTCTTTGGCTGGCGCAAGACGGTCACGGACGGAGACATCGAGCGCAAAAACATTTCGATCGTCTTGCAAAACGAAAAGCACGACGAGGTGGTGCGCTGGAACGTGGTCAACGCCTGGCCGAGCAAATACATGGCGCCCGATCTGAAAGCCACCGCGAACGAGATTGCCATCGAATCCGTTGAACTGACCCACGAAGGCCTGGAGAGACAGTGATGCTGCAAACTGAATTCGAATTCACTTTGCCGAAGGGATACATCGATAAGGACGGCAATCTTCACCGCCAGGGGATGATGCGTCTGGCAAATGCCAAAGACGAAATCTCGCCGCTGCAGGACCCCAGGGTGCAACGCAATCAGGCCTATCTGGTAGTGATTGTGCTCGCGCGGGTCGTCACCAAACTGGGCGACTTATCAGATATCAACCCGGGCGTCATCGAAAATCTCTTCTCTGCGGATCTTGGCTACCTGCAGGATCTGTATCAACGGATCAACGCCAATGGTCACTCGCGTATGAAGATCACCTGCCCCGAATGCGAGAGCGAGGTCGAAGTGGACGAGGCGCTGATCAATGGAGGGCCGATGCCGGAGGGATAGCTCGCTACCCCCTGGACCAACTGGCCCAGGAGGTAGCTTACATCGCTTATCACTTCCACTGGCCAAAAGACGAAATCGAACGGATGCCGCACCTCGAGCGGCATCGTTGGGTTAAGGAAATCTCTCGCATCAACCACGAGATCAACGAGGCTGCGGACGCCGCGTGAAGTCATCCACTTATGATGAACCTGCAAACGCCAGGCGTTTACCTCAAAGAAGTTGCCGTAGCCACGACGCCGCTGCTGCGCATGAGCGTCACCGGATTCGTCGGACAAGCGGAGCGTGGTCCACTCAATTACCCGCAGCCATTGGACGACCTGGGACAGTTTCGCGACGTCTTTGGCGATTTCATCGGCTACGGCTACTTGCCCTATAGCATCTTCGGATACTTCCTCAATGGCGGCGAGCGCTGTTACGTAGTTCGGGTGGCGCACGAATCGGCAAGAGCGGCCGCACTGCCTAAGCCGACCAGCCCGGTGATCAAGTTCACCGCCATCAATGAAGGGCAATGGGGAAACTCGCTATCGGTCGAGGTCGACTCGCAGTCTTCGCGTGACATTATCCTCACCGAACTCGAAGGCTCGCTGGACCAGTCAGCCACAAACGCAATATTCAAATCCGTGGCCGGTCTCTCTGTTGGCGACTTGATAACGCTGGTGCACAAGCGCGACCCGGTAAGAGAGCAACTGTCGATCACAGGCATCGATCCGCACACCCGCCAGGTCACGTTTGCTGCGCCCGTAGCCAGCCAATTCGGTTTCCACGCCTCGAGCGCAGTGATCGGCCGCGGCTTTCGTCTGATCTTTCGTTTGCGCACTTCGGGCAAGCTGATCAGAGAAGAGATTTTCGACAACCTGTCGCTCAATCCTGATCAGCCAGACTACTTCCTTCACGTCATCAACGGCGATCCGGAAGAGAGCGACTACGTGAAGCGGCTCAAAGCGCGAAACTCAATTTTGATTCGAGTAAAAGACCTCAACAGCAAGAAAAACCTTTCATCCTCGAGGCCGCCGGATCTTCCTGAGACGAAACTTACAGGCGGTAGCAATGACCCGAGTCGAGTAACGGTCGAATACTTTACCGGCTATCAAAGCGGCACGTACTTCCGACCCATGCCGTACCACGCGGACACAGCTCAACAAAAGGCAGCCAGCGAACGGCTTAACGGGTTAGCGGCATTCGAGCTCGTTGAAGAGATCGGTTTGCTGGCCCTACCCGACTTGATCATTCCCGACCTGTTCGCGCACATCCCGAGCAGCCGGCTTCCAAAAGCCGGGGTGATTTTCGCGTCGAAAGCCGCTGCCACCCTCGACCCATCGCGACTGGCTAACCTGAGAACCGGCCAGCAGGAGCTGCTCAAACACTGCGAGCGAATGAAGGATCGGTTCGCGCTGCTTGATTCACCTCGAGGCGCCGAAACCGGTCAGGGCACAAACCGGATTGAAGAGTGGCCCAACGATTTTCAGTTGTCACCGCTCGCCCGTTACGGGGCGCTCTATTATCCCTGGATCCGAGAGAAGGCTTCAGATTTCCGCGGGCTGGATCTGACACTGCCGCCCTCTGGTCACATTGCCGGAGTCTGTGCGCGGTCCGAGAACAAGGCCGGAGTTGGGCGCGCACCGGCGAACGAAAGTGTGCAGGGTGTGATTGAACTGGAGTTCTGCCTCTCGGACACCGAGCAGTCCATTCTCAATCCGCGCGGCGTCAATTGTCTGCGGGGCTTTCCGGGCCGCGGGCTGCTGGTTTGGGGCGCGCGCACATTGAGCCCGGATCCGGCCTGGCGCTACGTGAACGTGATGCGTCTGAACCTGGCGATCATCAAGCAGATTTTGATCAACCTGCGCTGGACGGTTTTTGAACCTAACGACCGCCGTTTGTGGGACAAGATCGTCGCCACGCTCACGATCTTTCTTGGGGATCTGTTTGAGCGCGGAGCGTTGGTTGGGGCGAAACCTGAGGAAGCGTTCTTTGTGAAGTGCGACGAAGAAACGAACCCTCCTGAGGTGATCGATCGCGGCGAGGTGATCACGCGGATTGGCGTGGCCACGGCGCGCCCGGCGGAATTTATCGTGGTGACGATCAAACGCACGTCTGAATCGGTCTCGGTGAGCGAGGGGCTCGCCGGCAGAAGATGATCGCGCTGCCAAAAAGCAGCCTATGGTCTGAACGACGTTCGCGGTTGCCGGAAACACTATGCCGAGAAGAAACAATGATCCGCTGTCTAACTTTCGCTTTTCGCTCGAGCTGGACCAGGTCCAGGTAGCCGGCTTTGCCGAGTGCTCCGGGCTGCAGATCGAAACGAAAGTATTCGAGTACAAGGAAGGCGGCAACAACGCGACCACGTTGAAATTTCCCGAAGGCTCATCCTGCGGAAACATAACCTTGAAGCGCGGGATCTCGAACTCGAACGATTTACTTGAATGGCAGCTCGACGTTGCCAGCGGGCAGTTCAGCAAGAACAAACGCTCAAGTAATCCGAACGTCGCGATCATTCTGATGAATGAAAAAGGTGACGCCGTCAAACGTTGGAATTTGAAACGCCCATTTCCGGTGAAATGGGTTGGACCAGATCTAAAGGCAGCGGGTAACGAGATCGCCATCGAGACGCTGGAAATCGCACACGAAGGCATTGTGCTGAAGAAATAGGAACCTGCGGAATTCCGACTCATTCCCTGTCTCCGTTTAGATAGCGGACTTGTCCGCCGACGCAGCAAGGGGCACAAGTGCCCTATCTAAACGGACCTGATTTCCGTTTACGGACCTGATTTTCGGTTTAGAGTCGAATTCAAATTGGGGCAAGTCCGAACACAATAAACCATCGATGAGCTCATCAACAGTAATCAGCGACGTCACCTTCACCCTCGAGGAACTGCTCAAGAACGAGCAGCGTCCCCTCAATTCCTTCGAAGTCTCTTTGAAGTCGCCTGCTGAAGAAGTGATTCAGCCGGCCATGAAGCCGCGCGTGAATCTGTTTCTCTATCGCCTGGTGGAAAACACGTTCGGCCGCAATCCGGAGCGGCTGGCGCTGGGACCGAGCGCCCGCGAATACCCGCCGCTCTGGATCAACGTGTTCTTTCTATTGACGCCTTTTGCAGAAGACAAGCTCGACGAGCACCGCGTTTTCGGTGAAGCACTGCGAGTGCTGCACGACAATTCGATCGTTGCGGGCGCGGCTTTAAAAGGATCACTGGAAAACACCGCTGAAGAGCTGCGCGTCGACTTATGCCCCTTCACGCTGGAACAACTGGCGCAGATTTGGGGGGCACTCGATAAACCTTACCGGCTTTCCGTTTGTTACGAAGTGCGAACCATATTTATCGACTCGCTGATTGTGTCGCCGGTAAGCCGGGCGCTCGACGTCGGCACTGAATTTTCGCAATTACCCTGATACGTATGGACGGGAACTCGTGCCGTCAAAAGCGGGACGAACTATAGCAATGTCACCCTACAGCACCAGTCGCCAACATTTATTCGAGGAGCTGCGGCGCCTGGATCTGATCCTGAACCTGCAGATCGCCCGGCTGCGCGGCGATCCGGCCGCCACTCGCTTCAACGATTTTCGCGGCCTCTTCATCGCTGAAGATGAGATTGACGAACTCATCGACCAGGCGCCTGAGCAGCCTGCGCCCAGCAACAACAACGAGCAGCTCGAAGCTCAGCTTGCAACGCTCAAAACTGCCGTCGATCAAGCCGAGCAGGCGATCAGGAGTCGTGTCGCCGCCTCGCTCAAGCAGCGCGTGCACCTGTCGCTGCAGTCGTTGGCGGAGATGTTTCAACTTTCGTCTTTTGACATCGACGTCTTGCTGGTCTGCCTGGCGCCCGAGCTCGATCTGAAGTATGAAAAGCTCTACGCCTATCTGCAGAATGACGTAACACGCAAGCGACCGACAACGAATCTGATCCTCAATCTCTTCTGCTACTCGCTCGATGAAAAGCTGCAAGCCAGGGCCCGTTTTCTTCCGGATGCGCCGCTCCTGCACCACGCGCTGATTCAGCCGGCCAGCGAAGCGGCAGGAGAGGCGACAACGCTGCTTTCACGCGCGCTCAAGATCGACGAACGCATTCTCAACTATCTCCTCGACAACGACGCGATTGATCAGCGGATTGCCTTTTGTGTGCGTGTGGTCAACCCGCGGGTGGACCTCGCCGAAGTGCTGCTCCCGGACAAACTCAAGCAGCAGCTCGCCGGTGTCTTCAAGCGCGAAGCAGAGAGTCTTCGTGCCGGAGCTGCCTCAGGACCGACGGTTTTCGCACTCGAAGGGCCGGAAGGATCAGGCAAGCGGTTTGTCGCCGAGGCCTTGTGCGCTGCGCCGGCTCGAGAGCTTTTGATCGCCGACGCTGCGGGAATTGTTTCGCTCGCCGCAGAGGCGACGTCCCTCACCGCTCATCTCTTTCGCGAAGCCACGCTGCGCAACTCGGTCGTCTTCATCGATCAGGCGGAGTCGCTGGTTGGTGATGGCGAAAAGGAGAGCGCGACGCGCCGGGCGTTGTTCCAGGCGCTGCCCTCATTCAACGGCATCGTTTTCATCAGCAGCCGTGACGCCTGGCAATCGCCGGCGCCGGCGGAACGATTGTTCAAGTTCGTCTTTCCCGTTCCTGACTTCGTGATTCGTAAACAGATCTGGGGAAAGGCAATCGCGGAATGCAATGGCCTGATGGCCGATCGGGTTGATCTCGATGCGCTCGCCGATCGCTTTAGCTTCACCGCGGGCACCATTCGCACTGTCGTCGCCGAGGCAAAGCGACTCGCGAGCACTGAGGTTGGCGAACCCCGCGCCATCGCGACCAGTGATCTCAATCAGGCCTGTCGCTCGTACTCCAGCAGCAAGCTGCCGCAGCTTGCGCGAAAGATCGATCCCCTCTTTACCTGGGGAGACATTGTCCTGCCGGCTGATTGTCTCGGACAACTGAAAGAGATCTGTGCCCAGGTAAAGCACCGGCAGCGGGTCTTCAGCGACTGGGGCTTCAATCGCAAGATCTCGCTCGGGAAAGGGCTCGGAATTCTCTTCGTCGGGCCTTCGGGAACCGGCAAGACGATGGCGGCCGAAATCATTGCCGGCGAACTCGCCCTCGATCTCTACAAGATCGATCTGTCCTGCGTCGTCAGCAAATACATCGGTGAAACTGAGAAGAACCTGAGCCGGATCTTTGCCGAAGCAGAACAAAGCAACGCGGTGCTCTTCTTTGACGAAGCCGACGCCATCTTCGGCAAGCGCTCTGAAGTCAAGGATGCGCACGATCGCTATGCCAATATCGAGATCAACTACCTCTTGCAAAAGATGGAGGAGCACGAAGGCATTGTCATCCTGGCCAGCAATTTTCAAAAGAATATCGATGAGGCTTTCACCCGCCGCTTGCGCTTTATTATCGACTTCCCTTTTCCCGAAACGGACTATCGTTATCGCATCTGGAAGCAGGTGTTTCCCGCCGCCTCGCCGCTTGAACCCGGCATCGATTTCGACTTTCTGGCACAGAAGCTGAAGCTCTCGGGCGGAAGCATCAGGAACGTCGCGCTGGGCGCCGCGTTTCTGGCCGCAGCTTCGCCGGCGACCAACGGTTCCGAAAACGGACTCACGGTTCCCAGCACGCGGATCGAAATGGAGCACATCGTGCGGGCTGCGAAACGCGAGTTTCAGAAGATGGGGCGTCTGTGCGTGAAGTCCGACTTCGGCCAGTACTTTGACCTCGTGGTGAACCAGGAGGCGGCGACTTGAAAGATTTTGAGCCGCAAAAAGCAGATGCCCTGCAATCAGGGGCAGCGCCGGGAGTAGCCACCAGGAGGAGTGCTGCTCATCTCGAGAAGCACCTCGCGTCGCCTATGACAAAAGCGTCCGAGGCCGCTCTGGCTGCGCACTGCGAGCCGGAGGTTTTGAAAGCTGCGAGTTTGTCGCACCCGGCAAACGCTGCTCCGCTCGACGATTTGCTGACGCAACTGCAGCAAAGCTACGGAAACGTCCACGTGCAACGAGTAGTCGCGGAGATGAGCGGGGCAAGCCACGACCGAGAGGCGGAGACGGGATCGTCACTTGATCCAGGGATCAGGTCAGAGATGGAATCCGCTTACGGCGAAGACTTCAGCGGCGTTCGCGTGCATACCGATGACTTTGCTGAAGCCGCCGCTGAGAGTCTGGAAGCCCGCGCTTTTACGCGCGGCCAGGACATTTACTTCAACCGCGGCGTCTACAGCCCGGGAACGCCGGCCGGAAAAGAAACGCTGGCGCACGAGCTGGCCCATGTAGCGCAACAACGTGGCAGCTCGGCCAATCCAGGCGCGTCGTTAATCGATCAAGGCAGCGATGTTTTCGAGCGAGAGGCCGATCAAGCCGCGGCCACAGTCGCCGCGGGTGGCCGCGTTCGCGTCGCTAAGCATGGGGCCACTCCCGCCGTTCAGCGACAAAAGAAGGAAGAAGCGCAGAAGAAAGCCGAGCCGCCCAAAATCGAAGCGCCAAAGATTGCTTACCACTCCGACGAGATTGGCCCATACCCCGCCACCGGAACCGTCAACGCGTCGGGTCAGTTCGCCTTCGCTTACGGATACAACATTGGCAAGGATGCGGACTTTGTGCCACTGACGCTGAGTGTTCCGTCCGGTGTCGGAGTCAATGTCGTGCCGCTGACGGCGATGTCCGAATCCGATTACAGCTTAACGAATACGGGCGGCGCCGACGCGCGAGCCATTGTGATCTCCGCCTCTTATCACCTGAAGCGGGCGCCCGCTTTTCAGGTCGCCCTAACCAAAGGGAATTTTACCTATGTCGTTGTCTTTCGCTTTCCGACAGGAGCAGCGGCCAAACCGGGCAAACCCGGCAAGTCCTGATCCCGAAACGCGAAACAGAGCCGGCAGCCAGGAGCTTGAAATGAGCCAACAACTAAATACCAATCGAGACCT
>Ga0179594_10000157_pt1 | contig 20363 bp, 17 predicted proteins | sample CZOMad1_1_08_16f_FD_148625 | JGI IMG/M metagenome (GOLD analysis project Ga0179594, IMG submission 148625) | Vadose zone soil fungal communities from Angelo Coast Range Reserve, California, USA - CZOMad1_1_08_16fungal (Illumina Assembly) | ecosystem: Environmental > Terrestrial > Soil > Vadose...
GGCACCCGGTTTTGAGCGACGGTGAGATGATGGGGCGGCTGGCCGAGACACCGGTTGGCAAGACGGTTGAAGTAGTGTTCATTCGCGATGGGGAAACGAACATCACTAAACTCACCACTGTCTCAAAGGCCGAGTTTGATCAGTTGGTTTCTGCTTTTCGTCGTCGTCCTGAAGGGCAGGGGAAATTGGGTATCGACGGTCAAAAGTTGGTAGAGATACCGGGAACAAAGCTCCACGGCGTGAAGTTGGGAAGTGTTGATGGGAGCATGAGTGCCGCTCTGGCGGGCATCAAAGATGGCGACGTCGTGATCGAGTTCGGTGGTACCCCGATTCGAACAGTCGATGAGCTCACTTCGCGGATTCATCGCGCCGTGCCCTACAGCACGATTCCGGTGGTTGTCATGCGCGGCGCCGAGCGTTTGGAGATCCCCGTAAAGATGGGTAAGCGATAGCCCGACGGGACGGGCAAGACGATTCCTTCATTATTCCTTAGTAATGTACTCTCGCATCCTGGCTTCCATTTCAAGGCGCATTTCTTCCCGCTGCTCCTCAGTTTCATCCGCCTCAAAAGCTTCAAACAGGGCATAGGGCGTCTCGGCCACCAGTCGCAGTTCCCATGCTTCTCGAGCCTTGGTTGAGGGGCGCGCGAACCAGAGAGCATCAAACGGTGCTTCGCGAACGGGCAAATCCGCAAATAGAGTTTCGAGACCGCTGCCGGGTGCAGCCAGCGTCTCGGCAGTCGCGAGTACGCGGCGCAGCTTCCATCCGTGCCGCAGATACGCAGCGATTACTTCGGCATATTGATCATGCTTGTCCATTCTCTTGTACCGCGTCCAGCAGGTAGTGGCTCAGTTTGGTTTTTCTCTGCGTGAAACTCCGCGTGCTCGGCGTCTCTGCGGTGAAGAAAAGTGCGGAAAACACTCACCGCCGAGGCGCCGAGAACGCTGAGGACGCGCGGAGAATTCAGACTGAGCGTAATCACTTTTTCAGCAGCCTGTTAGGAGTATAACGCAAGTGAACAGCGACTCGTTGTTGACCACACCGGACCGGCTCATTATGATTTCTCCTACGACAATGCTCGCGCAAGAGACGACGTCACCATGGCCGCAAGCGACACGCGGATTCGACGCCTGCCTGAGCGCCCTGGCGCTTTTGGTGGCCCTAAATGGATCGGTTGTCAACGGCAGGTCGGATATCAATAGCGCGTTCAAGGCGCCCGCTTTCGCCAGGCGCGCGACAGTTCCGCTCGAGAGATCAGAGGAGAGAATGAACACTTCCGCACCGGCGCCTTTTTACGATGTGCTGCGCAAGGCGCTCAAGAAACGCAAGACTAATCTCGAACGCATGTGTCCATCTGCAGACACGGTCGCACGCCGCGTACTGGAAGACTATGGCGCAATCTTTGTCGCCGACGGGAAAGTCATCCCGCCTCCCGTTTGCATTTTTACAAGCGAAGATCAGGTCACGCAGTTTCAGCGAGACGCCGGAGTGGCTACGGAAACGATCAATGAAGATCAGATCGAGTTGCAGCCGGCAGCGATGAAGGCGCTGTTGAAAGCACGCGCAGAAGCGAACAAGGAAAATCTGGACATCACGCCGCGTGACGGCAGCGAAGCGGCTCGGCGGAACTACGAAGACAGCGTGCGCCTCTGGAATACACGGTTTCTGCCGGCCCTGGACTACTGGATTGGCAAGGGAAGATTGACAACTGCCCAGGCCGAACGCTTGCGCGGGCTGCCTCTGCACGATCAGGTAGCCGAAGTGCTGGAACTCGAGAAGAGTGAAATCTACTTCAGCAAGGATCTTTCGAAATCGATTCTTTATTCGATCGCTGCGCCGGGAACCTCGCAGCACATCGCGATGCTCGCCTTTGATGCGACGGAATTTCAGAATCCGCGCGTGCGCGAACTGCTCGGGAAGCACGGTTGGTTTCAGACCGTGCTCAGTGACCTGCCGCATTTTACTTTCCTGGGACTGAAGGAAAGCGATCTGCCAAAACACGGCCTGAAAAGCGTGGTGGTTGATGGTCAGACGTTTTGGATTCCCAATGTTCCCAAGTAACGCAAGCTGTCAGCTTGCGAAGGTGTGTGGAAGCACCCAACGTGGGAGTTCACCAGAATGCGCAAACTAACAGTTTGCGTTACATCTTTTCGGCAAAGGTGCTAGACTTTCCTCCTGCCCCTCGAGCTTGAGACAGGGGCGTCTTCTCCCCTGGAAAACCTGAACCTTTCATCCACCGCGGCGCACGGACGCGCGTTGCTGTCTGCTCCATCAGTAACCAACGCAACCGAGGCGACCTTTATCCCGAAAGAAGGTCAGTATGGATGTCCCTCAATTTATCGCCGGCCGGTTCCGGATCGAATGTGAAATCGGCAAGGGTGGCATGGGCACCGTCTATCGCGCCTCGCATCTGGGACTGCAGCGGCAGGTCGCCGTCAAGATTATCAAGTCAGAGTTTGCCGGCGATCCTGATGTCGCTGATCGCTTTATGCGGGAAGCGCGCACCATGGCCAAGCTGCGCCATCAACGAGCAGCCATGATCTTTGACGCCGGCAATCTTCCGGATGGGCGGCACTTCATCATCATGGAGTTCATCGAAGGCGTCACGCTGGCCGACGCCCTCACGCGCGAAGGCCGCTTTGCAACCGAGCGAGCCATCGGGATCGCTCTGCAGGTTTGCGAGGTGCTGGAAGAAGCGCACCAGTTGGGCATCATTCACCGCGACCTGAAACCCTCGAACATCATGCTCAATGAACGCGGCGCATGCGTCCTGGATTTTGGCGTGGCCAAAGTGCTGGCCTCGTCAGTTGAGACGACCACTACGCACGCCAGTACAGGCTCAGGACAGATTGTCGGCACGCCGCGTTACATGTCGCCCGAACAGTGTCTGGGCCAGCGAGTCGGCGCGCGCAGCGATCTTTACAGCCTGGGTGTGTTGCTGTACGAAATGCTCGCCGGCCGTCCACCGTTTATCGACCCAATGGCCTCGGTGTTACTCATCAAACAGGCGACCGCCCTGCCGCCTCCTTTGCCGCGGCTGTGCCAGGATATCCCGCGCCCACTGGCGCTGGCTGTGCACACGCTGTTGGCCAAGCGTCCGGAAGATCGGCCGCAAACCGCAGCAGCCGCGCGGGCGATGCTGCAGCGATGTCTGACTCAGCCGGAGCTGGCTGCAAAGCCTGAAGTCGAACCGCTCTCTTCGACGGTGGCCGCACAGGATCATCCACGCAACCTCGCTCTGCGTTTTGCTGCGCCGTTGGCTTTGACTGCGATTCTCGGAGCCTTGTTGCTGGTGCTCGTATACGGCGGTCCTGCCGCCGAGACAGCAGCCACACAATCCCGCGCGTCCTTTGCTGCGGGCCCTCAATCTTCAGTCACGCAACCGGCGGCAAGTGCCACTGCCGAGCCGGTACGTTTATTACAGGCGATTGATCGCAAACCAGCTTCGGCGGCTACACTGTCGCTCGATCAGGCGCGCAAGATTGCGGCGTCGCACACTCATGGCCCTATCGGCGAAGTCACCGTGCTGCAAACACCCGCAGGCCCGGCGATCATTGCCATTCATGACGAAAGCGAAACCAGCACCACTCATTTTTTCGTGCTGAGACGAAGCGGCGCGGGCTATCGCGTGACGGATCGCGGGTCGTTGGACACGGCGAATTTCAGCGTGCGGAAGTGGAATGCGGAAACGATCGATGCGGACGATGACGGGCACACTCAGGTCCTTTTCAGCGGCATCGATCACGGCGGCGGCGGGCAGCAGCCGGGAATTCGTCTGGTGCTTTACGATCCGCTCACGCGCCAGGCTTACAGCTTAAGAGTCGAAGCTGATCCGCTCACCGGTCGTATTCGACGAATGCACTGGTCCGGCAACGCGCCGATGGCGAACGCGGCTTATCGCGTTGCACTCAGAGACAAGGCGCGAGCGCTGCTCCGCGAAGCCACACGCAGCTAACGGGTGGCTTACCGACCTGGAGTTTGCAGACCGCGCCGCCATTTACTTGATTTTGCGGTACCAAAGAAGGCACTATCTGAGTCGAGGAAGTTAAGAGAGATGTCAGTTGTCGATAGAGAATCAGCCTTTGCCGAACTCGTTAGAGATTACGAGAACCTCTGGATCGCCATCGAAGAAAGAGACGGCGCGCAGGTAGTTGTGGGTTAAGGTCGCAACGCGGTCGAGGCAGTCGCAGCAGCCGAAGCAAACGGCTTCCCTGATGCTGTGCTGTTTAAGGTCCCTTCTTTCAGTTCAACGTTCGTTCCTTTAGCCGCGCTTTCGACCTCGCATTAGCGCGTTCTCTCTGGTGTTCACTTCTCTGATCAATAGCCCTCGTTACAGAACCGGGAGCGGTAGCGACCGGATCCTACATTCAACGATTCGTCTGTTGTCAGAAACGTAGGACCTCGTCCGAACTAAAGGTCGAGTGTAGTATCCGGTCGCTACCGCTCCCGGTTCTGTAACTGCCTAAACACGCACGCTTTTGTCAGGTTATTTCCGTTCTGCCAAATTCGCCTATTTCACTTCATCAGAGCCTCTGGATTAGTGATACATCACAGTGATAGTCTCAATCGCTCAGAAAGTAGGAGGCTAAGAGATGGCGAAAAAGAGGATTTTCAACCTTGAGATGGAAAGAAAATTTAAAGGATATTTGCTCTATAAGAGTAAGGAAAAGGATGGTGGGGAGTCCGTTATAAACGGAGTGTACATTCAGCGTGTTCAGTTCGATAAGGAGCCACCGACAATGATGAGAATCACTCTTGAATGGGACGAGAAACCGGCGAAACCAGAATAGAACAACATGAGGTCTCCCTTCGCTTGCGGCTCTACTGCGGACCGTGCCAAGATACCGCTGGGTTCTAAAGATTCCCGCAAACGTCGCCCCTGGATCTTCCGCATACGATGAGCCGCGCCAAGTTCGATCAATCCGCCTGCGATTCATTTGCCCATTGTGTCAAAGAGATTGAAAGCACCACTGACGCTGAACTGGTCATCGTGGTGCGCGCGCGTTCCGGCGCTTACCGGCAGGCCGACTTTCTTTTTGGCGCGCTGGTAGCTTTCGCCGGCTTGTTATGTCTGCTCTTCCTGCCCGTTGATTTCCACGCCTACTGGGTCCCAATTGATATCGCAGTGCTCTTTGCCCTCGGAGCGTATCTTTGCGCGTGGAGTAGTACGCTCAGACGTTTACTGACTACAGGCAAGTTTCGTAAAGAAGCGGCGCGCACCGGTGCGGCATCGATGTTCTATGAAGCAGGAATCGCGAATACCAGCGCCGAGATGGGGGTGCTCATCTATCTTTCGCTGCTCGAACGCCGGCTCGAACTGATTGCTGACCGCGGCGTATTGAAAGCCGTACCGGCGCTTGAATGGAACCAGCGCGTGTCCGAATTGCGTAAGGTCGGCGACCACCCTGATCCCGATAGTTTTCTGAAGGCGCTGCGCAATCTCGGCGCGTTACTTGCCAAACACATTCCACCGACCGGAGAGAACCCGAACGAATTGCCGGACATGCCGCGCTTTGAATTGAAATGAGCATGCGTCGCTATTACCAATCGACCATCTTATTTTTGATCGCCGTGTTCGCAGTGGGCGCGGGCCTGATTGCCCTGCTCTCAACCGAAGCGCTGGCGCGGGTTGGCGGCGGCCAGTCCTACGGCGGTGGCGGCGGAGGTGGTGGTGGCGGCGATGGCGCTGCGGGTGCAATCATCTGGGTGCTCTTTCAGTTGATCCGCTTGACTATCGAAGAGCCGGCTATCGGCATTCCGCTCGACATCATCGTGATCGCCGGGCTGATCATTTACTTTGCCAAACGCGGACGTACCGTCGAGAGCGGTATGGTCTCGGTGGTGCCCACGTCAGCGGTATCATCCGCCAAAACACAAACCGCGACGCGCGCATTCGACCACCTGCGCCGCTTTGATCTCAATTTCTCTGAAATCATCTTCACGGATTTTTGTTACGCCCTTTACGCGAAGGCACACGACGCGCGCGGTCACGGCGCCGCCGCGCTCGATCTCTTTTCACCCTATCTGAGCCAGCCGGCCCGGACCGCGCTCTTGCAGCGCAACCCAACAAACTTGCAGGAGGTCCGCGGGATCATCGTCGGCGCGATGAGCGTCGCGGACGTTCACGGGTTGGATACCCCACTGGTGAAGATCAGCGTGATGTTCGAAGCGAATTACACCGAAGTCACGGGGCCGGTGCCGTCCGAGATGAGCTATTACGTGCGCGAGCTCTGGCAGCTCGAGCGCAAGCGGGATGTGCTCTCGCCCCCTCCGGCTCAGGCGACTGCGTTGCACTGCCCTCGCTGCGGCGCGCCGCTGCAAAAGGATTCAGTGGGCGCCTGTGCCTTTTGTCTGACTAAGATCGACAGCGGCGAATTTCAGTGGTACGTCACGGAAGTGAAGACTCTCAGCCGCGAGGCGCGCGGCCCGCTCCTGACCGGCGACGTGCCCGAAGCCGGCACGGATCTATCGTCGGTGATGCAACCTGGATTCGATAACCTGCGCCGGGAATTCGAGCAGCGCAACCCTGCGTTTTCCTGGGGCGAGTTTGAAACACGCGCGGCGTTGATCTTCAACGAATTGCAGGCCGCCTGGTCGTCGCTCAACTGGGAACGCGCGCGGCCGCATGAAACCGACAATATCTTTCAGATGCATCAATACTGGATCGACGCTTACAAACGCCAGCATCTCCGCAACGCGTTGGATAACTGCAAAATCATCGCCATGCAGCCGATGAAGATCAAGGCAGACGCTTTTTACGACGCGATCACGTTGCGCATTTGGGCCGAAGGCAACGACTACACGGTAGACCAAAACGGCAAAGTGGTGGCTGGCTCGAAAAATCGGCTGCGGCGCTGGAGCGAATATTGGACGTTTATCCGAAATCGCGGAGCCGGCACGCGGCCGGCCCATGCTGATTTGAACTGCCCGAATTGCGGCGCCGCATTGAAGATCAATGCGACGGGAATTTGCGAATTCTGCGGTGGAAAGATCACTTCAGGTGATTTTGATTGGGTGCTCTCAAAAATAGAACAGGATGAATCGTACACGGGCTGACATCTCTTCACCGCCGCGGCACATCGAAGGTCGGATTGCGAGCATTGCGACAGTCGTGTCTTAGTTTGTAACGCAAGCTGTTAGCTTGCGCTGAGTGAACGGCATTCAACGCGCCCTCGCAAACTAACAGTTTGCGTTACAGCCTTCCCCCCATGGCCTTTCAGGAAAAGCAGCTTTGCCCCTTATGATACATGCAGGCTGAGGCGGGACTTACTACTTTGGAATTTGCAGAACGCCAAGCCAGCGGGCCGCCGTCCGGGGGCAAAAACCCGGCGACAAATTATTTCTTCTTGTGGAGTCTTCAGTGAAACGCATTCTTGTAACCCTGCTCTTCATCTCTGCATTGTTGGTGCCCCTGGGCAACCAGGGCCAGGCTCAGACACGGCGCACTACACTTCCCCGGCGTGCACCCGCGGCAGCGACGGCAGCCGCGCCTGCACCGGCCAGGCTCCCGGAAGCCGAGCTGATCAACCGGGTGCTGCCAAACGGTCTGGAAGTCATCGTCTTTCAGGATCACGCAGTGCCGCTGGTCACGATCGAATTGGGTGTCAAGAACGGCTCGTACACTGAACCGCCTGAGCTCAACGGCCTTTCGCACCTTTATGAGCACATGTTCTTCAAGGCCAACCGCGCGATTGCCAACCAGGAAGACTACATCAAGACGATTGGCCAATTGGGCATTGCCTACAACGGCTCAACACGCGAAGAGGTGGTCAATTACTTCTTCACAACCACCAGCCCAAATCTCCGCACGGCGATGCAATTCATGAAGGACGCGTCGCGCTATCCGCTGTTCGAAGAGCGGGAATTTGAGCGCGAGCGCGAGGTAGTGATCGGCGAGATTGATCGCAACGAGTCGAACCCCTACTACTATTTGAATCGCGAGATGACGGATCGGCTCTTCTTCAAATATCCCAGCCGCAAGCAGCCGCTGGGCAATCGCCAAACAGTCCAAACGGCCACCACAGCGATGATGCGTCTGATCCAATCTCGTTATTATGTGCCCAATAATTCGACGCTGGTGGTGACTGGGGACGTCAAGCCCGAAGAGATATTTCAGATGGCCCAGGAGTTTTTTGGCGATTGGCAGCGGCGTGAAAAGGATCCCTTCGTCGAGTTTCCCCTGGTTGAGCATCCGCCTTTGCCGAAGAGCGAAGGCGTAATCATCAAACAACCGGTCCAGAACGTAATCTTCAGTATCGGCTGGCATGGGCCTTCAATCGGCAGAGACAACGCCGCCACTTATGCAGCCGACGTCTTCTCTTTTATTTTGCGGCAGCCCAACTCGCGCTTTCAGCGGGCGCTGGTCGACACCGGTCTGGCAACGGCGGTGGACCTTGGTTATTACACCCAGCGCAATGTGGGGCCAATCAACGTAATCGCCCAGACAACGCCGGACAAGGCGCGCGCGGCGATTGCGGCCATCTATGCGGAGATTGCTCACTTTAACGACAAAGACTATTTCACTGACGAGCAGTTGGAGAGCGCCAAGGCTTTGCTTGAAGCCGATGATCTTTACTCGCGTGAAAAGCCGAGTGAATACGCGCACACGCTCACGTTCTGGTGGGCCTCGACCGGCATCGATTACTTTCGCGGCTACCTGCCGACCCTGCGTCGTACTTCGCGCGCAGACATCAACCGTTACGTCACGACCTACATCCAGGGCAAGCCGCACATCGGCCTGGTATTGATGTCGGACGAAGCGCAACAACAAGCACAACTGAAACCTGAAGAGTTAATCGGTCAATGAGAAAACAGAAGTCAGAAGTCAGAAATCAGAAGTCAGAGTGTGTCGAGCACGCTGGGCGTTTGAGCGCTCGCATCGCTCCAGCAAGGTCTGTGTTGTCCGCTCTGATACTGCTGCTCGCATTATTTGCTTCCGTTTCGGCGAGGCCAGCGAAGAGCTCACAGCCAGGCGCGGGAAGGTTAGTTCCGCAGGCCATGCGAACACGGTCGGCGGCAGCAGCGCAGGCTCAACAAGCCAATACCCCAGAGGAAATAGCAGCCAAGCAGGCGGCGCTGGTCACCGAGTTCGATGTCAATGGTCTCAAGGTGTTGGTGAAGCGCCGAGAAGGGAGCCTGACGGTTTCCGCTGGGCTGTTCATCCGTGGCGGCATTCGCAACATTACGGCCGACAACGCCGGGATCGAGTCGCTGATGCTCTCTGCTTCAACTGAAGCCAGCACGCACTTTCCGCGCACGCGCATGCGATCTGAGCTGGCCCGCACCGGGACCGTTATCGGCTCGGGCGTGAACTATGATTATTCGGCGCTGACCCTGGCGACACCGCGCCGGGACTTCGATCGCTCGTGGGAGATCTTCACGGACGTGGCGTTGAACCCTTCGCTGACAAAGGAAGACGTGTCGCTGGTGCAATCGCGGTTGGTGGCTGCCCTAAGAGACGACACGGACGATCCCGATACTTACCTGCAGCGACTGCAAGAGCGTGTCGCCTATGCCGGACATCCTTATCTAAATCGCGCCGAAGGTACGGCGGACAGTGTCGCCCGCCTCACAGCGCAGGACCTGCAGAGCTACCATCAAAAGATGATGGAGACATCCAGACTGCTGCTGGTGATCGTCGGCGATCTCGATGCGAACCAGTTGAAGGCGCGAATCAGCGCCGCTTTCGGCAAATTGCCGCACGGTAATTACAAGCCTGAGCCGATCCCCCAAATCGCTTACGATAAATCGACTGTTGAGGTGACGGCTAGGACGCTGCCCACGAATTACGTGCAGGGAGTTTTTGGGGCGCCGGCATTGAATTCGCCGGACATCTATCCCATGCGTATTGCCTCGGCAATGCTGGCCCAGCGTGTTCTCGAAGAGGTGCGATTCAAGCGGAACCTGTCATATGCGCCGGATGCGTTCTTGCGCAGTCAGGGCGCGAACATCGGCGGACTTTACGTGACAGCGGTTGATGCCAACCAGGCCGTGCAGGTGATGTTGTTTGAGATCGACCGCTTGCAGCGTGGTAAAACACTGAAGGCAGGCCCCGAAGGACCCGTGGAAGGACCAATCGACCTGGACGATATTAAGGCGAGCGTGGCGGGATATCTGACGAACTATTACCTGGGGCAGGAAACAAATGCCGCACAAGCCGGCGACCTCGCCCAATCGGAATTGATCGGCGGCGGCTGGCGCAACTCCGTCGAGTTCATCAATCGTTTGCGTGCGGTGACTCCTGGCGACATCCAGAGGGTGGCGCAGAAGTACATGCGCAACATGCGTTTTGTGGTGCTCGGAGATCCGAAAGCCGTGAACGTCAACGTATTCACCGGCCAGAGCGAGGGGAAATTCTAGAGAGCAGAAGGCAGTAGGCAGAGAACTTAAGCCAGGGGCTTGGTTCTCTGCCTGCTGCTTTTTGCCTAGTGCCTTCTATTCCCTACCGCTGCAACTCGCTCAATAGTCTCTGATACAGCTTTTCATCCAGCCGCTGCACATTCTTGCTCTCGGCTTCCATCAGGTCAGAAGCGCCCATTTCATGATAGGCGAGCGCCAGGTTGTAAAAGGCCTCCGCAGACTTTGGTTCCAGACGCGCGGCCTCTTTGTACGCTTCAATGGCGTCAGTGAATCTGCCCGCGTAAAAGTGCGCATCGCCCAGCTTGTTGTGCACTTCAGCCGAGTCAGGATTCAACTGCAGCGCCTGCTGGTAGGCCTTGATCGCATCGTCGACCTTGCCCTGTTTAGCTTTGCAGTAACCGACTTGAATCCAGGCCTCCGCGCGCTTCGGATTCTTGTTGACCGCATTTTCAAAGTAGCCCAGGGCGCCGTCGTAATTTCCCAGCCATAACGAATCGAGGCCGTTGCGATAGAGTGACTGCGCGACAGCTTCGGTGGAATCGGTCTCAATCTTCCTGGTCGCCAGTTCGGCCAGCATCAAAAATTTCTTGTTGGCCAGACGCGAGACTCGCGCAGACTCCATCGCCAGGTTGATGTTCTCGCCGTTCACTACTCTGATCGTGATAATGCCGACGACCTGCCCCTTCATGTTGAAGAGCGGGCTGCCGCTGTTGCCATGAGAGACCGGCGCCGTGATCTGAATTATCTTGCCCAGGTTGGGCACTTCGCGCACCGCTGAAACAATGCCATCACTGACCGACCCTTCGAGCCGCAAGGGATTGCCAATCACAAAGACTCGTTCGCCGTCTTCCGGCAGCGAGCTGGTCAGCTCCAAAGGATGCACGCGTCCGGGAGGCATCTTCACACTCAACAGTGCCAGATCCCCTTCGTCGTCATAACCAAGCAGGCCGGCTACCTGGTAGACGCGTCCCTTGACGTCGAGAGTTCTGATTTCGGCGCGGTATGCGCCACGCATCACGTGCAAGTTCGTCAGCACCTGATCCTGGCGGATAAAGAAGCCGCTGCCTGTTGCCAGCGCTTCTCCTTTTTCGTCGAAAGTCGCGATGGCCACGACCGAGGGTTTGACGCGGCGGACCAATTCCGGGAGATTCACTTCCGCGGAGACGCTCCGCACTGCGGTGAGAAAAAACAGCACGATCAGCAACCGGGGTAAATTGCTTTTGAACATTAATCCTCCTGGTTAGTTCTTCGAAGGAGAACCACTCAAATCTGATTTTGGGAGCCGGATTGGTCGGGGTCGCGGCACTGATTAAAAGGCGGGCTTATCAACTGGCCGGGGAAGCTGATTGTTCTTGAGCTGAACCGTCAGCCCAGTAACCCTCAACCGAATATAACAACAATGTCACAGAAATGCCACTAAGGAATTTCGGTGCCCGCTAATTTTCAAAATGACGATGCTCTACCGCAGGACTGACAGTTAATATTCCCGTCCGTGAGAGGCTGTCTCAAAACTCAATTGAGTGCGCGTGGATCCAGGAACTTGAAACGCAAAGGACGCAGAGGTTCTTCGCAAAGAATGCAAAGGGTTATGCTTTGCGCTCCTTTGCGGTTCTCCTTTGCGTTCTTTGCGTTAAAGTCACTTGTTCGAAAGCTGCACCGTGAGTGTTGATAGAGCCTCATGCGGGCGGCGAAGAAAAAAAGAGACCGCCGGCAATCGGCGGCCTCAGCTTGAGGGAGCGTGGCATTCGACTCAGTTTGCGGGTCGTTGAATTAGTTCGACCCAACTCACTCGCGGTCCGGCCGGTCTGAATATCTCGCCGGGACCCTCCATGGTTACCAGCAGGCCAAAATCATCAAGACCCGTTTCCGCCTTGATTTCTGCTTCGTTCATTCCGCGACGGTTCACTATCTGACCCAGTTTTTGGTAGTGGTTATCGGGTGACACAGCCCACAATGTATAGACTTGTCCCCGGGGCGCCTCTTTCAACTCGTGGAAGCGAAAGTTCACTTCAACGCGACCGTCTTTGTGCGGCTCGATGAAAACATTCGCGCGCGCACCCTCCATCGCCCCGCCGAAATTCACTTTTAGTTTAGTGTCTTTGCCCGTGCGATAAGCGGGTATGTTCAGCATTGGCACGGTGTACGCGGAGGTCTCTCCGGAAGTTGAGACGGCTGCGACTTTCTCGCCGACTGGATTTGTGGTAAACGGCACGACGGCGAAACCTTCAGGCACCGCGCTTCTGAAGAAGACCTTTGTCTCGGGTGTGTACGTGGCAATTGTGTCCGGCGACGCCACAATCATGAACTTGTCCAGTTGTGCTGTCGTCGACAAGACACCATTCCCACTAGTAACGGGAACGGGACCAATCAAGGTTGCCACGCCGTTGGTATCGATGGCGTAGACATTCAACGAAGTAATCTCAGCCGGCAATCCGTTCAAGCTGACTTTGATTGTCGTGCCGGTCGGATCACGCAACACGGTCATCGTTCCCGCAGCTCCCGGCAGCGAAACGGGATTCAACGCCACGGCCACCTCTTTGCCGACCGGGTATTCAATGATGGTGTACGTGCCGTCGGGATTTTGTACCGCCTTAGTAACCGTGGTCGACTGTCCAAAGGCTACGACGCCAGCTAAGAAAACAAACAACAGTACTGCCAAAACAATTAAGAGCTTTCTCCTCATGAGTTCTTTTCCTCCCTGCGAATCGCGATTGATTTTCCTGGCCTGTCGGGGGAGGCAAAGGGGGATTATGCCGTGATAGAGGGCAAGCATTATGCCGCCAGCGAGTGCGAATGGAGCGCTCGCCCAATACCGAAAAATCCGTTCAGATTCGCAGCAGAGTGAGGATTACGAGGTTATTTGCGAAAGATATCGGTACAGTCGTGTATGAATCTTGTTGGCGGAGTGAAGCGAGGATGGAGAGGTGGATTCGTTATCAAATGGGGCATCCCGATCGACGATTCAGGGATGCGCGAGGGGCCGTGTTTCCCCGCCGAAACACCAATCCTTAGCCGTCTTCAGACGGCTTTCCCGCAGGGTTATTAGCCCAGCCTAGCCCAGCCGTTTTACGGCTGGGTTGAATGTCGCGTTAATCACCAGCCCGTTTCAACGGGCTTTCACGCCCAGCTTTAGCTTGCTGAAGCCGTGACGAGAAGGACGCTGAAGCGCCCTTTCGAATCTCTATGCCGCCACTACCAGCCCTCAAGGACTGGCCTAATAACCTTGCGGGAAAAGCCGCGTGAACGCGGCTAGGCACGCTTGGCGCGATTCTCTTTTGTGACGTACGAATGCTAACCAGGACTACCGCACCTGCTGAAGGTGGGACCATGCTTCGTCCTCCTCCGGTCTATTCCAATCCTCAGCCAACGATTGCTCACTTGCCAGAGCAGTTGTGGAAACACTCAGTGCTTCGGTGCGCAACAAGTGATACGCCAAGGCTTCGCGTAGATCTTCTTCATCGAGGTAGGGATAGAGTCTGAGAATCTCCGCTGCTGAGTGACCGGATGCAGTCAGTCCAACAATCGCATCCACGGTCACTCGAAGTCCGCGAATGCATGGTTTACCACCCATGACCTTCGGGTTGAGAGTGATTCGTGCTAGTTGATTCATCGTCCATTAGGGCGCCTCAGTACCGGTGCAGCTCGGTAATCGCTTTCAACACATCCGCCACTTGCGGCAGGATCACATCTTCCAACTGCGGAGCGTAAGCAACGAACGTATCGAGCGCGGCGACGCGACGGACCGGGGCATCAAGGTATTCAAAAAGTTCGTCGGCGATGCGCGCGGCGATCTCTGCGCCGAAGCCGAATGAGACTGAGTCTTCATGCGCGACGATCACGCGATTCGTCTTTTTCACTGAGCGAGCGATGGCCTTCCAGTCGTAAGGCCAGAGAGTGCGCAGATCGACGATCTCAACGTTGATGCCCTGTTGCTCAGCCTGCCTGGCGGCGACCATTGAACGCTGGACCAGGGCGCCGTAAGTAATGATCGACAGATCCTTGCCCTCTCGAACAGTCTTCGCTTTGGCAAACGGAATCATGAAGTCATCGGGCGGGTACTGTGATTTGTTGTAGGCCTGGCGATAAAGATGCTTGTGCTCGAGAAACAGCACCGGGTCGTCCGAACGAATCGCGGTGCGCAGCAGGCCATTGGCATCCAGAGCATTCGACGGGTAGACGACTCGCAGTCCGGGAATCTGGGTGAACGTGGAAACGCCAGACTGCGAATGGTAAAGCGCGCCGCCTTTCAAGTAGCCACCGACCGGCACGCGCAACACGACAGGCGCTTTCCATTCGTTGCCTGAGCGCCAGCGCATCGGCGCCAGCTCGTTGCGAATCTGATGCATCGCGGGCCAGATGTAATCAAAGAACTGGATCTCGACGACGGGCTTCAGCCCGCGCGCGGCCATGCCGATGGCGCGCCCGACGATGTTTGCTTCCGCCAGCGGCGAATTGAATACTCGCGCGCTGCCGAATTTTCTTTGCAAATTGGCGGTGACTTTGAAGACTCCACCCTTGCCTTTGACACCGTCCAGACTCTTTTCGCGGGAACAGTCGGCGACGTCCTCGCCAAAGACGACGATGCGCGGGTCGCGGGCCATCTCGGTGTGCAGGCAGCGATTGAGCAGGTCAACCATGGTGCCCAGATTGCCGGACAATTGCGCCCGTTTCTCAGTATCAAACTCCTTGCTGGTGGGGTCGACATCGGGCGAGAACACATAGCGACTGGCCGTCTCGGGCGCAGGTGGTGTGCTGGCCAGCGCCTGATCGGTGGCATCGATTACCTCGGCGTCAACCTCCTTCTGTAACTGCTGCAGTTCGTCCTGCTCAATCAGCCCTTCATGGACGAGATAGGCTGCAAATAGTTTCACCGGATCGTGTTCCGCATCCGCGGTGCGCTCGTCAGTCGAGCGGTACAGTCGCTCGTCGTCGGAATGCGAATGCGAATAAGGGCGAATCACTTTAGCGTGCACCAGGGCCGGCCCATGGCGTTCCCGGCAATATCGAACGGCGTTGCGCATCACGGAGAGCGACTCAAGCAAATCCGTACCGTCACACCGCTGCAAATAGAGATTTGGGAAACCCTCCAACAGCTTCGAAACATCGCCACCCGCGGTTTGTACTTCCACCGGAACACTGATCGCGTAGCCGTTGTCTTCGACCAAAAACAGCACCGGTAGCTTCAGGTTACAGGCGGTGTTCATGGCTTCCCAGAACTCGCCTTCACTGCTGGTGCCGTCGCCAAGCGACACGTAGACGACTTCGTCTTCGTGGAAGTTAAGAATGCGTCCCTTCAACTCTTCGATTAGTTGGAAACGATAGCCCGCTTCGGCGCAGCCAACAGCCTGCAGAATTTGCGTACCCGTGGGTGAAGATTGCGAGACGATGTGCGCCCTTTTCAATCCCCAATGTGAAGGCATCTGCCGGCCGTGCGAGTTTGGATCTTTTTCGGCGCCCACACCCGCGAGCAGTTGCTCGAGCGGGGTCATGCCCAGGGCCAGGCACAAAGCGCGATCGCGGTAATAGGGATAGAACCAATCGTATCCGGGCCGCAACACCATACCCGCGGCAGTCAGCACCGCTTCATGCCCGGCGCCGCTGATCTGAAAGAAGATCTTGTTCTGCCCTTTGAGCTGAATTTCTTTGTCGTCCAACCGCCGCGATAGGTACATCGTGCGATAGGCTTTGATCATCTGCTCGCGAGTCAGTCCGTGGTGCTCTTCGAGTTCGGCCACCGCCACACCAGGGGCGCTGTCCAAAGGCTCAAAACGCTTCACCAGCTTTAGAACTTTAAGATCAGGCTTCATATTCACTCGATAGGGTTTGACGATATTCTTCGGCCATACCGGGATGCCCGTGGCGCGTCGCGACTTCGATGCCGCGTTGGTATGTGGCCCGCGCCTCTTCGCGGCGGCCGGTCTGCTCATAGGCGCGCGCCAGCATCCCGTAGGCGTTGCCCTGATCATCGGCAGCGGCGAGATAGCGATTCAGGGTTTCAATCATCGCTTCGCTTTCGCCGGCCTTCTCGTACTCTTTGGCAAGGCCGAAGAGGATGCTGGTGTTGACCGGATCAGCTTCGAGCATCTGCTTGAAAAGGTCGATTCGTGATGTGGTCATAGTTGATGATGATACCTGCACTACTGCCGCCCCAGGCGCGTCCCTAGTGACTATTCGGATCGTCTACAATCAGTCCCTCAGCAAGCGACGCCGTATTAAGGCCGAGGTCGGAGGAGATCAACTTAGACGCTGGAAGCGCCGCTGCCAAACGTTGTCGATTAACTTTCAGCACGGCAGCCAACTGGATTGCGTCGTACCCGCGCAACGCGTGCCTCTCGGCCAGGGCCATTGCATCTGAGACAAGAACGGCATCCACTTCAGCAATGACGTATTCGTCTGCAAAATCTATCTTAAAGTCCGCTAGAGCACTGGCTGCGTCGTTGGCAGCGATTGCACCGGCGCGCTGTCTGCGCGTGATGGCGGAAACCACTTCGACGCCAGCAATCCTCGCGATATAAAGCCTGTTTCCCACAAGAGGATCGCCGAGACTCTTCACCCACGCAGTGCCGGTCTCAGAGATGTAGAACTTAACGAGTGCGCTGCTGTCGAAGAAAAAGGCTGCCAACTATCTGCGCTCCTCAATGATCGTTTCGGATACAGGCTTTCCTTTCACTTCAACGGGTTTTCGCTTGCCATACTCCGCCGAGCCAAGACTACGCGACGGAATGCTACTGATCATACCCTGGGCCAACAGATATTGTTCAAACTCGTCTTCTGTCAGCGGCGTAGTTGCGACACTCGGGCTGAGCGCAGCTCGGATCTCTGCTTGTTCTTCGGCGGTCAGCGCTCTGATTTGATCCAAGACTCGCTCAACATTTGTGCTCATCAGTTCTTCCTCCGATGAAAGATGGCGACCCGGCATTGAAATCACTTCCCGATCATCAACTTGGCGATCGTCTGCAACTGCATATTCGACGTGCCCTCATAGATCGCGCCGATCTTTGAATCGCGCCAGTACTTCTCAACCGGATAGTCCTTGACATAACCATAGCCGCCAAAGAGTTCAATCGCCTTTGAGCTGATCCGCTCGGCCGCCCGCGAGGCAAACAATTTGGCCATCGCCGCTTCCCGGACAAAGTTCTGACCCGCGTCCTTCATGCGCGCGGCGTTGTAGACCAGCAGGCGCGCGGCTTCCAGTTCCGTGGCCATCTCGGCCAGTTGAAACTGCACCGCCTGAAACTGGTTGATCGATTTCCCGAACTGCTCCCGCTCAGACGTGTACGCCAGCGCAGCGTCCAGTGCTCCCTGACCGATGCCGATCATCTGCGCGCCGATGCCGATGCGGCCTTCATTCAGGGTTTCGATGGAAACTTTGTAGCCTTTGCCGACTTCGCCGAGCACGTTCTCTTTCGGCACCTTGAGGTCTTCGAAAATCAGTTCCACGGTTGACGAGGCGCGGATGCCCAGCTTGTTTTCTTTCTTACCGACTGAAAACCCGGCCCAGCCTTTTTCGACAATGAACGCAGTGATGCCGCGATAGCCGGCCTCGGGATTCGCATTTGCGAAGAGCACAAAGATCTCTGCTTCGATGCCGTTGGTGATCCACAATTTCTGGCCATTGATGACGAAGTGATCTCCCCGGTCTACGGCCCGTGTTTGCATGGCAAACGCATCCGAACCAGAGCCGGCTTCGCTCAGCGCGTAAGCACCGACGCGCGTCGTGGCCAACTGCGTCAGATATTTCTTTCGTTGCTCTTCATTGCCATAACGAATCAGGGCGTTATTTACCAGCGTATTCTGCACGTCGACAAACACACCCACTGAGGCATCGACGCGCGAAAGCTCCTCGACGGCCAGAATTGCGGTGAAAAAACTCGCCCCTACGCCACCGTATTCTTCCGGTGTTTCAATGGCCATCAGGCTCAGGTCAAAGCATTGTTTGATCAGATCCGGATCGAGCTTGGCGTGCTCGTCCATCTCTTCGACGCGCGGGCGCAGCTCCCCTTCAGCGAATTCACGCACGCTCGAGCGAAACATCTGTTCGTCTTCGGAGAGGTTGGTCAATGGATCGCCGAAACGCCGATCAATAGCCGCTTGAGTCTGCACCATAGTCATATGCTCGCTTATGAATTGATAAATGGGACTTGGACGGGAGCATCATAATCAAGGCAAAAGTAAAAAGGCAAAAGCTGTGAGACAAACCACGGTTTAGCCCGCGGAGCGGGCGGGAGCATAAAGCCTGGGGTGGAGCGTAGCGCAACCCCAGGGATCAGAGGTAAATCAATTTCAAGCCCGTGGAACGGGCGACAGCGGAGGGGGTAAACAACTTCTCAAACGGTGTCGTTCACTACGCGCAAATGGTCCTATCAACACTCTGCCGCCCACTCCGCGGGCTGGGCCCTCTCTATCAATCATCATTCCTGGGGGTTCCGCTCCCGCTCCACCCCAGGCTTTACGCTTCCACCCGCTTCGCGGGTTTGCGGTTGTCGAAAAAACGTTCGATCGGTTATGTTCGCTGCGCATCAGCAATCATAATCTGCCCCCCAGCAGAGGAAGCACAGCTAATTTGACAGATCAAACAGTCGCAAAATCAAGAATCAATAAGAAGCACAAAGCGCTTGGGGTTATCTTCACCCTCTTGGGGGTAATGCTCTTTGCTTACTTTGTGAGGAAGGCCGGACTGGGTGAAATCACGAGCGGTATTCGACGCCTGGGCTTCGGCTTCGTCATCGTCTTTGCATTGGGCGGCGTTCGCCAGGCCATTCACGCGATCTGTTGGGTCAAGGCTTGCGAGCCTCCCTACCGGCTTCGTTTCATTGACGCCTTCAAAGCCCGGCTGATGGGTGAGTCGCTTAACGTGCTGCCGTTGGGCGGCGTTTTGAGCGAGCCGTCAAAGCCTTTATTTATCCGCGACAGCATTCCCATGACCGCCCGCATCTCGGCGCTCGCGATTGAGAATGTTTTTTATGCTCTTTCGGTGGCCTTGTTTATTTCGGCCGGCGCCGTTGCCTTACTGCTGAGTTTTCCGCTGCCCAAGTCTTTGCGTTATGTGAGCATCGGCGCGCTGGTCGCAATCGTGGTAATCGTGCCCGTTGGGGCACTGGTCATTCGTAAACAAATACGTTTCATTAGCGGCGCTTTGGCCTTTGCCGGCAATCGCGGTATCGCGCGCAAGAAGGTCTCAGACGTCCTGCCCCGCCTGCACACCATCGAAGATCGGATCTACGGTTTTTACGAGCGCAATCACGCACGCTTCTTTCTGATTCTGGCGATCGAGATGTGCTTTCACCTCTCCGGAGTGATCGAAGGCTACGTAACGTTGTCCTTCATCAGCGTCGTGGCCCCAACTCTGCTGACGGCTTTCATCCTCGAATCAGTTAACCGTCTGATCAATGTGGTGTTCAAGTTCATTCCCTTGCGCGCCGGTGTCGATGAAGGCGGCACAGCGACCCTGGCAAAGATCCTGGGATTCTCGACGACCGTCGGTGTCACGTTGGCCATCGTTCGCAAAGGCCGCGACATTTGTTGGGCGGCAGTCGGCGTCGCGCTGATGATCCACCGCGGGATTTCTTTGAGGGCGGCGGCCAGAGAGAGCGAGCAAATCGAAGAAGAGCTCGAAGAAGGACTGTCGTCGGCAGACGATACGCTGGCTGCTGTTTCTGCTGGGAAGTCGTGAGGTACAGAAATCCGGAGCGGTAGCGACGGGATGCAATCACACAATTGAGTCTTCTATCCGATCGTCAGTGTACTGCGTCTAACAGATCCTAACTTATGGGAAAGCCCTTCCTTACGGGAAAACCCTCGGGCTTCTGCTTGCTTCAGTCGCAGTAGCCACTGAAGATTCGAAAACCAAGCAGAACCCCGCGCGTCAGCAAGGGCTGTCGGCGACAGCGAGGTCGCCCAACAAGACTCGAATCGGTCCGCTCCCGATTCCGTACCGGCGTTACTCATAGGCCAACGCGTTAACCGGATCGAGATTAGCAGCTCGCACTGCCGGATAAAGCGCA
>Ga0179594_10000158_pt1 | contig 20347 bp, 16 predicted proteins | sample CZOMad1_1_08_16f_FD_148625 | JGI IMG/M metagenome (GOLD analysis project Ga0179594, IMG submission 148625) | Vadose zone soil fungal communities from Angelo Coast Range Reserve, California, USA - CZOMad1_1_08_16fungal (Illumina Assembly) | ecosystem: Environmental > Terrestrial > Soil > Vadose...
CCAACCTCTACCGAAACAGCCGGCGAGTGACCGTTCCCTGATGCTTTTGCTGCCTGGATCTCGATCGGCTGTTCATCATTTTCATCGTCATCGACTCCGTCCGCATGACCCCACAAGACAAGCAAATACTTCTTTGCTTTATCACCGCCGTTCTGTTTGACCCACTCCACAAAGTTGACCAGGTCCTCGACGCGGCCTGTATTGGGATCAGGGGTAATTTCCTCCGCAGTAAAGCCCGAACCGATGCTCACAATATCCCTTTCGGCGGGGGAAAAAGGATCTTCGGGATCGAGCTGGATGAATATCTGAACCTGTTCGGTGGAACCGACCAACTGGATCGCATCACGATTCAGAATAGCGTCGCGCGTCAGGTCATTGTCGCTGGCGAAATAGACCATGACAGTCCATTCTCTCGAGGGATCTTCGCTCATAATATTTGCTCCGTTATTAGACTGGGCGTTCTGGCAGGAATCGAGGTCGCGCTTTCCGCGTTCCCATAGGAACCCTTGAGTTCACCACTCAACCCGAGCTCGACTTGAGGGCTTAATATACAGTGCTCGGCACAAACTTGAAAAGGCGCGCTGCGCTTCTTCAGACAACAAAGCTCGACTTTCTTCCTCAATACTATATGTCGTTTAGCCGGAAATGATTTCACAGTTAGATCCGGCAAAGAGTTCCCACTCCAGCAACTCTCAGCGCAAGAAGACGGAAAGGCATCGTTCTACCTGCAAGCTTCGGTGTCGTCTCCCCGCCCGGAAAGGTCATTAACTCGATTCCAGGTTCGCCACGGGTTAGCTCCTGACTCGGTCGCGGCCTGGGACCTCTAACACGCCAAACGGCCTGGCACTATCCCGTGCGGGTGGTGATCTGCGCCGCGGTGAAAAGGAGACGGAAAACATGAAGACGACAAAGTGGGCTAAGACAAAATTTGCGCTGGCAGTCGCGGCAGTATTGACGATCGGCTTGATGATGTTCGTGGGCGCTCAGGTGCGTAATCAAACAACAAGCGGCGCGGGCACAGGAAAAGGCAACGAGTTAAAGGCCGCGGATTACCAGATGAGTGGGCCGTACACTCACGCCAACCTGACGGTATTTCTGATTTACGGTCCGAACACGATTGGGGCCAGGAACTTTCTGACGCTCGAGGAAGCGCTCGTGCAAAAAAAAGTGATTGTATTTGAGACCAAGTCAGTTAACGAGCTGGCGATTCAGAATCTCTCGAACCAGGATGTTTACGTACAGGCCGGAGACATCGTCAAAGGCGGTCAACAGGACCGTATGCTCGGTGTCGATCTAATCGTGCCGGCGCATTCTCGCAAGATTCCCATCGCTGCTTTCTGCGTCGAGTCGGGACGCTGGACCAAACGCGGCAACGAACAGGCAGGGACTTTCGGCAGTTCTTCTGAAGTGGCTGCGACCCGGGAACTCAAGCTCGCGGCCAAACTGAAAGGTTCACAGGGAGATGTTTGGAAGAATGTGGCAGTGGCCCAGGATAAGCTGAGCCAAAACGTCGGCGCGCGGGTCAATGCCGCCGAGTCAGAATCGAGCCTGCAACTGGCAGTCGAAAACCCGAAGGTCCAGCAAACCGCCGACAACTACCTCAAAGAGCTTTCGCATATTGTCTATACCAAACGAAATGTGATCGGCTATGTGTTCGCCATCAACGGCAAGGTGAACAGCGCTGACGTCTATGCCTCGAGTGGACTCTTTAGAAAACTCTGGCCCAAGCTCCTCAAGGCGAGTGCGATCGAAGCGATTGCGGAACTGCGCAAGGACCAGATGTTTGAGCCCGCGACCGTGGACAACGCCCGGAGCTTTCTTTCCGATTCGGAAAATCCTGCGCCTTCAGAAAAAGAAGTGACCGGGAAAGTCAGATTGGTAACGCGGGAAGATAAGGAGAACGTGTTCTTCGAGACTCGCGCGGCCGCGCCAACCGCAACCGGTAAGGACGAGTGGGTGCATCGCAACTACATCAAGAAAAACTAAACGAGCGGCGAAGAGCGCGACAGGTCAGTACCACCTGCGGTACTGACCCGTTGGCTCTTTGCGCCTGGCACTTGACTCCTCGCTCTTCGCTCCTTGCCCTTTGCCTTCAGTGCACCAACTTCATCGAGAACAGCACGCCGTACATCGCATCCTGATGTTCCGGGAAACCCTTGCCATTCGTCGATAACATCACATTAACATTCTGCAACTGGCCGGCGTATTTACGATAGGCGATCCATTGCAAGCGACGAAAATCGTCCGCCTTCTTGGGATTCGACTCCCGGAATTGGACACCCTTCACGCCGTCGATCTCCAGCATTTTCACTTCGTCGACCTCGCCATTCTTTTGCCGTGATTTTTCTGAATCATAGTAGGCCTTCAAGCTACTCTCTACCGGAAAGTTTTCGTCCATCGCCGAGATACTGACGATCAGGTTAGCCGCTTCGGATCCGCCGGGCGAGCGCCACATGAACTGCTTTTCTTCGTTCGTGCTTTGAGTCCATTTCGGCGGTACGGTCCAGGACATACCCTGCTGGTCCCACTTGATCGTCTGGCCGCCGGCCAGCGCGGCTGTTTGCGCTGCGTTTGGCTCAGCTTTCTCCGCGGCGGCACTTCCGGACGATGAGGTGCCGCCCGAACCAGACGTTCCAGAGTTCTTGGTTTTGTTCATCAGGTTGCAGAGCGATAGTGCCAGGCCGAGCACGAGCAGCATTGGAATCTGTTTCATTGTTTCACTCGCGACAAAAGCTGTAAGAGCAGACTGACTTCTATTCTAGAACGAGGTAATAAGTCAATAACATTTACCATCTGTCATTTTCCATTTTCCATTTGTCATTTAATAGCGGGCACCCTGCCCGGCTGACAGCAGGTTTCGAAAGCGATGAAAAATGACCACTGACCAATGGAAAATGGAAAAGGTTCTGAATCCGATCACAATGAGGCCCGCTGCGTCGAGTTTGCCCGATGGTCCACGCATGTTATGCTAACGGCATCCCTGCACTTCCCCGAAATCGAGCCCTCATTTCCAAGGTCGACGCCAATGGCGCCAGCAACAAATCCCGGGAGAACTCTCAATGTCGATCTCTAATATTAGACCAGCAATGTTTTTCTTTCTGGCTGCCACTCTGCTCCTAGCCGTTATCGCAAGCGGTTGTCGGCCTCCGTCTGAAACCAGCACCAACGCGAACACTAACCTGTCCACGAACGCGAACACGGCTGCGGCGAATCTGAATACCAACAATTCGCCCGAATCATTGTCCGGCGTCAACACACGCGAGCCGTCAAAGTATCGCGCTACGCTGGTTTTCAGCGCCGAGACCGCCGGCGGAGACAAGACCATCGGCATACCGACGTTGTCCGCCGAGGTGGCTCGCAGCGGAGATGATCGCCGCGTCTCATTCAAACTGCCGGACGGCTCAGAATTGATTTACATCGACCACGATAACCATAACTATGCGATTGTTCCGGCGCGCAAACAGTATGCGGAACTGACTAAGGAAGCAGTAGGTTTTCAGATCCAGAAACTGATGACGCCAGGGCAACTGGTTTCCTATCTCGGCAAGTTGAAAGGCGTCGAGCGCGTCGGCGACGAACAGGTCAACGGCCGCAACGCCGATAAGTATCGTCACTCAACCACGGTGAAGACCGGCACGCAGGCTGGAGACGTAAAGAACGAGTCGTTCGTGTTTGTCGATAAAGAAACCGGATTGCCGCTCCGGGTAGAGTTTTTGGCTGAATCAAGCGGCAGCGTCAAGGGTGTGAACAGTGCAAAGATTGTCGCCGAGATGCGCAACATCAGCACCGATGTCGATCCGTCGCTGTTTACGGTGCCGGAGGGTCTGAAGAAAATTCCACCGGAACAGATTCGCGCCCAGATTGATTCCGTGATCAGCACCGCAACGGCAGTGATCAAGGCGTTATTAGCGAATTTGAACTCAGGGGCGCAGCCTGGTCCATCGTCAGCGACTCCTTCGCCCACTGCGTCAACCAGTCCCTAAAACGATTCTTCCCTGTCTCGTTTAGATAGCGGACTTGTCCGCCGTCCCGAACGAGGGCACAAGTGCCCTATCTAAACGGACAATTCGAAGGGGTAAGCACAGATGAAATACCTGATCATTCTCGTTTTAGGGCTCGTGCTTGGCGCGGGCGGTGCGATTTACCTGCTGGGTGTGCCGCGAGCGGGCCGCGCGCAGCCAGGCACAAAGATCCAACCTCCTGATCCGCGTGGCGATGCCCCCGGCACTGCCGTGATCGCACTCGACGAGAAACTCTTCACTGATCTCGTGGGCGGCATCTTTCGCGATCTCAGTTCGCCATCGTTTCAGATCGCTCGTTCGCAACCATTCGCGACGGATGCCTCGATGTCCTTCGCCGCTTTTGCCGGTGGCTGCACAAATAACGTCACACTGCTCCCTGAGGCCGGCGGCGTCAAGACGGGTGTCCAACTCGTTGGCGGCAAGATAACGCTGCCGCTCGCCTTTAGCGGGAGCTATAACCTGCTGGGCAACTGCATGCAGTTCAAAGGTTGGGCCCAAACCAGCGTCCAGCTTTCGTTTGATCAAGCAAAGCAAACTGTCTACGGTCAACTGAACGTCGAGGGCGTAAACCTGGAGGGAGTGTCGCCCATGGCCAACAATTTCGTCACGGTGTTTGTGCAGAATGCGATCAATCAACAGGTCAATCCACTGGAGCTGCTGCGCGCGTCTCAGATCGCACCGGTGATCCCCGTGAAGGCCAGCGGCGGGGTAATCAACGCGCGAGTCAAAGACGTGCGCGCGGAAGTGTTGGATGGTTCGCTCAAGCTGCACATCACTTACGAATTCAGCGGCGCCAAGGAACGGTAACGAGTCGCGAGTCTGGAGTCGTGAGTCGCGAGTCCGGGCTGCGACATTGACCTATGACTTCGGAATCGCGCCCCAACTTCATGATCACAACTCAGGCCTCGTGACTCCTCGACTCTCCGACTCTCGCGACTCGTGACTCGCAACTCCTGACTCCTGACTCCTGACTCCAAACTCCAGACTCCAGACTCCAGACTCCAGACTCCAGAATTATTCGCTTGACCATGGAACTAATTCCATCCTTTATACTCATTTCGTGGATGAAACTTCCGAGCAGCGAACCTTGAGTTCTGGCGAGCTGGCGCGCCTGGCGGGTGTCAGCACGGACACCTTGCGGCACTACGAGCGCAAGGGCGTGCTTCCCTCTCCACATCGGTTGCGTAACGGCTATCGTTGCTATCCAGCCGCGGCGCTGGAGCGGGTCCAGCTTGTCAGACGTGCCCTGACCGTGGGCTTCACGCTTGATGAACTCGCTCGTTTCCTCAAGGCGCGTAAGCGGGGCGAAGCTCCCTGTCATGAGGTGCGCTCGCTCGCCGCCACAAAACTGTCCGAGGTCGAAAGCCGTCTCGGTGAACTGCGGATGCTGCGCGATGAGTTGCGCACGACGATTAAAGATTGGGACGAACGGCTTTCAAGGCAGGGGCCCGGCCAGCGCGCCGGTCTGCTTGAGGCACTTGGCCGGCAACCAGCCGGTCGCTTAACAACTAATGCTTTTCCCCGAGCACGGACGCTCAGAAAGAAGGACAAATGAGAAGAAACATATTACTGGTTTTTGTTGCCCAGTTGCTCGTGACCTGCGGCGCTCTCGCGATAAGTTCCGCCGCCGCCCAGCAAGGACAACAGGCGCAACAGCCAGGAGGGCCGCACCACCCAATGTCGGATTGTCCCATGATGCAAACGGACGCGATGGCCCAGATGAACAAGCGAGGCGATCAAGGCATGGGCTTTTCACAGGAGAAGACCACGCACCATTTTTATTTGACGAAGACCGGCGGCGCGATCCAGGTCGAAGCCAACGACGCGAAGGACGCGCTCAGCCGCGACCAGATCAGGCAACATTTCAAGCACATCGCGACCATGTTCGCGGAAGGTAATTTCGAGATTCCCATGTTCGTTCATGATCAGACGCCTCCGGGAGTTGCGGAAATGCAAAAGCTGAAGGCCGCGATCGAATACCGCTATGAAGAGTCTGAGCGGGGCGCACGGGTTCTGATCTCTTCCGCTGACCCGCAGGCAGTGGCCGCGGTTCAAAGCTTCCTGCGTTTTCAGATTAAGGAACACAAGACCGGGGATCAGTGAACAGGATAAAGCACCACAGAGGAACTCAGAGTAGGAGACAGAACACATCGTGTTCGTCCTAATTTCAACTTTGCGCCTTTGCTCCCAGTGCGCGAAATGATTCTTGACTGTTTCTCGCAAAGGTCGCAAAGAAGCCAAGCCGCAAAGCGAATCCAGCAAATCACTATTTGTGGGCTCGACTTGTCTTTAATTGATCCTCTGTGCTCCTCTGTGTCCTCTGTGGTTAAACGACTGCCTACTTGAACACCACGCCGACGCTGAACACGGCATCATTGCGTGTGCGCCGGCTGCCGAAATCAGGATTCAGATCGCCGTCGCGCTTTTCAAAGATCGGGTTGTAGTCGGCGCCCAGCCGAACCGCGGCTCGCTTGGTCCAACCGATATCCACGCCGCCGCCTAACTTCATCGCAAAGTCAGTCTCGCCGCCTCCCACACCCGTCAGAAAGAATGCATTTTTCAGGCTCGAATGATTGCCGCCAACTAGTGCGTGAACAAAGGGCGTCACCTTGCCCGACGAAGAAAATCTGTAGTGTGGGCCGGCCAAAAAATTGAACGTTGACAGCCGGGTATTAACAGTTGTCGCTCCCGATGCCGAGGTAAAGGTCTTTCCTTTGAAGTGCCCGTCGAAATCTCCTTCAATCCCAAGTTTGTTCCAAAAGAAGCCAGTCGCTGAAGTTTCAAAACCCAGAGCGGTGTCTCGATTCTGGCCACCGGTAACGCCACTGTTTCCCAGACCCGTGTTTATGCTGTCGATAGAAAAGCCCGCGAACACTTCGTACTTGTCGTCCTTGCCTTGGGCCATTCCAAGACCAGCAAGACAGACTATGAGCATTGCGGCAAGAATTGCTTTGCGCATTTATTCCCTCCCTGATGTTTGTTTCCAGACTAGTGAATACCGTTCGTGGGGCGTGAGCAAAAGATGAGAGCGGGCTAAAGAAAGGTTGTCCTGCTTACAAAGACTTTACGAATTGATTAGGAAAGGAGAATGAACCACAGAGGACACAGAGGAACACGGAGGAGCAGACAGAACATATCGTGTTTGAGGGCTCGACTTGGTTTTTGCTAATCCTCTGTGCTCCTCTGTGCCCTCTGTGGTTCAATTCAATTCTGTGCGCCTTCAGCGAGCGCCCGCTGGCGTGCAAAGTGATCGACGATTTCCAACGCCGTCTTTTGACCGACAAACGGCGTGAGTTCCGAGACACTGGCGGCGGCGATTCGTTGAATAGATCCAAGATTTCGTAAAAGTCGATTCTTTCGTTTCTCGCCCACACCGGGAATGGCCGTGAGTTCAGAGGTAAAGTCACGCAACTCGCGTCGCTTGCGATGATAGGTAACGGCATAGCGATGCGTCTCATCGCGAATCATTTGCATCAGGCGCAAGATCAGCGAGTGCGGATCGAGATAGACTGGCTCGTCTTCACGCCCCTTGACGAGCAGATAAGCAACTTCGTTATGCCTGAGCGGCGGCTTAACCACACCAACCATTGGCACTGCTTCCAGATCGAGTTCGCGCATCGCATCGGCTGCCGCGCCGAGCTGCCCTTTGCCGCCGTCGATCATGATCAAATTCGGCAAGGGTTTCCCTTCATCAAGCAGCCGCCGGTAACGGCGAAAGACGGCCTCGCGCATTGAAGCCACGTCATTCGAACCTTCGACGGTTTTGATCTTGAACTTCCGATATTCCGCGCGGTTCATCTTGCCGTTCTCGCAGACGACCAGGCCCGCGACATTCTCGGCGCCCTGTATGTTCGAGACGTCGAACGATTCGATGCGAGCAGGAAAGTGCGGCAATTCCAGTGTTTCCTGCAATTCTTCGAGCACGCGTTGCATGTCCGGCCGCAGCACGCGAAAACGCTGTTCGAAAGCAAGCTTGGCGTTCTTCTCGACCAGATCGATCATGTCGCGCTTTTCGCCGCGCTGCGGATTAATGATGCGGACGCGCCGGCCCTGACGCTCGCTGAGCGCCTTTTCCAGCAAGAGGCGATCGTCGAAATCTACGGGCACATCGATCTCCTTCGGCACGTAATCCGCGGCGTAGTATTGGCCCAGCACTTCGCTCAAAAATGACGCGGGATCGAAATTGTCCTCCGGCAGATCCTCCCAGAAGAATTCGCGCCGGCCCACGATGTTGCCTTCGCGCAGCGTGAATAACTGCAGGGCCAGGCGCACACCCTCGCGGTAATAACCAAAAATATCAACGTCGCGTTCGGGCGCCGTCGCCATCTTCTGCTGCTCAGACAATTTGATCACTGTCTTGCGGAGGTCGCGATACTTGGCCGCCATCTCGTAGCGCATCTCTTCCGAAGCGTGCATCATTCGCTCTTCCAGCGTACGCGCGAGTTCGTTGTTGCGGCCCTCGAGCAACAAGCGCACGTCACGCACCGCTTCCTGGTATTCAGCGGGCGTGCAGAGGCCTTTGACGCATGGGCCAAGACAACGTTTGATGTGATACTCCAGACACGGCCGTGGCGCCTTGCCATCGATGTCAATGTCACAGGTGCGCAATTGAAAGGTGCGATTGATCAGGTCGATGGTCTTGCGCGCCAGGCTCGCCGGAAGGAATGGACCAAAATAGAGCGCGCCGTCTTTCTGAATGCGGCGGGTGATGACGACTTTGGGAAAGGGCTCGTTGATGGTGAGCTTCAGATGCGGGTACGACTTGTCGTCTTTCAGTTTATAGTTGAAGCGCGGTTGATGTTGTTTGACGAGCGTCGCTTCCAGTATCAGGGCCTCGACCTCGTTGTCGGTGACGATGAATTCCACGTCGGCGATTTGCCTGACCAGCTCGCGCGTCTTGATGTCGTAACCGAATTGCGGCAACTGCCCGGCCTGAAAGTACTGCCGCACACGGCTGCGCAGACTCTTGGCCTTGCCGATATAGAGAATCTTGCCCGCCGCGTCCTTGTGCAGGTACACGCCCGGTGAGGCTGGTATTTCTTTGAGCTTTTGTTCTAAGGTCACTGGTCCGGATAATGCTTCAGAAATATTTAGTCCATTGGGAAGTGTGCGAGTTACATTCTAACTTACGAGTGCTGGTGTAGACGAAGCACCAGTTCAATGCAGGATGAAACACCAATCTCCGTTTAGATAACGAACTTCGCTGCGGCCAGGATGAAGCCTGTCATCCCAATTTCCGTTTAGATAGCGGACTTGTCCGCCTCTGCAACAAGGGGCACAAGTGGCCTTTCTAAACGATCAATTAGTAAGAGCCCATTCCAAAAGGGCGTCGACTCGGAACGAAAAGAGGGCTGTTTAGAGATTGCGTTTCCCCTTCACGCTTTCTGAATCGAAAGACTGCGACGTCGTCGGCTTTGGCCTGAACGCTGTCGATCACCTGATCGTCGTGCCGGAGTATCCTGCGTTCGACACCAAGACGCGCTTCGTCGAACACAAAATGTCAGCAGGCGGGCAGACGGCTTCGGCGATTGTGGCTCTGCAACGGCTCGGTTTGAAGACAGCGTACGCCGGGCGCTTCGGCTCTGATCCGGAGGGGCACTTCGGCTTTGCTGCTATCAAAGACGAAGGAGTCAACGTCGATTTCGCCGAAATCATCGAAGGCGCTTCGACTCAGATCGCCTTCGTGATCATCGACGCGCGGTCCGGAGAGCGCACCATCGTCTGGGACCGCGATGACCGGGTGGGTTACCGGCCTGAGGATGCGCCACAGGCAATCGCCGCGCGTGGCAAAGTGCTGCACCTGGACGCGCACGATCCGCCCGCGTGCGTCGTGATGGCAAAGGCCGCACGCGCCGGGGGCACGATCGTTTCCTCAGACTTTGACAGCATCTACGAAGGCCTGCCCGAGGTGTTGCCCCTGGTGGACGTTTTGTTGTCTTCCAGAGAGTTTCCGCACCGGCTGACGGGCATCAGTGACGAGCGCGCCTCGCTGGTTGAAATGAAAGCACGCTACGGTTGCGCGATTGTGGGGCTGACGCGCGGCGAGCGTGGGGCAATCGCCTATTGCGATGGTCAGTTTATTGAGTCACCAGCGTTCGCCGTGCCCGGCGGCTGTCGAGATACGACCGGAGCAGGCGATGCTTTTCGCGGCGGGTTTCTCTACGGCTTACTGAGTGGCGATGAGATTGAAACCAGCTTGCGTTTTGGGAATGCAGTGGCCGCGTTGAAATGCCGCTCACTCGGCGCGCGCAGCTCGTTGCCATCCGCAGTAGAATTAGATAGTTTCCTGAAAGGAAAACCAGCAACACTCTGATTGAGCCTAACAATCCGTGAATTGGATACACCTGCGAGAGTATTTTGGCGGCGTGTTTGCTACACTAGGCGAGAATTGATAGCACCGCGCAGATGACGCTTTAGTTGTATCTCTAGTTATGAGACATCAGTTGAGAATCACAGGTTTGTCCGGGTCTCGGGGCGGTTTTTTGCCACTGCGCGGCTTCGAAGAGATATCAGACCGCCTCTTGCGGGACATCGAGTTGGTCGAGATAGAGATTCCCGGAGGCACGATGACGCGTGACCGCAAGCAGTTCACGCCAATTCAAGAAGCGTACTTTCAAGCCAGTCAGTATTTACAGCGGGATGACTTGCCGAACGCCCTCAAAGCCTTTAAGAGAGTGATTGAATTCGGGCCTGAGCCGGCGTTCCGCTCGGCAATATACACAATGATGGGGATGGTGCATACTCGCGCGCGGAATCAAGACGCTGCTGTGAACGCCTTCCTCGAAGCGATCAAGCTCAACAAGAATCTCGCTTATGCACACCTGTTCCTAGGCACGGCGCTCATGCTTTCGAACAGACTTGAAGAAGCTATCGGCCCAATCAACAAGGCCCTCGAACTGGATCCCAGTATCACTCACGTGAATTTATACTTGGGCTACGTGTACCGGAAGCTGGCGCGCTGGGACAAGGCTATAGCTGCTTACGAGATTGAGATCGAAACTCACGCAAAATCGCCTGAGGCTTATCACGAACTTTCGCAGCTCTTGGTCAAATTGGGTGATGAGAACATCGAGCAACGAAAGAGCTACTACCTGAGGGCTATTGAGATCCTGAAGAAGTGGACTCTTGTGAGTCCTGAAGAAGTTGAGACTCATGACCTTATCGGCTATTTGTACCTAAGGCTTGGAGAGCAAAGTCCAGAGGCTGTCGAGGCATGCGAACGAGCGGTCAAGATTGGTCCTGAAGATGTGCGTGCCCTTTTTAACTTGGGAACGATTTACCTGGGGGCCGAACGCAGCGAGGAGGCAAAAGCGATCTTCGAACGACTTGTACACCTAGGGGAGCGCGTCATGCGAGAACAGTTGGAGCGAATCGCACCGAACGCCAACGACACTGTCCAATTGAGTATGGGTGAGGCTTACCAAAAACTCGGCGTTGCTTCACTCAGGATGTATCTAAGAGACTTGGCGAACGGGAGTAGCGAAACCTCACTTCTCAGTGAAGCTGAAGAGTCGTTCAAAACCGCCCTCACTTATTTTCCAGATGACATCCATTCGCTTTACAACTTAGGCATCACCCACTGGATGATGAGACTTAGGGTTGCTGCAATCAAAGGATTCTACGCAGTGCTGGAGATTGACCCAGACCATGAGGACGCTGCAACCAATCTACGGGTTGTAGAAGAAGAACAGGGAAAAGTAAGGCATTGGTTGGGGTCGAAGGTTTGGAAGCGTCTGGAAAGCTCGACGGATCAGACGCCAGTTTATTCAGAAGACTTAGTTGATGAGATTGCAGAAGCCAGGGCTAAAATATACGAGAACATAGACCCTTTGCGCGCGAGCGACGCGTTTGCCTCCGACGATCTTCTTCTGGCCCTACGGCCCCTGATGGAGTTCATACCCTCTGCTGAAGTCATTGCCGATCTGAGTGTGCGGATCGTCCAAAGAGGATGGCTAACTAGCGCGCAGGGCGCTCAACTTGCCGGTACTGATCTGGCTGCCTTTCTGGCCCATTCATATCTAGTCGGTGTTTCGCTTGACGAGCTATCACATGAAGTCGGCCCGGAGCACTGGGAAAAACTTGTTGTGGCGCTCAAGGAAGTATTGGAATTGCGCCCAGACGACGACCGGGCGCGTACTCGGTTGCAGGAACTACTCAAACAGCGGCTGGATGAGAAACTACAAGAGTCAGGCCTACTCAAGGAGGTAAGAGGGCCGATTACTGATTTCTCACCATATCAGAACCGCTCCCTTATGCCGGTTGGGGGCAAAGCGCTTTCCGAGATCGTTATCGAAACCCGGAGGTAGACGGCTATCTACTTTTTCGACACCAGTACGCTAGTGAAGCGCTACGCTCTCGAGGATGGCAGAAAGTGGGTGCAGGCTGTTACCGATCCAGCGAAGGCCAACCCGATCTATGTCGCAAGGATAACTGGCGCCGAGGCGATCGCGGCTTTCACTCATAAGGTACGCACCGGAGAAAGCAGAGCCGTCGATGCAGCGAAGCAAATGGCCGATTTTCGGTACGACTTTGTTAACCAATATCAAATCATCGAAATCACAGATGCGCTCGTCCTAAGAGCCCATGGCGCTCATCGAAGCGTACAAACTTAGGGGGTATGATGGCGTGCAGCTCGCGGCCGCACTCGAAGTGAATGATTTAGTGATCGCATTAGGAATGGCGGTCGTTGGCGTGTCGGCACTGACTTTGGTTTCAGCCGACAATGACCTAAACCTTGCGGCCACTGGCGAGCGGCTCATAGTCGAGAACCCCCAAATACATCTTCAGCCAGATGACAAGACAATCTAGCGCTACAAACAGGGAAGGTATGAAAGAATTTCGAAGATCCTTAAGGATCGATGATCCAGAGCGCCTGGTGCTCTCCGATCTGCCCTTCAGCGAGGGACAGGAAGTTGAGATTGTGGTCGTAGCCAAGGACTCGGGGTCTCGCGTTCAACAACTCACAGACTTATTGAAGGCCACCCAGTCCCTTCCTCATCTAAAAGCTCTCACTGATGAAGATATTGCCCGCGAGATTGAGGTTTACCGGAACGGTTGAAGAAGCTAATGATCGGCTTCAACTGGTTGGCTCTCATCTGCAAAGCACGTGTTCGCAATCGTGATGAAATGCTTGCTGTCGGTAAATCCGTAGTCCTCTCCATACCAAAGCCTCAACGCCTCTGATCTTTCAATCAACGATTCGCGCGTAAGGCCGGGATAGTGATCGAACCACTGCTTGCAACTGCGTCTTCTGACACAGCGTCGCACGTACGCGCGCAGGCCGAGAAACTGCGTGAAGATCGACGGATTGAGCGCCTCGTTGAAATGATCCGAGATGAACGGCTTGAGCAATACCTGTCGCAGATCGACACTCTCGTTGATGGTCCAGACTCCGTTCTTCAGCATCAGCATCGCCCGTCTGACATGTGCCCCGATCTTAGTTTCCTGCGTCAGTCCCTGATAGAAGCGCAGGCCGGCAAAGTTCGACGCCAGATCGCCATTTGAGTAAATGCCGGCGATCAGGAACCCGAATATTCCGCGCTCGGTCCCTTGTCCCCAGCGCACAGCTTTCTGCGTGGCTTCTTCAGGTGTCTTGCCTTCCCGCTGCGCGTCCCGGTAAATCTTGTAGTACGAGTATCCCTGTTGAAACAGATGGGCGATCTTGTCAGTGCCGAACTGCGCGCCATAGAGATTCACCGTCGGACTCACAGTCAGAGTGTCCGAGGGCCACGGCAAAAAGATCGATTTGAAATAGCTGGTCCGGTAGCGCGCCGGGTGCACGCGAAAGTGATGCAGGTCCATCCACGTGCCGCCGTTAGTGAAGGGCGGCACGCCGGCGCCAAGCAGTTCATAGACTCTTCGCGCCACGGCATCGTTCGAACGCAGGTAGGCAAGTCTCGCCTGTTCCTTCGCTGCTGAATCGCATCCGCTTTTCCTTCGCACCGCGGAGTTCGCAGGCAGGCAGTCCTGGTGGGCCAGGATTTCGGCGTTTATCTTCTCGATCGCCTGGCGAAGTTTCTGCTCAACATGCTCGGTGACTTCATCGCCGATATCGGCCAGCGGACGTGGTGGCAGATTGTATTGGTCCGTCTCAAACGCACGGGCGCCTGTTTGCGAGACAAGCAGTAAGATACACAGAAATATCGAGGTAAGAGCACGCGAACGCATAAGACCAAGGCGAAACTTTTTGAACCGCTGTCGCCCTACAGCATCCCCAAGTGCCCAAAGCATTTCTTGGTTGATGCGGGCCCGGATAAATTTTTCCATTCTGAGCTTTGCCAGCCGCAAGGACTGTGCCCAGATGCTTCGGCTTCTACGTTGCCAGATGAGCTGACCACCAGATCCTTCGTGTGCAGTTGTGTGGTGACATCTGAAACAGAATCATTGCGTCAGCGGCAGGCGTGCGCGAACACTCTGGACAAATCTGCCGGTAGTGGCCTAATTTCAATTCTCTGCGTTAACTCGGCGCCTCTGCGGTGAGCGCGTTTTCCGCCAAGATTCACCGCGGAGCCGCCGAGAACGCTGAGGTAGACGCAGAGAAGACGAGCTAAATAGGCCTCTAATCTGCTTCCACACTCGCCCGCTCGACCCGGGCGATGTTATCATGCGGACTCGAATCGCTGAGCACTTGCATCAATCAAAGAAGTATTTTCGGATCCCTTATTCTCCCCAATAATTAACGCCGGCTGGCTCTGCAGACATTGATAAGAAACCGTAAAATGACGCAATTGCATTCTCAGAGTCTTAAGCTCATCTTCGTCCTCTTCCTGACGTTTACTCTCTTTTTTTCCACGATTGTCGCTCCGCCTGTTTCCGCTCAATCGAAGTTAGCGGCGCCGGCGACTCACGTGAGCGATGCTGCCGGTGTGGTCTCTGATCAGGCCAAACAACAACTGGAAAATATTCTTGGCAACCTGCAACAGCGCAGCGATGTGAACTTCGTCGTGCTGACGGTGCAAACAACTCGCGGTCAGGACATTTTTGTCTACTCAGCCGCCGTGGCACGCGACTGGAACATCGGGTTACTTACCAATGCCGGTAAGAGCCTGTTGCTGGTTGTGTCAGTTGACGAAAAGGCTGTGGCTATTCAGGCCAGCAAACAAGTACGGAGAGATTTTCCCGAGGGCCTGGTTGCAGACGTGAATGATTTGATGCGTGGTCCGGTTAATTCCGGTCGCGTGGGCGACGGCTTGTTACTCGCAGTGCAAAGGGTAGTCTCCGCGTTGTCCGTCAGACTTGGCTTCAGCACCGAGGGCATCGAGCAGCCCGTCACAGCAGCCGCGGCCCCTTCTCCAGTTACGACGGGAGACGCCCCCCAGAGCATCCAGCCGACGCCGTCAAGCACACCTGCGGATGACAGTAAGACGCCACCTGTGGCCAAGGCTCAGAACCCAGATACTGGATCCCAGATCTCAGATTCCAAATCTCAAAGTTCAGATCCGGCGACCGACAAGCCGGCAACCAAAAAGACCGGAGCCAAAGGAACGAAAGCAAAAGGAACGACAACCACAGAAGATGTGGCCAAAGAGAGCGCAAGCAAAACCTCAGGAAACAGGAGAGGGGATTCCGCAACTGAGCCCGCGAAGACTTCAGCCGCTAAAACCGCGAGGCAGAACACGCCAGAGGATGACGCCAAAGAGGCCGAAGTGGTCGAAGAGATGTCGACCTTCAAGGTGGAAGAGCGGATCGAGAAACTGAAGGACTTTATCACGACGCATCCGCAGTCAAAGTCTAAAGCCCGCGCCACCGAAATGTTGGTGGTCGCAAGAGCTGCGCTAGGTGATGATAAGTTAAAGGCTGGAGAGACCGCTGCCGGCGTCGAATTGTTATTTCTGGCCCTGGGCGACGCAACGCCCGATATGCCGAACCGGTTGTTTTCCGGAGTGGTCTCTCAAATACCCCTCAATCTCTATGCCCGCGGGCTGGCTCCAGAGGCATTGAAAGCGGCCCAACAGCTCGAAGCCAAAGTCGCCGACAACCCGAAACGACTGCTCGCGCTTGCGGGTTTTTATCTTGAGATCGAGCGCGGAGACCAGGCCACGCGCATCGCCGAACAAGTCGTCAAGTTGGCGCCGGATCTCGCCGAGGCTCGCAATGCGCTCGGCCTCGCTCTGCATATTTCGCTTCGCCTGGACGACGCTGCCGCCGAGTACAAACACGCGCTGGAACTTGATCCAAAGACCCGCGGCGCTCGTCGCGCCCTCGCTGATCTCGATCGCTCAGCCGGAAAATTTGAAGAGGCGCTGGCCCTCTATCGCGAACAGTTGGCGGCGGAGCCAGAGGACAAGCCTGCCGGCGTGGGCCTGGTGATCTCGCTCTTTGAGTTGGGGAAGGTCGACGAAGCAAAGACGGAACTGCAGGCAGCGATCAAGAAAGATCCCAATAACCTCCTGCTCTTAACCGGCGCCGCGTATTGGCTGGTGGCGCACGGTGAAAGCACGCTGGCACTGACCCTGGCTCAGAAAGCTGCCAGACTCGAGCCGCGATACACCTGGGCGCAGATTGCTTTGGCTCGGTCGCTGGTGGCCCAGAAGCAACCGCTCTACGCCGAGCGGTCCATTCGCTTTGCGCGCCAGTATGGGAGGTTTCCCACACTCGAATACGAATTGGCCAGCACCCTGGCGTCCGTCGGACTTTATGAGGAAGCGAGTCAGACACTCTTGCATTCGTTTACTTTGAAAGACGGCCAGATCGAAACTCAATTAGCCAATCGCATTCCGGCCCGCGGCGCGAGCTTCCCAGAGGTGCTCGCGCTGGAAAGACGGGCGAGCATCTTTCAACCGACTGCGGCCGACACTGAGGACAATGCGCGCATTCTGAAATCGCTGCTTGCGCTAAGCGTAGCCTTGAATCCGGGTGCAGACGCGAAAATCGACGAGGCCAGCGCTGCGACAGCGGCGCGGGAATTCGCGGCCGGCAAAGACGAGATGCGTGCCTTTCGCCAGTTGTATGCAGCCAGTCGCTTGCTGCAGCACGGTGTCGCTTTGCAAACAGTTCAAGAACTGACTGACTCCGCTCGCGATGGTGTTGACGCGGCCATCTTTGTCCCCGCAGTAACCGTGGCGGTCCAGGCTGACGAGTTGGCCGATCTTCGGGCGCAAGCGATCGCCGCTGGTGGCACGCCGGACGTTCCTGAGGCGCCGCGAAATGTGCTGGCAAATATTCTGCGCGGGCGGATCGAAGAGCTGTCGGGTTGGGCGCTCTTCAATCAGGACAAGACAGCGGAAGCGGTGGAACATTTGCGCAGGGCTGTCGGAATCCTGCCGGTGGGTACGCCGCTTTGGCAAACGTCGAGCTGGCATCTCGGAGTTGCGCTGCAACAGGCGGGTAACGATGCCGAAGCACTCGCGTCATACATCAAGAGTTACACCTCTGGAGTTCCGGATCCGGCGCGCCGCTCGATCATCGAGCAACTCTACAAGAAAATAAATGGCTCGCTGGACGGGCTGGATGATCGCATTGGACCAGCCGCGCTGGTAACGAAAACTATTCCTGCGCCGACGACGACACCCACGGAGATAAGTCCAGCAAAGGCACCGGAAAAGATTAATCCGCCTTTGGCTGCGGCGGTACCTACGCCTGGTCCAACGCCGACGCCAGCGGCAACTGAGGCCTCGCCTGCGCCCTCAACTCCGTCGCCGGCACCAGCGGCTGCTGCCTCTCCAACTGCCAGCCCGGAATCTGCGGCACAACCGTCCCCATTGAGTGAGTCGACCCCGGCAGCAAAACCGACTCCGGCGGCCGAGCCGACTCCATCGCCAAGTTCATCACCAAACGCTCCCAACGCCGAAGCAACGCCGTCACCGCAACCGACACCGGCAGCGACACCTGAACCAACACCAACACCGGCGGCAACACCGGAGGCTGCGCCCACGCCTGAGCCATCAGCCGCACCTACGCCGACTCCCGAACCATCGCGATCGCCGGAACCAACGCCCACCCCAACTCCGGAATCAACGCCAGCGCCGCAAGCCACTCCGACACCCGACGCGACTCCGGCGTTGCCGTCTGCGCCACCAACGCCGCCGCCCGGGGCCTCGCCAACTCCGGCGCCTGAATCAACGCCCACGGAAAAAGCTGCGCCGACACCAAGTCCGACTCCCTCTTCCGACACTCGGCCAAGAAGAGTCCGGCCTCCGCAGTAATTAGACACCTGGACAGGATCAGTCAAAGAGCGATAAATAGCCGGCTATAGCCCCGTAGGGGCAGGATGTTTATAGAAAAGTACCCTTCTAAAAACCATTACAGCTCCAGAGGAGCGCAATGTCCTCCGCATATTTATGCGCCAGAACATTGCGCTCCGCTGGAGCTGGGAATAGCTGTATAGCCGATCGCTGCTATAAACATTCGGCTCCTATGGAGCGACAGCGATCGATTCAAGCAGGAGACCTACCACTCCGGTGCACTTCCAATCTTGAACCGGCGGGCAACGCCCGCCTCTAAACGAACAACAGGACCACCAATCACCCTACCCAGATTCGAAGTCCGACGGATCTACGGATTCATCTTCTGACCAGTCGCAGCCACAAGTTTTCCGTCTGCGTCGTAGACATCCAACTGACCAAACTTCGCCAGCACCTCCCGAGTCTTCGCTGCGTCACCCACCGCAACAATCTGCAGGTGATCGAGGTCGATGTATTTTCGCGCGGCGCGCTGCACATCCTCGGCGGTGATCGCCTCGACCTTCTGCGGGTAGGTGTCCCAGTAATCGTCAGGGAACTTGTACATTTTTTGGGTGACGATGTTTTGCAGCAGCGACTGCGAGTTGTCGAGCTGCAGCGCGAACTGGCCCACGATCGCATGCTTGGCATTCTCGAGTTCGGCAGGGGTGACCTTCTCGTCCCGAATGCGCTTAAACTCGTTCATGAACTCGCGCAGGGTGCCTTCAGTTACTTCGGTGCGCACCGGGGAATTTGCCACAAACGTGCCGCGATACTTCCAACTATTGAAGTTGCTGCCGACTGAGTAGGCGTAGCCCTTGTCCTCGCGAATATTCAGGAACAGGCGCGACGACACACCGCCGCCCAGGATGCGATTCATCACTGCCAGGGCCGCATAATCAGGATCGGTTCGCTCGATTCCCAGTGAAGCGATCTGAAAGACCGTCTGCACGGCGCCGGGCCTGTCGATTAAATAGATGTGTGACGGACTCTGTTCGGGCACCGGCGGAATCGATGCAGGCATCACCTTGCCCGCTTTCCAGTCGCCGAATGCTCGTTCGAGCTTTGGCAGCATCTCTTTCAGGGTCACGTCTCCGACAATCGCCAGCAGTGCATTGTTTGGGACGTAGTGCTCGGCATGAAAACGTGCGAGGTCATCGACGGTGAATTTCTTCATCGCCTCTAAGGGCGCAAACGTCAAAGCCGCCGGGTGCGTGCCGTAGATGGCCTGGGCCATACGCTCCTGGGCCAGGAACTGCGGCTGACCACGAGCGATCTGTTGTTGGGCCACAGCGCGCGACTTGTACCGTTCAAGTTCATCCGCCGGAAACTTAGGAGTGCGGATCACTTCAGCAAAGAGGTCCAGCACCTGATCCAGATTCTCAACCAAACCCGCGGCAGTAATATTGGTCGTGAACGAAGACACCCCGGAAGTGGCCCCGACGGTGGCGCCGATCGTGTCCAGCAATTCGGCAATCTCGCGCGTGTTGTGTTTCGCAGTGCCTTCACGTAACAGTGAGGCAGTTGCACTAGCCAGTCCGCGCTGATCTGCCGGGTCGGACAGCCCGCCGCTCATCACTACCATTTCCATCGAGAAGGTCGGCAAACGATGGTTGCTCTCAAGCAACACTACATGCAAACCGTTCTTTAAAGTTGCTTCCTGCGCTTTCGGCAACTTTACTCGAAGCACGTTCTGGTTAACGGGAGCGCGGTTCTTGATCACCGCTCCTTTGGTTGTCTGCGGTTCGGTTTGGGAGGTGCCGCTCTGCGCAAAGGCGATGGGGGCGACTGAAGCGATGAAACATGTCAGGACCAACATCGCCAATCTGATGAATGTTGTTTTGCTCATTGATTCGCTCCTCCTCCGACTCCGGTACCGGCGCCGGCGCCGCGGCCCGTCGCTTTCGGAATCGTGATTACCACCGTGCGATTGGTCTGCTTTAGATACTTACTCGCCACGCGCATCACGTCTTCTTTCGTTACCGCCTCGACCTTATCGAGTCGTGTATTGATCAGATTCGGCTCGTTGTAGTAGACGGTGTACTGCCCGAGGGTTTGTGCCCGCGACAGTGAACTCTGCAAGCCGTTAATGAAGTTGCGCCGCGCTGCGTTTTTGGCTTTCTGTAATTCCCAGTCGGCGATTGGTTCTTTCTTAAGCCGGTCGAT
>Ga0179594_10000159_pt1 | contig 20141 bp, 15 predicted proteins | sample CZOMad1_1_08_16f_FD_148625 | JGI IMG/M metagenome (GOLD analysis project Ga0179594, IMG submission 148625) | Vadose zone soil fungal communities from Angelo Coast Range Reserve, California, USA - CZOMad1_1_08_16fungal (Illumina Assembly) | ecosystem: Environmental > Terrestrial > Soil > Vadose...
ATGATCATGTCTGGTGTTGAGAACAAGAAAACCTACAAAGACAACTGTGGCAAGCGAAAGGAATTTCATGAACAGTTCGAGCCATCCGGATTTGGGTAGCAGACTCCAGGAGCACAGACAACCGGCAAGACAGCCCAGCAACAGTCCGTCCGCATGCGTGTCGGTGGCGTAATACAATCGTCGCACCGACGCGCCCGACTCCCAAAGCAACGCTCGATTGACGGCAATGGAAGTGATGCCAAGCAAGAGAGCGATGATTATCCACTTCCTGTTCAAGTTCAGGGCCAGCAGCAAACTGAGCGTCAACGGCCACACGAGATAGAATTGTTCCTCGACCGCCAACGACCAGGTGATGGCCAGGATGCCGGTAGGGAAATCGGGTTTGAGGGCTATCACCCAGTTCGAAACATAAGACAACGTCAAGGCGATGCCGAGGTAGATCTCGCGCGCATTTTCCTTTTTCAGGAAGACCAAAGCATAAATTCCGAGGAGTAACAGGTAAACGGCGAGTGCCGGTCCCAGACGCAATAGCCGACGCACGTAGAAATCTTTCAGCCTGATCGAGTGATGCCGCGACCACTCCTGCAGCAACAGCGAAGTGATCAAAAAACCACTCAGGACAAAGAAGACGTCGACACCCAGAAACCCTCCGGGAAATAGCTGAGGTGTAAAGTGCAGACCGAGGACGAGCAGAATGGAAATTCCTCGAAGACCATCCAACTCCGGGAAATAATCGAATTTCAAACTTGTTGCTGGAGCACTGGACGGCGGGGGCACAACGCAGGCTACAGCAGGATTACCGCGACTGTAAATAATAATCTGCTGATGTCCACATGCAGGCTCGCTGTAGCTTGTGTGAACTTCTTGGAGACATTCCTTGGAAATTGTTCGTTTAGAAAGATTTCATTGCAAGGTGTCCGTTTAGACAGGGCACTTGTGCCCCTCGGTCGGGACGGCGGACAAGTCCGCTATCTAAACGGAGATAGGTGAGTGTATCGAAACGGAGAGAGGGAATGAGTCGGTTTCATTCTGGTAACGAACAGTCGCAGACGGGCTCAGATGCTTTGCGCAAGATCGCTTGAACCATTAAAGTGTCGGGGCGTTTTTCACAAAGATAAAACCGAAGGTGGAGACGAAAAGTTCTGTTATGAAGTCCCGAAACGAACTGCGCAAAATGCCGTGTGCAGGCCAGCGCTGCAAGAGAATTGCGGCCGCCCTGTTGCTGGTCGCGTTGAGCTTGTGTTCATGTTCACGCAAAGGAAAAGACGCGTTGACGAACGCTTCCAGCTCGCCCGCCGCGCCTGTGCTGTCAAATTCTCCGGATACGCCGGGAACAGTAATACCCAAAGCGTCGCCGGATAGAAAACTATTCAAAACCGGGGAGGTAGTTCCAGCCGGGTATCTCGGTTACAAAGTTTATGGATCGTGGTTTACGGATCATTTATCTCCGCAGGGCGCCGCCAGAAAATCGTCCGCCAGCTTTCTATACATTGATCTCAGCGTCGTCAACACGGACAAAAAGGAACGAGCCGTTGGTCCCTTCAAGCTGGTCGATGAAAAGGGCAGGGAAACGCCTTTGAGTGAGAAAGCGTCAGCGATTGAACAAAGCGTGGGCCAACTTGCGAAGTTAGCGCCAAACGTGAGCAAGCGGGTCGTGGCGATTTTTGAAGTACCCGGCGGACATCAATACAAGCTGAGAATCAGAGGCTTCACAGACGAAGACGCTGTGCTGATCGAATTATCCCCCGCGGCCACGCCGCCGGCGAAGTGATGGGAGCCCAGGCATTAATGTAACGCAAACTGTTAGTTTTGCGCGCGCGTTGAATGCCTTTCATTAATCGCAAACTAACAGTTTGCGTTACAAATTAGGGCACGATCCCTTGGTTTGCGGCACTGCCGAGTTTCGGGCCCGGCGCGTCATCTGCCGGTCGCCTCAATGAAAGCGGGGTCCCAAATAGACTCAGGCGGGAACGAAGTTTGATTACCTCGTTCCCGCCTGACTGTTTGGTCGGCTTGTTATTTGTGATCGCCTCTAATGATCGCCTCTAGGGACAGGCAGTGCCCGCAGTTTCCGCGATCAGGACTGAGCCGAGATCGGCAAACTGATTAAAGTCACTGCGAAAGATCGTCGCATTGAGCCAGTAAACATTTTGCGCGAAATCAAAGTCGACCGGCGCAGCCGAATCGGTAAAGGTCGTAAACGATCCTGCGGCGCCCTTAGTGTTGCTGTCGAAGCTGTAGATGATGTTATCTGTGCCGCTAAGGACATTGGTGGAATGGATGTCGAAAGAAACCTTGGCTGTTGCTCCCGTATTATCGCTGTTCCGAAAACGCACCTTAATCTGGGACGTCGTCGCCGGGCAAAAACTCGAAATACCATTGGTCGGCGTGATGTTATAGCGGATGTGCACCGATCCCGTTGCGCCCGGTAAAAGCGTCACTGTAAAGTTCCTGACTTGAGAGATGGTCGCGCTGTCCTCGTCAATCGTTCCGGTTGAACCGGCCGATGACCAGGCTCTCGAGGACTGGGCGCCGGCACTTGAAGTCAGTACCAGCGAAGCCCCGCCAGCCAGTGCGCAGCACAAAGCTAAGGTCACGAAAACGGACCGATGTTGATTTTGCTTTTTGTACACTTTCTGATCCCCTCTCTTTATTGAAAGGCCTCTGCCCGATTCATCCTTAGCAACTTTATGGGCAGGGAGTGCCGGTCGCTTCCCAAATCTGGATTGAGCCAAGATCTGCCAGCGCATTCGGATCACTCCGGAAAACCGTTGCCTCGATCCAGTAGATATTGTTGGCGAAGTCGAAGTCCACGGCCCCAGAGTCGGTGGCAGTCGTAAACGTGGCTCCTGTTCCGCGGCCGTTGCTGCTGAAGCTGTAGAGAATGTTGTTACCACCGGAGGTAATGTTGGTTGAGTGTATGTCAAAGGACACTTGGGCCAGCGTCCCGCTATTGTCGGTGTTTCTGAAACGCACTCTGATTACTGACTGCGTGGCCGGACAGAAACGCGAAATATCGTCCACCGCCGTGATGTTGTAACGAACGTGAACCGAGCCGGTCGTCATCGGCAGCAAAGTAGCCGTGAAGTTTCGCAACTGCACGATGGCAGCGCTGTCTTCGTCGACGGTGCCCACGGACGACGCCAGAGTGAATGGCCTGATCGGCGGATTGTCGTTAATGCTGTAAATGTTATAGATGTTTGGAGAGGCAGTGAAGACTGTTGCGCCGCCTTGAGTTTCGTTGATGAAACCACTATCAGGATCCCCCGAAACTGTTGCGAATGACGGGAAGCAACTCCGGTCGTTTGGATTGGCTGTATTGCAGCCGGCCGAAAACATCTGCACAGTCGTCGCGCTTCCCGCTGTGGGAGCAAAAACAAGTACATCGCTCCACTGGCTCTGGTCGCTATCGGGAGCGGCGGGATTGTCCTTCAGCACCAGGTATCCCCCGGTAACTGACGCGCCCAGATTAATCACGTTTGATATCTCTGAAGGATTACCGGCTGCATCTGTCTCGTAGATATTGCAGGTGATTCCGCCGCCACCATTGGGGGCACAACTGGAGATCGGCCCTGCGGCGACACTGGTCGGGGCGAGCGAATCTGACCTCACAGGAATTCCCGGAACCGGCGAGCCAACCTTGCCTCTGCGGCCGACACTGACTTGCGTGCCCCGGCTCTGTGGGTTTGCTGGAACAACCGGCTCACGCTGCTGGACTTCTCTGGTCGGCTTAAAAATATCGCTATCGCCAGCCGGGCGACGCTGGGCGTTGGCGCGCAATGCTGGTAAAAGCAAAACCGCAGCCGCGATCAAGAGTACCGACCAAATGCCGCCTAAACGACAATTCCCTCTCATATCAATCCTCCTCGATCAGAAAACCGGTTATTCGAGATAACAACTAATCAGTGGGTAGCCGACAGTTCTAGTGTTCTTCAACGCCACTATACATTTCCGAATCAGGTGATCTGATCGGTAGCATCGAAGAAACTTCAATTAGTAGCCGAGCTCAATCTGGGAACTCCTGCTCCTGCGTTGCGGTAGGACAATAAACCTTAGGCATCGAAACTTCATTCCAGAAAAGACGATGCCAATCATGTCGATATTCATTTTCCCCAGGAGAAGCACGGGAAAACTAACACCTCTACGCCGGAAATGTCAAAGAAATTTTTGGCTTAAGACTGATTTTACTGGGGTTATCACGATCTTACTGAGGGTCGGAAACCGGTTCAGGCAGGTCGACCTAGAGAGATTCCTCGGCGACCGTATTTGCCCGCTGTGATGAATCACTCGCCTTTGCGCGTAACAACTTGATCGAGTGATATGCAACAAAGCAAAAAGTAACCAGGCTCGCGCAACTCGTCGCCAGTGCAATGCCGCGAACACCCATCAATCGGATAAACACAACGTCCAGCACAATGTTCAGGCCCAGGTTAACGGCGGCAGCCCAAAGCGTAATCTTGCTGGCCAGCAGTGACGACAACAGACGACTGATCAGCACGTTGCCAAGATAAAATGGTATCTGAAGCGCGTAGAGCGCCTGAACATGAGAAACCAGTTGCGTGTCTCGGGCGCGGAAAGAACCTCTCTGAAACAATAATTGCACAACCGGCGCCGCCAGGACGAACAGCACAATGACGAGCGGAATACTGGCCAACAAAAGGAAGAGCAAGTACCGCTTCAGTGTGTGCTGAACGCCTCGCCAGTCGCCGCGAGTCACCATCTTGGAATAGTAAGGAGTAATCGCGGATCCCAACGCCGCACCTGCGACTGAGAGCAGCGTCATCACTACTCGATTTCCGTAATTCAGCGTCGCCACACTTCCCGGTGGCAACATCGCCGCCAACGATCGATCAACGACTGTGGATCCACTCCGTAACAGGTTCGCTCCCATGCGCGGACCGAACTGCGTTCCCACCTGTCGCAAGTGAGGATCAAAACCGTGCCAGCGCGGCCGCAGTGAGATGCCCCGCAGCTTGAGGGCAATCCCCAGGACAAGCATTTCAAATCCGGCGCCGATTACCATGCCGACTGGAAGAGCGAAGATCGAGTCCCTTTTGATGAACAGCACGATGACGGTGATCGCCGGCGTGATGATCGGCGCCAATGCTACCAGGGCGAAACGTTCGCCGGCATTGAGTACCGCACCCCAAATGTTAGCGATGCCGCTCAAGACAATTAACGGCGAGACAGCCCAAAGCAATTGAAAGGTCAGGTCCAGCTTCTTTTGATTGAATCCGGAGGCAATCCAAGGCAGATAATACCGGCCGGCAGCAACGACAAAAACAGTAATCAGAACCAGAAGCAACAGACTCCAAACCGTGACGCCGGACAAGAGTCGCTGAGCAGCTTCTTTGCCGTCTCGTTCCCTGACAGTGATGTACGTGGGAATCAGGGCGATGTTGAATGAACCTGAAACGACGTTCACCGCCAGCATCGGGATCAGGATGGCGACCAAAAACGCTTCGATGGTTGAGCCGATGCCAAAGCGGCGGGCCACCAGCAGTTCCTTGGCAACGGAAGCCAGTTTCGCCACTGAAGAGAGGACGGCGATCATGGTCACTGCGCGAAAGACCTGACGATTCGTCGATCCGGTAGCGAATCTCTTCCAGAAGCCGAGATAGGCGTTGCCGGGTTGGCTTTTTGTTACTGGCGGCACAATTGTTACTGGCACAATTAGTGGCTAATGCAGAGGGCGATCTGTTTGAATGATTTCAGAATCTGAAATCTGCAATCTCAAATCTCATATCTGAAATTTGCAATCTGAAATCTGAAATCTCAAATCTGGAATCCGAGATCCCGATCACGCGGGATCAGCAGCAGACCCGGCGGCTCGTTCAATAGACCGTTCGCGCTGAGTGGTGCTCAGTATGAACCCCTGGTCCAGCAGGTAAGCAAGAATCAAGCGCGCATTGCCTGCCGGCGGACGGCCGATCGTTTCCAGGACCAGTTCAGCATGCTGCGGCGGTTCGTATGGATCGTCGATGCCGGTAAAGCCTTTGATCTCGCCGCGCCGAGCACTGGCGTACATGCCCTTAGTGTCCCGACGTTCGCACTCGTCCAGCGGGGTGTCGACAAAGACCTCGACGAACTGTTCCGCTCCGACCATGTTTCTTACATCATTACGCGTGGCCCGGTATGGGCTGACGGCAGCGCAGACGACCATTCCGCCGTGTCGGACGATCTCGGCGGCGACGAAACCGATGCGCCGAATGTTGAGGTCTCGGTCTTCCTTGCTGAAACCCAGTCCCCGAGAGAGATGCGTGCGGACTACGTCACCGTCAAGCACAGTTACCTGCCGGCCCTGCTCTTGCAGCAGCACGGTCAGTATCTCGGCGGTGGTCGACTTTCCGGCGCCGCTCAAACCCGTGAACCATATGCAAACGCCTTGTTTGTGACGAGGCGGATAGGTGGTGGCGAGAATCTCCGCGACCTCGGGCCGGGTGAACCAGGCAGGCAAGGGCTGACCAGCTTGCAAATATTCTTCGCGTACCTGTGTGCCCGAAAGCGAGGTCGTGCGCGTCGTCTCGTGGACACGTGATACTTCTTCGTAGCGATCCTGCTCCGGCAGGTAAACGAATTCATTGAAGGCCAGAATCCGCACGCCGATCTCGCCGCTGAATTCCTGGGCCAACTCCTGAGCCGCGTAAGGTTGATAAAAAGGCTTGCCGTTGGAATCGACACCGGGGCTGGCGTGATCTCGGCCGATAATCATGTGGCTGGCGCCATAGTTACGGCGAATGATCGCATGCCATAAGGCTTCCCTCGGCCCCGCCAAACGCATCGCCAATGGCAACAGCGAAAGCAGGATTCGGTCGGGCGAATAGTATCGAGTCGCCAGTGTTTGATAAGTGCGCACGCGTGTGTAGTGATCCACGTCGCCCGGTTTGGTGAGTCCGACGACGGGGTGCAACAGCAGCGTGCCGTCGATCTGGTCCACTGCTCTTTTCGTAATCTCTTCGTGAGCGCGGTGCAGCGGGTTCCGAGTCTGAAAGGCAACTACGTTCTGGTGACCGAGTGCTGCCAGGCGCTCGCGCGCCTCGTTTGGGCTGAGACGCAGTTCAAGGAAATCGTAGCGAAGCGGCACCTGAATCACACGCAATTGGCCCGCTGCGTTTAGCCGGCCCCAGCGATGCATCTCGGCAACGAAAGGATGACGCAGATCGTTTGTGCCCAGCACGCACGCCGCGACTTCTTGCGGATCGTATTCATAGATTTCCTCGATCGTCATCACTGCCAGGAGTTCATTCCGTGAATCCCGCAGAGCGACATCAGTGTCGAGGCAAATTTGCGAACCGGTTTCCAATGGCAACGTAACGGGTATCGGAAAGAGGCTCCCTTGCCCGAGGCGCATCTCGTGCAAAACGCGGTCGTGATCTGCTTTCCCCATGAAACGGTCCAATGGAGAGAACGCACCGTTGGCCAATAGCTCGAGGTCGCAGACGGCACGCTCGGTCAAGCGCAGCGAGGTAAGGTGACTCGCATACTCCCGCAGTTCGCTGGCCGTCTCTTCGGCCACTTTCAAATCGACAAGGCTGTCGCCGTATGGAGAGATCAGATCAATGCGGGAACTTTGTTTTCCGATAGCCAAGCAATGTCCTTAGAGACAGCAAAATAGGAGCCCGGGCGTGTCGGCGTTAGCAGCAGTATTTGGAGACGGCCGGGCAGAGGTGAAAAATGTTAACACACATTAAGGCGACCACCTCACGCCCTCGTTGACGAGTGGTGACCCAGTCTGTACGCAAACTGTTAGGTTGCGATTGGTGGGTAGTGGCTCAGTTTGGTTTTCTCTGCGTGAACTCTGCGTGCTCTGCGACTCCGCGGTGGAGAACAATACGGAAAACACTCACCGCCGAGGCGCCGAGAACGCTGAGGACGCGCGGAGAATTGAAACTGAGCCACTACCCGATTGGTGGATGACATTCAACGCGCGCGCAAGTCCGGGGTCCCCGGCATCCCGGCCGCGCTGGGCTGGTCTCTCAGCTTGCGTTACAACAAACGACTCAGTCTCTTGATTGCATTGTCAGGGAGCGTGAGGCTTGCGAGAGCAGCAGACTCTGCCGGATGTCTCCCGTTGTTTGCGCGGTCAGGCTTTCGTAAATCGCTTCGTACTGGGCCACCGACGACTCGAGCGAGTAGCGTTCAATAATTCGGGACCGCGCCGCAGCGCCGAGCGCTCGCCGGCCCGTCGCTCCTTCGCTGATCAGGTCCCCGATTGCGGCCGCCAGCGCCGCGCAGTCCCCCGGCGGGACGACGCAACCGGTCGGGCCGACAATTTCCGGCAGATCGCTGACGGCAGTCACGACACAGGGCACTCCCGAGGACATGGCCTCGCCGACAACGTTCGGGAAACCTTCGCTGCGTGATGAAGAAACGGCAATATCAAGCCCGGCCATGATGCGTTGAATATCACGGCGTTCACCCAGCAAATGCATTGCGTGGCGGATCTGGTGCTTCTTGATCTGGACGCGCAGCGCAGCATTGTCGCGGTCGACTCCTTTGCCACACAGAACGAAGCGCACTTCGGGTCGACTCTGCAAGACTCGCTCGGCCGCGCGCAGAAAGTTGTCGTGGTCTTTTACTGGATGATAGCGACCGATCATGCCGATCAAAAGTGCATCCTCTGGCAATCCTAATTCCTGCCGGAGCGCGCTGCGTGCTGCCACTGAAGGAGCGAACTTCTCGGTATCGAAACCATATGGGACGACCTGCGTCTTCTCAGGGTTGTAGCCGGCGGCTTCGTGCTGGGCGGCACTGGTGCGCGAGACATAGACGATCTTCTCAGGGCGTCCTGCCAGGCGCGCACCCAGTTTGATCACTAACGCCGTGAGCCGCTTCTCGTAACTGAAACCGTAAAGTGATTGATGAACGCTCCAAAGAACCGAAGACCTTTTTTGCGCGAACGCTCTGGCAAACTGAGCGGCCAGATTTCCGTGATACATCCAGCCGTGGATCACGTCGGGGCGCGTCCGCCGCACTATTCGCAGCAGGCGATAGACTGAGGCGGGCGTCGGCAGCGAACCGCTAATGCCGAGGGTGTGGACGGGAATACCCAGCGCCTCGATCCACTCGCGCAGTTCACCCCGGTCTCGCAGCGAGACAACCGTCGGCGCGAACCGCTGTCGGTTGGTGGTGGCAAGCAACTTGTAAAGCTTCATTTCCGCGCCCGCAACTGAGAGGTCGGTAATGATGTGCAGAACGCGCAGCGGTGGTGAAGTTGAGTCGGGAAGCGAACCAACCGCGTGCGGCAAGTTGGCGATGGGGTTTTGGACTTCCCTGCGGGTCGTTAGCGCTTGGGCCATTTCTTGGAACCTGGGGGACACCTGGACCAAAGATAGACTGAGACCTGAGAAAGTCAAAACAAAAACGTCCGACGAACTTCAGTTTGTCGCCGACTTAACAATGACACTTCTGGCCAGCGCAACGACAAACTAAAGTTTGTCGGACGCTAAAATAAAATTTGTCGGACGCTAGCCGGCTATCTCGCGAATCACAGCCGCAATCCTCGGCGCGTTTACCTTCACAGAGAATTCTTCTTCCACCAGTTTCCGGCCGGCGGTCCCGAGTCGCTCGCCAAGCTCTCTGTCGGAAAACAGCCGCCGCAATGCCGCAAACCATTCGCTCGCATCGCGCGCCGCAATCCCTACCTCGCGCCCAACCTCGCATTGGCCCAGCAATTCTTTGGCGACTCCTACCGGACTAACAATCGCGGGAATCCCCACAGCCAGGTACATGATCATTTTTAGCGCGCACTTTCCCCTCGCCCATTCCGTGTCGGGAAGCGGCATCAGGCCCGCATCCATCTCCTGGACCAGGCGAATCTCGTTCTCAGCCGACCAGCGAACGAAGCGCCAACTCCCGTCCGGCAGTCTGTTGAGCACCGGCCGGCGATCGCAAACCACCAGCAATTGAGCCTGCCGGCACTCATTAAGAAAATCCGCGAGCGCTTCTTCAATCGGATACAAGAATTTGAGATTTGACGAAGTTCCCGTCCAACCGATGGTCCAACGGTCGCGCTGCCCTGCGCGCCGGGGCTGCCACCGCGCGGTGTCCAGTGAAGTCGGAATGGTCCAGACCCGAGCGCAGAATTTTCGGTAGTGATCGCCGATGAAATCGTTGCCCGCGATCACGCCGTCGCAAAGCTGAGCCATGCGTTCAGAAAAATTCGGCGCGTTGAGCCAAAGAGCATCGTCGACATCCAACAGGCGGCGAGTTCCGGCGTAGCGCTCCAGCGTCATCCTGCCCGGCGCAAGTTCACGCTCCAGCCAGGTCACGGCGCCAGAACGCGCGGCCATGACGCCCGGCAAACGCGCGAGCAATCCCAGGGGTAAGAATGGCTTGGTGTGATATTTGTTAAGCAGCGGGTAGTGTTCCGCGACGTCGATACCGAATTCCCTGAGGGGGCCAATGAACTGCCGCACCCGAAAGCGGCTCGAGGGAAAGTGTTTTCCGGAAGTGAGCGCAGTGACTTTGATCATGCTGGATCAGGGGATCAGAGAGCAGTGAGTGCAGTGCTTGGCAACCATATTTCGACAAACTCGTTGAAGCAGTATTAAGAACAACAGACTGCTTCTCATTCACACCGCGGCTTTAGCCCGGTGATTACCGTGTCTGGCCACACGCGAAACCGTTTAAACGGTTTTCAGTCGGCGACGTGCGTACTAATCACCGGCCTAAAGCCCCGGTGTGAATAAGACGAATCGCTACGGCTCGCGGTTTGTGTTCTCTACGTTCGTATCGGTTGGTTGCAGCTTGCCGATTGTGCCTGCCCCTGCTTGAATGATTGATCGGATGACACCGTTGCCCTCAATTGACGCCGCGCCGGCTGAAATAATAGCTGAGCATGCAGACACGACAAATGTCATCGCCGTTCCGTTGGGAAAGAGAGTTCGCTCCGGTGTGAGCTGGAACGCGTCGTCGTCACTGGTAAGTCAGCTACTCGCACTGCTGCGCACGATTGTCATCGCGCGCCTCTTGTTGCCTGAAGACTTCGGGCTGCTGGGGATGGCCCTGACCATCATCGCCGGCTTGACCGCGTTGACCACGACGGGCATGGACCAGTCGATCCTGGCCCACAAGTTTGCCGACCGAGACGAGCTTAGGGCGCAGCTTAATACGGTGTGGACCGCAGAGCTGCTGAGAAGTCTGGTGCTCACGTTGCTGGTCGTCGCCTGCGCTGATCCGCTCGCCCGGTTCTACGGACAGCCTCGGCTGCGCCTGATCATCTTGATCCTCGCCCTGAGCGTCCTGATTCAGGGATGGCAGAACATCGGCCTGGTACTGCTGCGTAAGGAAATCAGTTTCGCAAGGCTGTTCTGGTACGAACTGGCATGTAACGCCGGCGGGATTGTTTTGACGATTGGCCTGGTGCTGGCGCTACGCAATGTTTGGGGATTGGTGTTCGGCTTGCTGACCAGTGCCGTCCTCAGTGTTTCGCTCTCTTACTGTTTCCATGCGTATCGCCCACGTTTAGCTTTTGACAAAACTGCCCTGCTGCGTGCGTTGAACTTTGGCAAGTTTGCTCTGGTAATTGCGGTGGCCTCGTATGTAACCACGATGGCCGATAATGTCATGGTGGGTCGTTTGCTTGGCACCGTCGCGCTGGGCAACTACGCCCTGGCGTACAACGTGGCCAGCGTGCCTATTGGGGTGCTCGTTTACGCGCTCGGCCGTGTGCTGTTTCCGGCCTACGCCGAAATTGCCGCAAATCGTCCGCAGCATCTTGAACGAGCGTTCATTAAAGTTTTCACGATCTCATCACTGATCCTGACTATGATTGCGGTCCCCATGTTTCTGCTCGCTGGCGAGCTTGTGCGACTGCTCTTTGGCGAGCGCTGGACCAGCGCGGGACCCGCCTTGCGCGTGCTGACTTTGATTATTCCCCTGCGCGGATTGGTGTTGGTGGTGACGACCGTCTTCTTTGGGCTTAATCGGCCAAAGCACGTGGCCATGGGAAAAATGCTGGAAGCCGTCGTGTTTCTTGCTCTCCTTTATCCATTGATCATTAACTTAGGACTGACCGGAGCTGCATGGGCGGGCGTGATCGCATATGCGTTGGCTTGCATAAACCGCGTGCTGGCTTTAAGAGAGATTATTCCGGGTATCTCATCAAAGCTGTTGCGGATTTCGGGGTCGACATTGATCGCGGCCGCGGCTGGAGTGCTGATCGGCGGTCTGAGCCTGAACTTTCTTGAATCACAGTTGCCGCGGGTGATGGTCGCCGGTTTGCTCTCGAGCGTTATTCCCGCTTTGGTCCTGTTATTGATTAGATCGGATTTGAGAAAGTGGATCAGTGACTGGTCGTACTAACCGCATACTGATTAGCAGACTTCGAGGGGCGCAGGCTTTGGCGACATATGCTTTCAACTGATCAAACAACCGCACTGGTGATCGGTCACCCGGGACATGAACTGCGAGTTTTTCATTGGCTTGAAGTCACCCGGCCGGCAGTGTTTGTGATCACTGACGGCTCAGGCCGTTCGAGGCTTTCGCGCTTGCCTTCGACCTCCAGGATTCTCGAGCAAGTCGGCGCGGCACGCGGTTCATTCTACGGCCCGGTCACCGACGCCGCGGCGTACGCTGCCGTCCTCAATCATGATTTCGAACTTTTCATCGGGTTGATGCGCGGGTTGGCCCGGCACCTGATTGAGGGTCGTGTTACCTGCGTCGTCGGAGACGCGCTGGAAGGCTACAACCCGACGCACGATGTTTGTCGTCTCTTAATCGGTGCCGCGGTGGAAATGGCGCAGCAGGCCAGCGGGCGCCGAGTGGATAATTTCGAGTTTCTGCTTACGGGAAGCGCCGACAGTGATACCAACGCGGTAGCGGATCAGGTTATCAGACTGGACCTTGATGACGACGCATTCGCTCGAAAAATGGCGGCGGCCAGGTCGTACGTGGAACTGGAATCAGAGGTTAACGAAGCGGTAACGCTCAATCCCGCGGACGCTTTTCGCATCGAGTTTCTCCGCCGGGTTCCCAATCGGCCGCAAGCTTTCTCTCCGGATCACAAGCCTCACTACGAACGATACGGCGAGGGGCGAGTGTCGTCCGGTTACTATCATCAGGTGATCCGCTATCGCGAGCACGTCTTGCCGCTCGCCGAGGCCTTGTGGCGAGAGGCTGAGACGGGTCTCAAAGTAAACCGTGAACCGTAAACCGAAAACCGGAAACCATGACAAGTATGAAGACCGTGAATAGTGAGTAGGCTCGGACTTGTCACGGTTTACGGTTCACGGTTTACTCTCTTTTCCCAATCTGTGAAATCTGCGTAATCTGTGGATGGTCCAGGCTACAGAGAATCACGAAATGGCGCTGCGAATTCTGATCACCAATAATGCGCTCGCCGGACACGGCGGTTCTGAACTTTACGTTCGCGACGTAGCGCTGGGCTTGCGCAAACGCGGGCACGAGCCGCTTGTCTACAGCACGATCCTGGGAGACGTAGCGCGCGAGCTGCGAACCGCTAATGTCAACGTAGTCGACGATCTCAACGAGGTGGACGAGGCGCCGGATCTGATCCACGGCCAACACCATATGGAGACCATGACTGCGTTGCTGCATTTCCCGCGCGTACCAGCAATCAGCTTCTGCCACAGTTCAACCTACTGGCACGAAACGCCGGTTCGCTTTCCGCGAGTGCTGCGTTACGTGGCGGTCGATCACGCCTGCCGCGATCGCTTGCTGGAGCGCCATGGCATTCCGGAAGAACAGATTCGTGTGCTCTTCAACTTTGTCGACCTTGATCGATTCAAGGTCCGGAGCACGCCGTTGCCCGAACGACCTCAAAAAGCACTGGTCTTCAGCAACTACGCCAACGCCGAGACGCACCTGCCGGCGGTGCAAGAGGCCTGCCGCCGCACACGGATTCAGTTGGACGTTTTGGGTAATGGTGGAAAGACATCCAGCGCGGAGCCGGAAAAGCTGCTTTGCGAATATGATCTGGTTTTTGCGAAAGCGCGCTGCGCGCTTGAAGCCCTGGCGGTGGGCGCGGCTGTAATCCTGTGTGATGCTGGCGGCGCAGGCCCGATGGTTACCCGAGAAGACTTCGACGAGTTGCGGCCGCTGAATTTCGGTATCCGCACGCTGCGTGAACCATTGGATCCGGACAACCTCGTGCACGAGATTGAACGGTATGACGCGTTGGACGCTGCCGCAGTCTGTAGCCTGGTTCGCGAGGCCGCGGGCCATGAATCGGTCATCGACGAGCTGGTCTTGATCTATAAAGAAGTGATTGAGGAAAGCCGGCACGCTGGTCAGATGAGCATTGATGCCGAAGGCCGAGCCGCTGCGGCCTACCTCAGACAATTGAAGATCGATTTCGCTACGCACGGCGCGGCGTCAATGCGCCTGCGCGAGCGTCTGCAGCGGTTTCCGTTGCTGGGCCGTCTGGGAATTAAGCTGGCTCGAAGGATCACTGGTCTGTCTGATTAACGATGTCGCCGACGGATCAACGAGTTCGCCGACGGGTTCGCCGACGAAGGAATAGATTTTCCATTGGTCATTTTTCATTTGCCATCGATTGCCTGAACGCCGAGCCTGCGGTACCCCAATGGAAAATGGGAATGGCAAATGACAAATGGAAAATGCTCGGGATGAAACGATTCATTCCCTGTCTCCGTTTAGATTGCGGACTTGTCCGCCGTCCCGAGTGAGGGGCACAAGTGCCCTATTTAAACGGACAATTCTAAAGAGCGGTTTCTAAGACGCAGAGATGCAAAGGAACGAAATGTTCGCAACCATCGACTCACCGCTCAGGAAATCGCAATCGCGACGCGCCATCAACGCCGACGATGATCAGCAACATCCAAAATGGATAGCGCATTCGATACAAAGCCCCGACATTGGTAGTCACCAGGCCCAGCAGAATCACAGAAAGTACGGCGGTCGTTGCGAGAAACCAGATCGCTAATTGGTCGCGTTGCTTCCAGAGACCCCACAACCCCAGCAGCATGACGACATACACCATCAGAGTCTCAAAACCACTGATCATCCTTCCCGAACGCCCGACCATGGCGCCAGGAGCCACCCACATCCCCGGAAAGGGCGCGAACAATCCAATCTCCGCCGCCCGCGGCAGGTAACGAATCACGTCACCCCAACTTTCCATCTGCACCTCCGCGTCGATGTTTGAAATCGTACCGGGATAGCTCCCGTACAGATAGCGCGCCCAAACGATTTGTTCGCGCTCGGCGGCCAGAATATTGAAACCAACCAACGGCCCGAACGCTGCGAAGACCAGCGAATAGAGTTTGGTGTGCAGCGGAAAAGGAGCACTGGCCCAGGCCGAGATGCCCGTCTGCTTTAGCTCATTGACCAGGCCGGCGGCGTCACTCAGGTAGATTGGGCTATCCGACGCGAACCTCGCTGCTCCGTTACTGTCGAAAAGCGCGGGTAGGATCTTCGCGTGACCAAGTGCGAAGACTACTGCGGTGACCGTCGCGTGAAAAATTCCTGCCAATGCCAGGCACTTGATATTCGTGCTCGCTTCACTGGGACCGCGGGCGTCCCGCCCGCCGTCGGTTGTGGCCGGATCGATTTGTCCCAAATCATTAGAAATTTCAGCGATTTTGTTTTCGCGCACTTAGCCAAGATGCCCGCGAGACGCCCACCGTCTGCTGCGCGTGAGACGCCCGCGGTCCCGTGAGTCCTGGTTCGTTCCAGTCCAGCAACATCATTTTGGACAGCATGCGAGACGGTCCGTTACTATAGTGCGGTCTTTTACAGAAAGTCATCTCCATGCTTCTCTTTCCCAGGGTGAACGCGCGTGTGTGGCATCGCCGGCATAGTTAGAAACGACCGCAATGACGTCGACCAGGATCTGGTCCATCAGATGTGCGAAGCAATTCGCCATCGCGGTCCTGACGACGACGGTTTTTATTTCCAGGGCCCGGTGGGACTGGGTATGCGGCGACTGGCGATTATCGATCTGAAGAGCGGCAAGCAACCGATCCACAATGCCGACCGCACCGCCTGGATCGTCTTCAACGGCGAAATCTACAACTACCGCGAGTTGCGTGAAAAGCTCGAAAAACTCGGACACACTTTTTATACCAACAGCGATACCGAGGCGATCATTCATGCCTATGATCGCTATGGCGCCGATTGTCCCAAACACCTGCGCGGCATGTTCGCCTTTGCCGTCTGGGACGAGCGCACCGAGGAGTTGTTCATCGCTCGGGATCGCGTCGGTAAGAAGCCATTGCTCTACGCCGAGGTAAACGGAGAGTTTATCTTTGCCTCTGAATTCAGCGCGTTGCTGTTGCACCCAAAGCTCAGTCGCGAGATAGACTCGGAAGCGCTGCATCATTATCTCTCCTTCATGTGTGTGCCCGCGCCGCTCACCGCCTATCGCGCCATCAAAAAGCTCGAGCCCGGCCACAGCCTGCGTTGGAGAAAAGGCGAGCTAAAAATTGAGCGCTACTGGCAGCCCGATTTTTCCCGGAAGCTCAAGATCAGCGAGCAGGAGGCCGGTGAACGGCTGATCGAAGTGCTGCGTGAAGCAGTGCGCCTGCGCTTGATTTCGGACGTGCCCCTGGGTGCGTTTCTCTCAGGCGGCATTGATTCCAGCGCTGTGGTGGCCCTGATGAGCGAGGAATCCAGCGATCCGGTTAAGACTTTCTCGATTGGTTTTGAAGAACAGGATTTCAGCGAATTGCATCACGCGCGCCGCGTGGCCCAGCACGTCGGCGCAGATCACCACGAATTCATTGTGCGGCCCGATGCTTTGGAAGTGTTGCCGCTCCTGGTCGAACATTATGGCGAGCCCTACGCAGATTCTTCCGCGATTCCCACTTACTATGTGGCCCGCGAAACGCGCCGAGAGGTAACCGTGGCGTTGAATGGCGACGGAGGTGACGAATGCTTTGCCGGATACGAGCGCTATGCGGCGATGCGCCTGGCTGAAAAATATCTGAAACTGCCCGGGCTCTTGCGCAAGACATTTATCGATCAGGCAATCGAAATGCTGCCGTCATCCGAGCAGCGCCGTAGTCGTGCGCGGGACGCGAAGCGTTTTGTGCAGGCCGCATCGTTAGACAAAGTGGATCGCTACATGCGCTGGATCAGTGTGTTTGATACCGGGCCCAAGGAAGATCTGTACACCGAAGACTTTCGCCGGCAGATGGCAACCCACGCATCGGCGACATTGCTTGAGCCCTGGTTCGCACAGGCTAACGGCTCGGGCATAGTGGACGCGGTGTTGCTGGCGGATACGATGACCTATCTACCGAACGACCTGCTGGTCAAAGTCGATATCGCGACCATGGCGAATTCGCTCGAGGCTCGCTCGCCGTTTCTGGATCACGAGGTGATCGAATTTGCGGCTAGCCTGCCTGAGAAGTTCAAGCTGCGCGGGTTGACCACTAAGTATTTGCTCAAGCGAGTGCTGAGAAAATTGTTGCCGTCAGAGAATCTTGATCGCCGCAAGATGGGATTTGGCGTGCCCGTGGGCCAATGGTTTCGAGGCAAATTGCAGCCCTTTTTACGAGAAACAGTTCTGTCAGAGAAGGCGCTCAAGCGTGGGCTATTCAAGCCTGAGGCAGTCAATCGCATCGTCGATCTGCACGTTAGAGGCGAGCGTGATTACTCGCATCAACTGTGGACGCTGTTGATGTTGGAATTATGGTTTCAGAGATTTATTGATTAGTAATCAGCAATCAGCAATCAGCCGGAAGTAAATTATCTCCACTTGACGATCGACGCTCGGAACATGAATGACACGAAATCAGGGATAGACTACCTGTTGACTGCTGACTGCTGACTGCTGACTGCTGACTGCTGACTGCTGACTGCTGATGACTGATTACTGACCCGGAGGACACTGATTTTGAAAGGGATTGTACTTGCTGGAGGGCTGGGCACTCGTTTGCGGCCATTGACGTCGGTGACCAACAAACACCTGCTACCGGTTTACGATCAACCGATGATTTATTACCCAATTCAGACGCTGGTCAATGCGGGTATCACCGATATCATGATCGTCACCGGGGGAAGTTCGGCTGGCGATTTCCTGAAATTGCTCGGCAACGGCAAGGCTTTCGGGCTCAAACACCTCAACTATACTTACCAGGAAGGCGAAGGCGGCATTGCCGACGCGCTCTCGCTGGTGGAACACTTTGCCGCGGGTGACTCGGTCTGCGTAGTCCTGGGCGACAATATTATCGAAGGCAATATTTGCGAAGCCGTTCGTGCTTATAGTGAACAACGCGGGGGCGCGAAGATTATCTTGAGAAAAGTTCCCGACCCGCAGCGTTTTGGCGTTCCGGTGCTGGACGGCCGCCGCGTGCTGCGGATTGAAGAGAAACCGTCAAAGCCAAAATCACAGTATGCAGTGATTGGGATCTATTTGTACGACGGCAAGGTATTCGACATTATTCGCACCCTCAAACCATCAGGCCGCGGCGAATTGGAGATCACCGATGTTAATAACGCCTACATTGAGCGAGACGAAATGACCTGGGACCAACTGGAAGGGTGGTGGACTGACGCGGGGACCTTCGAGAGTTTGTTGTTGGCCTCAAATCTGGTTGCCGAAAGCGGCGCTAACAATCTGGAGCTGAAACGTGGAAGTGAAATCGGTAAAGCAGTCTGAACGATTCCTGTCGGGTGAGATCGCCGGTGTAGTGGTGAGCGATCTGAAGCGCTTTTTTGACCGCCGCGGCTGGCTCGCGGAATTATTCCGCCATGACGAACTCGATCCGGAATATTACCCGGCGATGACCTACATTTCTTCAACCGCGCCCGGGGTTGCGCGCGGCCCGCACGAGCATGTGGACCAGGCCGACCTCTTCTGTTTCCTGGGTCCTTCGAATTTTCAGATCCGGATGTGGGACAACCGGCACGATTCAAGCACGTTCAATCACATGATGACTCTGGTGGTAGGCGCGGACAATCCCAAATCGGTGCTGGTGCCAAAGGGCGTGGTCCATGCGTACCGGAACGTCGGGGACGTCGAGGGGATCGTGATTAATTGTCCGAATCGCCTGTATGCGGGGACGAACAAGAGTGAGCCCGTTGACGAGATCCGTCACGAAGACGATCCGGACACGATTTTCAGGATGGACTAACTCGGGAGCGCCCCCCTGGGAGCGCGGGCATCCTGCCCGCATTTGTGCACATTATCTTTTATCTTCGAATGAATCACACCGACGCCCAATTAGTAACTCCTCCTCGCGGCTGGCACTCGCGTGGCTACTTATCCCACTTTGATGGCGGTGAGATCGCCCAAGCCGTAACCTTTCGCCTGGTCGATTCTTTACCTCGCTCAGTGCTCGAGAGACTCGAAGGCGAGCTCGCACATCTGGAGAAAAAGGATCTGGACATCGAGCGGCGCCGGCGAATCGAGGAATACCTCGACCGAGGTGTAGGAATGGTATGGCTCAAGGACGAGCGAGTAGCGAAAATAGTTGAAGACGCTTTGCTCTTTTTCGATGGATCTCGCTACGGGCTTCTTGCCTGGGTCGTAATGCCGAATCACATTCATGTGCGCCTCAGAGAGCACGAGGGCAATGCGCTGAGCGACATAGTTCATTCATGGAAGTCGTTCACTGCCAATCAGGCGAATAAAGTACTTACACAAAAAGGCAAGTTTTGGCAGGAAGACTACTTCGATCGATACATCAGGAACGCAGAACATTTTGCCGATGCAATCGATTACATAGAAACCAATCCCGTTAAAGCAGGATTGTGCACAAGCCGAGCCGATTGGCGGTTCAGTAGTGCATGGGCCAGATCAAATGCTCAGACGGTTGCTACGGTTTCTCCATAATCGCAAAAGAGATTGGATTCGAGAAAAACTGCGGGCAGGATGCCCGCGCTCCCGGGATGCGCTCCCAGATCAAATGAAGATCATCCGCATCATTGCTCGTCTGAACGTCGGTGGACCAGCTAAGCATGTCGTCTGGTTGACGAAAGGGCTGCAAAGCGGAGTGAGCGAGACGTTGCTGGTCGCCGGCACTGTGCCGCCGGGCGAGGATGACATGGGTTACTTCGCCGCGGAGAACGGAGTCGAGCCGCTGTTTGTGCCCGAGATGACCCGTGAAGTCTCGATTAAAGACGCGCTGACGATCTGGAAGCTTTACCGGCTTTTCCTCCGAGAGCGTCCCGACATCGTGCACACGCACACTGCGAAGGCCGGCACAGTT
>Ga0179594_10000161_pt1 | contig 19936 bp, 16 predicted proteins | sample CZOMad1_1_08_16f_FD_148625 | JGI IMG/M metagenome (GOLD analysis project Ga0179594, IMG submission 148625) | Vadose zone soil fungal communities from Angelo Coast Range Reserve, California, USA - CZOMad1_1_08_16fungal (Illumina Assembly) | ecosystem: Environmental > Terrestrial > Soil > Vadose...
TTTGGGAGCCGCGAAAGCGAGGACGTGGTGGCCGCTTTCGATTACTTGAAAGGTTTGAAAGGCGACAAAGGCCTGTCGTTGGTTGGCGATCATCTCGGTGTGTATGGCGTCGAGCTCGGAGGCTACGCGGGCATGCGAGCGGCCACCCATGACCCACGGGTGCGAGTGTTGGCGCTCGATTCCGTTCCGCGCGGTCCTGACGAGATGGTGCGCGCCGCTGTCAAGGAGCGATGGGGTATTGATAATGGAATAATCCAGTTCCTGACACGGCTGGGTGCTCATCTTTATTTGCCGCGCAGCTACGACAATCTGCAATCATGCGAGATTGCGCGCGGCCTCAGCGGCCGGCGTGTGTTCTTGCTTTCCGGTGCAGATGCCGGTTACCTGCGCGATTCAACCGCGGCGCTGGCACGGTGTTTCCAACCAGGCGACGTGGAAAGCGCCACCGACTTGCCTTTGACCGGATTGAACCTGCCGTTTACTAATGGCGAACAGGAAGAAGCGTACGATCGGCAGATCATCGAGTTCTTCAACAAGCAACTGCGGCCGCCTGAGCAAACCCAACCTTAAGATCTGATCCGAACCGCAACGCGGTTGCGGTTAAAGACCACCGAAGTCACGCTCGACCTGAAACCCGCCCTACCGCTCACACGTTTAATTAACGATTACTTCGGCTGACACTGCAACCGTTTCGGCTGCTGCTTGTTCGTCCGGATGGGAAGGAGGATTGTGTCCATGTTGATGGCTGATACGATGTCGATATTCTTTGTAATCCTGGGGATGCTGCTGGCGTTTTCCGGTCTCTGGTTGTTGTGCCGCGGACTTTGGCCCGATGCTGTGGCGGCGGCCGCAGATCGCTGCCGCAAGCGGCTCTGGCCCTCTTTTCTAGCGGGCTTGCCGACCACGATCGTGATGATCGCCTTAACAAAAATTCTCTTCAACACGCTTGGGCCAGCGGGCAAAATCGCGGGCGTCGGTGTCGTCTGCGTCTACATGCTGCAAGCGCACACGGGGGTTTCCGGCCTGGCGACTTCGATTGGGCGAAGGCTCCTATCGCCGCTCGATGAGCATAGCCCCTGGCGGACAACTCTGCGCGGAGGAGTCGTGTTGGAGCTCACTTATCTCATGCCTTTTCTTGGTTGGTTCGTAATCCTCCCCGCTTCGATCATTATCGGTTCCGGAGCAGCCAATCTCGGCTTGCTGTCGAAGTTAAGGCTGGCGCTGTTTGCGCGCGCGCCGGGACTGATTGAGAGTGATGCGGCGGTTGCGGGTCACGCTGGTGACTAAACGCGTTTGAGTCAGAGCAGCGTCATGAATTCGTCGCGAAGAACACTGCTGAAGATACTAGGGCTGACTGGCGCCACGCTGCCCTGGATGAGTTGCGAGCGGCTAATCAGCCGCGTGACCCGCGAACTGGGACAATCGATCCCTTCCCATTTAAGCATCCCGGACGGACAACAGATCGATCCTGCTTTTCATTTGCTGTCGCGCGCCGCCTATGGTCCGTGGCCCGGTGATCTGGACCGGCTGCGGGCGATGGGAACCGGCAACTGGATCGAAGAACAACTCGCGCCGGAAAACATAGACGACCGGGCGTGCGATTTGCGCGCGCGCCGCTTCGAAACTATCTGGCACGAGCCGGGTACCTGTTACGAATACAAGAAGCCGGTGCTTCGCGAGGAGATCACACGCCACACACTTTTGCGCGGCGTTTATAGCAAGCGCCAGTTATTTGAAGTGATGGTTGGTTTCTGGACCGATCACCTGAACATCAATCTGGAGAAGGGTGATTGCATTTACCTCAAGCCGGCGGACGATCGTCTGGTGATCCGTGCCCACGCACTGGGCAAATTCAAGGACTTGATTCGCGCTTCGGCGACCTCGCCGGCAATGCTCGTTTACCTCGACGGGAAGGAGAACAAACGAGCAACTCCAGCCGACGTGCCGAACGAAAACTACGCGCGCGAATTACTCGAGTTGCATACACTGGGAGTTGACGGCGGCTACACGCAGTCCGATGTGTTCGAAGCGGCGCGCAGCCTTACCGGTTGGCGATTGCGAACCGGCTGGCGCAAAGGCACGGTGTACTTTGACCCGACGATGCATGACGACGGTGAAAAGCATGTGCTGGGCCAACTGATTCCCGCCGGCGGTGGCGCTGCTGATCTCGATCGACTGATAGATATCGCCTGTGGTCACCCCTCGACCGCTCGTCACATCGCCACCAAACTCGTGCGCCGGTTTGTTTCTGAAGATGTCCCGGCTGCGCTGGTGACGCGCGTAGCCGAAGTGTTCACCGCTACTGACGGTGATATTAAGGCGCTCGTCAGAACCATCCTTGGTTCGGAAGAATTCAAAGCGGCGCGCGGTCTCAAGTTCAAACGTCCATTCCAATACATCGTGAGCAGCTTGCGTGCGTTGGGCGCCGACACGCATGCGCATCAGCCCCTGATCGAATATCTGCAGCGCATGGGCCAGGGACCTTTTCAATATCCGACACCGGACGGTTACCCGGATCGCGCGGCGCCCTGGCTGGGCACGCTGCTCTGGCGCTGGAATTTTGCCTTTGCCCTCGCCTCGAACACGGTGCCGACAGTCACTGTCACATTGGACCAGCTTGCTAGCGCAATTGGGGCGATCGCGGCAACCGCTGACGGCGCCGTTAGCGGCCTGCGACCGGATCGACTGATTCCGTACTTCGTTGGTCGGGCCGGATCGGCAGTGGAGCTAAAGGCGCTGGGTGACTACCAGGCACAACGTATTAATCAGGTCGCCGACGCAAACTACCAGGCCGAGTTGATTTCCCTGATCCTGGCGTCGCCTGCGTTTCAGAGGTGTTGAGTCATGCGTGATACATCGCGTCGAGGATTTATTCGGCAACTGCTGCTGGCCCATGAGCCGGGTGTGCCTGCGGCCACAGAGCGAACTTTGGTGTGTGTCTTCCTGCGTGGCGCTGCCGACACCTTGAATATGGTGATCCCCTGCGGCGACGATCATTATTACAAGGCACGTCCGACACTCGCCATACCCGCGCCCGTTTTGCGCAACGAGAACGATCTGAACGGCGCCAGGCTCGATGACTTCTATGCGTTTCATCCCCGGCTGAGTCCGCTGCTGCCTGCTTTTAAAGAAGGGCGTCTCGGCATTGTCCAGGCGGTGGGCACCGATAACCCAACCGGCTCGCATTTTGAGGCGCAGGACCAGATGGAACATGGCGAGGCTTACGGTCGAATTATCGGTGGCGGCTGGCTGGGCAGATATTTGCGCTCGTATGGAACTGTCGAGCTGACGCCACTTTCCGCGGTGGCAATCGGATCAACCATACCCGAATCGCTGCGCGGCGCCCCCACCGCCAGCGCCATGGAATCGATCGATGAAGTGCAAATCAAAACACCCTTGAATGATACGACTGCGGTTTCATCAGTCTTGTCTGCGCTGTATGGCTCTGAGGTCGGCGTGGTCAGCCAATCCGGCAAGACGACACTCGATCTCCTCAAACGTGTTGAGACACTCAGGGGGACACTTTACAAGCCGGAAGGCGGCGCGATCTATCCGGATGAAAGTTTCGCGCAGGGCCTGAAGGAAGTAGCGCGTTTGGTAAAGGCCGCTGTGGGGCTGAAAGTCGCTTGTCTGGATCTTGGGGGCTGGGACACGCATTTCTTTCAGGGCGGATCGAGCGGCTTGCAAGCTGATCTGATCTGGCAACTGGCGCGTGGCCTGGCAGCCTTTGATGCTGATCTGGCCGGCGATCGCGAGCGAGTAATCACCCTGGTTATGACCGAGTTCGGCCGGCGCATTTACGAGAACGGCTCGCTGGGTACGGACCACGGTCGGGGCTTTGCGATGCTGGCTCTGGGCGCCAGCGTCAATGGCGGGAAGGTCCATGGCAAGTGGCCCGGATTAAGTGAAGAAGACGCGCCTGGTGCGAGCTCGCTGAACATCGCCGGGCCAAGTGGTCTCAAAGTTCTGTTTGACTACCGGTCCGTTCTTTCTGAAGTGCTCACCAAGAGTCTCGGCCATCGAGACGTGAATCAAGTCTTTCCAAACTTTAGTCCTGAACCTGTCGGGCTGGTCGGATGAACTCGAACAGAATCTACTGAAAAACCGAACACTGATACAGAACCCGGAGCGGTAGCGACGGGGTCCAGCCATTCAGCTCAGTGGAGCAAATCACGTCCCGCGTTGAATGTTCCCTGCGGCTAATCTCTGCGGCTAATCTCAGCGGCTAATCTCAGCGGCCAATCTCTTATGCAGCGTAGCATCACGAGTCTTGGGTGTTTGACCCGGTCGCTACCGCTCCCGGTTCTGTAACGCCCGGGTCATCGCATCGCCGAATTATCGCATCTGAACCGCCACCAGAGTCGTCGCGCCATTCGTGCCGAGCACCGTTGTCTGAATCTCCTTTGTACTGGCGAGCGCCGGAACCGAACGGGGTCGCAGAAAGATTAGGATCGGGCCTGATGTTTGACGTGCCTGGTTCACCACCTGCGAAACCAGTTCAAATCTGACAGGCTCGCCATCCGCCGCATAGGCCAGTCGGCCGGCTGCGTAGAACTCCGCGGTGCGCTCAACTTTTTCGAACATGAACAGTGGAGCCGAACCATAACCCTGAGCGTCGGCGGCCTTCACCAGTTCGCGCACGTTTTCACGTTCGGTAAATCTGGCGGCAGCGCAGTGAAGCGATAACGTGACCGCCGCCGGCACTGACAGAACAATCAATGCAACTGAAAGCTGGCGCCGCTTGGCCCATCCGATCGCTACAACGCCGGAAACGAGGAGCGGACCGACCACCAATAGTGAACACCTTAACGACAAGTTTTCGAAGCGTGCTCCGAAAATTACTCCCGCGAGGCTTGCCAACAGCAACACCAAGCCGGTGCATCGCATCGCCAACGTATTCCCTGAAGCTCGGCGCATGAACGCCGTCAGACGATCACCCGCGAGCAAAGCGGCCGCGGGCGCCGAGGGCAGCACATAACCCGGCAGCTTCGATCCTGAGAGCGAGAAGAAAACCAGCGGAAAGACAAACCAGGCCAGAAAGAAGACGAGCGATTTGCTTTCCGCATCCTCCGCCCGCCAACGCCACCTTCTGGCCTTGACTAGGGTCTCAACCAAGAACGGAGTCCAGGGCAAACAGATCAGCAGGATTACGGGGAGATAAAAGTAGATCGGCTGCGGGTGATGATATTTGTTGGAAAGATAGCGCGCGAAATGATGCTGAATAAAGAACTGATCGATAAAGGGCCAACCGTTTCGAGCAATGACTGGTCCATACCAGACGGCTCCCACGATCAAAGCGAGCGGCAAGCCCCAAACGAGGCTGACCATTGTCTCGCGGTCGGGTAATCTCCGGCTCAAGCAAAAATATGCAGCGATGACTCCGAAAGGAATCACGATACCCACGAGCCCCTTCGCCAGAAGCGACACCCCAACAAAGCAGTAGAAACCCGCGAGGAGCCAGTGCCGATTTCTCGTCTGCTTCCCAATCTGTGATGCCAGGTAAAGAACGAGCGCAAACGTCACGGACATAGTCAGCAGGATGTCAAAGCTCGCGCCCCGCGAAAAAACAATCAGGCCGCCAGTGGAGACCGCCACCAGGGCCGCACTCGTTCCCCGTCCTGGCGCACCAGGATCATCGTCCGAGGTTTTCGCCTCATCTTTCCGCGCCATATCAATGCGGCAACCAATCCAATAAACAGCACCGGCTGTCAACAATCCCGAGATCGCCGGACCCAGACGAGCGGCCCATTCGGAAACCCCGAAAACGCCGAAGCTTCCGATCATCATCCAGTACAGCAAGGCAGGCTTTTCAAACCAGGGATGACCGCCCAGCGTTGGCGTTATCAGGTCGTGACGCAAAAACATTTCGCGCGCGACTTCAGCGTAGCGTGGCTCGTCGGGACCGACGAACGGGAAGTACCCCAAACCGTAGAAGTAGGAAACGCTAACGGCGATGAAGAGCAAGAGCCAGACGCGCTTGGCAAGGGTCGAAGGTTGCAAGTATAGTCACTCCCCAACGAAGGCAGTAATCAGTTTTCAGTAATCAGTTTTCAGTTACGGCGGAGCTTTTTACTGAGCAGTGAGTATCGTCGAAACAGAACTTCTGTTCAAACGGCAATGCTCCACCCGATTCTACTGAGCAGTTTGGCGCCCTGGTTAATTTACCGACTACTAATTACCGACAACTCAAAACTGATTACTGAAAACCGAAAACTATGCCGCTACGCACCGCAGTCATCGGCGTGGGCCATCTCGGCCGCCAACACGCTCGCATTCATTCACAGCTCGCTGTAGAGGGGCTTACGAACTTCGTCTCTGTTTGCGACCTGTCGGAGGCTACCGCTCGCGAAATAGCCGGGGAACGCGGAATCGCCTGGACCACCAACTGGCGTGAGCTGCCGGGGACCGTCGATGCGGTTAGTCTTGCGGTACCCACGGAAGCGCATTGCGAGTTGGCTTGCGGTTTGTTGGCAGCGGGAATTCATGTCCTGGTCGAAAAGCCGATCGCGCGCACTCTGGCTGAGGCGGACCGGATGATCGTGGCCGCGCAAGCGAGTGGCGCCCTGCTGCAGGTGGGCCATCTTGAGCGCTACAATCCGGCGCTGGTAGCCTTGCGCCCATACGTTCGCAACCCGGTCTATTTCGAAATTCACCGCGTCGGAGAGTTTACGGCGCGTTCGCTCGACATCGATGTAGTGTTGGATCTGATGATTCACGATCTGGACATCGTGCAATGGCTGGTCGGCGAGGATGTGGCCGTCACTGAACTGCACGCTGTCGGTATCCCGATTCTTACCGACAAGGTTGATGCCGCCAATGTGCGCCTGGAGTTCACTTCAGGGGCGGTGGCCAACATCACTGCTTCACGTGTTGGCACCGAAAAGATTCGCAAGATGCGCTTCTTTCAACCTCACGACTATGTTGCGGTTGATTACGCCACCCGCCGTGCTTCGATCAGCAGCCTGACACCGCCGTCGGCCAGCGGCAGTTGGCCGGGAGTAAATCACCAGCAGCTTCAGGTGCAAGACGTCGAGCCGCTCCACGCAGAGATTCTTTCCTTCATTGAAGCAGCGCGAGACAAAATGCCCTCGCCGGTTTCTGGACATGACGGACGCAATGCGCTGGCGCTGGCGCTGCGCGCACTCGAAAGAATTCAGGAACATACCGTTCGCTCAGGGATTGGCGTGCCCTAACCAGGTTGTCGGTGAAAGCGAAGTGCCGTGTCATTCAGGCGTTTAGAGTACCTTCAGGTTGCTGCTGCCCGAGAACGCAAGCTAAAGCTTGTACTCTATGCGCCTGTAATTCGGCCGCTCTTTTTCTCCGACAGCCTCGAACGGGCTGCGGAAAACTCAGTTCTTTGGGGCGCAGATCAGTAACTTCTCCGCGCATCCTCTGTGTCCTCTGCGCCTCGGCGGTGAGTGGTTTCAGCACTTTTCTTCACCGCGTAGACGCCGAGCACGCAGAGCTCACGCAGAGAAAAACCAAACTCGCCCACCACCCTTTTCGCTCAAGCCTGGCTGCTGTTAGTATTGAGACCGTCCTCCCGTGTTGTGTCCTTTCCCACTGTAAAGAATAGAGTGAGGAGGAAACAAAGCAATGACCGATGAAGAACGACAGCGCACCATGGACTTCATTGTTGCCCAACAGGCGAAGTTCACAGTTAACATGGAAAAGGCAGATGTTCGAATATCTCGCCTCGAACGCGTGATGAAGTTAATCATCAAGGCCGGCCTGCGAGCGCGAAAGCAAATGCAGGAGCAGCACCAACTGTTTGCGCAAGGAATGCAGGAACTCCGGGAATCGCAAGCTCATTCCGACCGGCGCCTTGACGCGTTAATCGACATTGTCCGAAAGCAGCGAAACGGCGAAGCCTGAGCCGCAAAACCCGAGGAATGTCGACCGCTTCATCCAACCATCAGGACCAAATCTCGTCTCTTCTTTCCGAGCGCATCGCGGCAGGTGATTTTCCCTCCGCTGTCTACCTGATTGCCGATCACGGACAAATTATCTTCGCCGATGCGCTTGGCTACGCCGTGCGTGAGCCGCAGAGTGTGCCGGCGTCGCTGGAGACGATCTACGATCTCGCCTCGCTCACCAAACCGCTCGTCACTGGTCTGCTGTGTGCTCGACGCATTGAGTCCGGCGAGTTGACCCTGGAGGCCTCCGTCTCGCATTACCTGCCCGAATTCGACCGCCCCGACAAACACATGATCACGGTGCGCGAGCTGCTGACGCACAGCGCCGGGCTGCCCGCCTGGCGTCCTCTATATGTCATCGCCGAGGGAAAGCGCGAATCGACGATTGCCGCAATTGCCAATGAAAGGCTCGAATACCGGCCGGGTACACGAGTCGTCTACAGCGACTTGGGATTCATCACGCTGGGTTTTCTGCTCGAGCGGATGAGCCGAAAGAGTTTTGTGCAGCTCGCCCTCAGCGAGATCGTTCAACCTTTGGATCTCCAGCACACGTTTCTGAATCCCGGCATCGGTATCCGGAATCGCATCGCCGCTTCAGAGCGAGGCAACGCCTACGAGCGTGAAACAACCGGCTCGGAAAAACCTCAACTCCTGCGTGAGAATGTGATCTGGGGTGAAGTGCACGACGGCAATGCTTACTTTCTCGGTGGGGCGGCCGGCCATGCAGGCCTGTTCTCGACCGCTAGGGAAACGCTCCGCATCGCGGAACAGTTTGTTGCCGGTCGCACGGAATTGCTGAAGCCGGAAACCTGTCCGCTCTTTCGCACAAACATGACTGCCGGATTGGAAGAGGCTCGGTCTGTAGGCTGGCAGTTGGCCCAAACTAAAGAGTCGACGGCTGGTCCTGATCTCCCACCTGAGAGCTTCGGACATCTCGGCTTTACGGGAACAAGTTGTTGGATTGATTCAGTGAACGAGCGGGTCTTTGTTCTGCTAACGAATCGGACGCATGCACGGGCACTGCCGTTCGTTAATATCAACAGCGTTCGGCGGCGGTTTCACACACTCGCCGTTGCGGCGCTCGATGCCTCCCGGTGATTCGGGAAGCGCTCGCTATTTCAATTGGAGTCGCCAATCGAGAAGGAACGTTCGGCTTGCCACGGTCTGTAGACCCAAAAACTCTTGCCACTCTCGCGGGTTATCTCATGGAGCGCTCTGCGCACTGATGCATCGTTCAAGTCAATCGAGAACTGGCTCGCGTCTTTTCCCGCTGCAGCGGCTTTGCCTTCCCGCCGGACCAGACCAAGGTTTGCGATCTGACTCTGCACTTCCGGAGCGGCTGTTAGTGCATCAATCGCCTGGCCCCAATCGTTGCCGCTGAATTGAAAGCGATGGACCACTGTTTCCAGAAGCGGGCTGGTCGTCTCCTTCGGAAAAACGTCCACGATTCCGTTCTCGTTGCGCCACTGGTATCTCGGCGCCGACTGCACGACGGCATTAAGAATATCCTCAAAAGTGGCGTCGTTCACCGAAATCTCTATCCTCGCGTACGGTTGCCGCGGATCCATTTCCAATCCGAGATTGACCTTGTATGTGGTCGCTATCTGGGCGAGGAACGCTGTCAGGTCTCCACTATAGCGAACCACGCGCAGGGGCGGCATCTTCTCCTGACCGAACAAAGGACCAGACATGGCGCAAAGCAACACGACTGCCGCCGGCAGTAGCATTGACTTCAGTCTGTGATTCGTAGAAAGCACTGGCTTGATCCCTCCAGCGAACATGTTTCCGCCTCCCTCTGTTGAATCGTTAGTTACACGTTTGAAGATCGAAGGAGTTCCCGGGTTGCATTTTCACGATGAACATCAGCGACTACATGCGAGGCACCGCAGAGCTTGGTCGGTGCGGTAGCCCGACAGTTAGGGAGGGCTTCTGTTACTGGCAGGAGGTGCGCCTCGCGCATCAAGCCCTCCCTAACGGTCGGGCTACTGCACCGATGCTAGCTCGCCAGTACTGTGTACGAAGCGAGTCCGATGACGACGCGATCTCCAAACTTCAGTCGCAGTGCACTCGCTTCCTGTTTCGCCCGAGTAGCGACGATCGGCTTGGCCGTCTGACTTTCAGGAGTTTCTGTCGTCAGGTAAAACGGCGTCTCGTCCGGTGCGCCGGCATTGGCCGCTTCGAAGTCAGGCCGGACACTCACTCTTTCATAAGCACCGACGAAGTTGATCTGTTCGACGATCCCGTTGGCTAAACGTAAATGTCCGGCGGGCAATGTCTCACTCTTGCTAAACGACACATCTTCGGGACGGAAAATAAGATTGACGGCCTGGCCATCCTTGAACTCCCGGGCCGTGGGTGGCGCCGGCAGCGAACATCCGCCAATGTCCACCTTGCCGTTACACATCACGCCCCGCAGAACGTTTGCGGCTCCCAGAAAAGTCGCGACATGCTCAGTCGCGGGATGATTGTAAATTTCTTCAGGCGTGCCGATCTGCTCCAGATGGCCCACGTTTAGAACGGCAATGCGATCGCCCAACTCCAGCGCTTCTTCCTGATCGTGCGTGATGAAGATCGCCGGCACACTGATCTTCTTCAGCAGTGCGCGAATTTCCCGGCGCAAGTGAGTGCGCGTCTGCGTGTCGAGCGCGCCAAACGGTTCGTCGAATAACAACACTTCGGGGTTATAGGCGAGTGTGCGGGCGATGGCCACTCTCTGCTGCTGTCCGCCCGAAAGCTGCGAAGGATACTTGCGGCGATGTTCTTCGAGTTGGACCAGCTCCAACAACTCGTTCACTTTCTGTTTGATCTCTTTGCGCCGGCGCTTTCTAATCCTTAATCCGTAACCGATATTCTTCTCCACGGTCATCTTGGGAAAGAGAGCATACGATTGAAAGATCACACCCACCCCGCGTTCGCGGGCCGGTAATTCAGTGACGTCCTTGCCGTGCAGAATCACCTTACCGGTGTACGGTTGTTCCAGCCCGGCGATGATCCGCAGGATAGTTGTCTTGCCGCTGCCGGAGGCGCCCAGCAACACGAGTACTTCGCCTTCGGCCACTTCAAAACTGATGTTTTCGAGCACGCTGGTGCGGCCAAAGCGCTTGCTGAGACCGAGCACACGGGCCGCAGCCTGAGGCACAACTGGAGTGGTAGCAGGAGTCATTATCTCGCGTCTTATTCTAACTGCACTGGCAGCCATACCGTCACCTCGGTCAATTCGGTCCGGCAAACTTCAGTTTGTCGAGTAGCATAGACTTCAGCCTGTGATTGTTCACAAAGCGGTCGATTGTCTAAACGGTCACAGGTCTAAGCGGTCACAGACTGAAGTCTATGCTACGAACATCGACGACAAACTGAAGTTTGTCGGACCTCACTTGTCGGACCATCAGTCAACATCCAGCCAATCGCGCGCAAAGAACAACACGCTGAAAATCATGAACGAGAACAATGCCAGCACTATCGCAATCGCGTTAGCCGCTTCGATCTGTCCCTCGTTGAACTTGGCAAAAATGTACAGCGGCGCCGTCTGCGTGCGCCCCGCCAGATTGCCCGAAACCAAAATCGTGGAACCAAATTCACCCACCGCGCGCGCGAACGTCAACAACGCCCCGGAAACAATCGCGCCACGCAAAGACGGCAGTGTCACATACCAGAACGTCTGCCAGCGAGTGGCTCCGATCGTTGCCGACGCCTCTTCCAATGAACGGCTCATCGTATCAAACACCGGTTTGATCACGCCGAACGCCAACGGGAAAGTGACGAAGATGTTCGCCAGGATAATCGCGCCGGCCGTGAACATCAGTTGAATTCCATGGGGCGCAAGCAAGCGTCCCAACACGCCATAAGGCCCCCAAAGCAATAGCAACGCAAAGCCCGCCACCGCCGTCGGGATGGCCGTCGGCAAAGAAATCGTGACAATCAGGGCGTTCCTTCCCAGGAAATTGTAGCGCGACAAAACGTAGGCGGCGAATAATCCAAAGACCACATTGAACACGGTTGCCCAGAAACTTGTGGCCAGTGAAAGCTTCAAGGCAAACACGGCCTCGGGCGCCATTAGGGCAGCCCAGAATTTTCCCACCCCGTTGCGCATGCCAAAGAGAAAGATCGAAAGCAACGGCAGCAGCACGAGCGGCAGCATCATGAAAACCAGCATGCCGATGCTCAAGGGCCGCGCTACATCAAAGCCACGCACGTGACGCATCGTTGGAATGACTGTACTCATGTCCGATCAACTCACAAAAATCATTAGCTTCGTGGCGACAACAACGAAATGAACTACGGTTCCCGGCTCCGTAGGAGCCAAACATTTATAGAAAAACTACCGGCCTCTTTGGAATCTCGCGCCGCCAGGCGCGAGAGGTTCGACCGTTCACGGTGTTAGAGACGAAAAAGGACTCGCGACAACTATAAACATTTCGTCCCTCCGGGACTGAAATCCGGTCGCTTTCATCAGGAGCATGAATAAAACCTGGTCCCCTACGCCTATTCATCTTCGAGTGCGTTATTTCTTCAGCACCTGCTTGCGAAACACTCCTTCAATAATCTCCGGATACGCTTTGTCCCAGCCGCCAAAGTAGTCAATCGTGAATGGCAACTTGATCCTGGCGAATTCCTTGTTCTCTTCGTTCAGGGCCTCGCTCGTTACCGAACGAAAATGCGCTTTGACAAAAGCACGCTGTGCTTCTTCACTCCAAAGAAATTGCATGAACGCGTCGACTACCGGCCGTTCTGCCGCGGTTACGTTTCGGTCGACGACCACCGCCGGATGCTCACTGAAAATCGTTGCCTCGGGGACGATGATTTCGATTGGAGCGCCTGCTTGTTTCATCAACAAGCCCTCGAGCTCGTAAGTGACCAGCGCATCTCCCAACCCCAGTTCAAACTGCGTGCGCGCCTCTCGTGCTGAGCCGGGTGTAGATTTGACGTTGGCCCAGATCGCTCGCAGAGTCTCCAACGCGCGTGCTTGATCCGATCCTTCCTGTCCTGGCTTCTCAGACTTCTTCAGTTCCGATCCATAAATCGCCAACAGCGACCACTGCGCGCCGCCTGAACTGATTGGATCAGGATGAATCACCTTGAGGCCCGGCTTGGCGAGATCGGGAAAATCGTGAATTCCTTTCGGATTGCCTTTGGGAACCAGAATCACAAAGGGCGTCTTGTTAACGATTCCCTTGTAAGGCAGCGAGTGCCAATCGGAGGTTACAAACCCGCCCTGTTTCAAACGCTGAGCATCGCGCTCAATCGAAAGGATCGCCACGTCGGCGCCGACACCCTGCAGAATCTGATTCGTCACCGTTTCCGAGCCTGCGAAAGACGAAGTGAAGTGCACTTCCTGCCCATGCTCGTTTTTCCACTTCGCCGAAAACGCTGGATAAATAGAGTTCTCCAGCGATTCTTTCACAATCGAGAAACCGTAAAGTGTGATGTTGATGCCCCCGGTCTCTGCCGGTGGCGCGGGCAAGCAGCTACTGATCGCCAGTAAAGCAAAGACCGCCAGGAAGGCGGCGACATTTCGACGGTGACGGATAGTTGTGCGCATGCTCAAGAGGCAGAGCCTCGTCAATTGGGGATATCGGCATCTAGCCCTGGTGCCCTTTCAGTTTGCGGGGGTGTTAGCGTCTATACCACAGGTTCGTTCTTTTGGGGAAGAACATTTGTTCGGCCTGGGCCAGCAGGTATTGTTTTTAACAAAACAATAAATAACATTTTGCTTGCGCGCATGCTCTTTCGAATCGTTCCGTTTAGTCAGGGCACTTGCGCCCCTCGCTCGGGACGGCGGACAAGTCCGCTATCTAAACGGAGATCGCAAACCACCTCACCGCGGAGCCGCCGAGCCCGCCGAGTTAACACAGAGACTGCAAATTAGGCGGCTACGCAAACTAACAGTTTGCGTTACAGTACTCAAAAATGTAGTACCATATCCCCGCGCGCCGGTGCCCCCAACACAACAACGACGCCAAACGAGTTCGCCAATGCGTTTTTCCCTCGCTTCAAAGTTTGTCGCCGCTCTCATAGTCTATTCGTTTGTGGTCTGTTCTCCGGCCTTCGCCCAACAGCCGACAGTTGAAGAAACGCGTCCTCGTCGGACGCAAACCCCTGCAAAAACCAGCGAGATCAGCAAGGCTGGGACGACTGCCAACGCGGCTCCGACTCCATTGGCCGGAGCCTGGAAAGTCAAACCTGGTTCGATCACGGACACTGGCGCTGGATCGCCTGCGGGATCTGAGCCGATGATTCGAGTAGCCCTGGCCACAGATATTCGCTCGGCATCCATCTCGACAAACGCGCACTTGATCAGCGCCACCGATTTTGCCCAGACCTTTGTTCCGCTGGAGGTAACGCGGGTTCGAGTAGATTCACATTTGCTCTCGCCTTTGCCGCAACCGGCTGAAACGGAAACTTGCCGGCTCAAGATCGATGGACTAGCTTCACGAGCGGCGGCCGATGAATTGGCGAAACAAATACATCTGGCAGTGGCGGACGAATCGCAGCCGGTTTTTGATGCCGAAACCAAAACCTGGGGACTGTTAGTTGGTCCACGACGCTCTCATGAAGACGCTGAAACGGCCCACACGAAATTAGAAGCAGCCGGGTTTGAAGCAAGCATCATTGACTTATCTGTGGCTGCAGCTACTGCGTCAACAACAAATGCTTCAACCGAATCTGTGCCTGTATCGCCCGGCGCTCAAGTACCTGCGAAAGGCGCGAACCAGACCGCAGTATTGAAGAGCCCGAACGGTGGTTTAGCTTCACCGCCGAAATCAAGTACGTCGAGCGGTGTGCGTTTGGCTGCACGGAGCAGCCTGCCGACTCGGGAATTGATTGCCTCCGGCCCCAACTCAGGCCGGCTGTTCAGCTCGAGCGCCCCGGTCACATTTGCCTCTGACAACGAGGGCCAATCGCCGGTGCGCTTCAACGACAAACCGTACCGCGGGCACATCGAAGTTTTTGCCAACACACGCGGATTGCTGACGGTGGTCAACGTGCTCGGGCTCGAAGATTACGTGCGCGGAGTAGTTGCCAACGAACTTTCGCCGGGAGGTTATCCGGCGATTGAAGCATTGAAAGCGCAGGCCATCGCCGCGCGCACTTATGCCCTGCGGAATCGCGGGCAATACGCCTCCTTAGGGTTTGATTTGTTGCCCACAACTCGCTCGCAGGTGTATCGCGGCTTGACCTCGGAACAGCCGCTGTCGACTCGCGCCGTCGACGAAACTCGAGGACTGATCGCGACCTATAACGGCGAACCGATCAATGCGCTCTACACTTCAACTTGCGGCGGCCGAACTGAAGACGCGGAAAACATTTTCAACGAAGCTGTGCCGTATCTGCGCGGCCGCGAGTGCGCGATTGAAGGCAAGTCAGCCGTCTCGTCGTTCACGATTAAGACTTCGCGAGAGTCGGCGGAGTTGCGCGAGGAAAAGAATCTGCCGCTCGCCCGCGAGGTCGCGTTGCTGGCGGTGCTCGACTTCTCGCCGCTGCCGGCCCGCGTTTCTGATTCCTGGTTGCAGACGCCCACCTCGGCGAGTGAAGCACAGAACTGGTTGGCCGCAGCCGCAAGGCTGGCCCATCAAACCGCGCCGGCCGGCGTCGCCGACGTTTACCGCGCTCCAGCTTTTGCCACCGCCCTCAGCCAGGCGGTATTCGGCGAAAGTCGTGCAGACACGCTGTTGAATAACGCGGACGTCGAATACTTTCTCGCCATTCGCGACGCCGCGGAAGTACCCACAAACAATCGCGCCGACGTTGCCCTGCTGGTGCGGGATGGTTTTCTGTCGCTCTTTCCGGATCTGACGCTGCGGCCCAAAGAAGTGATGAGCCGCGGGCGGATGCTGCACACAATTGCGCGCTTGCTGGAAAGTCGCGGGCTTTTGCAAACACAGAAGGGCACCGCGCGGCCGTCCGCGGAAGGGACACTGATCCTGCGATCCAACAAAGGCAAGGATCAACCGATTCGAGTGAACTCTGATGTTTATCTTTTCCGTCAAATCGGAGACGCAGTCTATTCAGTGCGCAGCGTGGCCGTGGTGGGCGGCGAGCCAGTCGTATTCCATTTGAACACGAGCGGCGCAGTTGATTACCTCGAGGTGCGACCCGCGCCGAATGGAGCCGCCGCCGAACGCTTCTCGCCATTCACGAATTGGACCAGCGAATTGTCATTGGGGCAGGTGCAGGCGCGCTTGTCGCGAGCCGCATCGGGCGCGGGCCCCATTGTGGACTTGCGCGTGGTCCGCCGGGGCTCTTCAAGACGAGTAACGGATCTGGAAATCATTGGCACGAGTGGCGTGGCGCACGTGCGCGGCGGCCGGATTCGTTCGGCGCTCGGCTTGCGCGAACAGCTTTTTGTGATCGACCGGCGCTACGATGCCGATGGGCGCGTTGCGGGCTTTGTTTTCACCGGACGCGGGTGGGGCCACGGCGTCGGGATGTGCCAGGTCGGCGCTTATGGTCTGGCGCGACAGGGCTGGAGCTCAGAGCAAATACTGAAGGCCTACTACACGGGAATTGAACTAACCAGGCTCTACTAAAACGATAGTTTGCCGATTGTGGTGTTTGTTGCTTTCTTAGAGGTTTCGACTAACCCAACTGGAAAGGAAACCTGATCCTTGTCTCAACAACCTCCGCCGTACAACGACCCTTTTGTGCCACCGCCGCCGCCGTCGATGGGCAGCTCTCTCTATTCACCGGAAACGCTTGCGGCAAAGGCTCAGTCGGCCTCGAGCGATGCCAAAAATGCTTTGATCATGAGCATTATCGGGTTCTTTTGCTTCGGTTTTATCCTTGGCATCATCGCCTTTCGCAAAGCCAATGAAGCGATCGAAACAATCGATATCTATGAAGTAGCTCGTGACAAGCGCGGCATGGCTGTGGCAGCCAAGGTGCTCGCGATCATCGATATCGTGCTTTGGGCGTTCGGGTTGATCGCTCGCATCATGATGAGATGAGTAGCATAGACTTCAGTCTGTGATGTCGCTGCAGGATCACAGTTTCGTGCGGTGGTACTGACCTGTCCATCCGCAACACGCTCCATGCGCTTCTCAAAAGCACAAATCACTGGCGCCCTGCTGCTGCTCGTGCTCATCTGGGCCGTAATTCTTTTCCGCATGCTATTCTCTCGCGCGTGAGCGCGAACCGGTTAAGAGAGGGTGAAGGAGAGATTCAGCGATCCCAGGTGATCGCTGTCGTTGGTCCAACGGCGTCGGGTAAGAGTGCGCTCGCAGTCGCACTGGCGCTCCAACTGAAGGGCGAGATCATCAACTGCGATTCCGTACAGGTTTATCAGGGAATCGAAATCGCGACCGCGAAGGTGCCGGTCGGTGAACGTCGCGGCATACCGCATCACCTGATCGACTTCGTGTCGCCGCAGGTGAATTACACCGCCGGCGAGTGGGCGCGTGCGGCCGCTCAGAAGATTGAAGATATTGAAGCTCGCGCTCACCTGCCGCTGTTGGTGGGTGGCACCGGCCTTTACCTGCGAGCACTGCGCCGCCCTTTCTTTCCCAGTCCGCCTACTGATGGAGGTCTGCGCGCTCGTCTCACTGAGATGCGCCAAAGCTGCGGACCGGAACATCTTCACCGGTTGTTGCAACGCCTGGATCCGCTCAGCGCCGCCGCACTCTATCCACGCGACTGGCCACGCGTGCAAAGAGCGATCGAAGTGCGCCTGCAAACCGGCCGCCCTATGTCTCAACAGAAGGATGCGCGTCCCGAACCGGTCGAAAGCTCGCGGCGACTGCGCGTCTTTGCGCTCAATCCACCGCGCACGGAACTCTACCGGCGCATAAATGAACGCACCGAAGCGCACTTCGCCGCAGGTCTGGTCGACGAGGTCGAGGGTCTGTTGGCCGCGGGTGTGCCGCCTGACTCAAATGCGCTCGGCGCACACGGCTACCGGCGAGTGGTGGAGTTCCTCCGCGGCCAGCGCGATCTGGAAAGCGCAATCGAGCAAACCAAGCTCAACGTCAGACATTATGCCAAGCGACAATTGACCTGGTTCAGGCACGAACCGGACGTAGAATGGTTTGACGGCTTTGGCGAAGATGAGCAAGTGGTAATCCGTATGAGGCGGGCAATTCAGGTTTCCTCGCTCGCAAATTGATATGTTCTCCTCTGAGGGGAACCATGGCCCGCGGCCTTACAGGCGCACAGAGTACAAGCTTTAGCTTGCCTTCCCCAACGACGCCACCTGAAGGTTGTACTCAACACGCTTATTACTTTGATCGAAGGCAGTCTGCGAACAGATGACGCGGAAAGGCAACATCAATCGACGTGAATTCAGCCTGGCCTTGCTTGGTATCGCCGGGACGGCAATGCTGCGAAGGCTTCCGCTGGAAACGCCGCTGAGAGTCAACGGTCCGCGGATCATGGAACACCTCAACGCTCTGGCAGAGTTCGGCAAGAACCCGCAGGGCGGAGTGAGCCGGGTTGCCTACAGCCCGGCAGACCTTCAGGGGCGTGAATACGTGATCGGCTTGATGCGTGCAGCCAGGCTCGAGGTGAGCGTAGACGCCGCCGGCAACATCCTTGGCCGTCGTTTGGGAAGCGGTGAAAAACTGCCGCCGCTGTTGTTTGGATCGCACATTGACAGCGTTCCCGAAGGCGGCAATTACGATGGTGTGGTTGGCTCGCTGTGTGCGATTGAAGTTGCGCAAACACTCGTCGAAAACAAAGTGACCACCCGTCACCCGCTCGAAGTAATTATCTTTCAGAACGAAGAGGGGGGATTGATTGGCAGTCGCGCTATCGACGGAGAGTTGACTGAAAAAGAACTGGACCTGGTGAGTCGCAGCGGCAAAACGATTCGCGAAGGAATCAACTTCCTTGGCGGCGACACCAACAAACTCGCCGGCGTACGGCGAAAACGGGGCGATATCGCGGCCTACCTGGAACTGCACATCGAGCAGGGCGGCACGCTTGAAGCCGAAAAGATCGACATCGGCATCGTTGAAGGAATCGTCGGCATTAACTGGTGGGACGTGACCATCGAGGGTTTCGCGAATCACGCGGGTACGACGCCGATGAATCAGCGGCACGACGCCCTGCTGGCCGCCGCCAAATTTATCGAAGCGGTAAATCGGGTGGTGACCAGCGTTCCAGGGCGACAAGTCGGTACGGTCGGGCGGATTCAGGCGCTGCCCGGAGCGCCGAATGTAATTCCCGGAAAGGTAGTCCTGAGTTTGGAATTAAGAGATCTTGAGGCCGCAAAAATCAACCTGCTCTATCAAAAGATTCGCGAAGAGGCTCGACAAATAGCGGAAGCCAGCAAGACCTCTTTCGACTTCAAAGAAATCAACGTGAACATTCCCGCACCCACCGACGCGCGCATCCGTCAACTGATCGGCGAGGCAGCGAAGGACCTGAAACTGACTACCAGGCTGATGCCCAGCAGGGCCGGTCACGACGCGCAAGACATGGCGCGTCTGGCGCCGGTGGGGATGATCTTCGTTCCGAGCATTGCGGGCATCAGCCACTCGCCGAGGGAATTCTCGCGACCCGAAGACATTACGAGCGGCGCAAACGTGCTCCTGCACACACTGGTCAAACTTGATCGTTTGAGTTTGGATTGAGACGGCCCTGCTGGTCAGCACTGCGGCAAGCTTCTGTTTGGCAGTCACGACACGTGTCGAGCAACAGGTCAGTACCGCCTGCGGTAGCGGGCGGGTTGCTGCCATGCCGATTACCCACCCGCTGCCGCAGGTGGTACTGACCTGATTTTCCACAAACATCTCCCTTGTCACAGGTCCCACGCCTGATGTAATCTGAGAGTCCCAAATCTGTTCGGGCAAGGTGATTTATGGCCGAGGCAAGGACCCCGCCGCAGAATATTCAAGATGCATTCTTGAACACTGTACGACGTGAGAAGACGACGGTTACGATTTATCTTTTAAGCGGTGCGAAACTGCTCGGCCGGATAAGGAGCTTCGATAAGTTCTCGGTGCTGTTGGAATCCGGCAGCCAGGAACAGTTGATTTTCAAGCACGCCATCTCAACCATCTCTCAGGTCCGACGTAGCGGCGAAC
>Ga0179594_10000162_pt1 | contig 19920 bp, 6 predicted proteins | sample CZOMad1_1_08_16f_FD_148625 | JGI IMG/M metagenome (GOLD analysis project Ga0179594, IMG submission 148625) | Vadose zone soil fungal communities from Angelo Coast Range Reserve, California, USA - CZOMad1_1_08_16fungal (Illumina Assembly) | ecosystem: Environmental > Terrestrial > Soil > Vadose...
TCGGCGGTCCCCACATTCAGCGAACCTGAAAAAGTTGCCACGATGCCATACGAGTTCGGCGTTGGTGGCGTGGTTACAGCATTGACACTCGCGCCCGCAACACCGCCCGGATTCGAGCCGAGGTTGCCGAGAGTGTCCTGGGCCACGACGAAGTATTGGATCGTATCGCCGCTGGCGACGCTGCCGCCGCCCACGAGTGAATAATCAATCGTGCAGTTATAGGTTCCATTCTGCGCGGTGCCACCCGACATGATGCACTGCGTCGAAACATAACCGGCGTCGGTTGATTTCTTGAAGTAAATACGCGGCAGGTTTGCTCCGGAGGCGACTCCAGTTGTGTCGCTGATGGTCGTAGCGAGCACACGGTTAGCCGTCGAGCCGGTATTGGGAAGTGCTGTGTACGTGATAGCCGGCGGAACAATATCAAGCGCCGTGAAGTTTCCAGCGTCCGCGCCGACATCCACCGGCGTCAAGCCGGCACGGGTCTGGCCGTCAAAATCATCGAGCACGCCTACATCGACGCCGGCCTGCTCGATCGCGGTCGGGCTTTGCACGTGCAGGTCAACCGTTGCGGAGGTTCCGTTTGCATTGACCAGATTGATCTGGCCCGGCGTAGCATAGAAACTACTGCCGTCTTGTGCTGATGCGCCCTGCCAACCGGCAACGCTATAGCTGGTTCCAGCGGAGCCATTACGAACTGTGGCCGCGGGATCAAAGCTGAAGTACGCGTTGTTCGACATTGTCAGTCCCGCCGGACTGGGCAACGTCAAAGTTGTAGAGAATAATGCTCCGGTATTGGTGGCGGTTCCTGATGCGTTCTGACGATTATTTACCAGAATATTATCCCGAACAGCACGCGTTCCCGCTGTCAACGTACTGAGAAACGCGGAGGTATTGCTTGCTGATGCGACACCTGTTCCACCGAGGTAGACAGTGTTATGGTAAAGGTTATTTGTTCCGCCCGTTTCAACAATACCGCCGATGGCCAGCCCGGTCGTGATCGACGTCGGGGTCGCATCGTCGAAGAACCCGAGCCGAATCAGATTGTTTTGGAACGTGGCGTTTCCGGCTGTGATCCTTATACCCTCAAGATCGGCGACCGTCGAGGTCGTCATCGCCGCTAATGAATGCACAAAGTTTCTGCCTACGACGCTTGCTCCGGTCGTCGGCCCGGTATAGATAACTCCAAAAAGAACAACACCGGCGGCCGGCGCCGTGGCGTTAAATGAACGTATCGTATTTTGCGACACAATCTGGTTGACCGAGGTTGTGGAGACCGCGTTTATACCAACTATTGTCGAGGCGGTAGTCGTCGATGCGCTCGTAATATTCCGCACCGTGTTACCGACAATGGAATAGCCGCCGCTGGCAATCGACATACCCACCATGTTGAAGACACCGGTGCCGGTGCTCGTAACATTTGCGACGGTGTTGTTCGTAAAATTAGTGGCAGAGGTGTTGGTCGCTGACGAGGGGATGCCAAAGAAGGAGACGGCGGCTGAAGACATCGAAATACTATTAGCCACCGACGTGCTGCCAACTGTATTGCCGGAAATTGTCATTGCCGGCGGAGTTCCTTGTATACCGATACCTTGCACCTGGGCTACGTTTGTAGATGCAAATGTAAGGTTGGACACCACATTGTTCGCAACGAGCGTAACCGCCGGCGTTCCCGTGCCCACTGAGACCCCGCGCCAAAGTGTAGCCGCGCCGGTAATATTGATCGTCCAATTGCTTACGGTGTTCGGGGTTATGTCGCCCGCATTGAAAGCCCCGGTGATCATACCGAGACCGGCGCCGCCCGTACTCGTACCTGAACTCGTCAGATTGAAATTCCCGATCGTGTTGCCCTGAAGGCTCGACGGGATCTGGGCCCCGGTCGTGAGACGGGTTGCACGGATCACTCCCGCACCGGTAAACGTCAGGGCGCCGCCGCCGCCACTTACCGCGGTGCCGCCGATGAAGTTCCCACTGACTGTATGCCCCCAACTGCCCGTAGCGCTCGAAAACTGAATGCCATTCCAAACGACGTTGTTGGTCGTGATATTCAAGGGCCCATTCGTGTTGTAAATACTGTTTCCCGAAATGGTCCAATTCGTATTTCCAGCGCCCAGGAGGATCCCGTTATGGTCCGCGGTGGCGCTAAAGAAATTGAAAATACTGTTGTTTGAAACAACGTTATTGTTATTTTCGAGCCCGAGCGTTGTCGTTCCAGTTGCCGCGACTCCGTTTACCGGAGCGGTGGCGCCGTCACGGATATCGTTGTTATCGATCGTATTGTTGTTATTTCCGGTTACCGCGGTCGTTGTGCTAAAGAAAATATCGCCGCCCGCGGCTGCGGAAGTATTTACGCCCCTGATCTGCAGGAATTTGAGAGTATCGCCGGAGGCTCCATTGATAAAGCGAATGGTTGAACCCGTACCCGTATTTGAGATCGTCAGATCACGGGTCGCTCCGGTTCCGCCCGGCCGGCCATCGATGGTGACGAAGCTTGACCCGTTTAGATCGATCAGCGCGGTTGTATTGACGCCCGTAATTGAGAGTCCAGATGCACCTGTTGCCGGCCTGATAGTGATCGTCGCCGACGGGCTGCCGATCGTCGGCGGGATCGCCGGGAACGTTTAACGGCGCCTCAGATATGTAGTTTGAAGTTCCAGTATCACGTTACCGCAAAGGCCGTTGGCGGTAATGTGCGCGAAGGCGCCAAGGGGCGACGCTCCAGTTAAAGACGTATAGGTTCCGGTTGGGCCAACGGGGATCGTTCCGCAGACGGTCCCGGTAGTGGTGGCCTGACTGCCGCTCAGAGTAGTGCTGAACGCTCCTTCGGATACCGCAATTACTCTCCAAAAATAAGTTTGATTATTGCCCAGGTTGGCCTGGGCTGAGGTGACCGCGTTTGCCGCAGTCTGCGTAATAAAAGTGTAGTTCACTCCGTCGGTCGAACGGTAAATTAGGAATCCGGCCTCGTTAGAGGAAGTATCGGTCCAGTTCAGGGTCATACCGCTTCCCGTAACGCTCGTGAAATTCAGACCCGTAGGCGCGGCCGGAACCGGTGTCGGAGTAAAAGTATATTTTGTGCCGGCAGTGATTGCCCCGGTTTGCGTATCGTTTGAGGCCACGTACGATGCCGTAGATCCCGCTGCCGTCACGGAAACAAAATTTGTGGCAACACCTGATTGGATTCCAATACTGTAGCCGCTATTAGCGGCATTGGCGGCCATACCGTTGCCGTAGACGTATTCGATCACGCCCGTGCTTTCGTAAAGCCATGCTTGAAATGTTGCTGCGCCGGCGCCGCCGTTGGCAACGCGCGGAACCTGGATATTCTGCCACTCGACAACGAGTTTCCGATTCGGAGCGGAACCAACAGTCTTGAAATGGACCTTTCCGTTCTGGCCGATCCAAAGGTCATCGAAGTAAGGAGCAAGTTTCGGAGCGTCCGTGATCGAACTTAACGTATTAGTAAACGCCGTGTCGATCACCGTGTTTCCCAGTCGCATCAAGCCATTGGCGTTGACTGAAAACTGCGTCGCGCGGACGCCATCGAGCCAAAAATCAAACGGGAGCGAGGTCAAGCCGGATGCCAGGTCGTCCAGGTTATTGCCTAGTATCGTTGTAGTTCCGCTCGACATATCCTCAAGCGCAACGCCGCTGGACGAAGAAAACGCATACGTACCCGATGTGATCGAATTAATGGACTGTGGGGCGCTTTGGCCCTCAGTCGACATCTCGATCTTCTTGCCGGCGGCGTCAAACTTCTGTTCCACCGGAGACGGATTATCTGACCGATCGATCAAGGCGGTGTTAATCGTGGCCCGATCGCGGAGATCATCGGTCTGACTCGCGGCAGGCTGTTGCATGTACGCAGTGAGCGTGGCGAATAGAATTGCTAAAGTCGCAATGACCAGTACGATCAAGAATCGAGGGGCGAATGTAGAAACCAGCCGCAGGGCAAAGAATTTTCGGACGTTGCTGAGGTTCGAGCTTTTCATGTTTAGTCTCCGAGACTGCCGTAAGGGTTTTATAGTCTGCCGCGCGATCTATTCCTACTTATGCCAGGAACCGAATCTCACAAGCATGGCTATAAACGATCTGGTTTTTGCTGGAACCGATACGCGATCGGTTGGTGTTTTCTTCGCCCTGTCCTTGTTAGTTGGAACCACGGCGGCGAGGCCGGTAGCCGAGAAGAGTTGCGCAGTACGGCAAATTTCGGGGGGCCAACCTGACTCACTCTACCTTTGGATGGCGACGAAAGTATTACTTGTTTGGATATAAGTCAATGGATTTTGGTGAGCTGGATCTTGGTGAGTTTGAATGTTGGTGAGTTCGGTTGGGTTGATGCGGTCGCTGCGATCTTGTCAGTACCACCTGCGGTAGCGGGTGGGCCCCTACTGCAGCAGGCCCAGGAGGATCGACGTGCGTAAGGGCTCGCCCGCCCGCTACCGCAGGCGGTACTGACAAAACCCACAGAATGCAAAGAAGATCTCAGGTTGACTTCTCAGATTCTGATCCGCGTCTATCCGCGTAAATCCGCGGCTAAATTCTTACTACCTGCACTCGCTGTTTGAATGAGTCACTATCGGGCTGAACCGTCGTTGATACTCCGCGGAGGTCATAAACGAGCAGACCATCCCGCGATAGTTGCCAGTCTCGCCCTCGCCAGAGACGTTCAAGACGTTGACCCAGAAGTCAAAGCCCTGCTGGTCCATATCACGCTGCAGGTAACCAAAGTACTCCATCAGCACGAACGACGAGTTAAAGACCGCGGTCCGGAATTCACCTCTTTCCGCCAACGCCCGCAACACTGCGCTGCGACTGTGATTCAGATCGCCGCTGCTGTTGTTCGCATTGTTGTAAGCCGCGATCAGCGCCTCACGCTGGCTCGACAGATCCACGTGCGTCTCTGCCAACGCCTCTTGCAACAACGCATCCACAAACGTCTCGGCCATGACTGCTTGCTGATACTTCGAGAGGAACTCAGGCCGCGCCACAAAATCATTTGCAAACTGCGTTCGGAACGATTCCAGGTCCGCGCCGCCGATCACCTTCTTGTGATCGGCGGTGAACTCAGCGTAGGTCAACTGCCGGCCTAACCCGGCCCGATAGAGGCGGTAGATATAATTGCCGCTCTGCTGAAACTCATCGGACGTAAAGAATGCCGCGCTGACAGCGATCTTCTGCGCCTTGAGGCAATTGAGATCAGTACCACAGGCTCGCAGTTGATCACTCCAGTACTCCAGGCCGCCTTGATCAGGTTCGCGATCGAGAAAGTCCAGATACTGCTGCCGCACAAAGAACTCGGGACCCTCGAGCGGATTTGAGTCGGGAGCGATGGCCGTGCCGGTGAACACTGCGTCAGTCTTGTCGGCAACCAGCGAAATCGATCGGCTCGCCGGCGCAAAAACAAAGTTGGCGCGTGCCGGAACGACTGTGTAAAAGTCGCCCACGTTCAGGCCGTCAACGTTGTAGAAGCCGTTAGCGCTCGTGATTGTTCGGAGCACTCTTGGTCCACCGCTCACGGTGACCGTCGTCCCACTAACCGGCTGGCCGCTCGTGTCGAATATCTGGCCGCTGATTTTGGCGGAGGACGCGGTGGGTGTAGCCACTGTCAACACGACATCATTGTTATTACTGCCACCGTGGTAAGTGATCCGGGCGAAGGATACGGGCGAACCGAGGAAGTTGGGCAGGATTGCCCCCTCGGGCAAGCCGTTAAAGGTGCCGATGACCAGCTCCGCGCCGTCGTTGTTGACAATGGTAAACATGTCGCCGGCCACCGGCACATATGAACCGCTGAGGACCAGGTTCACGCCTGAGATGTCCACCAGACCAGCCACATTCAACTGAGTGTAGCCGGTGTCCGGCGTCGTGTTGTTGATGACGATCTTCAGAGCCTTGCCACTAGTAATCCCGAGAGTGCTGGTACTGCCGGTGGTGACGTCGGCGCCGCTGCTGGCCGGAAAAACGTTCGTTCCCGGATTGAGATTGACGTTGCCGCCACTGGTGTCGAGTGATCCCGCGGAGAAGTCTATGTTCGCTCCAGAGGTCAGGTTCAAATTCGTCGCGGCCGGACGAGTGATGGGCACGCTGATTGTTATCGCTCCGCTGTTGCGGTCACCGATGTTCAGCGCGCCCGCCGAGATGACGTCAAGTTCGGCATCAGTCAAGCCGAGCTGGGTCCCTGAATCCGCGCCGCCGAGGTTGATAGCAATGCCGCTGGTCTTCTGCCGCAGCGTGAGGGCATTGGCGCCGGCATTAATACTGACGTTTGAATTGCCGATGTCCATCGTGTCCGCGATGAAAGTATTGGATCCGCCGGTGAGCGTTACCGTCGCGTCGTCCACGAAGTTGATCCCCGAACTGGTCGGATCGCTATCACCTGCCGTGCCCGTAACAGTCAACGTACCGGCGCCGGTGGTGGTAATCGCGACGGCCTGGGCCGCGACGGAGTCTTCGAACCGCACCCCATCCATATCGGCGCCGCTCGCGCCGGTTGCTGTACCGGTAATACTGATATTGCCGTTCACCGCTGACAGCGTCGTGCCTGCGGTGTTTCCTCCTTCAAAGCCGACGCCGTAGCTGTCGCTGAGGCCGTCGCCGCCGGTGCCGTTGATCGTGACACCGGCTGCACCCGTGGCCAGCACCTGGGCGCCGGTATCGAGATTGAAGCCGATATTCCCACCATTCGGGGAAGACCCGGCGTGCCCGGTGATCATGATGTCGCCCGAATCGGAAGTGATCCTGGTGGGCACCGGAGTGGTTTGGCCGACGCCGCTGATCCCAACTCCAAACATCGCTGCGTTCGTACCCGTCCCACCGGTGCCGTCGATCGTAATCTTCGCGCCGTTAGTCGCACTGATTAGACTGCCAAAGAACATTGCCATTCCGGTATTGCTGGTAGTGCCGCTGCCTCCCTGTCCGGTGATCGAAATATCGCCGCCCGCGGAGGTCACTTTGCTGTCGTCGTTTTCGACGCGAACTCCGATATTGCTGCTGGTGCCGCTGCCTCCCGTGCCGTTGATTGTTATCCTGGCCGCTCCCGTTGAAGTCACCGCCGACCCGGTTTCAATCTCCACGCCATAGTTACGATTTGCAGAGCCGGCGCCGCCGTGGCCGGTGATCGAGATATTGCCGACCGTGGAAGTAATGACCGTTCCTAAGCCATTGACATCGACGCCGACATTACCAGTGGTTCCCTGGCCACCGGTTCCGTTGAGGGTGATGGTTCCGGCGCCGGCTGCGGCGGACGTCGAAGCAATCGTCGAGCTTCCCACTATTGCCAGGCCGCTATGAGCCCCGCCACTGGACGATGGCGATCCGCCCTTACCCAAAATGCTGATCTTACCGGTGCCGCTGGTGGTCAGCGCCATTCCATTCAGAAAAGCTCCGGGAAAATTCCCTGGAGTTGGCGTTATCTGTTGATTGGACTCGATCGTCAGGTCGCCGTTCACAACGCCAATCGATGCTCCCGGTTGGCTCGAAACAGTTTGACTGACTTTAATCGTCGCCGAACCGGTTCCCGACAAATGAAGCTTTCCGAGCGCCGTGAAGGTAACCGTGTCAACTCCCGGCGCCGGATCGTCGTTCTGCAAATCGACGTCCAAATTAGCATTCGGAGCAAAGGTAAGATCACCATTGAACTGCACGCTATCGTTGCCCGTGCCGCCGTTGATCGTCAGGCTCGGCAACTGCACCGTAAAAGTGCTGATGGAAACCAAATCATTACCCGCGTTCTGGTTGACCGTAATGCTCGTCACGCCCGTGAGCGACAGAGGGCCGGAAGTGCCACTGCTCACCGGACCACCGTCAACGCTGAACGTTCGCCCCCCGCCATTAGTAAACACAACCTGTCCGGCCGCCGGCTCGCTCATCCCCAGCGGATCACTATTGCCGGACACATCATTGACGACGATGGCGTTGCCGGTGGTAGTAACCGTGTAGTTCGCATCGTCGTTGGTGATCGTGCAGACACCTGAACTGTCCGAGATGTTGGCATTGCTCGGCGTGTTGATGTTCAAGAAGAAGAACTCGTTCGGCTCGATGTTGGTGTCGCCGTTGACCGTGACCGAGATGTTCTTGCTTGTATCACCGGGATCGAACTGCAGCAGCGTGTCGGGAATGCCGACGTAGTCATTGTCCGCCGTCGTAGCCGTATTGTCCTGAGTTGAGTAATGGACCGTGACTGTTTGCGAACTCGCCGGAGTTAGCGTGACGGTAAAGGTCGCCAGAGTCGTACCCGCGTTGCCTTCAGTAACGATCGGATCGTTGGTCACATTCAAGACCGGATTGATCGTAAGTGTGTAAGCCCGGCTGCCGGTGATGCCACCCGCGTCGGTTGCAGTGACCGTAAAACTGAACGTGCCTGTGGCTGTCGCCGTGCCGCTCCAGGTGCCGTCGCTGTTCAGAGTCAAGCCGGTCGGCACTGAACCGCTGGTTACCGAGAACGTATAAGGCGCGACGCCGCCTGAGGCAGTAATAGGAAAGCCATACGAAGCACCGAACGTGCCGGTGAACAGACTTGCAGGACTTAGTGTGATGACTTCCGGAGCCAGCGCGAGACCACGAAAAGCAGTATTTGTTCCGTTCGTCGCCAACTGAGTCGGATTCGCAGAGGGTGCTGCGTTATAACCCGTCGCATCGGCCACAGTAATCAACTGGGCGCCATTTCGCGTCGCGTACAGCGTCACGACTCCGCCGCTGACACTGCCCGCCAAACCAAAGAAGGCCGTCTGCGGAATTGCGGGTGGTCCAACCACGGCCGGGATCGTGCCATTGTAGGTCCAGGTTCCAGCGACGAGGGAAAACTTCAATATTCCGCCACTTGTAGCGGTGGCGGGCGCCCCGGCGGCGACGTCGTTTGCGATATACAAAGTGTCGACGCCTGCTACACCTGCGTTCAAATCAAAAAAGACAAATCCATTGAACCCGGCGGTCGCCGTCGGCATGCCGGGCAGACTCGTGGTCGCATTACCTGTGCCCGTGGGCAGCCCGCTGCCGACTGCTGCCGAACGAATGGCGCCCGCGCCGGAAGCAACATATAACTGACCGCCAAAATTATTTATCACCCGCAAGTTGGTCGCCGTGCTGCTGACAGTCGTACCCAAACCTGAACCGCCCAACGTGTTGTAAATCACGCCCGTGGTTGAGCCGATCGCCCACAGATTGTTTCCGTTGTCGCTGGTTGCGCTCCGAATTCCGCCGCTCACAAACGCGGTCGTCGTGGTCGAAGTGTCGATCAGACCGGTTCGGTCGACCCTGCCAATAACGCGGGGAAAGGTCGCTGAACTGCTTGAGGCTACCGTGGCCGTACCAAGCGGAGCGTTATAGCCGGTAATGATCAGATACCTGCCGTCCGAAGAGCGGGTTAGATGGCATTCATTCGTCGCGACGCCGGAAGCCGTTGAGATTTGATTTGCCCCGACGACGGTCGTCGGCATGGGAATAGACTGTACGAGAGATCCGGCCGGGCTGTACTCGTCCAAAAAGACAGCGGTGGCCGAGCTGGTAAGAGAAGCCACCCCGTCTCCGACTCGACAGATGACAACATTTCCAGGCGTGAACGACGACGCAGTTGCGTTTGGCGCAAGCCTTTCTTGCGAAAGAATTCGCTCGAACTCTGATCGTCTCGAAAGCGACGTCTCTTTTGCGCGCGAGGCCTGTGAGTGATCACTTTCCACGCTGATGTCAGTCCCCTTCATAGCCTGTACTCGCCAGACAACCAGAGAAGCGACGAGCGGCGCGGCGACAACGAACGTGGCCACAACCGTTCTGACTTTCGTTAATGCCGATCTTCGTTTGAATAGCCAAAGGCTCTTGGGGGTGTTCATGCAGTTCTCCAAAGTCTGGGATTCGCGTGTGCGGATTGACTAGGGCGCAACTATCTGGGGGTTAGTTGGCGTTTCCTGGGATGTTTGCGGTTTCTCGATGCCTTAAGTTACCGGTCAGTTAAGGTGTTTCGACAATGCGCAATCGCACGTTGATAACCTCAAACGCCTGGGTGTTGGCACAGCAACACCTTGCAGGGCGGTTATTTTCATTCATGGGAATTGGCCGACTGACTAGAAGCTGAACTTCGGACGGTACGTCTCCAGGAACAGACAAGAGCGGAACGATCCGACCTTACTAAACACATTTACAAAAGTCCGCGGAAGGTAACATTGATCGCCGGTTAACGTCAATTTGAGTTGGCGTTATCTTGTCAGTACCACCTGCGGTAGCGGGTGGGCCCCTACCTCAGGAGAACTGATGAGCATCGACGTGACAATGTTAGGGGCCCGCCCGCTACCGCAGGCGGTACTGACAAAACCCTCCAGCACGCGCAAGTAGCAGGAACTCGCCTCGCGCGACACTGGCGAACACACCTAAGAGTAAGCCGCGGATTTGCGCGGATAAATGCGGATCAGAATGCAAACGTAATCTCAGATTGAGAGTTCGGATTCTGATCCGCGTTTGTCCGCGCAAGTCCGCGGCTCATTGTCTATTGCCCGGAACACTCGCTGTTCGAGTGGCTCACGATCTGGCTAAAGCGCTGCTGATACTCCGCCGCCGTGATGAATGAGCAAACCATCCCGCGATAGTTGTTCACATCTCCGTTGTTCAGGACGTTCAGCCAAAAATTGTAGCCGCCCTGATCCGGATCGCGACGCAGGTAAGCGAAGTATTCGGTCAGCACAAACGCCGGATTGTATTGCGCCTGCTTGAACGTCGCGTTGTCCGCTACGGCGCGGACCACCGCCGCGCGGCTGTCGACCATGTTCGCTGCACCATTGTAGGCGTTGATTAAGTTCGTACGTTCGGCGCTCAGATTGACGCCGGCGGATTGCACGCTCTGCAGGAGCGCATCGACGAACGAAGTCGCGGTCGTGTTCGCTTGATACTTCGTGACGAACTCTGCACGTTGTACGAAGTTCTGCGAGAAGGCAGTCTTGGCCGCATCCAGATTCGCGCCGCCGACGATTTGTTGATGGTCAGTTGAATATTCGGTGAACGCGGGCTTGCGACCGAGCGCCGCGGAGTAAGCGTCGTAGATGAACGATCCGGTTAACTGAAACTCCTGTTCGATGAAAAACGCCGCACCCACATCTCGCCGTCGCGTATTCACACACACCGCATTACCGGCGCACGCCAGAATTTTATCGCTCCAATAGTTGAAACCGCCTTCGTCAGGCTCGCGTCCCAGCACATCGACGTACTGCTGCCGCACAAAATACTCCGGAGTATCCAAAGGATTGAGGGCGTCACTCGTAAAGGTTCCGGTAAACGACGCGTCAGTATTGTTGCCCACCTGGGCGAATGAACGGTTGAACGGATTGAAGGTGTAGTTGGCTCGCGAGGGTGTGACGGTGTACGGGTTGTTGGTCAGCACATTGTCGAAGCGGTAGTTGCCGCTTGCGTCGCTGATTGTTTTCCGATTCTGGGTACCGCTGAGGTTCACCACCGCGCCTTCGATATTGGCGGCGCCGGAAGTTATTAAGCGACCGCTGACGACTCCGTTGGATGAGGTTGGGTTTGAAAACTGCACGCGCATCACCCTGTTTGCTCCGCGCTCGAGATAGAAAAGACTGCCGTCGTTAGTTACCTGAAGATCGACCAGCGTGTTGATGCCCGAGGCAAAATCAACCGCCGTTGCGGTCGCCGGATCGAAACGCCGAATCCAGCCCGTGCAGAGGTCGCCGAAGAAATACTTGCCCACGTAAGCTGCCGGGAATTGCGCGGTGGTCGGGTTATAGAAAGCAGCGCCGACAATGGCACAGCCGGTTGTGGAACTGCTGCCATGTCCGTACTCGAACAGCGGATCACGAAAGTTGGCGTTGGCCGGCATGCAGAAACCCTCGCAGATGGACCAGCCGTAGTTTGAGCCGGCAATGCCGTCATTGATCTCCTCCTGGGCACTCTGGCCCACGTCGTTGATGAAAAGCCTTCCCGTTCCCGGCTGAAAGGTGAACGTGAAAGGATTGCGTAAGCCGACGGCCCAGATCGCGCGGTTGGCGCCGGTGGGAGAGCCGGCGATCCCCGGAAAAGTCGTGGGGTTATCTGCGGGAATCGTACCGTCGGAATTGATCCGCAGAATCTTGCCGAGCAGATTGGCGACTGACTGTGAGTTAGCCGAGTTGGCGTTCTCGCCCACCGCGATGTAGAGCTTTCCGTCGGCGCCAAAGTGTATGGCGCCACCATTATGATTGGTTGCGCCGCTGAGATTGTTTAGATCAAGGATGGGCAATTCACTGCCGGCCTGGGCCACGTCGGGGTTCGCGGCGCTGGCCGTGAAGCGGCTCACGCGATTGTGAATCGCGGGAGCAGTCGCGGTGTAGTAAACATACAGGAACTGATTCGACGCAAAGTTCGGATCGAAGGCGATTCCCAGCAATCCACGCTCGCCGTTCGAGTCCACCGTCAACGTCACGAACGGCGTCGCCAACAGTGAGCCATTCTTGACTACTCGCAACTGACCAGTCTGCTGACAAACAAACAGCCGGCCATCAGGAGCGAACGCCATTGCCGTAGGATTGCTGAGCCCCGCGGCGAACGCGGCTTCCGTGAAGTTGGTGGGTAACGTTGCCGCAGACGCCGGCGAGAGCAAACTCAATACTGCAAACAAAGCCGGCACTATGAGCAATCGCGAACCTGTTCGCTGCTGAAGTGTTGCTGATAAAGCCGACCGGCAGGACGACTGGAAAGAAAGACTGGATCGCATTCTGTTACCCCCTACTGGTTTGACTGATGAGGTTGTCGGGGGCCAGAGTCTTTAGGATAACGATTGGGAAGCGGGTTGTCTACGGTTTCCGCCGGCGGCGCTTTGCCTTTGCGGGAAGCGTGATCTTAGGAACTGTCCGTTTAGATAGGGCACTTGTGCCCCTGGCTGAAACGGCGGACGAGTCCGCTATCTAAAACGGAGACCGGGAATGAATCGCTTCATCCCGGTGACTTATCCGCGGCGTCGTTCCAGCAGCACCATCATCAACACGCTCAGGACGGCACGTTGTTCTTCCTCGGCTGATAACAGACTGTGAGACTCCAGTTTAAATTTGCTCTCAAACATTGACGGTTCCTTCTTGAAGCGCATGACGATGGTCTCGTCCGGCCGTTTGAGCACATAGGACGGATTGAAGACGAAGCCGGTGAACATTCCCACCAGCGGAATCTCTCCGACCATCGCATCAATCACTTTGATCCAGGGGTTCTCTTCACTGATAGTGAGGAAGGGCCTTTCGGCAGCGTCGAAAATATCATAGCGAGCCTTCCAGATAGATTTCATTCCCTGCCGCTTCACCGAGCCGAGCGTTTTGCCGTTCGTCTCGCTGATTTGATAACGCGCGGAGATGTCGATCACTCGATCCGCGTTGATTTGATAGAGCGGCCGTTGCTGCTCTTTGTCTGCGAAAACAGTGACCGCTTCTTTCAGCTTGAACATCTTTTGCTTGACGTAATAGATGAGCGTGCCCTGCGCGTCTGTGACGGAGATCTGGTTGGCGAGCGCCAGCAATTTGAACGAAAGATCGAGTGGGTAGTTCACAGCGGGTTGCTCCTCTCGTCAGTGCCACCTGAGGTAGCGAGTGGGTGTCTCAACTCCCTGTCGGCCGAATCGCTGTTGCTGTGGGTGACCTCTTGTCAGTACCACCTGCGGTAGCGGGTGGGCCCCTAACATCCGCCACGTCGATGCTCATTAGCAGTGCTACGGTTGGGGCCCGCCCGCTACCGCAGGCGGTACTGAAAAAACGCTATCGCGTATTGCTTACTGCCCGCACTCGCTGTTCGAGTGTGTCACGATCGGACTGAAGCGATTCTGATACTCCGTCGAGGTAACGAACGAGCAGACCATGCCGCCATAGTTGCCTGGGTCCCCGTTATTCAGGACGTTCACCCAGAAGGTGTAACCAGCCTGATCGGGATCGCGCTTCAGGTAACTGAAATACTCGGTAAGCACGAAAGCGGAGTTGTACTGTGACTGCTTGAAAACGGAGTTGTCGGCGATCGCTCGCATCACCGCGGCGCGACTGTCAACCGTATTAGCAGCGCCGTTGTAGGCATTGATCAGATTCGGGCGCTGGCTGCTCAGATCAACACCTGACGATTGCACGCTCAGAATCAGCGCATCGACAAACGATTCAGCCGTCGTGTTTGACTGATACTTCGCGGTGAACTCTGCTCGCTGCACGAAGCCTTGCGCAAAAGCCGTCTTCTCAGCATCGAGATTCGCCCCGCCCACAACCTGCTGCCGATCGCTTGAGTATTCAGCGTAAGCGGGCCGTCGAACGAGGGCGCTCGCATACATGTCGTAGATGTACGAGCCGGTTAGTTGAAACTCCTGGGCGATGAAGAACGCCGCGCTCACTGCGGTGCGCTGCGAGTTGAGACAACCGGTATCGGTGCCACAGTCGCGCAATCGACCACTCCAGTAATCCAGTCCACCCTGCTCCGGCTCACGTCCGAGGATGTCTACGTACTGCTGCCGGACAAAAAATTCCGGGCTGTCGAGCGGGTTCGCGTCCGGGACGCCGGGCACGGCAGTAAATACGGCATCAGTCTTGTCCGCCTCCAAAGCGAAGCTCCGGTTCGCCGGCGAAAAGGTGTAGTTCGCTCTTGACGGCGTCACGGTGTAGAGACTCCCTACGGGCAATCCATCGACATTGTAAAAGCCGGTGTTATCCGTGATCGCCCGGACCAGCATCGCTCCCCCGCTCACCGTAACGGTTGCCCCGCTGACTGGCGTGCCGTCTCCACTGAGAATCTGACCGCTGATTTTCGCGTGGGTCGCGGTCGGGGCCGAGGCGTTGTAAGCAGCCAGGGCGTCGACGCGACCGTATCCGAACGAGTTGTTCGGAATCTGCGTAGACGGTGTGCCGCCACAAGTCTGCGATGCGACAGTCACTGCCGGATTGGCTGTGTTCTGCAAGAGCGTCTTGGTCGCCGCGATGTTGCGAACCAACGCCGGTCGCGCCGACCAGATTAACGCGACGACGCCGACGACGTGCGGGCCGGCCATCGAAGTGCCTGACAAAAGATGATAAGTCGTGTCGTTCGCGCCGTTGGCAGAGCGAACGCTGACACCAGGCGCCGAAATGTTCGGCTTAAGGATATTCGGAGTGTAAAAAGTCGCCGGGCCGCGACTGCTGAAGCCGGCCAGAGTGTTGTTGATATCGATCGCACCAGTGGAGAACGAAGCACTGTACTGCGCAGGCGGATCCGAAACCGTCGAGCAGTTCGGACCGGAGTTGCCCGCGGAGGCTTCAACGAAAATGCCCGCGGCCTGCGTGTTGTTGACGATCGTCTCCAACTCGGCGTGCGTGGTGCAGCCTTCGCTGACCGGACAGGTCCAGGAGTTGTTCAGCACGTGTGGACGAAGCGCCGGGTTGGCATTGTTACCCGCCAGGTCAGTCGGGGCGATCATGAATTGGAAGCATTCCGTGTACGTCGCCGGAGTGCCGTTGCCCTGGTCCATGTTGCGACAGCCGATCCACTTCGCGCCCGGGGCCACTCCGATCTGGTTGCCGGCCCCATCGTCGCCGACCGTGGTGCCAGCCGTGTGTGTACCGTGAAAGTTGCCCGTGTCATCGTCGCAAGGCGCTACAGAGTTGACGCCGCAGACTCCGCCGCCTGAGTGAATCGCGTCGTGCCAGTTGAAGTTGTGGTTGGCCGTCGTGCCGTTCCAACCGCGGTATTTGGGTTTCAGGGCGTTATGCGTCCAGTGCATTCCGGTATCGAGATCGCCGACAACCATTCCCTGACCCGTAAAACCCAACGACCAGACTGCGGGAGCATTGACGTTGAGCACACCCCACTCGGCGGTGTTCGGCGTGTTGGGCGCGAGACTCTCTTGGGCAATTTTCGGATCTTCGATCCAGCGTTCCGGCCGGTTGGAATCAATCTGGGCCACATCCGAGCGCTCCGCGAGTCGTTCCACGAGCGATCGGTCGGCATCAGCCGTCAGCATGTTGGCCGCCCAAAAAGATTGATAGGCAATACCCCGGGCCTTGAGGAAAGTTTGCAAACCAACTTGTGTGCGTGCGGCATGTTGGGTGAGGGTGTTGTAGACAAACCAGCCGCGAGCATCCTGATCCTGGATCGAATAGGCAGCGCTGACGTCGGCCTGATCGGCGAGCAGGATGACTACTGATGTGGCTTTCCCTTCACTGGTGTCGGCCAGCACCTGTGGCGCGATCTTTGCAGCCGGCCCCTGAACTTGTGATTGAAAAAGCAACTGCTGCAGATTGTTCAGCGGCTCCCCGATCGCGTTTCGAGAAGCTCCCGTGCCGCTGCTGTGAAATCCATTCCCCGGGTAGAAGAGTGCTGAGTCCACTGAGAAATTGTCGGCTGTCTGTCTGTCTTCTTTCGTCTGATTATTATGTGAATGCGACGATGAGACGGTGACGCCGCGTTGCAAGAATCCGATCACGCAGAAGACTGTCAAAGCAAGGTAAACAAAAACTCGAAGCAGGCGGCCTGGCTGGTGCGACTTCATCTAGACTCCCTCGTTGTACCCCTGGTCGACCGTTTAAGAACGGCTCGTGTGATGCGGGGATTGTGCCACATCTTGCTTTATTAGTCTTAGTCTTTGAGCCGGGAGCACAAGCCGGGAGCGCGCCGGGAGCGCGGGCATCCTGCCCGCCGTCTTTGGCAAACACTCGCTGGTTCCTGAATCGAAGGCTGTCGTATCTTAGCGGGCAGGATGCCCGCGCTCCCGGCAAGCGCTCCCGGCTTGCTACTGCGGGCATTCCGCATTCGTGCGCGGCGCGTTCACGCCAAAGCGTCCCTGATACTCCGTCGCGGTAATGAACGAACAGACCAGCGCGTTCTGCTTCGGCACGTCGCGCACCGGCGCCAGATTGATCTGACTCTGCCAGAACAAGAACCCACCAATGTCCGGATTTCTTCTCAAGTAGCCAAAGTACAACGTCAGCGCAAACTGCCGGTTGTACTCCGCGTTGATAAATGCCTGGTTGTTGATCGGATTCTGCGCGTTGTCGTCCGCCAACCGGTACAAGACCATCGCCCGTCCAGGATTGCCGCCACCGGCGTTGTTGTATTGATCGATCAGCGCCTGTCTTTGTCCACTCAAATCCACCGCGTCGGCACTCTGAATAGTCGCCAGAATCGCATCCACAAATTGCCCCGCCGTCGTCGCTGCGGCGTACTTGGTGGTGAACGCTGAGCGCGCAACAAACAGATTCGCAAAGTCCTGCTGCGCCTGGGCCAGGTTGGCGCCGCCCACCACCCGCGCCCGGTCTGCTCCAAAAACCCCGTAGTCAACCAGCTTGTTGGCTTCTGTCGGATTCGAGCCGTCCGGGTTCGGGAACGGCTGACTGTTGCCAAAGGCGGCGCGGTAAGCGCGGAAGACAAACCCCGCCGTTTGCTGAAACTCCGGTTCAAAGAAGAAAGCGTCCGCCGCGGCAATGGTGCGATCGTGGAAGCATTGCGTATCCGCCTGGCAGGGTGTGATCGTGCCTACCCAGAAGTTGAACCCGCCCGGATCGCCATCGCGACTGAGAAAGTCCAGATACTGCTGGCGCACAAAGAAGTTCTCTTCCAGAGTCGGATTCCAGCGCAACTGGCCGCGAATCTCGCCGTTGGGGAAGTTGTTGCTGTGCACGTTCAAGTAGTGCAGGTTCGCTTTCAGATCGGCGACCTGTTGCGCGGTCGGGCTGATAGCAAAGTTCGTGACCGGGTTGGTGCTGGGCAAGGGGAAGATGATAGGCGCGGCCACACCGGGATTCGATGGTCCATGCACGTGGGCCACAGTTTCGGCGCTGCCCAGGTTTTGGAACTGCATGCCGACCAGCGCCGAGGTTTCGCTGCCGTTGAGCAGGACCAGGCCAATGCCTTTGGCAGTAGAGTTGTTTGCGGGCGTCTCCTGAACGCCATCGAGCGCGGCCGCGAAACGCTTGGGCGCAGGCGAAATCGCGCCGGCCGTGTCGTTATCAATAATGGTGACGGTGGCGGTACTGGGCGAACCGATACTGGCGCCGGTGGCATTGCTCAGCGTTAGGTTCAGTGTTTCGTTGGGCTCAATAAAACTGTCATCCACTATTAGCACACTAAACGTCTTGCTGGTTTCAGCGGCCGCGAAACTCAAGGTGCCGCTGGCTATAACGTAATCCTGGGCTTGCGTAGCGGTGCCATCGCTCGTCGCAAAGTCGACCGTCGATGCGCCGGAAGTGTCGCCACCGCGAGTGACAGTGATCAGTGCGCTTACACCGCCTTCACCGACGTTGTAGTTCGAGGCGCTGAATTGGAGGCTTGTCGCAACTTGTGCGGTTGGTATCTCCCACATCCCACGCCCGTGTGTGGCGATGCGCAAGATTCGGTTTGGATTCTGAATCGCAATTCCAAAGACCGCGACACGCGGCAACCCCGTACCGAAAGGATTCCAGCTAGCCCCGGCATCTGATGAGAAATAGACACCGATGTCGGTGCCTGCGTAAAGATGATTGGGATTTTGCGGATCAACTGCTAATGCGTTAATCGGCACGTCCGGCAACACGGTACCGCCCGAGCCGTTGATAACCGCGATTGAAGGTGTCGAAGCGAGATTGGTCACACGCCAAACATGAGAATTAGCGGCCGTAGTGCTGCCCATATAGCCTCCGAGCGCCACGTATGCCGTGTTCTTGTTCGTGGGGTCAAAGAGCACTCGCCCCACATATCGATCAGGAATACTGCCGCCGCCGACCGGATCAAGGCTGGTTAGCGTCGATGAACCACTGGTGGTAAAGAAGAGCGCCCCATTGTCCAGCCCTACCAATCGATAGTTGTCGTCCTGCGGTGAAACAGCGATTGAGCTAATCGGCACGGCGCCGGCCAACGGCGCCTGGCTGACGACAATGTTAGTCGTGCCTTTATCGGTCGAGCGATAGAGTCGGTCCGATCCAAAGTAGACTGTGTTTGGATTTCCGGGACCCAGGGCCATCGGCGCGTAGAAATTCACATTATCGGAGCAGGTGATTCCATTGAACGAGTTGCCACCACTACACCCGGAGGGGGTCCAGCCTCCGTCAGAAGCTGACGCCAGCGTGTTTACGTGAGCATAACCAATCTGCTGAGGCGCAGAGTTGGTATTAAAGTAAGTATGGTACATGACGACGTTTGTGGTATCCGGCGCGTTTTGATCGATCAACGCAAAACCACCGTCGCCAAAATCGATACGATTCCAACTCGGCCCGTTAGTCAAAAGATTTGTTCCGTTGTCCTGGGTTCCACCAATCGAGAAATCGCGATCCGTTGGATGAAGCGCGATGCTCACGAATTGAGTGGCTCTGAACCCGCTGTTATTCAAACTGACCCAGGTGTTACCACCGTCGATCGACTTCCAAATGCCCCCGTCATCTCCGCGGTAAACGGTACTTGGGTTGGACGGAGATACCTTGATCACGTGAGTGTCGGCATGTAAGTTCGCCGTGTTGTTGGTGAATGTAGTACCGCCGTCAGTAGACGTGGCTTGTAGTCGTTGACAGGTGGCAGAGGAAACGTTTCCGCCCAGCAGAATCTTGTCAGTCACCGGCGCTGCTCCGGGTACCAAGTCCAGACCGATATTGTAAAAGCACTGCAAGCCGCAGAAACCACCGCCTCCGGTAAGCTTGGCAGACCAGGTGACTCCTCCATCAAGCGATTTTCGCAACGCTCCTCTTTGTGTGCCGCTGGCGCAACTGGTTCCGGTCGCATCTTCACCGCTGGCCACGTAGCCTACCGCCGGTCCCGTTGCCGGTTTGTAGATCGCGAGCGACCCTCGGCCATTTGATGTAGTCGTCGACGTTGTCATGAAGGTCTGAGTGAAGGTCGGAGTCGAGGCCAGCGCATTGGTTGTCCGAAAGATTCCACCGTCACCCGCAGTGTTGATCCCGTTCTGCCAGAGGATGATCGTATTGCTGGTCGCATCTGTCGGGTCGAACACCATGTCATTCACATTTCGGTTTCCGGTGCAGGGAA
>Ga0179594_10000163_pt1 | contig 19871 bp, 16 predicted proteins | sample CZOMad1_1_08_16f_FD_148625 | JGI IMG/M metagenome (GOLD analysis project Ga0179594, IMG submission 148625) | Vadose zone soil fungal communities from Angelo Coast Range Reserve, California, USA - CZOMad1_1_08_16fungal (Illumina Assembly) | ecosystem: Environmental > Terrestrial > Soil > Vadose...
ACGTTCGTGCGATCGGGAAATTGCGGATGAGTTTCAATGGTCCGTCCCACCGAGCGCCAATCCAGGGCCGCGAAATCTTCAACAAAGATGCAGCAGTTCGGATTGCCCATTTGCATTGCGGTAATGGCGAAGGTCTGACCGTTGACCACTAGCGGATAACCGATGACCTGGGCCAGCGGTGTCTCGGTGAGCAGCGGCACCGAGGCGCTATCGAGCCTCGGCTGGCCCAGTTCCGAAGCGAAGATGTACTTGCCCGGTCCGGTTTCAGCGCGCAGGAAGTAACGCTTTAGTCCGGTACGAGTCTGGAGCCGCAACTCTTCAGCATTCCAAAGCTTTTGATAATGAAGATAAGCGGCGGCGCAGCGTGTGCCGTTTCCCGAGAGCCCGGCTTCGCTGCCGTCGGGATTGAAGATGCGCACTGCAAAATCCGCATCAGCATTTTCCGAGCGCCTGACTACGGCAATTCCGTCCGCACCTCCGCCGTAGTGGCGGTTGCAGATCTGTTTGGCAAACTCGCCGAGGCTCGAAATGCCGTCGAGCTGTGCGGCTTCGATAACGATGTAGTCGTTGCCGTAGCCGTGAAATTTGATGAACTCAATCGGCATCTATATCAATGCGCGGGACTCAACCACAGGTCAGTACCACCTGCGGTAGCAGGCGGGTGTTGGCACGGCAGCGACCCGCCCGCTACCGCAGAACACTGTAACGCAAGCTGTTAGCTTACGCGCGTTGAAGGCTATTCAACCATCGCAAACTAACAGTTTGCGTTACGGCTTGCCCGCGAACGACGCTAACAGCACCGCAATCGGATCGATACAAACTTCGCGTGGCTCAGCATCCGGCGGATAGTTATTGACCATGATCGAGAACACCAGCTTCTCGCCGGCCGCGGTTGTCACGTAACCCGAAAGACTCGCGGCCGAGGCGAGCGACCCGGTCTTCGCACGCAAATTATTCTCAGCCACTGTTCCCCGCAGCCTGTTCCTGAGCGTGCCGTCGACGCCGGCAATCGGCAAAGCGTCATGCAGCGCGCTCGCGTATTTGTGCCTGCTCATGTAGGTGAGCAAGCGCACGCTGGCCTCGGCCGTCACCATGTCATTGCGCGAAAGCCCGGAGCCATCTGACAACGCCAGCGAATCCGGATTTAGTCCGGCTTCTTTCAAAAAAGTTTTGACGACTTCGAGGCCCGCATCCTCTGAAGTGCGCGCCGTGCTCTGACCGGAAGACACTGCCATCTTTCCCAGCGTGCGCAAAATCATCTCGGTGTAGAGGTTCTGGCTGGGCTTCAAAGTGTGCGAGGCGACGACGCTCAAAGGCGGAGACTGCATGCTGGCGATCTCCACGGGTTCGGAAGCGCCCGGCGCTGGAACCGGCGAACCAGTCACGGGGTTAGCACCGTTGGCACTGACTAGAGTCGTTCCCGCGCGAAGCAGCGTCTGATTGACGGCGCCGGCGGTGCGCGACTGGCCCGTCACGGTTACCCCATGTTGCACGAGCGCCGTGCGCAGCAGATAGACGAACAACAGTGCCGGATGGGAAATGCCGATACCGCCGCTGTAGCCTCGGTCTTCCAGCGGAATCGTGCCGGAAACTTCCAGCGTGTTCTCGCTCAGGCCGCGATGAATCGTTAACTCGCGTTTGCTGCCTTTGGGTCCGGTCTTGACGTGATTGACGATGGTCAGAAGTGGATCAGGTGGACCAGTCGTGACCGAAGCTGCGGCGCCCAACTGTGCTCCGGGCTTGATGAAAAGATCGAGCGCATTATCGTTGACTGTCAGGGCGCTCACTTCAGCGCCGTACCACCACTGCAGGTCTTCCCACTCCCAACCTGATCCGTACTGCGGTCCAGTGAAGTAAGTCTCGTCGCCAACCAAATCGCCTTCCACCCGTTTGACTCCGGCGGCGGCAATGCGCGTGGCCAGATCGTCGATTCCTTTGAAGTAGTCGCCGTTGTTGAAACGCGCGGCAATCGACGGATCGCCGCGACCGTAAATCGTCAGATCGCCGTGAATCACACCGCCCGCATCCGGTTTTGCCGCGGCATAGACCGAGGTGTTGAAACGAAACTCTGGCGTCAGTCGATCGAGCGCGGCTGAGACCGTGTAAAGCTTCATATTCGAAGCGGGCCGCAAGAGCTTGTTCGCGTTCTCTTCGAAAAGCACCCGCCCGGTATCGAGCGAGGCGACCTTGATGCCGATCATCGCGGCTGATAGTTCGGGCTTTCTCAGTATCGCCGCGATGCGCGTTTCTAGTTCCGCAAGTGTCTTGGTCGTCTCGGCACGCAAAGGCGCGCGCGCGGGCGACGGCGAAGTTTCGGGACTCTGGACTGGAGTCGGCTTTTCCGCAGTCGCCGGTGTAGGCGAAGGTGTCGGCGACTGGGTTTGCGATGGGGTTGGCGATGGAGTCGCTCGACGTTCTCGCTGCGGATCCTGCGGTGTGCTGAATGCAACAACGCTCGCGCTAACGAGGATGAATAACAGAAGAATCGAAGCCAGACGCTTGTTCATCAAAGGTGCCTTTGTGTTTTGCGGTTTTGCTGCCCCCTGGGAGCGCGGGCATCCTGCCCGCATTGGTGTTGAAAAGAAGCGGGCAGCATGCCCGCGCTCCCGGGTACGCCCGCCGCACTCCAAATCTTGCGTCCATCCGCGGCTTACTGCCCCGGCGCCGTGGTTGATCCTTTTTCGATCGGCTCGCCCAGCTTCACGATCCACAGACCGGTGTGCACGTCGTTGAAGTAGATCAACCCGTTGTGCGGTTGCGCGCCCCAACAAAACGGCACGTTCGGACGAAACCCGTCAGCATCCCCAGTCCAGAGGTTCGCTATTTGACGCCCTTGCCGGTAGAGGTCTCCGCGCAACTCGCCCGACACATCAAGGACGCGCCCGCCGCCGTTGTAGTAACCCATGTACAGGATGTCGTTCTCGACCCAGATGTTGTGCGCCCCTGCTTCCGGCACCGGGTACTCAGCGACCTTGCGCGGATGCTCAAGGTCCGAGACATCGACGACGTGCATGATGCCGCGAACGGGTATGCGAATTCTTGACGACAAATCGAAAGTGCCGGGAAACACTTCGTCGCCGACGAATACATAATTCTTGTAGCGAAAGACCGAGTGTGTGCCCGCCAACCAGCCGTTTCCGTAAAGCTCGTTGTGATTAAAGTGCAGTTGCCCGACGAACTTTGGTTTTTCCGGACTACCGCCTTTGATGCCGTTGCCCACGTCAAGAATGATCAGCCCGTCGCGCCAATAGGCCAGGTACGCCAGCCCATCTTTGACCTGCAGGTCGTGCAGGTAGCGGCCGTGTACCTCTTCGTCGCCGGCGGTGTCTTTCAAGGTGTTGGCCACCGCGTTTTCAACCTGCCAGCGCGCCACTTCTTTGGGATTCTTAACATCGGCAAAATCAATTACGCGCATCGATCCGGTGGCATCGTCCGTGAGATAGACATAGTGCAGATCGACAAACGCGCTGTGCACGCCCCCGGTCACTGTGGCCGTGTATTCCGAGAGCGGCTTTGGGTGCGCCGGATCGGATGTGTCGTAAAAGGCGATGCCGTTCTTGCGATTGGAAGCGCCTTCACGAGAGATAACCAGAGTCTTGCCGTCCGCGGTGGTGCTGATGTCGTTGATCAACCGCGCATCCACGGTCACTTTGTCGGTCAGTTTCGGTTTACCCGGATCGGAAATGTCGTAAACCAGAAAGTGATCGGAGATCGTCGAGTAATAAGCGTAGTTACCGATGATCCATTGTTCCGCGCCCTGCACGCCTCGCCTCGGATCCTTCAAAGTATCTTTCAACGGAGCGCGGCCAACTACTTCCAGATTCCGTTCGACATTGCGTGGGGCTACGACGATTGAGGCACTCGCAGTGCGCTCTCCGATGGCGGCCGTCACGATATAGGTGCCCGGGTTGTCGGCCAGGAATCCGCCGTCAGGATCAATCACGGCTCCGGCCCCACTCACCGCCCAGCGCGGTGTGAAATTCTCTCCCGAGCCGGCCGCCACTGCTTTGAAATGCACCACGTCACCCGTCCGCCCGCTGGTGGAAGCAGGCTCGACCGACAAACCACGCAGCGTATTCTTGACGACGTTCAAAGTGATCGTGCCGCTGGCGCTGCCTGACGCCGCTCGCAATGACGCTTTGCCCGGCACTACGCCGGTGACCACACCCGCGGCGTCGACGGTGGCAATTGCCGGGTTGTCTGAGGCCCAGGAGATCAAGGCGCCGACGCGCGGATCGCCGCCGGCCGTGCGTGCGGTGGCGTTGAGCTTCAGCGTGCCGCCAACCACGATCGGCGTGATCACCGGATCGATTGACACAGTCGTTACCGGCGCTGGTTTGACGATCACTTTGACGAGGCCAACCTTATCGCCAAAGAGTGCGAAAACGACCACTTCGCCCGGTTGATAGAAACTGACCACGCCGTTAGCATCTGCAGCCGCGAGATCGAAGGGAGCCGCGGACCAGGCAGTCGGGTTTTGGCTGAGAGTTTTGCCTGAGTCGTCTTTGGCGACCGCGGAAAACTTTGCGTGCTCGCCTACTTCGAACTCTGTCTTTCCCCCACTAACCTCAACGGTCTTCACTGGTGAGTCTTTCGATTTCTGACCCGCTGCCGCCGCGACGCAGACGCCGATGAGGATGACGGAAAAAAGTTTTTGGATGATGCGCATCGATCGATCTCCAGAGATGATGGAAGAATAACAATGCCGGATCTTATTCGCCGCATGCGTGCCATGCAAGTTTGCGCGCTGCGGACTCCGAATCAAAAGAAACGCGAAGGAAGTTTGCCGGCGCAGATCGAGGACTGCTGGCCGCATTGCAGTTACAGAACCGGGAGCGGTAGCGACCGGATACTACATTCAACTGCAGGTGGATTGTTCTGATGACAAACTTCTTGCGCGTTGAAGGTCGAGTGTAGCATCCGGTCGCTACCGCTCCCGGTTCTGTAACTGCGGCGCAAACCGCTTGAACGCAATCCTCGCTTGCGCCATTATCACTCCGACGGAGTTCACATCATGGCAAACGTCCAAAAGCGACTAACGGGAAACGTGCCGGGAGACTTCTTTGTCGATTCCAGTTGCATCGACTGTGATGCCTGCAGGCAACTGGCGCCCGAAGTTTTCCAGGATGCCGGGGAAGCCTCGATCGTTTTTCATCAACCGGTAAACATCGCTGAGACTAGACGCGCGCTGATGGCTTTGGTCGCCTGTCCCACCGGTTCAATCGGCACTGTGGTGCCTCAGGACTTTCGCGCGGGCATCGACGCCTTCCCGATGCCTGTCGCCGAAGACATCTATTTTTGCGGCTTCACTTCCGAGTCGAGCTTTGGCGCCTGGAGCTATTTGATATTGCGTCCCGAAGCTGAAGGCGGTAACGTGCTGGTCGATTCGCCGCGTTTCGCTTCGCAACTGGTAAAGAAGATCGGAGCGATGGGCGGCGTACGAAAGATGTTTCTCAGTCATCAGGATGACGTTGCCGATCACGCGCGGTTCACGGCAAAGTTCGGTTGCGAACGGATCATGCACGCGGCCGACGGAGCGAAAAAACTAGGGGTTGAATGGCTGATCGAAGGCACAGACGAGGTGCAGATTGATCGAGATCTGGTTGCCATTCCCACTCCCGGTCACACACGCGGACATGTGGTGCTGCTTTACCGGAACCAGTTTCTGTTCACGGGCGATCATCTCGCCTGGTCGCCTGAACGCGAGACTTTGACGGCTTTTCGCAGCGTCTGCTGGTATTCCTGGGACGAACAGATTCGTTCGATGGAAAGACTGCTGGACTACAACTTTGAGTGGGTGCTGCCGGGACACGGAAGAATTCATCGCGACAGTGCCGCGAATATGCGCACGCATCTTGAACGCTGTATTGGCTGGATGAAGGCCCGGCGTTGAATAGTGTGCTAATTTTATTTTTTGTAACGCAAGCTGTAAGACCACCCCAGCCGAGCTGCTCGGCTGGGGACCCCGGGCTTGCGGGCGCGTTGAATGCCATCCACGAATCGCAAACTAACAGTTTGCGTTACAAATTGTGGCAGTACTCGGCGTTGAATTCTGCTTTTCAAGCGGCAAAAGGACATCAATGACAAAGAATCAAAAAATCGCTGCCGGCTGTGGCGGCCTCGGCTGCCTGGGGCTAATCGTGGCCGCGATAGCGTTGGGCGTGGGCTACTATTTCTACTATCGAACGCCAGCCAGATCTAACAACTACAACTTCAACTCGAATTCAAACTCGAACCACAACACCAACAGCAACCAGAATGCGAATGAGTCGGCGAACACCTCTTCAGCCAATTCGTCTGGTGACTCTTCATCGTACTCCGATGATGAAAAGCATCGCCTGTTTCAAGCCGCGAGCATGACTGGTGATCCGGACGTGGTGCAGAAAACTGTGAAGAAGCTCGGCTTGTTCACGTCGTCCGGTATTCCCAAAGAAGAGTACGCGCAGTTCGTCAAGGACCACATTACCTGGGGAGCGAGCAACTCGGCCTTCATCGCATCGCTGGACTCGCCTGAGAAGGCCAGAGCCTATGTCGATGCGCATCTCTGATCGCGTACCTGGGAGCGCGGGCATCCTGCCCGCATTGGTATTAAGCCCGCATTGGTATTGAAGAAGAAGGCGGGCAGGATGCCCGCGCTCCCCGCGCTCCCGGGTACAACAAACGGAAATCAGGTCGCTACCCTTTGTTGAGTTGGACTCGTCGGAACAGGATTAACGATCTCGGTATCTAAGCAAGTATGCCAATAATCTTTCTGCTCTTCCTGGGCCTGTTGACCCAGACGCCGTCGCAATCCAGGCCGCAGCCGGTTCCTCCGGTGATGCGTGTCGATCCAAATGCGAATGCTCCCGCGCAGCCTTCGCAGAAGCGCCAGAGCGAAACGCAGGATGTCGCCGAAAACGATGTCATCAGCATCGATACAACCGTCGTTAACGTCCCAGTCAGTGTGTTCCAGCATGACGGTAAATACGTGGCGGATCTGCGCAAGGAAGACTTTCATCTCTGGGAAGACGGCGTGGAACAGCAGATTGCCTATTTCGCGCCGGTCGAGAAGCCTTTTACCGTCGTCCTGATGCTCGACATCAGTGACTCGACAGAGAAGCGACTCCCGGAGATTAAGAAGGCGGCGATCTCCTTTGTCGAACAGTTGCGAGCTGACGATCGAGTTCTGGTTGTCTCCTTTGACAGTCGCATCAATATCCTGAGCGAGGCCACCAGCGATCGGAACGCGCTGCGGCAAGCAATCAATGCGGCGCGCTCCGGCGGGGGAACAAGGCTCTATGACGCCGTCGACTTTGTCGTCAATCACCGGCTAAACAAGGTGGCCGGCCGTAAGGCGATCGTGTTATTCACGGACGGTGTGGATGTGAAGAGCCGGGCGACTGCACTCGGGACGATTCACGATTTGGAAGAGAAGGACGTGCTTGTTTATCCAGTGAAATTCGATACGGAAAGCGACTTACGCGATCAGGTGGGTGAATCGCCTACCGTGCCGATATATGCCGCCGCCGATGGCTCGCGACATCAGGCCTACGTTGAGGCCGGCAATTATTTGAACTCTTTGGCAAACAGGACCGGCGGACAGCTCTACAATTCTGGTGGTCGGCAGAGCATTGCGCAGGCGTTTGCTCAGGTCGCCGAAGCGCTGCGCTGGCAGTACAGCCTCGGTTATTATCCGCAACCGCCCGGTGAGCCTGGCTCGCGACACAAAGTCAAAGTGCGCGTCAACCGGCCCAAGCTTGCCGTACGAGCGAAAGAGAGTTATCTCCGGCAACCGGCAGTGGAAACGAAGAAACCAGCCAAAATTAAATCGTGAACCGTGAATCGTGAACCGTGAACCGTGAATCGTAGACCTTAAGCCGACAGTGAGCAAGATAGCTACCGCTCAACTACTATTCACGGTTTACGGTTCACGGCTTTCATTACGATTCACGGTCTTAAGGATCCCCATGAAGAAGCTATCGTATTTGCTCGCAATCGTGTTGGTTTGCGGCCTTCTCGGGCTCGCCCAGACAGGTGGCAACGCAAAGCATTTTGCTAAGGACGGATTGTCGTTTGACTATCCCGCCAGTTGGCAAATCACTGATCAGAGCACTTCGCAGATGCAATTAATCAAACTGCTGCGCGGCGATGGCTATGCCGAAATTCGCGTTCGCCTGCCGCGCGAACCGCTCAAGTCACCGCAAAAAGAGGCGGAGGCCAGGAAGCTATTTCAAGATAAGTACGTGGAGCAATTCGTCGACAGTCTGCAGCAGGTCGGGTTGAAACCCACTCGCGCGGAAGCAACTGTGGAGATAGCGGGCGGGCCTGCAAGTGGAATTCGCATTCGCGCCATCCTTGACCGAGAGCCGGGCGGCCTGGATTCATACTACCGAGTTCTTTCAGAGCGTTTTGTGCATCTCTCACAAATCGGCTCTGAGGCCGACATGAACAGATCGCTGGACGCGTGGGACATGCTCCGCAACAGCATCAAAGTCGAAGCCCCACCGCAACCCAATGAATCACCCGCGCCTAAGAAGCCTTAGAGTAAGGTCTCGAGCGTTCTCGCAAAGCACCGCTGTTACACTTTTCTGGTAGCGGCCTTATTTGATCTCGACTGTTCGTTTAGCAAGCTGCTGAAAAAGTGATTGCGATCCACGAAGCAGCACGAAGTCACACGAAAACGGCGCGGTTTTCTCAGTGTTATTTCGTGTTCGTTCGTGTGACTTCGTGGATCGTATCGATTCTTTGATCTATACATCTTGTTACGTGCGGTTTCCGTCTCGTTTTGTTATTTTGAAAGCAGGCAGTGATCAGTAATCAGCAAGCAATCGTCAATTGCCGGTAATCGGTCGATCAATCGTTCCTGGATGAACCGACTCCTGACCACTGACTACTATTCTGTCAATGAGTCCAGCTAGTATCCGCGCCTTATCTGCCTAATCTATTGGAGAGAAGTCCGTCTTACAAAGTTGGGGTACTGGAATATGAACAGACCAATCAAGAGAACGGCGGGAGTCATCGCCCTGCTGTTGGTGTCTCTATCAGTAAACGCGCAAACGACTGGAAGCGGTTCGGCAGGCCGGCAAGTTGCGGACACCCACGTGCAACAGGGAGTTGCAGACATACCCGATTTTGGCAGCGTAACCGGCTCAAATTATGCAAACAAATACTTTGGTCTAACGCTTAGAATTCCTTCGGGCTGGAGTGTGCAGGACTCGGACATCAAGAAGCAGATGAACGAAAAAGGGAAGGAGCTGGTAACCAGCAACGATCCGGCAAAGAAAGTCGAGCTGGTTCGAGCGATAGACAACACGCTCAATTTGCTCACCATCTCCGAGCGCCCTCTCGGCTCACCCGGGTTCAATCCTATGTTCATCTGTGGCGCGGAAAAACCGCCGGCGGGCGCCAAAACGATCGCTGATTATATGGTGTCTCTGAAGAACACGCTTAAATACGCTCAGTTGACGATTACCATTGAAAAGGACGTTTACTCTGAGCAATTTGGCGGAGTTGCGTTCGCTGGAATCGACTTTGATACTAACTATTCCGGCACGATCGTGAGTCAGAAGTGCTATGCGCGAATAGTTAAGGACTATGTTTTGTTTTTCATTGTGGTCTATCAAACTGATGAGCAGCTAAAAAACGAGACCGAGATTTTGAAATCAGTGGTCCTTCGATAGGCTTATTCTTCAGACTTTGAATCTGAAATCAGTATCGGCAATGAACATAGAGGAACCAGTGTCAGGTTCAAAGAGGAAAGTACAAAGGCGTTAATGGCTAATTCAGATCTGATCCGCAACTTCTCGATCATCGCGCATATCGATCATGGCAAATCCACGCTCGCCGACCGCTTGCTCGAACTTACCGGCGCCGTGACCGGTCGCGATATGTCTGCGCAAATCCTCGACAACATGGATCTGGAGCGCGAACGCGGCATCACGATCAAGGCGCACGCGGTGCGTTTGGATTACAAGGCAGAGGACGGTCAGTCATATGTGCTGAATCTCATCGATACGCCGGGCCACGTCGACTTTTCATATGAAGTTTCTCGGTCGCTATCGGCCTGCGAGGGTGCGTTGCTGGTGGTTGATGCGTCGCAGGGAGTGGAAGCGCAGACGCTCGCTAATACCTATCTGGCCATTGAAAACAATCTGCAATTGATCCCGGTGGTCAACAAGATCGATCTGCCCGGCGCAGAGCCCGACAAGGCGATCGAACAGATCGAACATCTGATCGGGCTGGAAACAAACAACGCCATCTTCACCAGCGCGAAGACAGGCAAGGGTGTGGCCGATGTTTTGGAAGCTATCGTGCGCGATGTACCGCCGCCGAAGGGCGACCCGACGGCTCCTTTGAAAGCGCTGATCTTTGATTCGTGGTACGACTCTTACCGGGGCGTGATCGTTTTGTTTCGCGTGATTGACGGCGCGATTCGGCCGGGTCTGAAGATCCGTTTCTTCAATACCGGGCGCGATTATCAGGTTGAGACCCTGGGCGTCAATCGTCCGCGACCGACACCCATCGGCGAGTTGGGAGTGGGCGAAGTCGGTTTCCTCACCGCCTCTATAAAACAAGTCGCCGATGTGCAGATTGGCGATACGATCACAGAATCGGCGCGGCCGACCACTGAACCCTTCCCCGGCTTTCAGGAAATCAAGCCGATGGTCTTTGCCGGGCTTTATCCGGTGGATACAAACCAGTATGAAGAATTGCGCGACGCGCTTGATCGGTTGCGCTTGAACGATGCGTCGTTCTTTTATGAGCCGGAATCGTCGACCGCGCTGGGCTTTGGCTTTCGTTGCGGCTTTCTCGGATTGCTGCACATGGAGATCGTGCAGGAGCGTCTGGAGCGCGAGTTCGATCTCAGTCTGATTACCACCGCGCCCAGCGTGCGCTACGAGGTGACGACGACCGACGGCCAGGTCACCGAAATCGATTCACCTGCGAAAATGCCTGATCCGGGTCGCATCACAAAGATTGAAGAGCCAGTAATTCGCGCCGTGATCCTGACGCCTGATGACTATCTGGGCGGTATCCTGCCGTTGTTGGAAGAGAAGCGTGGATTGCAAAAGGGTTTCGAGTACATCGCTTCGAATCGAGTGATGCTCACTTACGAATTGCCCTTGAACGAGATCGTGATGGACTTTTACGATCGCTTGAAATCCGTCTCGCGCGGTTATGCTTCGCTGGACTACAACCTCGCCGGTCACTGGGAAAGCGATCTGGTCAAGCTGGACGTCCTGGTCGCCGACGAACCCGTAGATGCGCTGTCGCTGATTCTCCATCGCAGCACCGCGCAGACCAAAGGGCGCGCGCTGGCGGAAAAGATGAAGCAGTTGATCCCCCGCCAACTCTTTGAAGTGCCGATCCAGGCGGCTATCGGAAACAAAGTGATCGCCCGCGAGACCGTCAAGGCGATGGGCAAAAACGTGATCGCGAAATGCTACGGCGGCGACATCTCACGCAAACGCAAGCTGCTCGAGAAACAGAAAGAAGGCAAGAAACGGATGAAGAAAGTCGGGCGCGTCGAGATTCCGCAGGAGGCGTTTCTGGCAGTGCTGAAGGTGAATGAGTGAAGTGTTTCGAACGAAACGAATAGCTCCGCGTGTATTTCGCGCAATAAACCCCTTTTGACTAGCCAAGTCAGAAGCGATGGTGGATGATGGTTAAGTGGTCTGAGTTCACACCGACTGATTTTGAATATGATTTCGAAGCAGATAAGTTACGCATACATCACGTAACTTTTGAAGAAGCTGTCGAATGTTTCTTCAGCGATTATGAGATACGTCGCAATAAGCGATATCGCCATCGCTTTCAATTGATCGGGCACACGGTCGGAGGTCGCCGCCTCAAGATAATCTTTACTGTTAAGCGCGGTGATGTCGTTCGCATCATTACGGGATGGCCAATATGAACAAGAAACTGAAGAAACTGACCGAGGATGAAATTGACGAGATCGTAACTGCGGAGGCAGACAACGATTCGGCTTGGGAAAAACCGATCAAAGTGCGCAAGCCAAAGGGCGCCAATGTTCCGCTGCCATCAGACCTCGCAGCGCGGGCTGCGTTTTTTGCTCGCTTGCACCGTGAGACCAGTGTAGAAGAATGGGTCAAGCGGATTGTGCATGAGCGAGTAGACATGGAGGAGGCCGCATTTGCCCATCTAAAGCGAGAGTTGGCAACCAAGTGATTGGCTTCATAATTCGTCGATGTTTTTCATTCTGCTTCTATTGATAAGTTCATCGCTGGGGTCTGTGCTCGACGTTGGTGGCCAGCGCGAACCAAAGGCTTTGCCAAGTCCCACAAAGCAAGCAGCCCAAAGTCCGTTGCCTTCACCGAAGGGTCACGTCAACGACTACGCCCACGCGCTCAACGACGATACCCACGAACAGATTGAGCAGGCGCTCGTCGAACTCAAGAAACGCTCGAACATCGATTTTGCAGTTGCGTTGGTCAACACCACTGGCGGCAAACCTATCGTCGAATATTCGAAGGCCGTCTTTCAGAGTTGGAATGTTGGCGGCGGTGGCGACGGTATTCTGCTGTTGTTAGCGATTGATGACCATCAGTGGCGCATTCAGACCACTCGCGGTTTGGCGCGGGATCTGCCCGACGAAAAAATCAAAGAGGTCGGAGCGCAGATGAACCCTTCCCTGGGCCAGGACCATTACGGTGACGGCATCAGGCGCGGCGCCGAAGCAATCATCAAAATCCTGGCCGCCAAGCGTGGCTTTGCACCGATCAGCATTCCCGCCCCACTGCTTCCCGGGGATTAGATTTCTTTTGCGGAAAGCCTCAGGCAATATTGAGTTAAGATTTCTGAAACGAACATTCGCCTTTGTGTCTTTGAGAGTGCTTAGAAACATTCATTGATACATTCATTGATACATTCATTGATATTCTCCGTTTAGATAGGGCACTTGTGCCCCTCGCTCGGAACGGCGGACAAGTCCGCTATCTAAACGGCGCTATTTAATATCTAAACGGCGCTATCTAAACGGAAATAGGGAATACGAATTTTCCGCAAGCGCCGCAAAGCAACTGCCAGGAGTCATCACAACTGCCAGGGAGAGTCATCATGAAGTTTTTATCTGCAACAATCATCCTGTTAGCCGCTCTGACCGCATCCATTTCCGCACAACAATCGAATCATCAAATGGACATGGCGCCGGCGGAAAAGCCGGCGACGCTGATGACCGGTTTCGGCTCGCTGCATCATCCGGTCGCCACCAAAAACCCGGAGGCGCAGCGCTTCTTTGATCAGGGACTGGCGCTGGTCTACGCGTTCAATCATGACGAGGCGGTGCGCTCGTTCAAACGCGCGGTGGAACTGGATCCACAGATGGCCATGGCTCATTGGGGAATGGCGCTGGCCCTGGGACCAAACATCAATGCGGACGTCGATCCGGATCACGAAAAGGCCGCCTACGAAGCGGCGCAGAAAGCACTAACGCTGTCCAACAATGCGCCCGAAAATGAACGCGCCTTTATCGAAGCGCTGGCTAAAAGATACTCAATCGATCCTACTGCCGATCTAAAGAAGCTCGCCGTTGATTACAAAAACGCCATGGGCGATTTGGTCAAACGTTACCCTGACGATCTCGACGCGGCCACGCTTTACGCCGAGAGCGCAATGGACCTGCGACCGTGGCAGCTTTGGAGCGCCGACGGTAAGCCGGCGGAGGGCACGGAAGAGATTGTGGCGGTGCTGGAGTCGGTGCTGCGACGCGATCCGAATCATCCCGGCGCGATTCATTACTACATTCACACTGTCGAGGCTTCTCCAAACCCCGAGCGCGCCCTGGTCTATGCTCCCAGACTCGGCAAAATAATGCCGGCGGCCGGCCATCTGGTGCACATGCCCGCGCATATTTACGAGCGCACCGGCGACTACGCAGCGGCGGCGCAAAGCAACGTAGACGCGGCTGCGGCGGACGAAGCCTACATCAAGACGAGCGGCGGGCGCGGCATTTACCCGGCAATGTACTACAGCCACAACCTGCACTTTTTGGCGATCGCGAATTGTGTGCAGGGGCGCTACGGCGACGCGATGAATGCGGCCCTGCGGCTCGAGGCCAATGTCACGCCCGCGCTGAAAGAGATGCCGATGCTCGAAGGCTTCCTGACGGTCACGCCTTTGATCCGTTTGCGCTTTAACCGCTGGGACGAGATCCTCAAGACACCGGAACCGGATCCGAAACTCTTCGGGATTAATGCTATCTGGCATTTCACACGCGGCATGGCTTACGCATCGAATGCAGAGGTCGCGAAGGCCGAGGGTGAGCGCGATGCGTTTCTGACCTGGGTGAAAAAGATTCCCGCCGGTGCGCCATTTGGCTTGAACCCGGCGACGAAAATTATGAGTATCGCCGAGAATGTTTTGCATGCCCGGATCGCTTCCGCGAAAGGGGATGACAAAACTACCATCGAACTCTTGCGCAAGGCAGTCGAAGCCGAAGATTCGTTGGCTTATGACGAGCCGCCGACGTGGTTTTCACCGGTGCGCGAGATGCTCGGCGGCGCGCTGATGAAGGAAGCAAACTTTCCCGCCGCCGAGCAGGTGTTTCGCGACGACCTGGCTCGCAATCGACGCAGCGGCCGATCGTTGTTTGGTTTGCTGGAGAGTTTGAAAGCGCAAAAGAAAGACTTTGCCGCAGCGATGGTCCAACGTGAATTCGAAAGCGCGTGGAAGAATGCCGACGTGAAATTGAGCAGAGAGGATCTGTGGCCGTGAAGTGCAGTCCAAGTTTTGGAACGCAAATTCTTTCAGTTCTCTGACCGTTTAGAGGCGGGCGTTGCCCGCCGGTGCCCGGCAGAGAATAGAATATTTCATCGCAACCTGAACCGGCGGGCGACGCCCGCCTCTAAACGGTCAGTAATATGAAATCAGTAACAATCTTCTGCGACGGCTCCAGCCTTAATAATGGTCGTGGCGGTGCGCGCGCCGCTGCCGCTGCTCTGCTTGGATATCGAGGCCTGTGGCGGGCAGTCGGGACTTATCTCGGCGCCGCTACGAATCAACAGGCGGAGATCGCGGCCGCGGCCGTCGGCCTCGAAACCCTGCGTGAACCTTGCAATGTGCACCTGCACTCTGATTCGCGTTACGTGATCGAAACGATGTGCGGGCGCTTTCGTCGCAAGGCGAATCATCAGTGGTGGGCGCGGCTGGACAAAGCGTGCGACCGGCACAAGGTCAAGTGGGAATGGACCAAAGGCCACGCTGGTCATGCGATCCAGGAAGCCGCTGATGATGCGGCCCGGAGAATCGCCGAGCTGGGCCGAGTCGATGACGAAATACTCCGAGACGTCGTGGATAAGCTGGGCACGATTGAGGTCTCCGGCTGAAGACAAAACTAACAACCTCATCGACCCGCAAGTGGCATCCGAAATTCGCTTTGCGGCTTTGCTTTTTTCCTGACCTTCCGGAACACAGTTGAGTGCAGTAGTCCGCGAGATCGAAAGCGATCGCGAATCGATCGCGTTGCAAGGCATCTCAACATACCAGGGAAAGAAATTAGGTGGAATGCTGCTTTACCGCGTGGACGATCTTGAGATCATGGCTAAGCGCAAGCCGGGCACGAAGAAACAGCATGCGAGTCGCTACGACTAGATTGCCGCGAGGTCGTCGCGGGGTTGCGCAGGTTGCTTTCAAACTACGGTGGGCCCAGTTCCCAAACAAGCGCTATATTCGGAAACAAGTGCTCTATGCTGGTCAAAAACCGCAAAGCGGTTACGCCCTTCAGCCCAGGGTTGCCGCTTCGGCTACCCTGGGAAAGTGCATGATTGAGTGCGCCCAACCGCAACGCGGTTGCGTCTACTTTGTGTTTGGTGGCAATGACACAACCGCGTTGCGGTTGGGTAACCAAAACACTCCATAACCCAGGGTAGCCGAAGCGGCAACCCTGGGCTGGAGGACGCAACCGCGTTGCGGTTGAGGGCGATCCCTCCGCTATCCATGCTCAGCGTTTCAATCTTGCCATGCTCAGCGTTTCAATCTTGTGCCCATCACCAGGTGCGAATCAGAAAGGATCAGAATGGTGGTCTCGTATGGTTGATGTCCCTGAGCCGAGATTTGCATTGTGTATTTACCCATCGGCACCTGAGTGAGCTGATAGTCTCCGCGTCCATCTGTGTCCGCTGTCATCTCGACTGCTTCGCCTTTCCATGTCTCGATCGATTTCAATGAAACCCTGGCGCCGCTGATCGGACTGTGCGAAAGCCCGTTATAGACGTATCCGCGGACACTCCCCTGGCCCGACTGCGCCATAACTAACAAGGCAGTGAACAACAGAAAAACCAGGACGACGAGGCCCTAATCGAAACTTCGTGAAAGCCATGTTCCCTCTCCTTCGAACGTGCGTGTAACCCAAGCTGTGGTGTAGCGCAAGCTGTTAGCTTGCGGATCCTGATGCAATAGACTGCTTACAAGGTGAGGAGCGCACATGGTGACGCAACGCAAACCAACAGTTTGCGTTACCTAAAACAGACCAGGATTATTTGCCGGCGGCTTCGGATGATAACAACTCGGTCGTGTGTTCGGTTACGCTCGATGGGGTCCCTTGCGAAGTAACGCCAGATTGCCCTTGCGGCGCCGCATTGGCAAAGGCGGGCCGCGGTTGAGGCGAGTGTAAATCGACACTCTCATCGCGCACCGGCCCCAGACTACGCTCGGGTGTTGACTTGATGAAGAAACTGCCTGCGAAGTGTCCCAGACCCGACAGAGTTGGGATCAGCCCCACTGTCCAGAGCACGTGCACCAGGGGCTGAACTTCGAAAGGGATTTTCGCCAACAGCTCCGGCGGTAGTTTCAGCACCAAAACGCCGAGCAGGTTATAGAGAAAAATCGTCAATCCAATACCGCTAAAGAACGAAACCGTGCCTTTGACACGATGTTCTTCGCGCCGTCGTTCGGGCGTTTTCTTTTCGCGAATCCAGAATGGCCGCTCCTCTTCACTTTGGCGCCGGCGCTGGCGCCGATGCTTTTCACGCTCCGCCCGACTCTCGTCCGTGCTGCGCACAATCTCTTCATTCAACTTGTCCAGCGCGCCCGAGATCTCGTCCGTCACGTGCTCGACTTTGAAGTTCTTGACCATCTCTTTGAGCTTGGGCAACGGCCCGCGATCACTGCGGGCAATCGCTTCGCTCAGCGTGACGGCCTTGCCGATCATCTTCAGGTTGGCGCCACACAAGCGGCAATACTGCAAGGTCGCCTGGGATTCAGTTCCACATTGCGGACAATACATAAGCTGGATACCTGTGACGCATTTTAGATTGAAGCGGGGCGCTTACTCAACGCGATTAGAAGGCCGTTCCGGCCTCCGCGCTGAAAAACGATGGAGAGCGAAAGAAAGTTCAACCCACGAGGAGTCGCGAGTCTCAAGTCTCAAGTCTCAAGTCGCGAGTCGCGAGTCTCAAGTCTCAAGTAGTGAGTTCCTCCAGCGTTAAGCTTGGGCGAAGCTCAGATCCGCAACCCTGGCCCTGACGACTCGTGACTCGCAACACCGGACTCGTGACTCGCAACACCGGACTCGTGACTCGCGACTCCAGACTCGTGACTCGCAACACCGGGCTCGTGACTTGTGACTCGCGACTCGTGACTCCAGACTTGCGACTCGCGACTGTTCGATCAGCACGCGTCGCCTGTGGCTGAATAGACTTTGCGCCAGCGACCATTTTGTCGCTTGTAGATCGAATATCCGTAAGCATCAAAGCCACCCTGAACCGCAAACACTTCGCCGATGCCGTCGCCATCAAGGTCGAGTTGATCGACGAAATCAATCGCAGAGTCAAAGCCCTCCGGCGGTAGCTTGTACGATTGATAGTCGACGAGCGACGCTCTGTAGCCCGCGCCTTGCGGTTCGGCAATTAGAAAGAGGTCGCGCCGGTGCTTGCTTTCCGTGGCAATGACAAAGCTGCCGATCAGTTCAAACTTTCCGTCGCCGTCCAGATCAGTTGCCGTTAGATTGGTTGTTGTCATTCGACGCAGCAGCGATTGAGAAGCTCCCCGGGCGCCATACAATTGCCTTGCCAACCGCAGCACCGTCTTACGCTCGTCGGCAGTGGGTGCTCGGCGTGCGCTTTGCCTGGCGCCCAGCGTTTCAGAGTTCGTAGCCAGGGCTCTCACTTTCCCGGTCAACTTCGCCGCAGTCTTCACTTCAATGGTTGCATGAATGTTGTTACACCCCGTGTCCCACTTTTTGATCGTCGCCGTGCCCGCGTCTCCGCCACCGAAAGTCAAACGGTATTGTCGACCGGCCGCAAAGTATTCGTTCGCAAACCTGGTGCGGTCGGCTTCCTTTTCATCAGCGAACGGCTGAGCGAGTTTCCCCCGCTCGATAGAAACCACGGCGTCCATGCTCATCTCTGTTTCGCCTTCGCCCGACACAACGAAAACCAGAGTCTTTGCTTTCTGCGGACTGGCAGCGCCGATGCCGCGCGAAGCAGTGACCGCGCCGGGTAGTCCCGCCGTGAGGAGGCAAAGCAACGCGAGCGTGGCCGGATGTCGCCAGATTCCAGATCTGGCCGGAGCGGCCGTTGTACCAAGTCGATTTTTCATTCAATTACTCAACTTAAGCGTCAGATGATCTTCAGTGAACGACGCTGATTATTGCATACCGAGAGTCGTGAGTCGCGAGTCCTGAGTCCTGTCTGTTTGTTTTATCGACGCCGCCGAGTTGCGCCCAACTGGACCGATCAATATAATGCGCCAACCTTTAAGGGACTCTGGTTGCAGGATCGACCATCAGGTCCCATAATAGCGGCATCCCGATCCGAAAAATGGCTACCCCTATTCGACGAAGACTGCGCCGGGGTTTCGCTGATTCCCGGCAACAAACGCCTTTGCGGCAGTTGGCCTTGAGCTTGAGTGAGGCCGCGCGTTCTGCTCTCGCCGAACCGTTCATGCTGAGCATCGAACGGCGCGAAGTGCATTTGCGCCGGCTGCCACCAGAGTTGGATGGCTTTCGCCTAGTGCAGCTCTCAGACCTGCACCTGGGACCGCTCACCAGTGGCGACCAACTGCGGCGAGCAATTGAAGTCGCCAACAATCTCAATCCCGATATCATTGCCCTGACGGGTGATTACATCTCGCACGAACGCCAGTACGCAGCGCCCTGTGCAGAGATCGTCGGCCGCTTGCGCGCGCCCTGTGGCGTTTTTGCCGTACTCGGCAACCATGACCATTGGACAGATGCCGCGCTGATCACTGATTTGTTTCGCGCCGAAGGCATCAAGATGCTGGTTAACGAAGGTATGCGTTTCGTAAAAGACGGGGCCTCGTTCTGGCTCGCCGGTGTCGACGATACGATGGTGGGACTGGAGGATCTTTCGTTAGCGCTGGCCGGCGCTCGTCAAGACGAAATGAAGTTACTACTTGCTCACAACCCAATTATCCTGCGCCGGGCTGCGCGCGCCGGAGTCGATTTGGTCCTCAGCGGACATACGCACGGCGGCCAGGTCACGATTCGTTCTGAGCGAAGCGCCTCCGGGCGACCGCGTCGAAGGTTGCTGAGAGGACTGGGTCGTCAGGGTGAGACGCAAATCTATGTGACCCGCGGATTGGGAACAGTAATCCTGCCCATCAGGTACGGTTGCCCTCCAGAAGTATCCCTGCTCGAGCTGCGAAGCGTTTGAAGTCAACCCTTTCGCCGCTTACCGGCTCAAGCGCAGCCGGAGTGACAACCCGAGCAAATCAGCTTAAAGAAAGAGTCTGATGTCTTCGCGCATTATTACCCTCCCGAATGTGCTCACTGTCTTCAGGATGGTGCTCATTCCCATTTTTGTATCGCTGCTTTTTTATCAAAGATTCGTGCTGGCTCTGGTGGTTTTCGTAGCCGCAGGAATCACCGATGGCCTGGATGGGTTGCTGGCGCGCCGGTTCGATCAACAATCACA
>Ga0179594_10000164_pt1 | contig 19788 bp, 21 predicted proteins | sample CZOMad1_1_08_16f_FD_148625 | JGI IMG/M metagenome (GOLD analysis project Ga0179594, IMG submission 148625) | Vadose zone soil fungal communities from Angelo Coast Range Reserve, California, USA - CZOMad1_1_08_16fungal (Illumina Assembly) | ecosystem: Environmental > Terrestrial > Soil > Vadose...
GCTATCGCCAAGGCGCAGTATCGCAATAAGGACTCGATGAATTTCGAGGCGCCGCTGACCTCGCTGGTCTGGATTACTTCGATCGTCTCGGTGATTCTGACCTTCATAGTCTCGAAGCTGATCGTGCCTACCCTGGGCGGCAATACGGACCTGTGGTGGCAGTTGGCCACGATCATCTCGTGCGGGACGCTGGCCGGGGCGATCATTCCTGAGCTGGTAAAAATCTTCACTTCCACTGACTCGATCCACGTTCAGGAAGTCGTCACTTCTTCAAAGGAGGGCGGGCCCTCGCTGAACATTCTTTCCGGGCTGGTAGCGGGAAACTTTTCGGCGTACTGGCTGGGCATCAGCATCGTCGTCCTGATGTCGATTGCTTATCTCTTCAGCACCATGGGACTGGGCGCGTTGATGGTGGCTGAGCCGGTGTTTGCTTTCGGCCTGGTGGCGTTCGGTTTCCTGGGGATGGGGCCGGTGACTATCGCCGTCGACTCTTACGGACCAGTCACAGACAATGCGCAGTCTGTCTACGAACTGTCGCTGATCGAACAGATTCCCGGTATCGAAGCCGAGGTCAAAAAGAATTACAACATCACCACGAATTTCTCGCGCGCCAAGCACTTGCTGGAAGAGAACGACGGCGCCGGCAACACCTTCAAGGCAACCGCCAAGCCCGTATTGATCGGCACCGCCGTAGTTGGGGCGACCACCATGATTTTTTCGATCATCATGGCGCTGACCAATGGGCTCACTGAACACAAAGAGAGCTTGTCGCTCTTGCACGCACCGTTTGTGCTGGGCCTGATCACCGGCGGCGCCGTGATCTACTGGTTCACCGGAGCTTCAATGCAAGCCGTGACCACGGGCGCCTATCGCGCAGTGGAATTCATCAAGGCCAATATCAAGCTCGAAGGGGTAGAAAAAGCTTCGGTCGAAGACAGTAAGAAGGTGGTCGAAATCTGCACGAAGTATGCGCAGAAGGGCATGTTCAATATTTTCATGACGGTCTTTTTCTCGACGCTCGCCTTTGCCTTTTTCGAGCCGTTCTTCTTTATCGGCTACCTGATCTCGATTGCGGTCTTTGGTTTGTATCAGGCCATCTACATGGCCAATGCCGGAGGCGCCTGGGACAATGCAAAAAAAGTCGTCGAGGTTGATCTGAAAGAGAAAGGAAGCGCGTTACACGATGCGACTGTGGTGGGCGATACAGTCGGCGATCCTTTCAAAGACACTTCGTCGGTAGCCATGAACCCGGTGATTAAGTTCACGACCCTGTTTGGCCTGCTGGCCGTACAACTCGCGGTGAAACTCGGAGCGGACTATCAGCTAACGGCTCCGTGGCTGACACCGGCACTGTCGCTGACGTTCTTTATGGTCTCAGTTGTATTTGTCTGGCGCTCGTTCTATACGATGCGCATCGGAGCCGTGATCGCGGATGAGGCGGAAGCGAAAGCGGCGGGAAACGCTGGTGATGAGGTAAGCTTGAACCCGCAACCAGAGCCGCCGGGTATCGAGCATCCCGGGGACATTGTGGCGCTTAACCCGGAGCCGGAGATGCCACATGTCACGATACCAAGCGAAGGAGAACTTCTTGCCGAGGCCGAGCCGCGCGGCAAAGCTTCGGACGCGGATTAGCAGAGATGGATGCCTCGGTGTGAATGAGAAGACCTAATTCGCAAAGTGAACGGGGATCAACTAAGCCAGCTTGCGGCTTTCAGATTTCTGTCTATGATTCACTTGAGACCAGGATCTGTTGCGGAGAAAATCGATGGATACAACTTATCCCAAACCTGACACTTTGATTGGCGCGGCCCTGGCGCCGTTGGATCTGCCAAGAACGGTTGGTCTGGTCTTCGGGTTCAGCTTACTTACAGCGGCCGCGGCACAGCTCAAGATTCCCATGTTTCCGGTGCCAATCACCGGGCAGACATTCGTGGTGCTGTTAGCGGGAGCCCTGCTCGGTTCACGTCTGGGCGCGATTACGATGGTTGCTTATCTGACGGAAGGTGCTATCGGCTTACCATTCTTTAATGGCTTTAGTGGCGGCATCGGACACATTCTTGGTCCAACGGGTGGCTATCTGGTGGCGTTTCCGGCAGCAGCCTACATTACGGGCGCATTTGCCGAGCATGGTTGGGACAAACGGTTTCTTTCGGCAGTGGCCGCAATGACCATCGGTTCGCTGGTGATCTTGCTGTGTGGTTGGGCTTGGCTCTCACAGTTCCGAGCCCCATCCGCTGCCTTTGCGGCGGGCGTCACACCATTTATCGTTGGCGACATCATCAAGATTCTGCTGGCCGCCGCGGCGCTGCCCGCTGGTTGGAAGCTGCTGAATCGCAAAGCTTCAAATTAGATTGTCGCCTGCATCAATGATGTCCGACAAAATTTAGTTGTCTGAGTGAGTAGCATAGACTTCAGTCTGTGAGTTTCTAAGACACCACAGACTAAAGTCTATGCTACTCAAGCGCGTCCGCACCACCGTTACTGCCCTTGCCGTTGTACTGCTCTAGTTTCCGGTACAAAGTTTTTCGTCCGATGCCCAGCGCTCGTGCAGCATGAGTTTTGTCGCCGCCGGTGTAATCGAGCGTGGCTTCGATCGCTGCTTTTTCAATCTCTTCCATTGACGACGGCACGGTAATCTCAAAAGTAGCGGTGCGCCCTTCACTCGCGGCCTTGGCCCGCTCGACTTTGATCCGGTCGCGTTCCTCAAGCACGGTCTGGCCGATCACCTCCGGCAAATCCTCGAGCTCAATCTGGCGACCGGATGCAATGATCACGGCCCGTTCGATGGCGTTCTCCAACTCGCGCACGTTGCCCGGCCATTCATAAGTCATCAATGCCTGCAGGGCATCTTTCGAAATCCCCGAGATGAAGCGTCCGGTCCTTTGTTTGTAGTGTTCCAGGAAGTGGATCACCAGGGTGTGAATGTCTTCGGGTCGCTCGCGCAGCGGCGGCAACTCGATGGGAAACACCGAGAGCCGGTAGTAAACATCCTGGCGAAAGTTACCCAATTCGACCGCGCGTTTCAGATCGATGTTCGAAGCCGCAATCACGCGCACATCAGCCTTGATCACTTCGTTGCCGCCCACGCGCGTAAACTCGCCGTCCTGCAGCACTCGCAGCAGACGCACCTGCGCCGAAAGGCTCATCTCGCCTACTTCGTCCAGGAACAACGTCCCGCCATTTGCTTCCTCGAAACGTCCCGTGCGTCGCGCCCGCGCATCCGTAAAGGCGCCCTTTTCGTGGCCGAACAGTTCAGACTCGAGCAGCGTCTCGGGGATGGCGCCGCAGTTCAGCTTCACGTAATGCTGATCTTCGCGACCGGAGTTGTAGTGGATTAGATTGGCGAGCAATTCCTTGCCGGTGCCTGACTCTCCCTGGATCAGAACGGTGGTCTGCGCGTCGGCGACATTGAGGGCCAGCTTGATCGCGCGGCGAATGGCCGGCGCCTGACCGATGATGCGGTCTTCGCCATAGCGCTCGTGCAGCGCACTGCGCAGGTGCATGATCTCGGCGGAAAGCTGATCCCGTTCCAGCGCCGTGCCGATCTGATCGGCGATCCCTTCGACGAGCGCAATCTCGTGATCCTCAAAGCCTTCGCGCGCGCCGCTCCAAACCAGACCAAGCAATCCGAACGTTTGACCCGCAACCCGGACTTGCGCCACCAGCGCGGCGCGGCCGCCGAAGGTTGCGTTGAAGATCAAGCGAAACGCAAACGGCAGATCCTTGTCGAGTAATTTTAGAGTCTTGCCCTCGGCCAGTATTTCCATCATCGCCGGAAAGGCTGTGACATCCATCGACTGACCATGCTGTTCGATGAGACCCATCACCTCATCCGTCGCGGAACCTGGCGCGGCTTTGAAGGCCGCCAGCGTGATCCGGCCACCGGCAGGATCCAACACGCCGAGCGCCGAATAATCCGCGCCCACCAGCGAGATCGCCCGCTCTAAAACCAGCGAGCTGACTTCGCGAAAATCTGATCGAGCGTTGAGCGCGTTGGCAATCTCAAGCAGTGCGCGCCGCGTTTCCGCCTCGCGCTGTTTGTCCGTATAGAGACGCGTGTATTGATAGCCGACCGCGATGTGCCTGGCTATGGATTGCAGGAAGGAAACCTCGTCGTCCAGCCACGGGCGGCGGGTCTTGGTCATGTGCAGACCGACCAACCCGAGCACGTCTTCAGCCAGTATCACCGGCACCACCAGAAGTGATCGAGTGCCCAGACTGGCCGCCAAAAACCGCACTTTCTGATCCAGCCCGGGCGCCGAGGTGTCGTCTAGTGAGATGGGCTTGGTGATATCGACGTGCTCTGAGAGCTGTTTCAGGTCGAGCGGAATCGCCGTGCCCAGGCTCGAAGCCACGTCTTCGGACGCGCGCCATTCATGACTGATGCGCAACTCACCGGCGTCGGTCATTTGAATCACGTCGCAGCGATCGACGAGCATCATCCGGCCCAGTTCCGACACGATCACATTGAGGAAGCGATCGAGATTGATGGTCGTCGGCAAGTCCAGCGCCAGGCGATCGATGATCGCCTCGCGGGCCTGGTGCATTTTGATCTTGCGCTCTAAAGAAAGAGATTGTGCTGCTTCTGACATCACGGTGTGCGGCGATCATAACTCATACGGCAGCGCGAGGGATAGCAAGCGGGTTGGCACGCCAGCAACAGAAGCGGGTGTAAAAAAGAAGCTTTGGTCTATCGAGGAAATTGTCGCCCTACTAAACTAGATCAATGAGTGCGAGTTGCGAGCCAGAACATTAGAACACTCAATGCTGCTGTTAAGAGGAATGTTATAACAATTGATATGATTTGGACCATCAGAGTATGAGTGTTGCTGCCTTGCGTTCTCGATTCTGCCTGCGCAATCTTCAGTGAGCCGATCTCGGTAGTCATCTCCTTATCAGCAAGAATCCGATTTGCTTTTTCCTCTTCCAATCCCTTTAAAAGGTCTCCTACGCCAGTCGCGAGTTTTTCCAAGTTCGACTGAAAATCCTTCTTCCATTCCCTATCGGTCGTCATCTCTGTCCGAAGGTTGGTAATCTGAGTCTCCAGACCGACGATGTCGTCTCGCAATCCCCGCATGTCGATTGGCTGATAAGACGAAATCAGACGAACTAACTCACCAGGAAAATCAACGACGGATGATTCGGGTTTCTCAAACGCCCCTCTTTCTGTTTCCTCAAGTTCGTAAAAGATTGCGGCAATGAGTTTCTTGCCCGGGTCTAACACCCAGCGAGAAGAAGAAAAGTTATACAGGCCAACAAGGAGTTTGCCGCTATAGAGCGGATCGACACAAAAACCTCCCAACACTAATATGCCTTCATGGCTTAACTTACGTTTCGGCATAAGATGCGCCATAATGCTGTCAGGAAGTTCCAAGCTTTCCTCCGTCAAGACAAACACTCTTCACCCGGCTCAATAGCCATGTCTGGCTTCAGGGATTCCTCCATCTTGGCCATGTCCATAGATCGACCAAATTTGGCTTTGAGGACTTGGCTCCCCATGCGGAAGTCGTATTTGATGCCTTCCGCACACGCAGCTACGCCATTCTTGATGAAAGTTTGAGTCTCTACAGCTCTGAGAAGGTGATCGCCAGTTATTGCTCTAGACAAGTTAAGACTCCAGTATGGAGGAATTCTACCAGATACTGCGGTAAGACCGCGAGGAAGGCGCTGTATATCGCGCAGAGTCAACGAAGTCAAGTCTTTTGTCCCGTGCACCATTTGTCCAGTCTATGAAACAACGTTGCGACGGCGATAGTAGCATTCAATCGAGTGGGAATCAAAGGATGACTTGCTGTTGTCGTTATTGCCTTGCTGAACCAGCAGGTTCATAATCGCCGCGACTCCTCTGGTTTGCCAGCCTCGCGACGGCTCCGTATAATTCAAATCAAATCCGCTTGAGGATTGCAGAGTCCCGAAATAACCCTATGCCGATTTACGAATTCGAATGCCGGAAATGCAAAGCTCATCTTGAGGTGTTTCAGAAGATCAATGACAAGCCGCCGGCCAAGTGCCGTAAATGCGGCGGCCGGCTGGAGAAACAGATTTCCGCCTCGGCTTTCCAGTTCAAGGGCACCGGTTGGTATGTGACCGACTACGCCAGTAAAGCCGCTAAGGAAAAGCGGTCACAAGACAAAGCCGATGCAGGCGGCGACTCAGGCTCATCAGCCGCCGATAAGAGCGGGTCAACCAGCACCGGCGGCGAGCAGTCCGACAAGAAAGAAACCTCCCCAGCCAAGAAAACTTCCGACAAAGCTTCATCGACGAAAACATCCAAAGCCGAATGAAGCTTGCGGCGCCCAGCGTGCCGTCCTCAAATGGGGGAGCCGATGTACTCGTTTCTTTTCGCAAAGACAAGCAGCAGAAAGCGCAGGTCTCGGCGTCGACTAAGCTTGCTTGCCAGGCTGATCGTCTTCTCTTTGCTGCTCTGCTCTTTGGCTCTGAGCCAGGCAGGCCGCCGCTCCGATCAGAAAATTAACAGCAGCGGCGTGCTGATCAATCTGGTGGCCCGACGCGACGACAAGTCGGCCACGCCCATCTCCTCAAAGCAACTGGCGGTCTTTGACAACAACGTGCAACAGGACATCAAGAACCTGACGCGTGATCCATCGCCCGCGCGCATCGTGCTGCTGGTGGACAACTCTTTGACGATTCGGGCCGACGTCGAAAAGTTGGAGGAAGCCGCGCGCGAGTTTGCTTATGAAATCTTCGACGGCGACAAGTTGCTGATCGTCGGCTATGACGAGCAGGCCGAGATCGTGGCCGACTGGACGGACAATGCCAAAGGGATTGAGACCGCGCTGAAGCAATTTCGCAAGAAGGGCGAGCCGCACCTGTTCGACGCTCTCAGCGCCGTGGCGGATCAAGCCCTACGGCCGCTGGTGGGACAAAAGCGAGTCGTAGTGGTGATTAGCGACGGATTGGATCGCGGCAGCAAAACGTCGTTCGAAAAGATCATGGCTGAACTGCAACTGCTCGACATTGCTGTTTACTGCGTCCAGGCTACAGACCGCACGCGCGGCGCCATCCGTCGCGACGTTCCCAAACCAAAACAGGTGATCGAGAAACTGGCCGAAGGAACCGGCGGTATGATCTTTCCGATCGAGCAGCCACGCGACGCCGCCACGGCGATTTGCGATGAGCTGAGAAAGAGTCGTTACGTGTTGTCCTACCTGCCCTCAAGCCAGCCGTTCGGAGAGAGTCGTCGCCTGCTGGTGCTGGGTGATCAGGGCATCACGGTTAGAGCGAAGACGATGCAGCCTCCGAACTGAAGTTTGTCGGACCCAAAGCAAAATTAGCGCTTCTTCCTCGAATAGATCCAAAACATTGTGGAGACAATGATCAGCAGCAGCGTCTCCATAAAGACGAAGAAGCGCGGAACAAAGTGGCCATCCTCGAACGAATCGAGATAGACGACGAACGTACCGGCGCTGATGCCGGCCACCAGCCAGATGAGTTGTCGCTTAGCATCCCACACGTTCTTTATTCCAAAACAAACCACACCCACCCGCTACCGCAGGTGGTGCTGACCTGTTCGTGCTCCACTGAGTCCGCCGCGATCTGGCATCATTTGTAAGTCACAGTAAAAACCTGTGTGCCTTGCTTGACGAAATTCAGACGCACCTGATCTCCTCGCAGCACAATCTCACCATTTGTACCCTGGAATATTTCGCCCCTCCGGGACTGAAAGCAGGCGCCCGGATTGACCGATTCATTTTCAGAGAACTTTAGAGACAGGACCCTAGCTAGCGCCCTGATAACCAGTGCATGATGTTCAGCGTCAATTGCTTGTTGTCGACGCCTGGATAGTTCATGCCTGCCGCGCTTTTTTCGCGTCCGGAGATCAAGGCTGAGATCATCGCCGGCTCAGCTAGCACAACCACGCGTCCCTTACCAAACTTGAGCGCGATACCCTGCGCCCGGCCCGCAGCCGAAACATCCTTGCCCGGCGCCGGAATCTTGTCGGTCGCCGAGTCAGCCAGTTTCAGAAACACCCCGCTGCCTTCGGGTCCTTTCAGCGACTGCCCCGTGAACACAATCACTCGATTAATCTTTTCGCTGTCGTTGCGCCCCTGGGTGATCGGGTGATCGAGCAACAAACCATTCTCTCGCGAATAGACGATATATCCGGAGTCGTTCGCATCCGGCACAGTATGCGCTTCGTCGACTGTGTTGCCGTTGCTCATCTCAACACCGAAGCGCTTCGCCAGCGTGTCTGCCGCACCACCGAAAGGCGGATGACCGGCGACCAAAAGCAGTGCTCCTCCGTTCTTGACCCATTCGCGAACCGCATCACATTCGTCGTCGGTGAATGCCGAATGATCGGCGCCCTCGTCATCCACGTCTTCGGCGCCCAGCGCGTTCGCGACCACCATCACTTTGAAAGTGGCGAGCGACTCTCTGGTAAACGCCTTGCGGCTGGGCACAACGTAATAGCCGTCCTCGGCAATTAGATCGGCGAATGGTTTATAGCGTCCGTTTGCCGTGTCGGCGTTGTTATGTGCTTCGTCAATGAGCACGCGCGGGCCCGTCTTTGCATAGGCGGGATGGGGAACGCTGGCTTTGAATTCCGGATCGGCGACTTGCTGGGCCAGCGCGGGCGTAACCAGAAATGCGGCTGAAAAAAGCAGAGTGATCGGAATTGATGTGGCAATCCTGGGAATCATGTTTGCAGAGTAGTCGCCGCGAGTGGGGGCAGTTAACGGTCTTCTCCCGAGCGGCTTTGCCGCCCGATGTGCGGAAGGTCTGTGACCTTCCGGATTCGAACTAATGAATGGGGCTCTGCCCCGGCCTCTTCCATGAACTTTACGAAACGGGGCGCAGCCCCAAAACATTACGGGTGCTTACGGAAGGGCAGAGCCCTTCCGCACATCGAACGGCAGAGCCACAGGAACGAGCGCTTCCGAGCCGCGACTCCGATCGAAAACTTCAAATCTTTAACTGCAACTTCGCCAGCCGCTCGGCGGCCAGTTGCAGCGTTTCATCTTTTTTGCAGAAACAGAATCGGACCTGCTGAGCGCCGCGTTCGGGCACGCTGTAAAAACTCGAGCCCGGCACGCAGGCGACGCCCACTTCCCGGATCAGGTGGCGCGTGAACTCGACATCGTCGTGAAACCCAAAGGCGCTGATGTCGGTCATGACGTAGTAAGCGCCGTCGGGAACGAAGACGCTAAAGCCGGCTTTCCCGAGTTCGGGCAGGAGTAGATCGCGCCGCGCACGATAGTCGACTTGCAACTGATCGTAATACGCCGCTGGTAACAAAAGCGCGTACGCTCCGGCTGCCTGCAGGGGCGCCGCCGCGCCGACTGTGAGAAAGTCGTGAACTTTGCGAATGCCGCTGGTGATATCGGGAGGTGCGATGCAGTAGCCAACGCGCCAACCCGTTACCGAATAAGTTTTGGACATCGAGTTCACGATTACCGTGCGCTCGCGCATACCGGCGAGCTGGGCCATCGAGATGTGTTGAATCTCGGCTCCCGCGCGCGGATAAAGGATGTGCTCGTAGATTTCGTCGGTAAAACAGAGGGCGTCAAACTCCTGGCAAAGTGAGGCGATGAATTCCATCTCATCACGCGTGAAAACCTTGCCGGTTGGGTTGTTGGGGTTGCAAACGATAATCGCTCGGGTCTTTTCGTTAAAGGCTGCGCGCAGTTCGTCGCGGTCGAAGGTCCAATCAGGAGCACGAAGCGGCACGTAGCGCGGATGGGCGTCGGAAAGGATCGCATCCGGCGCATAGTTTTCGTAAAACGGCTCAAAGATTACGACCTCTTCGCCCGGATCGACGGTCGCCATCATCGCCACGATCATCCCCTCGGTCGAGCCGCAAGTGACCGTGATCTCCGTTTCCGGATCAATCTCAAGACCCAGGTACCACTTCGTTTTGCGGGCGATGGCCTGCCGAAAATCTTTGGCGCCCCAGGTGATTGCATATTGATTGATGTCGTCGTCGATGGCCTGCATCGCGACGCGCTTGATGTCTTCCGGAGCCGCGAAATCCGGAAACCCCTGCGAGAGGTTGACGGCGCCGTACTTCATCGCTTCACGCGTCATTTCGCGGATGACGGATTCGGTAAACAGGCTGGCCTTTTGAGAGATGCGGGCGTGTTTTGAGACGGCTGGTGTAGTCATAAACGCTTCAGGCCCAAAGGGCCGCTACTCCGAGGAAATTACCCGATCCGTTTAGATTGGGCACGTGTGTCACTCGACGTGAGCGGACAAGTCCGCTGTCTAAACTGACATTAACCGATCCGTTTAGGCAGGGCACTTGTGCCCCTTCGACGCGGCGGGGATAAGTCCGCTATCTAAACTGAGGGCGCTAGCCTGGAGGCCAATGCATCGTCCGGCCACCGAGCAGATGTACATGCAAGTGAAAGACGGACTGGCCCGCGCCGGCGCCGGTGTTAATGACCGTGCGGTATCCAATCTCGCCGTGACCGGCGTCATTAGCCAGGCGGGCGGCGACGCGCAACAGATGGCCGAGTAACGCTTCATCTCTATGCGAGGCCTCGTCCAGCGACTCGATATGTTCGATTGGAATCACGAGCACGTGGGTGGGCGCCTGCGGGTTGATGTCCTGGATAGCGACGCAGCGATCGTCCTGATGAACAAACTCGCCCGGAATCTCGCCGGCTATGATTTTGCAAAAGAGGCAGTCGTTCTCTGGCATGCTTTAGTTTTGGAGATAGGTGTTCAAGATAAATTCAGCCGAGTATCTCATTGACTTTCAACGCGAGGCCCTTAACGGTCGCCGATTTGACGACTTCACCGCGCTTGAATTTCTGGCAGTTTCGATACTTTCCTTTGAGCGCATCGGAGTAGACTTCAATCAACTCCTTCGAAATATTCACCAACCAGACTTCAGCACTGCCCGCGCGCGCGTAAAGAGACACCTTGATATTGCGATCCTTCAACAGAGACGAATCTGCGACTTCGATCAACAGGACCGCGTCTGTTGGCGTCGGGTGTCGAGCGCTATAGTAATCCTCGCGCGGCTTGAGCAACGCAACGTCGGGGACCGGCTCAGAAAAGTTGTCGAGACGAACCGGGTTTTGCGGAAAAGAATTGCCGTGTCACCGACTGCCTTTGGTAGCAGCCGTGTCAACCGTGCGACGCAGGACGCGTGGGGACTACCAATCGCACCCATCTTGATTACCTCTCCTTCGATAAGTTCAACACGGTCGTCGGGCTTGAGGATGCCCGCTTTGGCCATCTTGTAATACTCGGTGACGTTGAAGCGTCTCAGTTCAAATTGAGCTGACATTGGTGCTTCTCACTAGAACTAACGGGGACTCATTTCGCTGCTGATCTTAGCACAGTAACAAAGCCGCACTAAACAGCCTACGCGACCGCCGCGTCGGACTCCGCGGTGTGCGAATGCGGCGCGGTCACCGACTCGCGCACGCGCTCAATATCCGCACCGACTGCGCGCAGTTTTGCCTCGATCTTTTCGTACCCGCGATCGATGTGATAGACGCGATCGACGATCGTCTCTCCTTCAGCCACCAGTCCCGCCAGCACCAGTGAGGCCGAGGCCCGCAGGTCCGAAGCGATCACCGGCGCGCCGGTCAATTGCGTCGCCCCATCGACGGTGGCCCGCGAGCCGTCGATGTGGATGCGCGCTCCCATGCGCTGCAACTCAGACGTATGCATAAAGCGATTTTCGAAAACCGTTTCGACTATCTGCGAGCGCCCCTGGGCCTGCGTCATCAAAGCCATGTACTGGGCCTGCATGTCGGTGGGAAAGTCGGGGTGTGGCTGAGTAGTGACGTCGCTTGCGCTCAGTTTCATTTCACCCCCCACCTGCAAGGTGCTGGGATTCAGCTCTTGTAACTGGACTCCGGCATCGCGCAGTTTGGCGATCAAGGCAGCGGAATGTTCCGGCCGGCAATCTTTGATCTCCAATTCGCCGCGAGTCATCGCAGCGGCAATGATGAAAGTCCCCGTCTCGATGCGATCGGGAATGATCGTGTGTTCCGCACCCCCCAGCGCTTCGACGCCGTCGATTTGGATCGTCGACGTGCCCGCCCCGCGAATGCGCGCGCCCATCTTGTTCAGCAACTCAGCGAGGTCGGTGATCTCCGGCTCGCGCGCGGCGTTGTAGAGGGTGGTCCGGCCCCAGGCAAGGGTCGCCGCCATCATCAGATTTTCGGTGCCGGTAACGGTGATTTTCTCAAAGTGAATCTCGCCGCCGCGCAGCCGGCCGTCCCTTGGCGCACGCGCGACCACGTTGCCGGCTTCGAGTTTCACCTCCGCACCCAGCTTCTCAAAGCCCGCCAGGTGTAGATCGATTGGCCGTGTGCCGATGGCGCAACCTCCGGGTAGAGAGACTTTCGCTTTGCCAAAGCGCGCCAGTAACGGCCCCAGGGCGAGCACGGAGGCACGCATCGTTTTCACCAGTTCGTAGGGAGCCTCGAACAACTCGATATGCGCGGCCGTGATCTTGTGCGTGCGCAACTCTGGTGTCAGCACGGTAGCGCCGATGTCTTCCAACAAACGCCGCTGAGTGATGATGTCGCGCACATAAGGAAGGTTATGCAGGATGACTGTTTCCGGCGTCAGCACCGCCGCCGCCATACACGGCAGGGCTGAGTTCTTGGCACCGCTAATTGAAACGCGACCCTTGAGCGTTCGACCACCAATGATCCGAAATTTATCCATAACACCGACAGATTAGATTAAAAGAAAGAAACGTCAAAGCGGTACAGAACCGCGCGCGATAGCAAGCGGGCTCGGATTTTTTGTTAGCTTAAAGAGTAGACGCAGTCCCCTGATCTACAAACTTCGCCGGTTTCTCAAAGGCCGACCCGGTCGCTACCGCTCCGGTTCTGTAACTCAGCGCATCTGTCTTTTCACGATAACGCTGGCCAGTTGACTGGCAACCTCGGGCGCCAGTTCCTGCAGAATCTTCTGTTGCTCCAGGGCCTTCTGTGTGTCGCCCAGAATCAAGTAACTCAGTGCGAGATTGTAATAGTAGGAGGGTTCTTTTGGATTGAGGCTGATCGCCTTTTGATGGGAAGCAATCGCTTCGCGGGCCCGGCCGGATTTGGAAAGCGTCACTGCCAACCCATCGTAACCGAGATCATAGTCCGGCCGATCCCGAACCAGCACGCGAAAGACAAACTCGGAATACTTGAGATTGCCCAATCGTCCGTAGGTGATCCCGATGTTGTACCGGGCTCGCGACAGCTTCGGATCGAGCGCCACGGCGCGATTGAATGTCTCGAGGGCGCGATTGTACTGTCGTAATTCTCCCTGCGCCTCGCCCAAATTGTTAAAGGCTACGGCGTAATCCGGATCGAGAGTGGTCGCCTGTTGAAACTCAGCCAGCGCGCGATCAAATTTCCTCTGGGCCACAAACACATTTCCGATTTTGAGGTGAACGGTAGCCAGGGTTTGGCGGTCTTTTGCTGCCATGACCAGCAGTTTGTTGTAGGCTCGGATCGCTTCGTCGAAATGCGCCTGATCGAGTGCAGCCTGGCCGGCTTCGAACAGCACTTGCTCGTCTTTCTTCAACTGCACCGCCGTTTGCGCCCGGGCATTAACACACAGCAAAGGAGCGGCGGCGACCAGCGCCACCAACCAGCCGCGTGACAGAGTTCGGATCGCTTTGATGATTGCTTCACTGGCGTGTTTCATGGTAAAAGGAAATCCCTTTTTTGGGAATATACGAACAATTAACCGGGAAAACTAGGAAATGCGTGCGGAATTCTAGTTTTCCTTATCTACATCCGGAGTCCACTACCAGGCAGTTGCCAGAAGCGGTGGTCTCCAACAGTGTTGATGGGGAAACCACCAGGAGGATTTCGTTTATGCGTTACCTGTTTCTGGCTCTCGCGATTAGTCTCGCCTGCGCTCCAGCCTGCTTCGCACAAGATCACGACGATTATTCGAATTGGGAATTCTATGTCGGCTATGCGCACGAGCGGGCGAACAACGGCGCTGACCGGATAGACAAGACCGCGGTTAGAATCCTGCCTAACGGTTCGACGGCGCCGGTTGACTTTCGTTCCGAGCGCATCGGTTTCAATGGCGTCATCGGTGAAATCGTAGCCAATGTTCATCCAAACATCGGCCTGGTGGCTGAGATCAGCGCCACTTTTAAGTCGACGAGCTTGTTCGATCAACGAAGCGGTCAATCGTTCCGCGCCGATCTGCAACGCTACACGCTGCTGCTTGGACCACGATTCAACTGGCGCAATTCCACGCCGCTGATTCCATTTGCGCATGTGCTGTTTGGCGCCACCCATTACCGGGCGAAATTTCCTAACCGCGATATTAACTGCCGCACCTGGGACGACACCGCTTTTGCCATGGGAGTGGGCGGGGGTTTGGACATCCGGGCTGGGCGCCATATCGATCTGCGTGCTGCGCAAGTTGATTACCTGCCCGTCTTCTTCAGCAACAAACGCGAAGACAACCTGCGCTTCTCTGCCGGGGTCAAGATCAAAGATTAAGAATTCAGTATCAGAGCAGGAAATTTCGAGCCGCGGCATTGATTAGCCTCACCGTCGCGGCTCGTTCTCTATCTTGAACACAGTGAGTCTTGCGTTATAGTCTGCCAATGATGAGGCAGGAAATCGTCAGGGCTGACTTCGATCGGATCGCCTCTCTCTCAGACTGCCGCTCAGACCACAATCCCTACGAAAGATTTCTGTTTGCTCAAATACCCTTGCGTTGTCAGAACGCATTGGATGTTGGTTGTGGCACCGGTGCTTTCACGCGTCTGCTGGCCGGGCGTGCGCAGCAGGTTTTGGGCTTGGATCTGTCGCCTTCGATGATTCAGCGAGCGCAGGAGCGCTCGAGTAAGTTTGAAAATATCGAATTTGCGGTGGCAGACATAACCGAAGCCGAGCTTCCACGCGAACACTTCGATTGCATTGTATCGATCGCCACGCTGCATCATGTGCCTCTGACGGCGACTATGGTAAAACTGAAAGCGGCCTTGAAACCGGGCGGCATTCTGTTAGTCAACGACCTCTTTGAACCTGACGGTCTGTTTGATCTGGCGGTCAGTGGTCTCGCATTCTGGGTCAGCGCCGGACGACGACTGCTCAAGTTCGGACGCCTGCGACAACCGCGAGCGGTTCGCGAAGCCTGGAAGGAACACGGGCGTCACGACACCTATTTGACCCTTACACAGGTAAGAGAGCTGCGCACAGAGTTATTGCCGAGGGCAGTGATCAAGCGTCATTTGCTTTGGCGGTACTCGCTGATTTGGCAGAAGCGAGAACGCTAGTCGGCGTTATGTTTCTTGCGAGGACTTTGCGCCTTTGCGGGAGACTCTGCTGCCTCCGACTGAAGAAAAGATTTCCCGCAAAGACGCAAAGGGAAGCACATATCCGAAAACGTGACTGAAGGAACGCGGCGATTGCTCGATAAGATAGGTCACGTGATTAGCGATGTCCGCTCTCGAATACCAGAGTAGTTCAAACACTCACGCCAAATGCTTCGTAGTCGAAAACCAACCGCAGCAGTCTGCGTGTAATCACCTGCGGCACCAGGGACAGTGCGGTGCTCCGCAAGCGCGTGGCCCAGGGCTTTTCCCACTGTCCGACGCCGCCGTAAAGCCGCGAAAGCCCGGTCACCGCTTTGGTGCGTGAATAGCGCAGTCTTTCGTAAGCTCGCAACCCTTCAGCAGTCGCCCCGTGCTGGCGCAGACAGCGCGCGAGAATCACGGCATCTTCCATCGCCATACAGCCTCCCTGGCCCAGGTTGGGTGTCGTCGGATGAACAGCGTCGCCCAAAAGCGTCACTCGCCCCTGACCCCATTTTCGGGTTGCCGGATGATCAAACGCGGCGGTCCTCACGATCGACTTGTCGGGCGTGCCGGCGATCAATTCCAGGACTGGCCCATACCAACCGGCAAACAGTGTCAGCAATTCATGCACTTGATCGGGAGCATGCGACTCGACGTGATCGCCCGGTTGTGCGGGTTCATTCGCGCTGGCCCACCAGCCGATCCTGTTCATGCCAACCGGGCCAAGGCCAAAGCGCTTGCCCTTCCCGTGAATCTCGATAGCCGTCGCCGGAGTCAACTCTCGAGGCATCACATTGGTCGTCGCTCTCCAAACTGTGTAGCCGCGAAAAACGGGACGTGAGTCATCGAGAAGCTGGGTTCGCACTCTTGAATGGAGACCGTCACACGCAATCAACAGATTGCACTCGACTGTGGAGTCATCGGCAAAACGCGCGTGAACCTCGCTTCCCTCTTCCTGAAAGCTCAACAGGGCCTTGCCCAAATGTATCGAGTCGGGCGGCACCGCGTGCACTAAGACGCTCTGCAAATCTGCGCGGTGCAACGCCACTGCCGGCGCAACGCTCTTGGGGAAGCGAGTAGAGTTCAGCAGCTTGCCATTGGAATCCAGCCACCTTACCTGCTCGATGATCCCGGCACGCCGGATGATTTCCTTGCCCAGGCCCAACCGCTCGAGAATACGCATCGCATTGGGCCACACGGCGATGGCCGCTCCAACTTCGAGTAACGCCGGCGCTTGCTCGAACACATCGGGCTCAAACCCGAATTGCCGCAGAGTGAGCGCTGCGGTCAAGCCACCGATGCCGCCGCCGATGATCGCGATTTTCACGAAAGACAGAGTAAGGCCGTGAACCGTAAATCGTAAATCGTGAACAGCCGTAAACCGTAAACCGTGAACAGCAGGAAGCAGACTCTCCAGCAAACGCTTCGTTTCACTATTCACTATTTACGATTCACTGTTCACTGTTCACTGTTTACGGTTTACGGTCTTTACAAAAGTTGGCAGGCTTCTGCGAAGCTCAAACGTGGACCACGCGGGTGCAGCTTGGATGGATCGCCGTAGCCGAGGTTGCAAAGAAAGTTTGATTTCAGAAGCATCGGCGCTGGGGTCTCGCCGGCCGATTCGAGCTCGACAACAGGTTCAGGGAAAAACTCCTGATCAACTTTTGCATTGTCAAAACCCGACATCGGGCCACAGTCGAGGCCCAATGAACGCGCGGCAATGATCAAATAGGCGCCCTGCAAAGTACCGTTGCGAAACGCAGTCGTCCGGGCGAATTCCGGCGAACTCGTAAACCATTCGCGCGCGCCGGGATTGCTCGGGAACAGTCTGGGCAACTGTTCATAGAATTTCAGATCATAACCGATGATCGCCGTCACGGGGGCCTGCATGGTCTTTTCCAGATTGCCCGCAGACAGTGCCGGCTTCAGCCTTTGCTTAGCCTCTGGTGTGCGCAGGAACAGAATCCGGGCCGGTGAACAATTCGCGCTCGTCGGTCCCCACTTCATCAGCTCGTAAAGCTGGCGCAAAAGATCATCGCTCACCGGTTTGTCTAGCCAACCGTTGTGGGTGCGCGCCTGGCGAAAGATCGTGTCCAGAGCCTCGTCGTTCAAGAGTGCGGCCATAGGTCCTCCAAAAAAGCCGTAAATCGTGAATCGTGAATAGTAAATCGTGAATAGTAAAGACCGTGAACCGTGAACAGCAGGCACGGCACTCGGGTTCAAGGTACTTTCGATCACGATTTACTATTCACGATTCACGATTTACTATTCACTGCCTTTCACCAGTCTTCGCGAGCGATGTATTGCAGCACACTCTTGATTGAGGTGACGGAGTAACTGCCATCATTGCAGGCGATGGGAATGTGGCGATAGCGGCCGATTGACATCTTATTCAATGCTTCGGCGACTGAATCCGAATCACGGAGGGTTTCGGGATTGGCGCTCATCAACGCTTGCACGGGAACCGTAACGGTTTTGGCATTGTCTCCCGTCAACTTGTTGAGGGCGTCGTGCTCGGTGAAAATGCCGGCCAGCTTTCTGCCCTCCAGAACCAGCGCGCAACCTGCTCGCGAAGCGCGCATTTTCCGAATCACTTCAATGGCCGGCGTCTCAAGCTGCACCTGCACGGTCGCTTCCTGTACAAGTTGGCCGAGCTTGTCCTCCATGACCGAGCGCGCCAGGCCAACCGCCGCATCACGCTGGCCACTGTTCAACTTCAGCAGCGAAGTCATGCAGTTGTCGCAGCGATCCGTGCCTTCAATATTTTCATGACCACAGGATGGACAGATCATATTCCCCTCCGAGGGAAGTCGCGAGTCGCGAGTCACGAGTCACGAGTCACGAGTCAATTTTACGTTAGACAGACTCACGACTCTAGACTCCAGACTCGCGACTCATTCCTCGCGACTCATTCCTCGCGACTTATTCAACAATCCAGGTCTCGCCGCCGCTAATCAGCTTTGCCAGGTCGCCCGGTCCGTTTTTGGCAATGGCCGCGTCTATCTGGCCGGTCATCAGGTCTTCGTAAGTCGCACGTTCAAAGGCGCGAAAGATGCCGACCGGTTGGGGAAAGTCGGGCTGCTCCATTCGCGCCAGCATGAAGGCCACCGAAGGATCGTTCAAATACACGTCATGGACCAGCAGATCGCTTTCGGTGATCCCATTTTCCCCAATCGCCACTACTTCCGGATGAGCACCGTTCATGCGAATGCCGCGGTTGCGATCCTTGCCGAAGATCATCGGCTTCCCGTGCTCCAGATAAAGCACGTGATCCGATCGCACGCTGCGTTCGGCGAACGAATCAAAAGCGCCATCATTGAAGATGTTGCAGTTTTGGTAGACCTCAACGAAAGAGATGCCCTTGTGTTTGGCCGCCGCCTCGACCACGGAGCCAAGATGTTTGACGTCGATATCGATGGAGCGCGCGACAAACGTGGCCTCACTGGCGATGGCCAGCGAAAGCGGATTCACCGGGTAATCGATGGTGCCCATCGGCGTTGATTTGGTCCGCTTGCCGAATTCGGAAGTAGGACTGTACTGGCCCTTCGTCAATCCATAGATGCGATTGTTGAAAAGGATGTAATTGACATCGAGATTGCGGCGGATGGCGTGCATGAAATGGTTGCCGCCGATAGACAGCGCGTCGCCGTCACCGGTGATCACCCAGACGCTCAATTCCGGATTGGCGCACTTGATGCCGGTAGCAATCGCCGGCGCGCGCCCATGAATGCTGTGAAAGCCGTACGTGTTCATGTAATAGGGAAAGCGCGACGAGCAACCAATTCCCGAGACGAATACTGTTTGCTCGCGTGAGACACCCAGATCCGGCATCACTTTCTGGATGATGTTCAGGATGGCGTAGTCGCCACAACCAGGACACCAACGCACTTCCTGATCAGAAACAAAGTCTGCTTTCTTAAGCTGTCCCGGCGGCGGCGCAATTCGGCCTGAGACAGCCGAGCCGCCTTCGCTGTCCGCAGAGACGCTCGCGTCCACGTGCGTCTTGTTTCCGTTGCCGCTACTTCCGTTTCCACTTGTACTCATTATTAATCCTCAGTATTTATCGGATCTGCGTAAAGAAAGGATTCAAAGTAATTCTTCGTCACCTACCGCTGTGCGCTCTGCGACAGCATCGAATAATTTCAAGTATTGCTCGTGGACGTAAGGATGCAAATGCATGACAAACTCGGCATCGAGTCGCCTCACTTTGATCAATTCTTGCACGTCAGCCAGATCCTTCAATCGATCCGGCGCCGTCATGCCGGACGCAAGCTTCAATTCGATCAGTTTCTCAAACGTGACGAAACGCACTCCATCAATTTCCGTCGACGCAATCCCAGGTTCTGGAATGCTGATCGGCTTCGGCTTTCCATCACCCGGATATTCGCCCGTCGTCATTACCTCGATGCTGACACCATCTGCTGTCGCCTTAAGCCTTTTCCTCGCGCCCGAAAACGCCGGCGCGTAACCAAGTCCAATCAACTCTCGGTGGAAAGCCGCGAGTCCGTCCGGCGTCAGCACGATATCGATGTCTT
>Ga0179594_10000165_pt1 | contig 19780 bp, 25 predicted proteins | sample CZOMad1_1_08_16f_FD_148625 | JGI IMG/M metagenome (GOLD analysis project Ga0179594, IMG submission 148625) | Vadose zone soil fungal communities from Angelo Coast Range Reserve, California, USA - CZOMad1_1_08_16fungal (Illumina Assembly) | ecosystem: Environmental > Terrestrial > Soil > Vadose...
AGCGCCGGGTGCGACCTTGGTGGCCAAGGTGACGTTGTCCGTCAGCGTGGCGGCGATCACCGCAAGCGTAGGAGCATTGGGAACGGACGGGCTTTGTGCTTGTGGCGCCGGGGGTGCGGGCGGCGAACTCTCGGGAGCGCCGGGAATGTTTTTCGTTGCCGGATCTGCCGCATTGGCAAATACGACGCCACGGCCAGGCAGAGCAAGGCTCTGAAAGATGATCGCTGCGATAAGGAATAAAGCCTGGCACAGGGCTTTAGGGGAAGAAGGCTGCATGAACATTCCGGTAAACTCCTTGAAAATCAGTCGACTATTTTTCTGTATCAGTGAAGCGTTCGTATCTTGGGCGGCCCGGGCAAGCCCGACGCTAAGCAAGCGCCGTTTCAAAGTGATCTCAAAGCTATCGGCGAGAGAGTTTATTACAGGTTCAAAGGTCGGTCAATCAATATCCAAGAAATGAGTCGGGAGCCGCGAGTCTAGAGTCGGTGTGTCATGATTGATGAGCGAGATGGCTCGGGAGCGGTGCAGTGATCCACAAACGCAAGGCCGGTCGCCGCAGCAACCGGCCTCGCTTCTTGGAACTGCGCGCGTCAAGTCCGCGGGGGGAAGACGCCTTGCAGCGCAATATTAAAATACAACGTCAGATACGGCATCATGTTGTTATGCGGGAAGCTGCTGCCCGCAGGACTGATGCCCTGGAAGGCCATTTGAACGTTCGTGCCCGGCGGTGGTTGGTACGCGCTGCCGCCCTTCGACCTGGCCAATGCCAGAGTCGGATCGCCCAGGTTGACGTTACCGGGATTAGGGAATGCCTGCACAAAGTGATTGTGACTAGGCATCTCCGAGTCCAGTAAGGTCACCGTTTCCGAACCTGCCTGCTCACCCAAATCATGGAGCGAGAGGCCCGGTCCCTGGCCCGGATGCATGGGCGCATTGCCCTGCATGTCTGGCAAGGCGAAGTTAGATTTACCGTTCCCACCGTACGTGGTGCCAAGCAATGAAAACAGCGCCGTGTTCTGCGAGAGGGGCAGCAACTGCCCGTCACACCAGGCCCAGCCCTTGGGTGCAAAGTTGAAAGGAAAGATTCTGATTTCAGCTACAAATGGATCCATAACGATTCTCCTTCAGGTCACTTTGAGTAACAACCAAACGACACCTGAGCACGAAGACAGGCTTTCATCTACTGATGCGGGAAAATCCCGAAGAGCGAGATGATGAAGTCGACGCAAAGATATGGTTGGAAGTTCGTGTGCGGTTGGCTGCCTCCGTCGTTTGATAGCGCTGTACTTGAGAGGCTAACGCTTGGTGGCTGCTGAATGTACATCTGGAAGGTGGCGTTCTGGCCAAGCACGTTGTTTTGGGGCGTGTTGGCATTGACGAGCGCCGTGGAAACCAGAAATGCGTGGTTGTGAATCGGAATCTGATTGGTTGTCAGCGTGACCTCTTCTACCCCTCCCGTCTCAGCGAGAATGAAGCCGTTGCCCATGTGTATGGGAAGGCGACCACGAAGATCGGGCAGCGCAAACGTTGATTGCCCATCGCCGCCATAGGTCGTGCCGATTAGATTAAAGAGGGTCTCGTACTCAGAGATCGGAAGCAATTGCCCTTCGCAGAACATCCAACCCGCGGGAGCAAAGTTGCCCGCGAACATTCTTATTTCACCTACGTATGGTTGTGCCATGAATTCGACTCCTTAGTTTGGGCTGGGGAAGATTCCCTGAAGCGCAATAGAAAAATTCAACGTCAAGAACGGTTGCATATTCAGGTGTGCCTGACTGCCGCCGACGTTAGTGACAGTGCCAGGAATAAGCGAGGTCAAACTATTTGGCGGACCGTAAAGACCGGAAGCGCTGGCGAGCAGGTTGGCGGCTGCAATCGGTGTGGTGGCGTTGTCGGACAATCCATTTAAGATGTGAATGTGTTGAGGCATCTCGCTCATCGTGAGCGTGTGCGCCTGCTGGCCGCCTTTCTCACCAAGCGTGTGACCCTGGCCCACGTGAATCGGCGTTTGCCCCTGCAAGTTTGGCAGCCCGAAGTTGACTCGCCCGTCGCCGCCGAAAGTTGTGCCCAGCAAGCTAAAGAGCGCCTGGTTCTGATTGATGGGCAAAAGTTGTCCGTTACACATCGCCCAGCCCTGCGGGGCGAAACCGAAGCTAAAGATTCTGATTTCAGACAAAAATGGTTCAGCCATAATTTTCTACTCCTTTAAGAGTCGAGTTCGAGGACTATTTCATCGAGCGGCCCAAGGTTGAGCCGCGCCGTAACTGCCATCGTTTGCAGTGCAGTAGGCCGACCGTTGGAGAAGGCGCCTCCACCTCGTCCACTGCAATCCCAAGTGAGTCGGGACGCCCTCCCTCACCGCCGCCATCGCAGCCGGCTGCCCGTCTGGGGACGCCGGAGTCGGGCAACTGTCCCGAGTGGTGGCTCTCTGATAACCAGCTAAAACAGGTAACCAGCTAAAACAGGCAATCCCCCGTGGCCACTTGCTCGCAGAGATTGGGAAAACGTCTGTTGGAAATCTGGGCGCCGGGATTCTAATCGCAACGCTGGGAATTCTCAAGGAAAAACTTTCCGCATTGAACCTTTCTAAAGATTTGTGAGGGGAACGTTTCACCCTTAAGCAACGTCCCAAGCAAGAAATAAGAAAGTCTGGAGTCGTGAGTCAAGAGTCGCGAGTCATGAGTCATGAGTCAAGAACAAAACCGCGGACTCTCGACTCCAGACTCGCGACTCTTCCTCCCCTTGGTCAATTTTTTTCTGGCAGTACACGGCGAATTAAAATACACTGCACACATCGCAGGTGATGATGCGGCCCAGCAATTAATCACCTGAACCTACCTGAACAGTTTGAGGGAGAGCAAAAATTCAAATGCCAATTTCACGTCGCTTCTTTATGAAGTCAGGCACCCTGACTGCGCTTAGCGCCAGCCTGGTCTATGGCTCGGGAGGAATAGCCTTTGGTCAGAAACCGCAGCCTAAACAGACCACCATGGTGGATGAAATACCGCTTGAGGCGCGGCACGATCCACTTTTGTATTACACGCGTGCCGCTTTCGATCCTTGTGTCGGCAGCGTCTTCCAGACGACCGGCGCCAACGGCCGATTGGTCGAACTGACGCTCTTGAGTGTCACTGAGTACAAGACCAAACCGACTACCAAAATCACCACCGGAAAGCCAAGAGCGACCGACAGCTTTTCGCTGATGTTCAAGGCCTCGGGCAAGCTGCCGAGCTTTTCGCAGATCCCGACGCTGACGCATTCGGTGCTGGGAAAGCTCGACATGTCGCTGTCTGAGCGGGTTGTTAACGGCGAGATTTTCTACGAGGCTGTCATCAATCATTTGATCTGAAGAGGAAAGAATTAGCCTCGGATTTAACGCGGATTAGCGCGGATCAGAACCCTGACACTATAGACAGCAATTCGGTTTTTGGCTTATATGTGTTTGGTTTTGATCCGCGTCTATCCGCGTTAATCCGCGGCCCAATTCTTCTTATGGCTGACACACCACTGGACACTGGCGAGATACGGCTTCCGCTGCCGCGCGGCGGGACGCTCACGCTTCGGCCCCGCATCGACGCGGACGACGAGTTTCTCCTTGCCGTTTACAACAGCACGCGCAACGAAGAGCTGGGTCAGGTTGAGTGGGGCGAGGGCCAGCGAGAGATATTCGTCCGCTGGCAGTTTGATTTACAGCGCCGTGAATACGACGTGCGCTTTCCCGACGCGTTGTATCAAGTGATCGAGGTTGACGGACAGCCGGCCGGAAGAATTTGGACGGGCCGCGACCAGGAGCAGATTCGTCTTTTGGATATAGCGCTGTTACCGGAGTTTCAGAATCGCGGCGTGGGTACGCTTCTGCTTTGCCGGTTGATTGACGAGGCCAGGCGCGAGAACAAGCCGCTCCGGCACATGGTCTTTGTGCTGAACAACGAGGCGGATCGCTTCTATGAGCGTCTCGGGTTTGTCGAGATCGAAGAGTTCGGCGCGTACAAGCATATGGAATGGAAGTCCGGGGTCGTGAGTCCCGAGTCGTGAGTCCCGAGTCGTGAGTCGTGAGTCTGGAATCTTGGATCTGGAATCTGGAATCGTCAGTCAAGAATCTAAGCCGCAGTGGTTGCTCTCGCCAGTGGTTCGGTTACTGCACAGCCCTGCGCACGATCGCTCATCACTCATCACTCACCACTCATCACTCATCGCTCTGCACCTCTGTCTTGAAGTAGTTAAATACCGCTTCGTATTGAAAGCCTTGATCGTTTCTGCCAATCGGCACGAGAAAGATCTCAATCTCTCCCATTGAGGCGTGGTCCAATGTGTAGGCGTGTTGGGCCAGGTGAACGTCCGCGAGCCCCTGAAAGTACAACGAGAAACGTTCCATACCCTGGTGCTCTTCCGCCTTGTGCGCATAGCCCTTCACCTGAATCAGCTCGAGCTCGACTTGCCTGTCACCCAGAGCCGGTAGGTTGAGCTTGACACGGAACTTCGTGTTTACGTGTTTCGAGAATTCGTGCTCGGTCAGGTCAGTTGGCATTCTTTGTCTCCTGCAATGGGGTGCTCAAACGCGGACAAGATAACACGAAGCGACGACTCATGTGCGGCTTCGCCTCTGTCCGGCTCTGCCGAGGTCTTTTGGTGTTCTTGTTGGTATTCTTATTAGTGTTCTCTCGATTTCGTTCGTGTGATTTCGAGGATCGTACAAGTGCTTGATCGGTGGCCCTTATCTTTCATCAGCATGCGAAGGCTCTTGGAAGAGATTTCTTTTCCAAGCGTGTGTATGGGCTCATCGCCCCACGACCAACTGTCTGGATCTGCGCGCCCTCAAAACTTCGCCGACTCTTTCCAGCGCCATGGCAAAGCCCGTCGTGGTGACACCAAAGCCCAGTCGAAAATGCTCCGGCATCTGGAAGCAGTCACCCGGCGCAAGCAGCACGCCGCGTTCGGCGACTGCTCGACAGAACTCGCGCGCGTCGCTTCCGTCCGTAAGCCATGGAAAAGCGGTCATGCCGCCGCGCGGCCTTACCCAACCAAGATCATCAGCGTGCTCTCGGACGAATTGATCGACGAGTTTGAGGTTGGCCGCAACCACCGTGCGTGTACGGCCGAGAATTGTTTCGCGATGTTCGAGCGCAATCACGGCAAACTTTTCCGCCAGCGGCGCATTCGAGATCGTGAAGTATCCCCTGCCCTGAGTGTATTGCTCCAACTGCGCCTGGTCACGTTCAATCATCCAGCCAATCCGCAGACCGCTCAACGAAAGTGCCTTGGAAAAGCTGCCCAGCACGGTCGCGTGCGGCAAGGAAGCGGCTGAAGCGGTTTCGCGCCCATGATAGATCGGGTGATAGACCTCATCAGAAACGAACTTGATACCGCGCTCGAAAGCAAAGTCATGCAGCTCGCGCAGTTCGTCGTCGCTCAGCGTTGACCCGGTTGGATTGTGCGGCGTGTTCACGAGCAGCAGTTTCGTGTTGTGGTTGCAGAGTCGCTTGATTTCGTCGAGATCGACGTTGAACTCCTGCTCGCGACGCAGTCGATAATAGCGCGTCTCCAAACCAAGTAACTCAGCGACCACCGAGGTCGAGGGAAAGAGCGGAAACGGTAAGACAACGTTCGCGTCCGGCTGCGCCGCCAGTACGAAAAGGATCAGCAGCGCTTCGGAAGCGCCGGTAACGATCTGCACCTGATCTGCACGGACGCCTTGCAGATCGGCGACAGACTGGCGCAGTTTCTCGTTGCCCGATGCTGCTGAGTAAACCAATTCCGTCTCCAGCAGCCGGCTTTGTTCTTCTTTGCTTAACAACTCCAGCACCTGGCCCAGTGTCCAGTGCGGTCCGGTTGACGAAGCCAGATCGAACTCCGGCGGTTCGGCAGAAAAGTGATACTCATTCAACCATTGATCGAGCATGAATTCCGGTATTTGCATTGGTGTCCTCGTTTCTATGACTCAACTGTTTCCTAATCCTGACGGCGTTTGAAAGACCGTATGCTACTCCTCAATTGCGCCCTGCCTGTTTCGCAGATGGCGTCGAAACGTGTATGTCGGATCGTCCGCTCGTTTTGCAAGGTATTCTGAAAAACCGAGTTGCGCCCGCAGGTTTTCACCGGACGCGATCAATTGCGCCTGCCGTCGCTCGGTTTGCCAGATGCTTTGAGCGACATCCAGCAGTTCCTGGACTGCATCGGCCGGGGCGAAAAGGCAACCGTCATCATCTGCAAATACGACATCTTTCCGCGTTACCTCGAAATCGCCGAAACGAGCCGAGCACAAAGCATCCTGATCGCGCGCATCGAGCCGCCGTGGACCAGCGGGACACGTACCGTAGCTGAAGATCGGCAACCCGATCTCCCTGAGCTCGCTCGTATCCCGGTGATTACCCCAGACGACTATGCCGCTGAGGGCGCTGCTCCGTGCTTCGAGTGCCGTCAGGTCACCGATGCAGCCTTCATCAGTTCGTCGTTCGTTATCGATCACCAGCACATCTCCAGGGTCGGCCGTTTCCATGGCTTCCAGAAAAATGTCAACGCTTCCGTAATGGCGAACGGGCAGGACTCTGCCGGCCAAACGAGTGCCAGAGACCACGGACTGAATTCCCGCGGCAGCGATGCGTAAAGGCAGGCCCAGACGCAACGAGGCGTCCGCGACGAGCGGCGTCGAAAGCGTGGAAAACTCTTTGCTCAAAGATTGATTATCCATCGATCAAGGACTCCACGTAAGCTGCGTACCATTCGGGCAAGCCCAGACCGCGTACGCAGGCGGCGAGTTGTTTGACGTAGCCAGGTTCGGGCGCGCTTTCGTCCATCTGCCGCGCGATATAGCAGAGCGCCGGCAGCAATGTGTCGTCGAGCGTTTCAACCAGCACCGGACGGGGCAAATAAGTATAGCCAAATTCTTTTTCCAGGCCGGAGTAGAGTTTTGCGAGTTCATCGTGCGTGGCAAGGGCGACCGATCCATACACACATGAGCGATCAACTCGAGTCAGGTTCACGCGTGGCCGGATCGAGAGTTCGTAGCCACTTAGTCTGGCGGGTATAACTGCGGGAGAGTCTATTCCATGTTGCGCCAGGACCGCGCGATCCATGAACGTCCCGTAGAAAAAGACTCGCACTCGTTCTTCTGCCATTGGAAGCCTTACCCCATTTCAGTCCGGGATACAACCAGATCGCTCGGCTTAGTTGTTTCGAGAAAACATACGCTACGAGCTTCAAGCAAGATCGTTAAAAAGTATTTAGGCCAGATTAAGTTTTCTTATTCTTTTTTAGCGGGTTGCTGAAAAACGGAATTATGGAGTGCGGCGGCAGCGACGCCGCTTTGGATCGCTTGTTCTTCATTCAGCCCTTCTGAATTTGCACTCCGGGAATCTAAAGCGGCATCGCTGCCGCCACACTCCAAATTAATATGTGGACCTGCGCACCATGTGCATCTGCTCGGCGAACTGAGTAAACCCGCACTTCCGCAAGAGGCCCAGCGCTATTTCGTTTTCACTTCCGAGATTGTGAGTAGTGCGGCGACACTCGAGATCAAGCGGCGCATACAAATACTGCAGGGCCTTGCCGACAACGACTTCCCGGTCGGCACACTCGGGGTTGGCGACGCACTGGTATAAGACGATGCCTGACAGGCTTCCATGCTGATCGACGCTCCTTTTATAGAGGGCATAGCCCAGCGCAACTCCGGCAGAGTCGGAAACCACGACGGCCTCACCATAATTGAGACTGACGCTTTGCCACTGGGCCTGCCAGGGAACCAGCTTGGGATAAAAACCAAGTTCGCCGACAAACTGTGGCGCAACCGGCCTGACGGACAATGGATCACCATCGTTCGCTAATAGACGGCCGTCGATTTTGCCCTCGTGCTCAAGAAACACGAGCCGGTCAACGATCTCGTAGCCAAACTGGCGGTACAACGCGATCGCGTTTTCATTCTTGCCGATCGCCTCCAGCGTAGCCAACGCGACACCCAACTCGCGATAGAGATCAAGTGTTGCACTCATCAATGCTTTTCCGACACCGCGCCTTCGGAACTCAGGGCTGACTCCCGTGCCGCCATTCCAGGCCAATCTTTCGCCGGCGATCTTGCGTAGTCCGTTGAGCAAACAACCCGCCGGCTTCTCTCCGCAAAAGGCAATCAGCGACGATTCCGGCGACAGTCCTTCGCTGTGTAACCTGGCGAGGTACGCGTCCAGCGAGAACGTCATATCCACAAAATAACCCTGAAATCCTTCGTTCCAGGCTTTCAGTGCGTCGGCGAACGAACAACTGCTCAGGCGTTTGATCTCGATGGTGTCTCGGGTTGTCATCGATGCGCAATACCGGCCAAAAAGCTTTAAGCAACCCTCAGTAATTCGCCCGTTTAGAGAGAGCGCTTGTGCCCCTTGCAGAGGCGGACAAGTCCGCTATCTAAACGGAGAGTCGGATACGTGGCCCGCTTTGCTTTGCGTCTTTGCGCCTTGTGGAAAACCGGTTCGGCAGGTACGCTCAAGAGCCGAGAAACGAACGTCTCCAGCAAAGGCGCAAAGTCCACCTGTAACCGAATTGCTCCCAACCAAAACGTTAACGCTGAAACGTACTCCCGATTCCCATCGTTATTGAAACTGCCGCTGTTCGTCCTGGCGCAGAGGCGTTTGCCCGGCACGAAAACATTAGCGAGAATAGCATCACGCGACGTTGCCGCAAATTTCAATTCTTTTCATTGCTTCTCAAGGCCGCTGATGACTAGCCTAACGAAAACAGTTTATGAGTTCGGCCCTTTCCGAATCGATGTGGAAAGATATCTGCTGCTCCGCAACGACGAGTCGATCCCACTTTCACCAAAGGTCTTTGAGACGTTGTTATTTCTGGTCCAGCACACGGGCCAGGCAATCAGGAAGGAAGAGATCATTAATCGCATCTGGCCTGACACCTTCGTCGAAGAGAGCAACCTGGCCCAGAACATCTTCCTGCTGCGAAAGGCGCTCGGCGAAGAAAAGAACGAGCACCGTAAACATTGTGACGCTTCCCGGCGTCGGCTATCGCTTTGTCGCTCCGGTCAGAGAACTCCAGGCATCCGGCGTGATTAACGAGCCAAACACTGAACCGTCGTCGAACCGACAACCATTCAGATCGGCGAACCGCAACCGCGCTGCAGTTAAGTGGGCGAATGCAAGAGTAACCTTAGAAACGTAGGATATTGGTACGCCAAACTGATTGAATGGTGCTGACTTTGGTGAGAGAGCGTCAGCTACTCTACCTAAGTGGTTAAAGATCACAATTTTCTTCGTAAAACCCGCCAAAAACACGCATTTCTTGGAGACTTTGAGGCGGGTCTGTGTTATATCTCTACGCGTAAGTTTTCCAATTCTTAAGTATTGTCGGAGGTATCACACCAGACCATGGCCACTGCAGCAACTGGTAAGAAGCGCATGACGCAGTCCGAAGTAATTAACCACTTCGCCGAAAAGACCGGGATGAAGCGCGCGCAAATCAAAGAGTTCTTCGAAGAGGTCGCAAACCTCGCAGCCCGTGAGGTGAAGACGAACGGCGAATTCGTGCTTCCGGGTTTTGGTAAGCTCGTCAAGTCCGAACGCAAGGCTCGCGAAGGCCGTAACCCAGCGACGGGGGAAACCATTCAGATTCCCGCCAAGACTACGCTGAAATTTCGCGTAGGCAAGGGAATGAAGGACACGGTTCTTCCGAAGAAATAAGACGCCCGACCGCAAGGCTATTCAAGGGTCATCTTGGCGCCGCCTCCGGGTTCACAACTAGTGGGCACCGGGGCGGCGCTGTCGCTTGTTGCATTCCTCGAACTGACTGGCGCCGACCCAGGCAAGGTAACTCAATGAGCTATTCAGATCGCCAGGGGCTGTAAAATCGTAAAGTGAACCAATGAGTCCCGGACCCGCTCATAAGCACGCCTCGCAGCACCAACCTGCCTCAGATCGTTCCAGAAAGTCGTCACCCAAGTCAGTCACAATCCCTGTCGGCAACGATGCTGAACTAGTGTTTGGCGAGCGACGGCTGAAGCTTACTAATCTCGGAAAAGTCTTCTGGCATAAGCCGAGGATAACTAAGGGTGATCTGCTTCAATATTATGCCAGCATCGCGCCCGTCTTACTCCCCCATCTGCGGGATCGGGCCATGGTAATGAAACGTTATCCAAATGGCGCCGAGGGGGACTTCTTTTTTATGAAGCGAGCGCCGCATCCGAGGCCTGACTGGATTGAAATCTGCTCAATCAGCCACCCTTCCGATAATGTCATCGACTTTCCAATCATTCAGGATTTGCCTTCACTTCTTTGGGTAGTAAATCTTGGTTGCATCGATCTTAACCAGTGGTACGCCCGTTGTGATGACGTGGATCGACCCGATTACCTGCACTTCGATCTGGACCCAGTACCTGGAGCGGATTTTTCAAGGGTACGGGAGGTGGCCCTGTTTGTGCACGAGACTTTACAAAATTTGAAAATGCCCACCTTCGCCAAGACGACTGGCTCGAAGGGGATTCACATTTACGTTCCCATCGTTCGCGGACCCACCCAGAAGGATGTCTGGGCAGTGGCCAAAGAAATTGCACGTCTGCTTGAGGGCGCCCGGCCTAAATTGATCACCGCGGAGTACAAAGTGGCAAAGCGTCCACGCGGAAGAATTTTGGTCGATTACAACCAGAATGCGTGGGGACGGACTCTGGCGTCAATTTACTCAGTCCGCCCTAAGCCGCGAGCCAGCGTTTCAACCCCCGTTACCTGGCCGGAGATTGAGCGAGGAATAAGGATTGAGGACTTTCGCATAGACAATGTCCCGGCACGGGTTTACCGGATGGGCGATTTGTGGAAGCCTCTGCTCAGCAAACGAGGTCGTTTTCGGTTAGAAAGCCTTTTGCCGTGAGCACGGTTTCCGGAAGGCAATTCGTTAGTAAGGCTCGCAAGCGAATTCGTTTTTCTTAATTCAGGAAATGGGGCGGCTAGTGGGACTTGAACCCACGACCTCTTGATTCACAGTCTCAATTCAGTCTCAATTAAGTTCTTTTCGCCTGTGTTTTCCTACTCCCCTACTCGTTCATCTGAGTGAGTATTTATCGGAGCGTCACGCTCCCAGTATAATGCTTTTGTGTCCGGCTAGACGCGCTTCAGTATCGGCCAGTTTCGCAGAGTTGGCACACAACTGGCACACTGAGCTGTCGCAGGTGACAAGTGAAGGTCTATGGCGAGAATTTGCTACGGCGAGTTTGATTTCCCAGAACGTAACGGAAGGCAGGCATACATTCGCAGCCGATTCCTTGGGGCAATCGAGATCTATGCGCCGGAAGTCTGTTCAGATCTTTACGACTCAGCGTTCGCGGCCTACCTGGATTTCATTGCAGCATACCCAGAACTTGACTGGTTCAGTGCAGAATTGGGCGACGCACAAACACATCAGATCCTGCCAGGGCGGGCTTTTCCGAATCCATCACTGAATCGCTGGCTAACCGCAGAAGCATTCGCAGACTTTGACTCGGAGACCGAGCTTGAGATTGCACCTGACTCAAAAGTGACTTTGCTCAATCGCGCGTTGACCGCATGGGCCGCAAACTGGCATCTTGAATCGGTGTGGGTCTTCAATTGCGCGCTGAAGACACTTGATAGGTGGAGCGTCTTAGCTGAGAAAGCACCTGAGCAGTGGTCCTTCGATTTAGAAAGGCCGACCGAGAGATTGCATTTTTCCAGGTTGAGTTGGGGCGGATTACATCATCCTGCTGTGGCATCACCGCCCGATGGTCTGCCAGATTATGAACCGCTCGCCGTGACTCGCACGTCCTATCTCAGCCGGGTTCGGACCAGGGCAAGAGATGCAGCAAGCACTCCGATCCTAAAGCTCAACGACACGACAAGACAGAATGCAGTTGAGGCCGCCGTGGCGAGAGGCACAGAGTACTGCGAGACCGTAGAAGCCGCTTATGAGCAAGACGGCTTCGCCCGTTGTCGTAGCAACGAAAAGCGCAATTTGAAGGATCACCTTGAGTGGACGGTTCGGTTTCAGGTAAAGGGCGAAACGCTTACCACAATAGGGACCGCGTCGGACGTTGAATCCAGCACAGTTTTAAGGGCCGTCAATGACCTGTTTACCTTAATTGGTCTGGCGAAGCGGGCCGATGCCCATCCAGGCCGTCGCCGCGGAAGCCAGAACTCGCCAGAGTCAAAGGTCAGAAGTGAAACCCTCCGCCGACTTGGCCGTTAATCGAATTCTCAAGCCAGTCTCACCCGCCTGATCAAAGTTGCAATAGCCAGTCGGAAATCCCGCGAAAATCCTCCGCCACCGCAAAATTGATTCGCCTCGTTGTGTGCGACATTATCCACCGGAGGTTGGCTACTACCATGCTTATATCAGTGAAACAAGGTTGTGAGCTTTTGGGAGTGCGGAGTTCACGTGGCTATGACTTGATCCGGCAACGCGTCTTCCCGCGCGGAGTTGTCGTTCAAATCAGCGAAAGGCAGCTTAGATTCAACGAAGAGCGGCTCAGAGACTGGATCGAAGCTGGCGGCGCTTTTGCGGTTGAGCGAAGCAGTAACGGCGAAGGGAAAGAACAGCGCGAGGTATACGCCGATGAAAACAAATGAAAACGCCGACGCTGCGAACGTCGGCGCTTACGAAAACTCTGACCAACAAGACAATTATACTCACCAAACTCCGGGCAAGCAATCAGAAATCTCGCCACCGATCGTAGAGACATTCGCAGAGTTACGGCCTGACGCCTTCAGACTCGATTACGGGATAATTGAGACGTGTTATCCCGGTCTCGGCCCCACAGTGCGAGCGTGCCTCGCTGTCTGCGCGGCGATGTCGCTAAGAGGTAGAGCCAGGCCATTGTCGCTCATTCTTGAGGGCGTGTCCGGTTTGGGCAAAACCGCAGTCGTGCAGATGTTTATGCCAAGAGCAAACCCCGAGTTGAAGAAGTGGATTTATCGCTCAGACGACTTCACGGCAAAATCCTTTGTGAGTCACGCCGCGAACGTGAAGAAGGAAGACCTGGAGCAAATCGACCTGCTGCCAAAATTACGGAACAGGGTTCTATTAACCAAAGAACTCGCTCCCATATTTCACGGAAACGAAGAAAAGTTGATTGAAAGGTTTGCGATGCTGATTTCGATCCTCGACGGCGAAGGCTTTACCTCCGATTCTGGTATGAGAGGCCGACGCGGTTATGAGGAGCCTATCATGTTCAACTGGATAGGAGCGACAACGCCACTACCAGCACGAACTCATCGCATGATGTCGCAACTGGGCACGCGCTTCCTCTTCTACGAGGTTCCGACACTTGAACTCACTGATGAAGAATTACTGGAATACGCAAGAGATGGAAAATCGGACGAAGGGGCCAGGCGATGTAACGCAGCGATCAATCATTTTCTCTGCGACTTCTTCAAGCTACATCCTGTCGGGAGTGTTGATCCCCAACTGATCACCTTCCCCGAGGCGCTGTTGTGTGAGGTCACACGCTGGGCGCGCTTGTTAGTGAAGGGACGTGCCCAGATCAATCGTGAAAATGATTTTAGTGGTTCTGTCCCGGTATCAGCGGCACCAGCCGAGGGTCCCTGGAGGGTGGTGGACTACTTCAAAGACCTGGCTCTCGGCAACGCTTTGATTGATGGTCGAACTGAGGTTATTGATTTAGATTTGGAACTAGTCGCTTACGTTGCGATCTCTTCACTACCCGGACATCTCCGACCAGTTGTGCGACGGCTTCGCACGGTCGAATCAGTATCATCTTCAGACTGCGAGGGGCTGTGCCGTGTTAGTCGTCCCACAGCGCGTAAGCGCTTGCGCGAACTCGAACTGCTCGGCATCGTGGAGCGGATCTCAGGTTGCCCGGAGACGAATCAACCGGATTCTGTCCGCCTAGCAGAACAGTTTGCCTGGCTCAGGACGCGTTAACCTTGAAAATGAAACGCACCTGTCTGTGTAGATGCCTTATCCTTAGTGAATAGTGATTTTTGGTGGGGCGCAGGACACACACACACACACACACAGGGTCAAATTACTTTCAAGGTTATACCGAATCTCACCCTCTTTTCCTCCCTACAGCTAAGACCCAGCGTACAAATCCCTGGGCGCGCCTAAACTTTCAGTGAGTAGCACTTTGAGTCGGTTTGGGGCCGTTGTGTGAACAGAGTCCAAACATAGACGCCGAGGGTTCTGTGTGAGGCTTTCCCGGTGATTTCCTCGCAGTTTCCGCAGCATTTCCCGGGCCTATCCCCATGGTGTCAAAGTAAATGGTGCGGCGGTCTGGCGAGCCTGCACCCAGGCCGCCGCAATTCTGTTGAGCGGTGAACGATGGATCAGGGCCATGCGGGTGGTGGCACATGGGTCAGCGGTTCGGACCGATGCGGTGATTCGCACGCGGACCACATGCATGGTGCGCCTCGGAGCTATTCGCAGTGCCCCGCCGGTCCTCAAGCCTTCGCAATCAGGTCGCGCCAAATTACGTAGTGGTCATCCAGGTCGAGACCTGCGGACCGCAGAAAGTCCAGAATGCCAACGAGGTCATGTAACTTGAACCATTAATTTGCCGCTCCGGCAATTTATTGGTTCCTATTTTGCGGAAAAGTACAAGTATCTTGAATACCTTCGTAATTGTTGCCGCTTCTTTTTAGAGCGGTTCTCACCCGGAGCAAGAGACTCCGAGGAAACACAACCCGTGAGTGGTGGCTTCTACATAGATAAGATCTCGGAAAGCCAGGCGACCAGGTAAGAGTTTACGACGAGGCTAAAGGATACAGAAGTTACGATCTATACGTTGTCCTTCCAGGTCCCGTTCTTATCACACTCGACAGGATAAGATAAAGGGCTGCATAAGGCATCCTCTGATATCCGAACTGATCGACGAAGAACGGCACCGCCAATCTCAGGCGTTGCGCATCTTTCTCGGTAACTCCTTTGATCCAGAACGCTGGCCGTCCCACCTTTTGATCGCAGAGACTCGCATAATAGTGAGCATTAAAGGGCAGATATTTGTTTTCATCTGCACATATCACATAGAACCTGGATCCCTGCTCCTACTTGGCATTCCCTCGCGCGATTATCGGCAGCAATTCGCTCAGCGAGCTGTGCGAAAGCGCCTTTTGTACCTTAATCTCCTATTGACAATCTATATGAACGTCTGATAATGCTATAGAGCGTCTATAGGAGTGTTATGATCGAGAAAACTGACCTCCTCCAGGGGACCCTTCACTTACTTGTACTAAAGGCGCTGTCTTTAGGGCCGCTGCACGGGCTCGGCGTTTCCCAGCGCATCGAACAAGTCACCAGGGGGACCTTTCAGGTCAAGCCCGGATCTCTGTTCCCGGCATTGCACCGGATGGAGGAGGCGGGCTGGCTGAAATCATCATGGGGACAGTCAGAGAACAATCGCCGGGCTAAGTACTATGGCCTCACCAAAGCCGGCCGACGACAACTTGATGCTGAAACCAAAGACTGGCAGCGAATCTCGTTGGCTATAGCCAACGCGCTCCAGGCGAACTAGGGAGAGTTATTCATGCCGTTACTGCCTCGTTTAGCTAGCCTCTGGCGCAACATCCGGCACAAGAAACAGGTGGACCAGGAGCTTACGCAGGAGGTTCAGTCCCATCTGGAATTGTTGACCGAGCTGAAGATCACACAGGGTCTCACGTCCGAAGAAGCACGTCGCGCCGCCTTAATCGAACTGGGCGGCGTGGACCAGGTCAAGGAACGGGTGCGGGAGGTCAAGATCGGGCGGACACTGGAGACGGTCTGGCAAGACCTGCGCAACGGCACGCGAATGATGATCAAACAACCCGTCTTCTCGTTGATTGCTATTCTGACCCTGGCGCTGGGGATTGGCGCCAACACAGCAATCTTGAGTGCGGTCAATGGCTTTATCCTGCGTCCGTTGCCCGTGGACAAACCGGACGAATTGGTTGCCCCATTGTGGGGCAGCAAGAAAGATGCGGAAGTCTGGGGCGGTCTTTCCTACCACAACTATGTTGATTTGCGAGATCGGAATCAGAGCCTGTCCGGTTTGTTGGCGTGGAGGATGACTTCGGCTGGGGTCAGTTCTGGAGCGAGTGGCGACAGTGCGCACGCCGAAGTTGCCTGGGGCGAATTGGTCAGTGCCAATTATTTCGACGTGCTGGGCGTCAAGCCAGTGTTGGGGCGTGGCTTCCTGCCTGAAGAAGAACGCACACAGGACACGCATCCAGTGGTTGTGATTAGCCACTCATTGTGGCAAGAGCGATTCAACGCCGATCTGGGGGTGGTCGGTAAGAAAATCTACCTGAACGGCACGCCATTCACCGTGGTGGGCGTGGCTCCAGCAACGTTTAAGGGGCTGAAGTTTGCGTTTCGTCAGGCGTTCTGGGCGCCGCTGATGATGTCCGCCAAGTTGGGCGCTGGCGGAGAGTGGGAAACCGACCGTAGCTGGCCGAGGTTTGACACACTGGGTCGGCTCAAACCCGGAATAACAAAGGCACAAGCCGAAGCGGATCTAAATCGGCTCGCAGAAGGATTGGCGCAGCAGTACCCAAAAAGTAATGCCGATACGAAAGTGCAAGTCGTATCGCAGATCGACGGGCTGTTGGGTCCTGTTGCAAAAGTGTTCCGCTGGAGCGGATTGGTCGCCCTCTGTGGGTCGGGTTTAGTACTGCTGTTGGCTTGCGCCAACATAGCGAATCTCTTGTTGGCCCGTGCTACGAGTCGGGCAAAAGAGATCGGCATTCGCCAGGCGTTAGGCGCCGGGCGAACACGCATCGTCAGACAATTGCTAACTGAAAGCGCCCTGCTCGCGCTGTTGGGCGGCGCGTTGGGTTGGCTGTTCGCTTATGGGGGCGCGGCGCTGTTCCAAGCTGCTACTCCACCCATCCCTTTTCCCATTGAACTCAATTTCAACCCCGATTTGTACGTACTGAAGTGGATGGCAGGGGTGACGCTTGCGACGGTCGTGTTCTTCGGACTTGTTCCGGCGCTCAAGGCGACGACCACCGATCTGGTCGCTGTGATCAAAACGGCAGCTGCCGGACAGGAGCACCGTACGCTGAGATGGCGGTGGTTGAGTTTGCGTAAGGCGCTCGTTGTAGTGCAAGTCGCTATTTCCATCCTTGTATTGATCTGTGCGGGGTTGTTTTTACGCACGCTGAATCATGCCGCTAAGATGGATCCGGGTTTCAGAACGGAGAATCTGATAACGATGAAGCTCGATCCGGAGCTGGTGGCCTACGACGAAACCGCAGGCAAGCGGTTTTACACCGAGACGTTGCGGCGAGTGACGGCCTTACCCGGCGTTCGCACGGCCTCACTCGCATCCTTCTTACCGCTTGGGGACAGCAATGATGAGTTTGGACCCGTATTGAAGGAAGGTGAACCCGAGCCGTTGCCGAATCAAGGCATCAACGTGTGGTGCAATCGAGTTGGCCCCGGCTATTTTGCAACGGTCAAGACGCCATTGGTGAGGGGCCGAGATTTCACAGAGCACGACACTAAGGATGCGCCGCTCGTAGTGATCGTCAATCAGGAATTCGCCCGCAGATTTTACGGTAGGGAGGAAAATGCGCTCGGCAAACGCTTTCGTTTTTGGACCAGCGTGGCGCCGCTGCGTGAAATTGTTGGCATCGCCAAGGATGGTCTCTATCACAGCTTTTATGAGGATCCGCACCCATACATGTTCCTGCCGGAATATCAGCTTTACCAATCGAGCATGATGTTGCTTGTCAGTGCGCAGTCCGTTGGCGATCTGCGTGTCATCACCGAAAAGGTGCGCCACGAAATCACGCAAGTGGACGCGCGGATGCCTATTTCTGGGGTTGCCTGGAGTGAAGCCAACATGTCTTTTGCCTATTGGGGACCACGATTGTCAGCAGGACTGTCTACGGCGCTCGGCTTGTTGGCGTTGCTGTTGGCGACGATGGGCGTCTACAGCGTGATGACGTACACCATCAGCCAACGCACTCGTGAAATGGGTATTCGTATGGCTCTGGGCGCGCAAATGCGGGACGTGCTGCGACTGATCATCCGGCAGGGAATGCGGCCGGTCTTGATCGGCATCGTGCTGGGATTGGCGTGCGCCTGGGGGTTGACGCGTCTGCTGGCGAGTTTTCTGCTGGGTGTGGGTACGACGGATCCGTTCACCTTTGCAGGCATGGCGATCTTATTGGTGGCCGTGGCGTCGGTGGCGTGTTATCTGCCCGCGCGGCGGGCGACGAAGGCGGACCCGGTGGTGGCGTTGCGCCTTCAGTGAAGAAGATAAATGATTTCGCAGAATACATAGAAGTCCAGGTGTCCGGTCACCGAAGTGTCCTGCAAATTGACACCCTGGTCCCGATGATTCAGCATACTCAATCCCCAAAGGCGAAATCGAGCCAACGCGTCCCCTTCCAACTTTCCAAAACCACTCATCAGGGCTACGTGAAGCTCTTAGTGCCAGAATCTTCGCTATTAGTCTGACGGTCCCAGCGGGCAAACAATATCACAAAGACTGCAGCGGGTACTTTCGGCAAGCCGTTGCTTCCAATTCGAATTTCCGGCAAATGGATGCTTCCATTTTCGCTTGCGCTCAATTTTTAGGTAGGCAGAAAACTTAGCATTTTGCTGTCCTCGCGGCAATCTTTTGCTTCCTGTCACGGCAAACTAACGCGTCAAGTCACAGGTCACGCTTCATATCGGCGATGATTCCTTTGAGTTGTAGCTCTCTCCAGGCGTTGTGCAAAGTGTTGGCTCATAACCTGTGCTGCGTCATTGAATCCATCTACGAACTCGGAATCGGGACGCATTTTTCAAGCACACGTGCGAGTACGGCATCGAGGGCATTGTGTCCAAGCTCGCTGATTCACCGTACGAATCAACGCGCAGTCGCAACTGGCTGAAGGTGAAATGCAACAAGCAGCAGGAGTTTGTGATCGTTGGTTACACGCCCTCGGCAAAGTCACTGCCAGGATTCGGCGCACTGGTGCTCGGCGTGTATGACAAGAGCAAGCTGGTCTATGCGGGTAGAGTTGGTACCGGGTTCACCTTCAAGCAGCGTAGCGAACTGAGGAAGCAGCTGGACAAGCTCGCGCGCAAACAATCACCGCTCTCAGTAATGCCGAAAGATCCTGGACTGCGCGAAGCTCGATGGACCGAACCAAAGGTGATCGCAGAAGTGACCTTCATGGAATGGACAATTGATGGCTCCATTCGTCATCCATCGTCTCAAGGATTGCGCGAGGACAAGACTCCCAAAGAGGTTGTGCATGAGATCCCAAATGGTCCAGCACGAAAGTAATGACGGGGTATCGTTGGCCGAGAGCAAGAGAAAGGGCGGATGGCAAAGCAGCAATGAACCCTCACCCCTGCGTTGCCTTTTTGCCAGTTGGCGCTACAGGCGAAAAAACCAAAGGATTCCGCATATCCGGCTAAGATTAGAATGGTAGGAGATCGGCTCAGGGCACGGCGACTGGACTTGGGTCTATACCAAAAAGATGTCGCAGCACTCTTGGGAGTAACTGAGGATTCGGTGTGCTACTGGGAGAATGGACGAGTAGAACCGTCAAAGAGGTTGAAGCGCAACATTGAACGATTTCTTGGCTGAAAAGGCGAAGCTAAAGAAAGCATATGTGTCGTGTCTTTCTGAAAAGACGGCCGAGGTAGGAGTCTCCGCCAGCCTCGAAGAGTTGATTTGATTGTCGGCGTTGCATGAAAGCGGCTTCGTAATAACATCTGGCTAGTGTCCTGTGCGGTTAGTTAGGTAACGCATGCTTAGCACGCTCAACGGCTTTAATAATAGTCTCAGCAGACTTGGTCCATTGAAATGGTTTAGCTGAATGCTTGTTGTGCGCGGCGGTGAATC
>Ga0179594_10000166_pt1 | contig 19726 bp, 24 predicted proteins | sample CZOMad1_1_08_16f_FD_148625 | JGI IMG/M metagenome (GOLD analysis project Ga0179594, IMG submission 148625) | Vadose zone soil fungal communities from Angelo Coast Range Reserve, California, USA - CZOMad1_1_08_16fungal (Illumina Assembly) | ecosystem: Environmental > Terrestrial > Soil > Vadose...
AATTCTCGCGAACTATATTATCAACATGCAATCACCGTAGCTATAGAAGCGGTACTTCATTGCTACAGCGTGACGGTAAGCATCAAGCACAAGTTCACGACCGGCGAAGGCGCAAACAAGCAAGAGCAGTGACGATCTGGGGAGATGAAAGTTGGTTATCAAACTATCGACGACTCGGAATTCGTAACCAGGAGTCACGGTCAATTCAGTACTACGCCGAACTGGCTCGATTTGTCCGGCCGCGTTCACTGCAGATTCTAATGCTCGAGTAGTGGTTGTGCCAATAGCGACAACACGCCCGCCGTTCGCCCGAGCTTCGTTAATGGTTGCGGCCGCTTCGCTACTGATTTCCAGGCGTTCGGGAGCGACCTGATGTTGCTCGACATTGTCGACGCGCACTGGCTCAAAAGTTCCATAGCCCACGTGTAGCGTTAACTCGGCCACCTCGATCCCGCGCTCACGTAATTGCTCCAGATCTGCTTCAGTGAAGTGCAGTCCCGCTGTCGGAGCGGCAATTGCTCCCCTGGCACTTGCGTAAACAGTCTGGTACCGCTCACGGTCTTTCTGCGTCGCTCCGTCCGGCCGCCTGATGTAGGGCGGCAGCGGCGTCTCTCCGATTTCATCAAGGATCCGATCTAGCGATTGAGCGCATTCAAAACGCAAAACACGCCCGCCGCCAGCGGCGAAATCCAACACCTGTGCATGCAGTCGTGAATCGCCGAAGCTGATCCGAGCTCCAGGCTTAAGCCGTGAGCCAGGGCGCACCACTGCCTCCCACAGCAGGGGCTCGATTTCTCGCACCAGGAGTACTTCAACCTGGCCCCCGGACGGATCGCGTTCACCTCGCAAGCGAGCGGGAAAGACGCGCGTATTGTTGAGGACAACTACATCGCCAGATCGTACATATTCGGACAGGCTGCTGAATTGCGCGTCGGTCCAATGCTGCTTCCGGCGATCGATGACCAGCATACGTGAGGCGCCGCGCTCAGCCAGCGGCTCTTGCGCGATCAGTTCGGACGGCAGCTCATAGTCAAATTCAGAGAGGTGCATCAAATGTGTCCGACGAACTATCTCCGCCAAACTATGTCCGACGAACTTCAGTTTGTCGCTGCGGCAGTAGCATAGACTTCAGTCTGTGATCTTGTGTTTTGCGAAACGCTCACAGACTAAAGTCTATGCTACTCAAGAAAGTTCAGGAGGGATGTTCCCGATGAAAGACGGCGGTGAGCTGAGCGCCGAACAACAGGATCAGACTCGAAACATAGCTCCAGGTCAGCACCGCCACCACCGCACCCACTGGTCCATAAATCTCGTCATAGTGAAAGTAGTTCAGACTCCACGCAAAGACATACTTCGCAGCTTCCCACAGCAGGCCGCCAATGACCGCACCCGGCAACGTATCAGTGAGCGTCACTTCCGCCCGCGGCATCAAGCGGTAAACGATCACGAATAAGGCGATCGTGACGAGAATGCTGGCGACCGCAAAGATGAGCTGCAGGAGGGCACTCCCGACAACCGGTAACAGCCAGTAGCGCTCGAGTTGTCGCGGCGATAGGCGAGCGGCCATTTCCTGCAGAGCGACCAGAATCGAGGTTACCAGCACCGACAGAGACAACAGCAAGCCCACGCCGCCGATCATCCCAATTGTTAACGCTCGTCCGTGCCAGAAGGTGCGCGAGGTCGTTTTCCAGATGCGATTCAAAGAGCGCTCAATGATCGAAAAGACCCAGGATCCCGCCCATAACACGATCACCGCACAGGTAATAATGACGCTGGTGCTCACGGCTGCAAGCGAACGAGTGGTCTCGCGCAGAAACTTGGCTGAGGCGGGATAGACTTCCACGATGTGAGTCAGCATTTGACTGCCGGCAGTGGTGCGATTGCTCAGGGCCAGCATCAGAAGCAAAGCGGGAAAGAGCGCCATCAAGCCGAAGTAACTCATCGCCGCGGCTGAAGTAAACAGATCATTTTCGTGAAACTCGTGCAGCGAGTGTCCCACAATCGTCGACCAGGGTGAGCGATTGCGCACACCAAAAGAGTGGCGACTGAATGAAGAAAACCTTTTCATGCAGATTCAAAATCCAGTAGTGCCCTGGTTTAGTTTTTGTAACGCAAACTGTTAGTTTGCACCCGCGTTGAATGCCATTCACTCATCGCAAACTAACAGTTTGCGTTACAAATTAGAGCAGTACCCAAAATCCGGGGGGAAGCTGACTGGTTCCGGGGCCGGGTAACTCAGTTTGAATCGAACAATCCCGGTTTATAAGCGCCGGGGGATCTGATGCCGAAGTGATCGTAGGCGAGGCGCGTCGCCATGCGTCCGCGTGGGGTGCGGTCAAGGAATCCGATTTGGATTAGGTACGGCTCAATGATTTCTTCGATCGAATCTTTCTCTTCGTGAATCGAAGCAGAGATGGTCCCCAAGCCCACCGGCCCGCCATCGAATTTTTCAATAATGGTCAACAGGAGTTTTCGATCCATTTCGTCCAGGCCGAAGGTGTCGACCTCCATCCGATTGAGGGCGTCGCGCGCCACTTCCTGTGTGATGCGGCCGTCGTAATCGACTTCCGCATAGTCTCGCACGCGCCGCAACAAACGATTCACGATACGCGGTGTGCCACGCGAGCGGCGCGCAATTTCTTTGGCGCCGTCATCGTCGATCTCGACCCCGACGATCTCGGCCGAGCGCTTGCAAATGACTTCCAAATCCTCGTGCGGATAAAAGTCCAGATGAAAGACGATTCCAAAACGTCCACGCAGCGGCGCGGTCAGCAAGCCGGCGCGCGTGGTCGCCCCAATCAAAGTAAATTTCGGCAGCTCCAGCTTGATCGAGCGGGCGGCGGCGCCCTGGCCAATCAGCAGGTCGAGCTGGTAATCCTCCATCGCCGGATAAAGCTTCTCTTCAAGTGCCGGCAGCAGTCGATGAATCTCATCGATGAAGAGCGCATCGCCTTCCTGAAGGTTGGTTAAGAGGGCCGCGATGTCTCCGGCTTTCTCAATCGCCGGCCCGGCGGTTGAGCGCAGTTCGGCTCCCATCTCGTTGGCGATGATGTGCGCCAGCGTTGTCTTGCCCAGGCCTGGTGGTCCGGTCAGCAGCACGTGATCGAGAGCTTCGCGGCGGCCCAGGGCGGCCTTCATGTAGACGCGTAGATTTTCCTTGACGGTCCGCTGGCCGATGTATTCGGCAAGCCGCGTGGGCCGGAGGGACAGCTCAAACTGGCGCTCGTCATTGAGCGTTGGGTCTTCGGCTCTGACTGGTCCCGTTTCCATCGGCATGGTTGAAACCGAATCCTAAATCTTAATCAAGCGAGAAGCAAAAGCGCCGCTGTCTGACAAACTTTAGTTTGTCGCCGCGGCTGTAGCATAGACTTCAGTCTGTGATTTCGTAAGACGCCACAGACTAAAGTCCATGCTACTCGAGTCGACAAACTGAAGTTTGTCGGACAACTAGGGCTTGGCCAGACGTCGCAGCGTGCGACGCAAGATCGACTCAACCGAGATATCGCCTCCCTCACCGAGCGCCGCGGCGATTGCTTTCTCGGCTGCGGATTTCTGATAGCCCAGATTAAGCAGCGCGGACAGAGCGTCTGAGCGCACGGCCTCTTCACTTGGCGCATGCCCCACAACTGCCACGCCAAACTCTTCTTCCAGCTCCGGCGAAGACAACGAAGCAATCTTGTCGCGCAGTTCCACTACCAAACGCTCGGCCGTCTTTCTTCCTACGCCCGGGATCAAAGTCAGCCGCGCGAGATTGTCGGTGCGAATCGAGGCGATCATTTCGTCGGCGCTCATGCCGGAAAGCAGTTTGATTCCCAACGCCGGGCCGATGCCGCTGACTGAGATCAAGCGCATGAATAGTTCGCGTTCGCGCGTGGTCTTGAAGCCATAGAGCTGCAGGGCATCCTCACGCACGTGTGTGTAGATACGCAACTGCACCTTCGAGCCGATGTCTGCGAGTTCATAAAAGGTCGAGAGCGGGATCATCACTTCATAGCCGACACCGCTGACATCAACAATGACTGTTGTTGCCTGTTTTGATAGGAGTGTGCCGGAGAGATGTGCGATCATTTGGAGTCAGGTAACGAATCCTGAAAAAGTCTGGCGCATTATCTCGTAAGGATTTTTCGATAGCAAATAGAATGTCCGACAAACTTTTAGTTTGTCGCCGTGCGAATAAGAGCGGCTCGTGAGGCTGCGACACAATCAACAAACTGAGAATGTTTCAGAGGTCGGGAATAGCGCTGGCCCTTATGACGACGAGTAGGAGATGACAAATGTTACTCATCGGCAAGTCTCTGTTCTACTTTGTGCTCGCCGGATTGTGTGAAATCGGCGGCGGTTACCTGATCTGGCTTTGGCTGCGAGAAGGAAAGAGCGCCTGGGTCGCATTAGCCGGAGCTGCAGCGCTGGTAATCTACGGCGTCGTGCCAACGCTGCAGCCGGCAAACTTCGGCCGCGTATATGCAGCGTACGGCGGCGTGTTCATCGTGCTTTCAATTATTTGGGGCTACGCAGTCGATCGTCTTTCGCCCGATCGGTTCGACCTGATCGGCGGCGCCCTGGCGCTGGCCGGAGTATTCGTGATGATGTTCTGGCCCCGGCATTAACTGTCCCGTTTTCGCGGCTTTGCCGCTCCCAGTGCGCCGTTCGCGTTTGCGCTGCGCGAAGCGGGGCAGTAGTCCGACTGTTAAGAAGGGCTTCTCCTGGCAGATCAGCCCTCCTTAACAGTCGGGCTACTGCCCCGCCTGGCTGGCGACACACCTTGGGACACCACCGAACATCGGCAAACTTTCCGTCGACAGCTTATCGGGCTATACTTCACGCACAGGTGCCCGCGGGATGAAATCGGAAAAAATTTCAGAACTGACTACCAATCGATTAAGCATCTATCTGCGTTGTCTCAACGAGCTATCGGCGGCGAGTATCAAGACCATCTCTTCGCAGGAACTGGCCGAGCAATTCAATCTCAATTCCGCGCAAATCAGGAAAGATCTGGGCTATTTCGGTGAGTTCGGCGTGCGGGGCGTCGGTTACTTTGTCGACGATCTGCGCGAGCACATTACCAAGATCCTCGGTTTGGACAAGCCGCATCGCGTGGCCATCGTCGGCGCCGGAAGACTGGGCGAGGCGCTCGCTAATTACAAAGGCTTCAGCCGATCGAACTTTACCGTGGCAGCCCTGTTCGATAACGATCGCGCAAAGATTGGTCAGCAGGTTGGACCGGATAAAATCGTCGTGCACGATGTGCGCAAGATTGAGCGCCTGGTGAGCGACGAAAGGATTGACGTCGTGGTAATCGCAGTCCCCGCCCGGGCCGCGCAACGTGTCCTTAATCAGGTGATGGCTGCGGGAGTCAAGGCAGTCTTGAACTTCGCGCCGGCGCCGTTGACTGCGCGGCTGGGCGTGAAGGTAAAGACAGTTGACCTGACTACTTCACTGGAATCGCTGTCGTACTTTCTCGCGCGACCTCAGGCGGGCGCATTCACGAATGGCCGCCTGCGTTCACTGAATAAAGACCTGTCCGAAGACGACGAAAGGTCGAGAGTGCCTTCGGAATCCGGTCGTCGAAACTGAACATGGACGAGCAAACCGCACGACGCGATATTTGCAGCGTCGGCCAACTTCTGTACGAACGCAGTTACGTTGTCTCTTCGGACGGCAACGTGAGCGTGCGTCTGGATGATGGCCGCATCGTGGCCACGCCGACGATGACTTGCAAAGGCCGGATGACGGAAGACTCGCTGGCGATTACCGATATCGAAGGGAAGCCGTTGAGCGATCGTCGCGCTTCCAGCGAGTTGGCGATGCACCTGCTGATCTATCGTGAGCGTCCGGATGTGAAAGCCGTTTGTCATGCGCATCCACCGCACGGAACTGCCTTCGCTGTAGCGGGACTGGCGATCGATCAGCCGATCTTGAGCGAAGTAATTCTGACACTTGGCTGCGTGCCGTTAGCGGGGTATGGAACTCCGTCGACCGACGAGTTGTCTGATGCGATGCAGCCGTTGATCAAGCATCACAACGCGCTCTTGATGGCTAATCACGGCGCGGTTGCCTACGGCTCCGATCTTTGGCAGGCCTTCGACCGGCTGGAGACACTGGAACACACGGCGAAGATCGCGATTCTTTCTCGGGCGCTGGGAGGCTCACGCAATCTACCGCCGGACGCGATTGAGAAATTAATTAACGTCCGCGAGGCCGCCGGGTATCTGGGCGAAGGCGCGCGCTGTCAGGCTTGTGGTTACCTGCACGAAACACGCATGTCATGTCCGACGGGAGATCGCCCAGCCGCCACGAGCAGTTATTCGGAACCGTCGACAAATGGATCAAGCAAGATTTCACTTACGCGTGATGAATTGGTAGAGTTGCTGAGCCAAGCCGTCAGCAGTAGAGATTAAGACTAAAACTTTAGATCCCGATGAGGAGAAATCTGAATGCAAGAAGCACTCGGAATGGTTGAGACCAAAGGTCTCGTAGCAATGATCGAAGCGGCGGACGCGATGGTCAAGGCCGCCAATGTGACGCTGGTCGGCTATGAAAAGATCGGCGCCGGCTTTGTCACCGCGATCGTGCGCGGCGATGTCGCGGCGGTGAAAGCGGCCACGGACGCGGGCGCGGCGGCTGCACGCCGCGTGGGCGAGCTGGTCAGCGTGCACGTCATCGCGCGACCGCACGGCAGTGTTGACGAAGCCCTTCCCATCGGACTCCGCAGCTAAGAATGATCATCGCTCGCATCGTTGGCACAGTCGTCTCGACGCAGAAAGATCCCCGGCTCGAAGGACGAAAGCTGCTGATTGTCCGACCGCTCAATGTCGACGGATCGGACACTACCGGCTATGTCGTCGCAGTTGATACGGTGGGCGCGGGTTTCCACGAGCGCGTTCTCGTCGTGGCCGGATCGAGCGCTCGTTTGGCGCAGGGAATGAAAGACGCACCGGTTGATGCAGCAATTGTTGGGGTGATCGACACGGTCGATGTAAAAGAGTGAAACCAACCCGCTAGCCTGACGTTTCCTCCTTCAGGAGGCAGAAGTAAATGACCAATGACGAACTGGATAGGAGGATCGAGTTCATAATCGAACAGCAGGCGCAATTTTCTGCTGATATCGAGGTCATGCGCGAGGTCCACGCAGCGGACACGAAACTGCTCAAAGAAGAGAGCAAGTTGGTCAAGGAGCAGATTCGCGGTCTAAACGACGCAGTGACGGCGGTAGTGGGAATGGTTGGCAGATTGTCGATAGCGCAAGAGGGTACTGAGGATAAAGCCGCTGAGTTGAGAGCGCACGCCGACAGGCGCTTCGCAGAGTTGGCCGAAGCCCAGGCGCGCACTGAAGAGCGACTAAATGTCTTCATTGATGTAGTCGAACGTCACCTGAGCGGAAACGGAGACAACGGGTCAGGCGCTCCTTCGTAGATATTCCAACTAACGTCATCTGCGTAACAGCATAAAGGTTCATCCAACAAACGATTTACTGTTCACGAATCTCATGCAACTTGCCCGTGTAATCGGCACTGTCGTTGCCACCATGAAGAACGAATCGCTCGTTGGGCGCAAGTTATTGGTGGTGCAAACGCTGAATAAGGATCTCGAGCCGCAGGGCAAGCCCCTGGTCGCGGTCGATGCGGTCGGTGCCGGAGTCGGCGAATTGGTGTTCTGGTGCCGGGGAAAGGAAGCAAGCTTTCCCTTCAAACGCGAAGATACGCCGACTGATTGCACGATCGTCGGGATCGTTGATTCTGATGCGCACGTGTTCAATGGGGGCAGGAAGTGAGCGGTGGTCAGTAGTCAGGACAGTAGTCAGTAGTCGGTCGTCAGTAGTGGTTAGCGGTCGGCGCCAGCTTAGGTGGGACGAGCAATTGTGTAGGCGCAGCGTTTCTGAGATTCCAGATAGCAGATTACAAATTTCAGATTTCAAAAACCAAAGACTAAGAAAACAAAGACCCAGCGCCCAAGACCAAGCGCCAAAGAACAAACGCCAAAGACCCAAGTCCCAAGTCCAAACTGACCACTGACAACTTTCTTATGATTCTAGCCAAAGTTCTCGGAAACATTGTCGCCACGCAGAAAAACGCGCGGTACGAGAGCGCCCGGATTATGCTCTGCGAGCAGATCACGCCCGAGGGTGCGACCGGGCCAACTTTGCTGGCTCTGGATTCGGTCGATGCGGGAGTTGGCGACACGGTCTTAATCGTGCAAGAGGGGTGGGGCGCCTCAACTGCGGCTACCGGAAAGCCGAACGCCGCGATTGATTCCGCGATCGTTGGAGTTGTAGACACGATCGAATTGCTGACACCTGAGTAGCTCAACTTGGTTCCCGGATCAGCCGATTCCCGATCACCGATTACTGATGGCTAACTACTGATTGCTGATTACTGATTACTGATTGCTGACTACTGATACTGATTGCTTCGTCACATCAAATGAACAGCGAATCCGATCAGGCCCGGCTGATTGCTGAGCGCGTCGCCCGTCGCGTTGCGTCGGTCAGCAGCGCCCCCTCGCGCAAGTCCGCCGTAGCCGCGGAAATCGACATCGTACGCGCGAACATCAGCGAGCTACAGCAGAGACTCGCCCGCCTGGAAGCTGACCTCCAGGACGAGCCCTTAACTACTCACGAATTCAGAGCCAACGCCTCGCCGTTTTCCGATCAACCGCTCTTGCCGACACCTTCCACACCCTTTACGCACTCCCCCTGGCTCGCCGGAGTAAACGCTGTCGCCGCGCATGCAGCCGAAGAACGCTTTGGCGTTGAGGAAGCGACCATCAACGAATTGGTCGACTTCTTTCAAAACGAAAAGACCTGCTCGCTGGATCCGAGCGGCAAGCCGTGCGATCACTGCGCGATGTGCTCCTCGCGCGGATTCTAGATTACTTGTCAGCTAAAACCTTGTGCGAATGAGTCAAGTTTGTTTGTCTTTGCGTGCTCTGCGCCTTTGCGTGAGACGCTTCGTTCCAGGTTCTGACCGTTACAACTGAGAAGACTCTTCACGCAAGGGCACAAAGCACGCAAAGTTTATCTGATTGGTCTGAGGCCTGGTCTCGCTAGTGTGGTGCTGAAAACAGATTTGGAGTGCGGCGGCAAGCGCGGCGCGACGCCGCTTTGGATTCGCGAGCCGGAAAATTCATCCAGAGCGGCGCCGTTGTCGCCGCACTCCAAATTCGTTGCGTAAATATGCGAATGTCTTCTTCAGCAGTCTGCAAGAAGAAATCCTGAACGCATATGCCAAGAGGTCGCCTTCCGTTACGGAAAGGCGACCTCTTGGGGTGTTTGGCGAGCTAATGAATTTACTTTGTGGCTCCGTTCGAATTCGGTCGCACGGTGTTGGCATCAATCCGGGGTACGGATCTCGCTCCTTCATCGGCCTTGAAGTACGGCTCTTCTTTGAAGCCGTACATCTTTGCGCCAAGCACCGTGGGGAATGTGGCGCGAGTGGTGTTGTAGTCCTGCACGGCATCGTTATAGTCCTTGCGAGCTGTGGCGATGCGGTTTTCGGTTCCTTCCAGCGAGTCCTGGAATTTGAGAAAGCCTTCATTGGATTTCAAGGTGGGATAGTTCTCCACCACTGAAAGTAATCTGCCGATGGTGCCGCCAAAACTGTTATTCGCGTCAATCACTGCCTGCTTTTGCTCCGGCGTTTTATCGCCGTTGGCGCCCTGGGGCTGAGCACCGGTGGCATTCAGCAGTCGCTCTCGGGATGCTTTGATGTCCCCGAAAACCTGTTGTTCCTGAATACCCGCAGCCTTCGCTGCTTCGAATAGATTAGGAATCAAATCCGCGCGCCTTTGGAGCTGCGTTTCGATGTTGGCCCATTTGGCTTTCACGTTTTGCTGTTTGGTGGTCAGCGTGTTGTAGCCACAGCCACCGGCTGTGACGGACACGAGGAGAATAAGGGAAAGTAGTAAAGATTTTCTGGTATTCATGTTGTGCTCCTAATCTAACCAGTTCCTTCTGCAACTAGGCGGGCGGGACGCCCGCGCTCCCGGGGTCCATCGCATCGACATCTTCGATTACCAGTTCTATCTGATCCATATAGACGGCGAAAATTTCGTTGGCTTCTTTTTCGGTTGCGGGTTGCTCATCGGCCGCGCGAAACTCAAAGATCCTTTCAAACACCTCGTGATCAAGCTTCAACAACTGCGCGGTGGCGCGCACGCAATCCGGTTTGGCGACCGGTGCTTCCTTGCCGTGCAAAACCAGCACGGCGCGAAATAACGCGGCGAAACTCGCCAGGCTGTCTTTCATCAACGCGCACAGTTTTTCGATCGAGACGGAAGCGGGAATGTACAGGCGCCGTAACTGGATGAGCTTGCTCCGGAGTTCGTACTCAGTCTGATGTCGCAAGTTTGCATCCGATAGCTTGACGAATTCAAAAGGGTCTCTGCCGTATAAAACAATGCGCGCCTGCTCCATCTGGTAAAACTCAATGGGAAATACGTCGGCAGCGTCTGATAGTTCCTCTACTGTGAAGTAAACCGGCAGCGGATGACCCAGCCGCTGCCATTCGCGCATCGGTGCTTGTGCGAGTCGAAGGTCTTCGGGAGTGATTCGTTGTAAGGCGATGAGCAGGTTGTAGTCAGAGCGCAATTCGATGTGATCCCCGGCCGCTGCAGAGCCATACAGCACCACCGATGAAAGGTTGTCGCCGTGCGTCGAACGCAGGTCGTCAATCAAATGGCTTAGCGCTTCTTGAACAACTGTTTTCGTCATTTGGGTTCCAGTTCACGAGCTTAAGCAAACAGATCTTGTTGTCGGCTGAGATTTGATTATCGCATCAATGCGGGCGAGACGCCCGCGGTCCCAGTGTTACCAGTGCGGGCCGCGGCCACAGTATCAAGCCCCAGTATCAGGGTCCCAGTATTACCAGCTCCCGCCGGAGCCGCCGCCACCAAAATCACCACCGCCGCCAAACCCGCCGAAGCCTCCGCCACCCCCACCGCCGAAGCCTCCACCGCCACCACCAAAACCGCCGCCGGTCCAGCCGCTGCCTGAGCGACCCCAGCCGCCGCCGCTCAGTGAGCTGAACAGCGAACCCAGCAGCAACGCATTCAAACAACCGCTTCCACCTCCGCGCCTGGCCGAGGAAAGGACCGCGACGATCACAAAGATGATGATGATAATCAGACAGCAGCTCCCGATCGAAAAACTGCCTCCACCGGGCCGCGCTGATATGCCTCGGCGAGGCTCGTAACGATCTCCTCGATTCCCTGAATCCGCCCTGCCGCCTCGATAGGCGTAGCTCTTGTCGATTCCCGCAATGCTAAAGTTTTGCTTTTCGGCCAGCGTGGCGATGTAGGTCTGTACCGTATCAAATATTCCCTGGCTGTAGTTGCCCGTCTTGAACTGCGGCACGAGTCGTTCGCGCTGAATCTGGCCGACTAAACCATCGGGCAAATCGCCTTCAAGATGACGACTGACTTGAGTGAAGTACTTGCGGTCGTTCACGGCCACCAGCAAAAGCAAACCCATCTTCTCGCCGTCTTTCGAGCCAATGCCCCAACCTCGTGCGACGGCTAATGAGTAATCAAAAATGTCTTCACCGTTAGTGGTCTGTACCGTAACCACCGCGATTTCAATGTTGCGGAGATTCTTAAGATTGGTGAGAGTGGTTTCCAGCCGGCTCTTCGTTTGCGAGTCAACAACGTTTGCGTAATCGTTGACATAACCGGTGGGAGTAGTAATCGGTGAAGGCAACGGCACAGGTGAAGATTGCGCAGCGGCAATGACGACAGTGATTGCCAGCAGCACCGCTGCCGCAGCTCCCCGCAACGCGCCCGCGCCCAGCCGAATTCGTGAAGCGCTTTTGATCCTAAATTGTTTCATTAGTAGGCCAGTATGCTCTCTTTCCGTCCCAGCGACAGCGCGTTACCGAACCGGCAGCGATGGCGACCGGGTTCCTGGCAGGCGGCTGAAAAACTGATTACGATCCACGAAATTACACGAAGCAGCACGAAGTCACATGAAAGAGGTGCGGTTTTCTTACTGTTATTTGGTGTTCGTTCGTGTGACTTCGTGGATCGCGCGGGATTCTTTGATCTATACATTTTGTTTTCCAGCAACGTCCTAGACTCAATTGAATGGCCGCATCCCGTCGCTACCGCTCTGGGTTTCGGTATCTGCCGGCTTTGCTTCGGATCAACTCTTGGAACGCTGTTAATGATCCAGTGGCTTGCGTCACCCCTCGATCAGCTTATGCAGAAAATAGAAAAGCGCCACTCCAGCAAAAACGACAATCGAGACTATCGGGTTTCGCTCTTCCTTCTGGTTGACCTCGGGAATCAGGTCGCTGGCCGCCACATACAAGGTAACACCGGCTGAAAAAGGCAACGCATAAGCAACGGCTGAGTTTATTTTCCCTTCAAGCACCACTACCGCGACGACGCCGGCGAGCGTGGCCGCGCCAATGGCCAATGTCGCCAACAAAGCTTTCTGAGTTGAGCGGCCTGAGGCCAGCATGATCGAGGCCACCGTGAATCCTTCCGGCATCTTGTGCAGCAGGATAGCAATAAAGACGAGCAAGCCAACCTTGAAGTTCACCAGGAAGGCCGCAGCTATCGAAACACCATCGAAGAAAGTATGAATCCAGAGACCGCCGACCGCGGTGTAAGCAGCGGAAGGCCGCATAAACGACTCGGGATGGGTTTCAGCGCCAAAGTGAAAATGCGGCGCGATGGTGTGTTCGAAGAGCTGGATCAGGAGATAGCCTCCCAAGAGCAGGGTCATCGCCCCGACCACCGACTGCGCGGCGTTCGCCCCCTGGTGACGGCTGGTCCAGATGCTGACTGTCTCGGGGAGAATCTCGATGAAGATCGCCGCCAGCATGAAGCCCGCTCCGAGAGCGACGAGATACTTGAGAAAGCGTTCCCCTAAACGGTGAGCTCCCGACTTGATCAGCAATAGTCCACCGACCAGGTTCGCAAGTGCGGCGAGGGTGCCGAATAAGAGCAGTCCTCCCAGTCCTGCAAATGCTGCTTCCATTCAGTTCCTGGTAACTCTAACTTTTCCTCTGACCGCGTTTGGCGCGCAACTATACAACAAGGCTGAGGGCTTGGCTATCGAACCGCAGGCTACGGTACTGGTTCGTTTTGCTCAACAGGTCCAGCTTCGGAATGAATAACTTTAACGCAAAGAACGCAAAGGAGAACCGCAAAGGAGCGCAAGGGAGAACCCTTTGCGCTCATTGCGAAGAACCTTTGCGTCCTTTGCGTTTCAATTTCGTAGCTCTACCTGGCAGGTACCTGGATGAAGTGACTCATCCGTGACTCCGTCCTGTTCTCCGTTTAGATAGCGGACTTGTCCGCCGTCGCAGCGAGGGGCACAAGTGCCCTGTCTAAACGGAACAATTCCAAACTCTATCACGTCGTTTGCGGACAGTGCTTGTGCTATACTCCGCTCGCTTTTTGGGGTCTTTGACAGCCCCCAATCTGTAAGCGGCATCCGCGCCCGAAAACTTGCGGCTTTTTTGTGTCTGCCTGTTTTGTCGGGTGGCTGTGCAATACAAGACCCGCAAGGGGAATAGCACGGGGCCGGCTTACAGCGGCTGTCAAACCGCCCGACTACTTTGACAAGACTTGTAAGGAGACACAAATGAGCACGACAATTCCATTGACTTACCGAGTCGATTACGAAATCGGACTCAAACGCAAAGAGCTCACGCCGGTGAGCATCGAAACAATCTCCGCCCAACAATCGATCTTCTACTGCCGCTGTCTCTTCTACTTGTTGAGACAAGCAGCGATCGGCGAACCGCACGATCCGGTCTTCAATCACGCGATGTTTCTGAACGTGCTGGACCAGATCACGATGATCGGCGAAGCGCTCAGCAACGACGCGTACGATCATGTCGACCGTCTGGCCAGCTTGAAAGCAAACAATCAAAAGGATCGAAAGCGAAAAAAACGCTAGTCACAAAAGTTCCTTAGAAGCGTCCTTCCTGCTCACCGCTTCATAAACCCACCAATCCCCTATCGCCGTTTAGAAAGCGGACTTGTCCGCCGTCGCAGTGGGGCACAAGTGCCCTATCTAAACGGAATAATTCCAATATCTAAGCGGGAGAATTCCAAAGACGTGTTTCGACAATTCCAAAGATGTGTTTCTGAGAAAGCGCAAAGACAAGAGCATGCTGGGGCTGCGCGGCGGCTTCGCACAAAAACTCTTATTTCGTGTTCTTTCGTGTAGCTTAGTGTGATTCGTGGATCGTATGGCTCCTAATCTCAGCAAAACGATCCACGAAATTACACGAAGCAACACGAACCAATGCTGATCTTAGAGACTCAGTGGTCCGCTTCGAACCGGCCGGCGACTTTTTTGTGGCAAAGTCCTGGGCGGCGCACAATGGGCGAACAGTTCTATGAGGCTTGAGGACCTCGCGCCCCGAAAAAGTTCACGCTTTCCTGTGTTTTTTCTTGACAGGTGGTAAGGCAGGGGGCTACTCTACGCTTCGAGGGTGGTCAAAAGTGGTCGGAAGTGGGTCCAACCTCGTAGCACCGATCATTTAGAGCGCTTTTCCTGAAGTTGGCCACCCACAAATTTTCTTTGTCCGTAGATCTTTTATGCTCCGGGGAAATTACACGGCACGCATCGACGCTAAGGGCCGGTTGAAAGTGCCGACCCCGTTTCGTCGTTATATCGACGAAAAGCACGGCGCCGAATTCTACGTGACGAGTCTCACAGGTGAAAACGTCCGCCTGTACGCATTACCTGAATGGGAGTCCATTGAACAACGACTGTCGTTGTTGCCTTCGATGGACCCGGCGCGACGCAAGTTCCTTGACAGAACGAATTACTACGGCCAACAGCAGACGATGGACGCACAGGGTCGAGTGCTGATCCATCCGTTGCTGAGAAAGAGCGCCGAGGTCGTAGGCGACGTGGTCGTGCTCGGCTATTTAACTTACCTCGAAGTTTGGGAATTGGACAAGTTCCAGAAACGCATGCTTGCGGATCCTTATACCGAGGAAGACGAAGCGGCGATTGCGAGACTGGGGATCTAGAACGAAGTTATCAGTGATGAGTTATGAGTGATGAGTAAGCTTGGTCCTAAAACCAAAATCCGGTTGTTTTGCTCATCACTCATCACTCATCACTCATCACTTGAAAACAGTTCTTTGAACGAGATTAACGAGATCACGGGGCGGTGGTGATGGTTGCGCCCTTGGGGGGCAGGGGCGCGCCCCATCGCCCCGTGCTACTAACGGAGACGATCGGTTTTCTCGCACCGGAGCGAGGCGGTCTCTTCGTTGATGGCACGGTAGGGCTCGGAGGTCACAGCGAGGCTATTCTCAAAGCCTCGCCGGAAACTCGGGTCATCGGAATCGATCTCGACACTGAAAGTTTGGAGCTTGCTCGGCAGCGGCTGGCCCCTTTTGGCGATCGCTTTCGCACGGCGCATGCGAATTTCCGCGAGCTCGCGCGCGTGTTGGCGGAAGCAGGGGAATCGGAAGTCTGCGGGATTCTGATTGATCTGGGAGTTTCATCGCTCCAGCTCGATTCTCCACAGAGGGGTTTCAGTTTCCGCTTTGAAGCGCCGCTGGATATGCGACTGGACGCACAGAGCGACGGTGAAACCGTGGCTGAATTGTTGCGAGATCGTGCCGAAGCTGAGATCGCTCGCATTCTGTTTGAATACGGCGAAGAGCGCAAATCGCGCCGCATTGCCAGGCGCATAGTTGAGCGGCGAGAGGAAGGACAGCCGCTGGAAACCACTAGTGAGCTGGCAGACCTGGTGGCCCGGGCAGTCGGTTATAACAAAGCCCAGAAGATTCATCCTGCCACGCGTACCTTCCAAGCCTTGCGCATCGCCGTCAATCATGAGCTCGAGGGATTGGATGGCTTCATCGAAACCGCCATCGATCTTTTACAACCGGATGGTCGCTTTGTCGCCATTAGTTTTCACTCTTTGGAAGACCGGATAGTAAAGCAGGGGCTGCGACGCTTAGCCGGGTATTGCCAGTGTCCACCGCGGGTGCCTGTTTGCTCATGCGGCGCGCGCCAGGCAATTGAAATATTGACACGCCGTCCGGTGACCGCCGGCGCTACAGAACTGGATGAAAATCCGCGCGCACGCAGCGCCAAGCTGCGGGCGTGTCGCAAGATCATTTCAAGTTAGGCAGGCGGCAAAATATTCTTGCCCCTGTTCCCGTCAAAGCCACAAGCCGCTCGAGGTTACGAGATGAAGAGACTTCCTCCAGATCACGCCAATTCCCGAATCCATCGCGAACACGACTTCAGCGCTCTCTCCCGGCTGGCGCTGTTGTTGTTCTTAGGTCTGGTGCTAACGGGCGGTTTTCTCTTCGCCGCTCGCCTGCACTTTGCGGCCATTGACTATGGCTACAAGAGCGAGGAGCTGCGCCGCGAACAACAGCGACTGCTGGCAGAGCAAAAGCAATTGTTGTTGGCAAAAGAAGAGGCTTCTGCGCCGGCGGCACTCGAACCGGCGGCCAGGCAGCTTGGGCTACAGCCCATCGCCCCGGGCCAGGTGGCTGTTCGCAACGAGGCGCCGCGACCTGAAGTGCATCCGGCGGCGATTATTAATCCAGCCCCCACGCTTCGCCGTTAGCCACAACTGAAATCCCCGGCTTGACTCGCTGTTAGTTCGAGGTCATCGGAATCTGGAATCTGGAATCCCGAGCGCATCATCCAGTCGAGTAAGAGAACGGATTACGCCATGCTTGCGCGCCCTCAGCTTCAATCAAAGATTCGCCCTGACGCATCATTTCGCCGCACGCTGTTTGTAGCGGCGATCATCGTCTTGTGGATGTTGGCGGTCAGCGCCAAGCTGGTCTATTTGCAGGTGTCCCAGCGCGAGACTTTGACCGAACGCGCTCGGAAGCAGCAGCAGGGCGCGATCGAAACTTCCGCACAGCGTGGCCAGTTGATCGATCGCGAGGGTCGCAGTTTGGCGCGCAGCGTGCAAACCGAATCCATCTTCGTCGCTCCTGACGAAGTTGACGATGTCGAATGCACGGCGCAGACGCTGGCCATGGCGCTGGAGTTGGATAAGGAAAAACTGTTCGAGCAAATCGACAAGGCAAGGAGCAGTTCCAGTCAGTTTATTTGGATCGCCCGCCGCCTAGACGCAGAGAGGGCCGGCAAGTTACTGGCGCTGCATCTGCCCGGCATTCATTCGCGGCAGGAAGCAAAACGCTTTTATCCCAACGGTTCGCTGGCGGCGCACGTCCTGGGCTTTGTCGGCATTGATAACGCCGGTCTATCCGGAATCGAACAATCATACAACCTGAAGATCAGCGGCGACCCGGGCAAGCTCTTCCTCGAAAGAGATTCAGGCGGTCGCTCTTACGAGAGTTACGAGGTTGCTTCAAAGCCGGGCCACGACGTGGTCTTGACGCTCAATGAAATGGTCCAGTACCGCGCCGAGCAGGCATTGGCCGCGGCAGTAGCACGGTCCCACGCAAAGTCGGGGACGGCGATTGTTTTGGATCCTTACAGCGGCGAGATTCTGGGGCTGGCCAACGCGCCGACGTTTGATCCTAATCAGCCGGGCTCAGCCCCTGCCGAAGCGCGGACGAACGGCGCACTATCGAATATCTACGAGCCGGGTTCGACTTTTAAGATCGTCGCCTACTCGGCGGCAATTGAAAAAGGCCTGGTCAAGCCGGACGACAAGATAGATTGTCAGATGGGCGCGATTACCGTGGCCGGCCGCGTGATCCACGACCATAAACCGTTTGGCGTCTTGACCGTCGCTGAAGCACTCGCCAAGTCGAGCAATGTGGGCGCCATCAAACTGGGACTCAAAGTCGGCGACAAGTCGATGTACGACTTCATTCAACGATTCGGCTTTGGCTCACGCACGGGCGTCGAGTTACCCGGCGAAACTCCGGGAATCCTTCGTAACGTTACACGCTGGCAACCGTCATCGATCGGCTCGATTGCAATGGGCCAGGAGGTCGGCGTCACGCCCTTACAAATGGCCGCCGCCTTCGCCACCGTGGCCAACAGCGGCGTGCGGGTCGCACCGCACCTGGTGCGAGAGATTCGCGCGCCCGGCGGCGCCGTCATTCAGAGGGCTAACCCCGAACAGCGTCGCGTGATTAGCGCCGACACGGCGAATCAATTGAAAGGAATGCTGGAAGGAGTGACACTCAGGGGCACGGCAAAGAAGGCCCAGCTTGACGGCTACTCGGCGGCGGGCAAGACCGGAACTGCGCAGAAGATCGATCCCAGAACCAGGAGCTACTCTGCGACCAAGTACGTCGCCTCGTTTGTAGGTTTTGCTCCGGTCGAGCATCCCGCAGTTGTGATCATCGTCGTGATTGACGAGCCTGCCGGCTCGCATCATGGCGGCGATGTCGCCGCGCCCGTTTTTCGCGAGATCGCCGAGCAGATCCTGCCTGACCTCGGCATTCCTCCGGACACACAATTGAAACCCGGCGAACAGATCGCAGGGGACTTGATCGCGCAGGCAAAGCAGACGGCGACCCTACCAACGGCCGCCAGTTCGGCTGGCGCTACAGCACAAGAGCAACGAAATACAACGTTGCCGGAAGTCACTCAGGGCGGTCGAGGCGGCGAGATCATCTACGCCGCGGCAACCAGAAACGCTGTGGTGATGCCGGATCTGCGTGGTCGCAGCGTGCGCGATGTGGCGCGTACCTGCGCTCAGCTCGGCTTGAAGTTCGAAGCGAGCGGAGAGGGTCGCGTCTCGAAGCAGATTCCCGCCCCTGGGGCGGAAGTGGCAAGCAGGCAAGTGGTTCGCTTTGAGTTCGGCAGAATCGAGTGAGCAGTAGCATAGACTTTAGTCTGTGAGTAAGTAGCATGGACTTTAGTCTGTGATTCTGAGTGATCTTTGAGGCACGACACAGACTGAAGTCTATGCTACCTAAAAGTATGCTACCCAGGACAAAGGAGCTTCGAGATGATCCCCCCTCGCAGGCTTAGCGGAGAGAATTTCGGAAATGGAGTAAGCTATAGAGTAGCGGTATGCAGGAAAAGATTACGCATCAGTCGCACGGCCACGCGAGCGCCATCAGGCGCCGGTGACTCGGGTGGGCTGAACCGCACATCACGCCTCGATGGCTACTCGTTGACCTCCCCAGGCGTCGCGCAAGAGTTAGTCGCACGCCGGTCACTCTCCCGACAAACAGAGTTGGCAGCGAATCCAGGCAGTCGCACTTTGATTGAAGCGGCGACTCTCTGCGACCGGCAACCTGATCGTTTAGAGACGGCCGTTACCCGCCGGTTCAACGAGGAGCGAGGCGAAGCGGGGCCTGCTGCGCAAGAGAAGGCTGAAGACACGTGAAGCTAAGCGAAGCCGTGAGCTTGATGGGCGCCAGTGCTGAGCATTTGCGCGCTGAGTTGTTTGACAAAGAAATAAGAGACTTTTCGATCGATTCGCGTTCAGTGGGAGCGGGCGAACTCTTCTTTGCTTTATCGCAGGCAGACTACGCCCGCGCCGGCTTTAACGGAACATTTGCCGACGGCCATCGGTTTATTCCAGAGGCATTGCACCGTGGAGCACTTGCCGCCGTCGCGCGCACGGATCACGTTGCCGAAGGGTACCTTCAGCAGTTCAATGATCGATTGCTGCCAGTCGATGATGCGATTGCGGCGCTGCAGGAGTTGGCTCACGGAGTTTATGCAGCCTGGAATCGCCCGGTGATCGGAATCACGGGAAGCGCAGGCAAGACTACTGCGAAAGAGTTGACCGCGCACGTCCTGAGCAAATGCGGCCGGCGAGTGTTGAAGAGCCAGCGCAACTACAACAAT
>Ga0179594_10000167_pt1 | contig 19720 bp, 15 predicted proteins | sample CZOMad1_1_08_16f_FD_148625 | JGI IMG/M metagenome (GOLD analysis project Ga0179594, IMG submission 148625) | Vadose zone soil fungal communities from Angelo Coast Range Reserve, California, USA - CZOMad1_1_08_16fungal (Illumina Assembly) | ecosystem: Environmental > Terrestrial > Soil > Vadose...
CATGTCTACGTTGATGTCTTTTCCGGCACATCGGCGAGATCGTTGTTCACTTACGCGACCACACCCTGACCGCAAAAGACATCAACGTTGACATGTACATGGCGTTGACTCGCGCCATCAGCAGGATCGAGAAGCAGGCGCTCAAGCTGAAAAAGAAGTCGATCGATCGCAAGCAGGGCGCGAAGCGAGCCGCTGCCGGCGCACCACGGGACGGCGAGTTGGAGGCGACGCCGCGACCGCCTCGGATCATCGCCGCGCGGCGCTACTCAGTAAAGCCGATGACCGCCGAAGAGGCGGCCCTGCGTTTGACCAGCGAGGCTGATCAGTTTTTGGTTTTTCGCGACGCCGATACGGCGCGTCTCGGAGTGCTCTACAAGCGCCACGATGGGAATTTTGGTTTGATCGAACCCTAGTGAGAACCCGGGTTGCGCAGTAGCGCCTGATAGTCGACTAATTACGGTTTCTCTGATGTGCGCTCTCTCTGTGACTCTGTGTCTCTGTGGCCGATTTCTCCTTTTTCCCTCTTGGAAATACGCTCTTTGGAATTGTTCCGTTTAGGCAGGGCACTTGTGCCCCTCGCTCGGAACGGCGGACAAGTCCGCTATCTAAACGGAGGTCAGTCAAGGTTTATCGGGGCATTCGTGTCTTGTGCGGAACTTGTGAGCCAATCGTAGTAGACTAAACGCCGGCTGGTCCTATGGCGCGCAAGAAACAAATCAAGCAACGTGACAGTCGCGAGACGGTCCCCGATATCGTGATCATCACGGGCCTCAGCGGTTCGGGCATGTCCTCGGCCACTAACGCGTTCCAAGACCTCGGTTACTTTTGCGTTGATAATTTGCCGATAACGATGCTGCCGACGTTTGCGCGTCTGGTTGAGGCCAGCGAAGACGAGAAGGGCATCGAGCGCGCCGCATTGGTAATCGATATCCGTGAAGGCTCTTTCCTCGCCGATTTTCCCAGGCAATTGAACGCACTCCGGGACGAAGGCTTGCAGGTCTATGTTCTATTCCTCGAGGCTTCCGACGAAGTGCTGCATCACCGTTTCAGTGAGACGCGGAGGCCCCATCCCACCGACAGGGGAGAGGGGCGCTCGGCTGCGATTCGCGACGAGCGAAACAAAATGGAGCAGATTCGCTCACTGGCCGATCAGATTATCGATACCTCGGAACACACTGTCCACACACTACGCGCGCATTTGCTTGCCAGATTCAGCCCCGACAAAGAGGGCGCGCCAATGCGCGTGCAGGTTTTGAGTTTTGGCCATAAGTATGGCAGCCCGACGAATCTCGAGCTGATGTTTGACGTTCGCCATTTGCCTAATCCTCATTTTGTGCCGGAGTTGCGCCGGCTTTCCGGCCACGATAGCCGAGTAGTAAGGTTCCTGAGGGCGCATGAGGAAGTCGAGGAAACGCTGAAGCGCTTCAGCGATCTGCTTGACTACCTGCTGCCTCTTTATAAGCGCGAGGGGAAGTCCTACGTGACGGTTGGCATCGGCTGCACCGGAGGCCGGCACCGTTCCGTGATGATTGCCAACGCCTTAGCGCGCCGGTTGCGCCGGGCGAGCTTTGATGCTCACGCGGTCCACCGCGACGTCAGAAAGGATCGCAAGCGCTGATGTCCGACAAACTTCAGTTTGTAGTCGTGGTTGTAGTCGTGGTTTGTACCATAGACTTCAGTCTGTGATCCTGTGTTTTGCGAACGGGTCACAGACTGAAGTCTATGGTACTCAAGGCGACAAACTGAAGTTCATCGGACAAGGAGAATGCATGAGCAAAGACTCCGACAATCCCAATCAACCTCGGGAAATCCCCAAGGTCGCCGTCGTGGTGGTTACGCACGGACATCTCGCCGGTGAGTTGCTGGCGGCGGCCGAGATGATCGTTGGTCCAATCTCACACATCGCCGCAGTCTCAATCGGCTGGCACGACGATGTGGACACCGCGCGCGCAGAGGTTGAACGCGCAATCGCACGTGTCTCTCAGGGCGCCGGAGTGTTGCTAACGACCGATATGTTTGGCGGAACGCCGACGAATATCGCTTCGATGTTTTATGAAGAAGGTTTGGTGGAAGTTGTCACCGGGGTCAATTTACCGATGATCATCCGCCTGGCCACCCAACCAGACCGGATTTCGTTGGCTGAGCTTGCCCATCAGGTCTGCGATCTCGGTCGTCAGGGCATCTATGTCGCAAGCGATTTGTTAGCGCCGCGCGGAAAGACCGAAAAAAAGTAGATGGTTGAGTTGACAGTAGCAGTCACAAACAAGCTGGGGCTGCACGCTCGCGCGGCAGCGCAGTTGGTCCGTACCGCTAATCGTTTTCAAAGCGCCTTGCGTCTGGAGCGAATGGATGGCAGCGCCAGCGCAGATGCCAAGTCGATACTCAACGTCCTGATGCTGGCTGCGAGCGGCGGCACCGAATTACGAGCCATTGCCGACGGCCAGGATGAACAGACTGCGATCAATGCCGTGGCTGCACTTTTCGAAGCGGGTTTCGGAGAAGCTAAGCTGTGACGCCAGACCCCACATCGGATTCCGAATCTCAACTGAGTTCCGCTGCGACCGAAAGGCGCTGGCAGGGGTTGGCGGTTTCTGAGGGCGTGGTGGTGGGTCGAGTGCTGCGGATTCACCGGGGCACCAAACACGTCTACCCGGCGCGCATTGAGGTCGGCGACCTTGATCAGGAGCAAGCGCGCTTTCGCGTCGCGGTGGAGCTGGCCAAGGAACAACTGCTGGCGATTGAAGCCCGGGCGGAAAAGGTACTGGGTCCGGAGCAAGCTTATATCTTTGGCGCTCACCGCCTCTTGCTCGAGGATCGAAAACTAATCGGCGAAATTGAAGATGAGATAGCCGCGGAGCAAGCCAATGCCGAGTGGGCTGTTAAAGTCGTGGGTGATCGCTTGTTGGCCAGGTACGCCGAGATTAAGGACGACTACCTGCGCGAACGTGGCTCGGACATCGAGGATATCATTCATCGCCTGCTCGAAGCTCTGAGTGGCGAACGTCCGCGGTATCGCGATCTGGCAGCCGACGCAGTAATCGTGGCCGAAGATCTCTTGCCCTCTGCAGTCGCCGAATTGGACCTTGAGCACGCGCGAGCCATCGTCACCGACGCGGGAGGTTGGACTTCGCATACCGCGATCATCGCACGCGGTCTTGGTATTCCGGCAATTGTCGGATTAGGCGACCTTTATCCTTTTGCTCGGACTGGCGATGAGATCATCGTCGATTCATATCATGGTGCGGTGCTGTTACACCCTGCCAGGCAAACCATCGCTGAATATCGTTCGGCCGCTTCGCAAGTCGACACCCAACCAACAGCGTCACCTCAGGGCAACGATGCGACCCAAACCATTGACGGCGTGAACATCACCTTGCGCGCAAACGTTGAGCTGCCGGCGGAGTTCAAGGGCGTCAGCCAATATCGGGCCCAGGGAATCGGACTTTATCGTTCAGAGTTTCTGCTCGCCCGTCCGGGGGTGATGTTGTCAGAAGAGAAGCAGTACAAGGCATACTGCGAAGTGGCCAGGCTGGCCGGTGATCAGGGCGCGGTTGTTCGACTCTTCGATCTGGGCGGCGATAGAAGCAGCGTGGCTGGTGATGGCGAAGGCAATCCGGCATTGGGTCTGCGCGCAATTCGCTTTGGGCTTACTCACCAATCCGTAATGCGCATTCAGGTCAGGGCGATTATGCGCGCCGCGTCCGAGGGTCGCCTGGATATTGTGTTGCCGATGGTGGCTGACGTCGGTGATGTCAGGCGCGCCAAAAAGATCATCGCCGAGGAACGAAAGAAATTGGAGAACGAGGGACATCAGCCAGGACCAGTAAGAATTGGTGCGATGATCGAAGTGCCCTCAGCGGTAACCACTGCCGACAAGATTGCCCGGGTCGTCGATTTCTTCGAGCTCGGAACCAACGATCTGGTGCAGTATGTACTGGCCGTCGACCGCAGCAATGACAAGGTCGCGGAATGGTTTCGCTCGCTTCATCCGGCGGTTTTGGCCAGCATCTCACAAACCCTCGAAGCTGCGCGCGGCGCGGGCATCCCGACGATTGTTTGTGGAGAAATGGCGTCGACTCCAGCGTACGCTGTGGTCTTGCTTGGTCTTGGCGCCATCGATCTGAGCATGACTCCAGCGGCGATTCCTCGGGTGAGTCGGGTGCTGGCGGGCGTCGATTCTCGCGATGCCGCTGCCATTGCGGCGAAATGTTTGGAATGCGAAACTGCAGATGAGGTCGAGGAACTCGTTCGCCATCAATTCCTCTCGCTTTGGCCGCAACTGTTCTCCACGGAAAGCCTTCCACCGCAAAGAGACTAACCCTCTTCGATCAGAGAGCACGGTGCAGTAGCCCGGTGCAGTAGCCCGACTGTTAAGGAAGGATCATGTGGCAGTCAGATCTCTCCTTAACAGTCGGAGCCCTCCTTAACAGTCGGGCTACTGCACCGATTTCCTGATCTCCAACTGCCAGAATAATCCGGAAGAAGTCTAAGAAAAGTGCCTCTTTAGGCGTTTACTAGATCACGGGAGTCTTTGATTGAAGCCTTCCAGCCGATTCGCCTTTTGCACATTTTCCGCAGAAAAGGGTAGGAACGATGACAAGATTCATGATGGTGCTTTGTATTAGTGGTCTGAGCCTGGTGCCAGTATCGGCTCAAGTGGGTTCCAGCGTGCCCAGCAGTCCGCCCAAAGATCTGCTTGCCGGAAAGGCCGCGTCGGCAGCCAGCCGAGCGCGCATCGTCAACCACAACGAACAATCCGCAACGTCGCAGCGTGCAATACCAACACCTGTGCTTAACAGGGTACTCAGCGAAGCCGCGGTGAAGGGTGGGTTAACGCCATCAACGACAGCCGCGGCGCGGACCAACACCATGCCCGCTCCGGTTGCCTCGCTAAGCCAGGAATATCGAGTTGGCGTCGGGGATGTGCTGGATGTGCAGTTGGCCGACATGCCCACGAGAAAATCGACGCTCTTTACCGTCCGCGAGGGCGGCGCTCTGGAATATCCACTGGCAGGTGAAACAGTGACTGTGGCTGGTTTGACTGCTGAAGAAATAGCCGCGCGGCTTTGTGCGCGGATCAAAGTTCTGGAGAATCCTAAAGTAATCGTCAAGGTGCGCGACTACGCCAGTCACAACGTCATCATTACCGGTCTGGTTGCCGACCCTGGAGCGAAATTTCTGCGCCGCGAAGCGATACCGCTCTATGTGGTTTTGGTCGAAGCTCAACCACGGCCGGAAGCGACTAGCGCCACGATCACCAGGGCTGGACGACCACTAATCAACGTAGATCTCAGCGACCACAACGCGATGTCGACACTGATCCTGCCAGGGGATTTGATCAAGATCGTGGGCCAACCCAGGGATGCGGCTGGCTTCTTTTACGCCGGTGGCGCGCTCAACTCGCCGGGTCAGAGAGTTTTTCATACCGGGTTGACGTTAACCCAGGCGATTCTTGCCAGCGGTGGCGCTACGCGTGACGCGGGCAACAAAGCGAAGGTCGCTCGTCAGGGAACCGATGGCCGTTTGACGACGACAGAATACAACCTGCGGCTGATCCAGGATGGCAAGACGGCTGATCCGGTTTTACAACCCGGCGACCGAATCACAGTCGGCGAAAATCGCTAAGGTGCTGCGGCAACGATTCCCATCGAGAGGTAACGCACTGCTGATGAGAGACGGATCACGATTTGGAAATAGCACGAAGAGGCTGGGTTTACTAAGCGGCCTGCTGGCGGTGAGCCTGATCCTTGGTTGTTTCCTTTTCTGTCTTGCCGGCACCGCTCGCGCAGTTACGCGTTTACAGGCGCAGGAAGTACCGGGCGATGATGAACAGGCACTCTTCGTTAAGGGTCAGTCGCTTTACAGCCAGAATCTCTACCACGAGGCAATCGCGATCTTCGGCGACTTTCTGAAGACCTATCCGCAGAGCCAGATCAAGGATCTCGCACTGCTTTGGCTCGGACGCTGCCATATTCGAGTTGGCGACGTGGGTGCTGCCGAGCAGATCGCTCTACGACTGCGCGAACTTCCGGAGACTCAATTTGTCGGCCTCTATGAAGAAGAGCTGAGAGTGGCCCGTCAGAGTTATGCCAGGGCTGCGACACCCAAAGCGAAGGTCGAGTCTCGCGCAGTGGACGTCCCCAAAGCGGCAGACGAAAAACTCTCGAAGTCTGTTACGCCAACCGAAAAGACTGTAGGGAGCCAGAGCGGCGCGTACGAGCCGATCCGCCCGAATGAATCCGAGCTGTCCAAACAGACTCTAAACCGTGGGACTACGCCCACTGTGCAGCCGACGAAAGCAAACGTTAATGGTTCTGCAAGTCAGGCAGTCAACAGCCGACTGGAAGCCGGCGTGCACATACGCCAGGAGCAAAGCCCACGCGAGAGTGTTGGTGGTGTAACCTTCTATCGACTTGTGATCGTTAATGAAGGTAAAGCCGTCGCAAGGGATTTGATCGTGACTGAACTGCTTTCCGACGACATGCAATTTGCAAGTTCTGATCCTGCACCGAGCCGGCAGGAACCTGTTGGTCGCTCGCAACGGCTGACTTTTCGAATCCCCGAACTGAAACCCGGTACGAGCCGAATCTTACGCATTGCGGTTCGCCTACGCGTGGGCGCAGCACCCGAGGCAGTGCTCAAGACAAAACATTCAGTGTCCTACCAGGACTCAGGCAAGACTCTGACGAACTAGCGTCAGGTAACTCATGCGGCACCCTCAGCCGCAGCAATCGTTGAAAAACGATCTACTGTAGGTTTCTAAAGTTCTCGTAACAATGAATCCGTCAATCTGGGCGCCTGCTTTCAGTCCCGGAGGGACGCAATATTTATAGAACCAGAATCTCAACAGAGCCTGCGAGCTCCGGAGGAGCGGAATAAGTGATCGTCTGGTACTTGCCAAACGGAACGTTATGCCTTTCGCGAAACAATTAATGTCGCTCCTCCGGAGCTGCGCTCTTTGGGATCCCGGCTCTATGAATATTGCGTCCCTCTGGGACTGAAAACCGAACAACTATTTATTACGCGAACTTTGGAAACACCACACCAGCTAAGGCAACTCATTAGTATCATTCTGTTTGCGCACCACACCAGTGAATTGGATTTCTTCTGACAGCAAGCTGCCGCCAACGAGTGCGTCTAACAGGGCTGCTGGAAAAAGTGATTACGATCCGCGAAATTACACGAAGCAGCACGAAGTCACACGAAAAAGATGGGGTTTTCTTAGTGTTATTTCGTGTTCGTTCGTGCGACTTCGTGGATCGTATGGATTTATTGATCTATACACCTTGTTTTTCAGCAGCCTGCTAAACGGAAACTAGTCACAAGCCTTTTTTTGCTTTGCGTGGGAAGATCCATTCGTTGTTATAATCAGCGCCACCATATATGAAGTTGACGCAAGCATTGATTGCCAAATCGCTCGCCGAAACAATATTTGTTGCGACCCTTGGCGTCCTCGTCTACTTGTCGGCGTTCCCTCCTTATTTTCATGGGTGGGGTGAAGTTTCGCAGGGAGCTATTTCGGGCTGGGCCGTCGATCAGTCGGCACCCTGGGACCGCGTCGAAGTGCAGCTTTTTATCGATGGGAAGTTCGTGGCGACGACACCTGCAAATCAGCCGCGGCCGGATGTTCTCAGCCGGGGCTGGTCAAAGGACGAGTGGCATGGCTACACGTTTTCAGTCCCCTTGCAACCGGCGGGCGCGCACGAGGCCCGCGTCTACGCACTGCACGCAAGTGACGGCGGCAAGCGGCAGTCGCTCCAACTCATAGGCGATCCGATCAAGGTGCTGGTTGATGAAACCGGGAGAATAAAGTAAAGCAGAAACGCTGCGGTCGTCCGGATCACACTAAGTCAGGTCAAGCCTCTGTACATTACGGTACTGGCGCAGTTTGGCTTTTCATTCACACCATGGCTTTAGCCCGGTGATCAACTGACTTCTGATTTGGTTGAGCCGTTTCAACGGCTTCCAGCCGCCGCAAGCAGGAAAACCGTTGAAACGGTTCACAAAATTCTAAGTGCGCCGCTGATCACCGGGCTCAAGCCACGGTGTGAATGAGAAAATCCGAAGACCAAACTGAACCAGTACCCACACTAACCTTGACCCAAGAAACAAAAGATCCGCTCGCGCTTTGGGAAATCGTTTCCGTTGTCACCTCATGCCTGATTACAGAATGGGTTGTGATGGCGTTCGTCGGGAACAGCAAGACCATCGGCGCCATTCCGGCTGGGTTCGCGCTTGGCTTCATGATCTTTTCTCATCGCGAACGAGGCGAGACCCCTCGCTCGCTTGGCTTTCGGTTTGATAACTTTTTGGGCGCAGTACGACTGTTGCTGTGGCCAACGTTAATTGCTGCGGTTTCAATCGTGCTCGTGAGCTGGTGGCTGAGGGGCAGCGATTTTGCCCTCGCTCCGTTGCGCGCACGGTTTCTCAGCCTGCCGCTCTGGGCCTTGTTTCAACAGTACGCCCTGCAAGGGTTTATTAATCAACGCGCCCAACTCAGTTTGGGGAAAGGAGTCAAGAGCATCGTTCTGGTTGCCGTAGTCTTTAGCCTTTTGCACTTTCCCAACCCGATATTAATGGCCCTCACGCTCGTCGGTGGCGTGCTTTGGGCGACTGTGTATCAACGAGCGCCGAATCTTTTTGCTCCAGCGCTCTCACACGCGTTTGTATCTCTGCTGCTGGCGCTGTCGGTCTCGCCAAATCTCATGAATGGCCTGCGCGTGGGGCTGAAGTACTTTCACTGAATGAAAAGTCTCCGTTTAGATTAAGATTAGTCTCCGCTGCGATAAAGAATAGTCTCCGTTTAGATAGCAAACGCGCACAACAACAAAAGCTCCGTTTAGATAGCGGACTTGTCCGCCTTCGTAGCGAGGGGCACAAGTGCCCTGTCTAAACGAATCGTCCTCGGGGCGTACCTGCAGCTTGAAAAACTCACTTTGAGTTAAAAACTCGTAGCCTTTGTGCCGCAGGTGTTGAACACGCTATAATCTGCCGGCCTTGCAACTGGAGCAGGTCGGGCGGTCGCTGCCGGTTCATGAACGATTTCGATTTCGGTTGGAATCGACGCATGCTCGGGAGAGGAAAGTCCGAACACCAAAGGGCAGCGAGCCCGCTAACGGCGGGGCGTCCGATGCCATTTCAGGTTCAGATCTCAAATTTGAGGCGGAAGTTGAGATGGTCGCGGACGACGACAAGTGCAACAGAGAAGAGACCAGCCAACCGCGTTTTGCGTTTGAGACTGCGGTTTCAAATGCGCGGTCTGAGCAATCAGATCCCGAAACGCGCGGTGATGGGTGAAACGGTGCGGCCCAAACGGGCTTAATGTAAGAGCGCACCGGCGTGCATGGTGACATGTGCGGCCAGGCAAACTCCTCGCGGTGCAAGACCAAATAGGGAGGCGTCAGACAGGGCTGCCCGCCCAAAGCAGTAGGCGAATTTGAGTTCTCAGATTTTTTTGAGACCGGATTTGCCGTTGCTACGACCTCCGGGTAGGTCGCTCGATCCATCTGGCAACAGATGGGCTAGATGAATGACCGCCGCTCCGATTTCAGATCTGAGATTTCAGCTCTCAAATTTGAGATTTCAGATCTGGGATCGGAGTACAGGATTCGGCTTATAGACCTGCTTTCGGTTGCATGGCTGCAAAATCATTTCAGCGCATGCCTCACACGTTCTGGCCGTTAAGTTCTATTGGATCACTTGAAGGAGACCCGATAACAGATGGCAAATCGCAAGGGAGTTTTTATTGGCGCTTACGTTCCGAATCACCTCAAGGAATCACTGAAGCGCCGTGCAGCCGCGGAGCATCGCACGCTCTCGCAGGAGATCACACGCATCCTGGAAGAGGCAGTTCACGGTCGCGGCTTGCCGCCCGGCAGCATCGATCGGCGTAGTAAGGAATCAGTCCCGCGCCGCCGATCAACCGATCCCGCTCCGCGCCGGCGCACCGTCGATGTATCGTATGGCGAGACCGATGATGAACGACGTGCGGAAAGGGAGTAAGCTCGCAGTCGCATTTACCTGAGAGATCGGATTTGCCGCAGCGCCGCCCGGCGCGCTGCTTAAATATTCAGGTTCGACGTAACCTTGAAATACTTATTCACCGCTGCCCTGGTCGCACTGCTTATCTGGCTGCTTTATCGACGGCTGCGCCCTTATATTCAAGTGCTGCGTCAGGTGTTGCGAGCTTTCACCGGAACCTTGAACGCCTCACAGGCCCAGTCCGACTTGCGTCAGGACGGTGGCGCTTCCGCAAACAAGTTGGTCCGTTGCGCTGCCTGCTCAACCTGGGTTCCGATGAACCGAGCCCTGCACGCGAACTCGTTATCGTATTGCTCAGATTTGTGTCTACGGAAAGCGCCCAAAGTGAGGGGCCGAAGGAAAGCCTGAAGCGGCCTTCGCAAATTCTTTAGACCGCAGCCCCGGTCCTCGGGCGCTTGCGTGCACCCCACAAGAAGAACAACGAAGAGGCAAGCAGCGCAAAAGGCACCACCAGCAAAGCTGCTGTCAGATGCTCGTGAGTAGGATCGATGCCTAACGATCTGGCTAGAGCGCCAAGCACCGCGTAGTTTCCGGCGCCGATCGAGTCGGAAAGAACTCCGACGCCGGCCCGCGAAATCACATCACCGAGCACGTGAATCGTCACGATGTTGAGCGCCATCGCCGAAGCGCGAATTGTTGGCGGCACGCTATTGACGAGGATCGCATGGAAGGGCGCGTTGTTACTGAAGAGAAAAACGATCGCCAGAAAAATCGCCGGCAGGAAGAAGGCCGGCTGGTGAAAGACAAGCGCCATGACGGCCGGAATGATACCGAGAAAGCTGCTGGCTGCGCAGACCAGGAAGTAACCGTTATGCCTTTTGGCGGCGAAGCGATCCGCGATCCAGCCCCCACCAAAAGTCCCGGTCGCACCCGCGCACAAGACCGTCACTCCCAAAGCGACGTTAGCTGCGGTGTCGCTCATGTGTTTGTCCTGGATGAGCATCAAGCTGGCCCAGGTGCCGAATGCTCCGAGCACAAACGTGAGCGAAGTGTAACCCAAAGTTGAAAGCAACCAGTCGCGTGTGCTCAGGATACGCCAGCACGTGCGCAGCCAGGGCTCCTGGGCGCCAGGTTTCAGGTGGTTATCCGCCTTTGCGTGATGAGTGTCTGTGGCTCCGCGTACAGGTTCATTCAAACGCCAGACGACGAGCGCCGCAATCATTCCCGGCACGCCCACGACCATAAACGCGACCCGCCAGCCAAAGAAGTGGGCCAGAACACCGCCGAAAACATAACCGAGAGCAAAACCCATCGGGATGGCCGCCTGAAATATGCCCAGTGCGGTCGCTCGTCGTTGCGGGGGAAAGTAGTCGGCGATCAACGTCGGCGTGATGGTTGAGTACGACGATTCGCCCACGCCCACCAGTGCTCGAACCAAACACAAGGCGATGGCGATGCCCGAGAGCTGAACGCCGAATTGCGTGATCGGCACCACGAAATGTAACGACGGCGGTATCAGGGGTGAGCGATCTGTCAGGGCCGTCAATCCGGTGGCGATGGACCACACAACAGCGGCGCCCGCCATCAGCCTGGTGCGCGAGTAACGATCCCCCAAACGGCCGAATAGGGGCGCGAGGATAGTGAAGGAAAGCAGCAAAGCGGCTTCCAACGCGCCGATCTCAGTATCTGAGAGGTGCAGACGCGGATCCTGCTTCATCGCGTAAGCGACGGCCGGCAAAACCTGCCGATCGATGTAGTTCAGGAAATTAACGCCCGTCAAAACTCCGAGCGCATAGTACGAGTAGCGCGGCACCTGAATCGGTGAGGCAGTTTCGACTGTGGGGGTTGATGCCACCTGGTTGTTCATCCTGTTCTCCGGTCTTCTGCTTCCAAGACATCAAGAATCGCCGGTGTGATATCTGCGAGGCTGTGCACTTGCCGCGCGACGCGCTCGCGCGCTGGGCCCCAGATGATTGTTGGTACTGCGTTCAGCGTATGGTTGCGCGTGGACAGGTCTTCGATGTTCCCGTGGTCGCTGGTGAGTATCACGGTTGTGTGGTTCAGATCAAGAGTGGACAACAAAGTTCTGAGCATCGCCGCCAATGCCGTGAGTACCGAGCGAGCTCCTATCTTATCCTGCCCATGGCCCATTTTGTCGGTGATGAAATACTCGTACAAAGTGAAACGATTCTCAGCGACAATCGTAGCCAGAACTTTTCCCGCTTCTTGCGGGCTTCTTTCCGAAACGTCCTCGCCTCGGGCGATCAGGACGCTATTCGTAAAGTCTTGAAATACTGCCTGGCCATTTCGCAGATCGTCCACCGTCCGAAACTTCAACTCCGCGGCTTCCACTGCGGCAGTTGTTGCCGAGACCCAACGCGGCCGTTCCGCAAAGAAGCGCTGGGTGTAAGCATTGGCAAAAGTAATCGGCATAATTCCCATGGAACGAAGCTGACGAAAAATTGAATGCTCGCGGATGATCTCAAGTAAAGCCGCGTTGGGAAAACCTTGCTTGTGATATCCCAGGCGAGCCGGAGCGTTGACACCGGTCAGGATGGTCGTCTGGCCGGATGCGCTTTGCGGACGCCCCGCAATCCCCAGGCAAGCGTCAGTAGGAACCACCACTCCATCAAGAATCGTTGCCGGTTGCTCGTCGCGGAAGATTGCAAGCGGCGCTGCCTCTTCAAGACCATCGAGTGGGTTAAACGCGCCGCGCGGTCCGATTCCCAGACCGTCGATAAAAAACAGAAGTACGGACATTGAGAAATCATTAGCACTCAAAGCGATTACGACGCAAGATGAAACTTGGATTCACGGTCCGCGTATGATCGCCGAACGCTCCTGATGTTGTAGGATGGCGGACCGCACCAGGCCGGCAAGCTCTTGGATCTCAATCAAAGGTGAAGCACGAAATTATGAATAGGAAGAAGACGTTTTCAGCATGGGAATCCGTGGCTCTTATCGTCCTTGTCCAGCTCTCGCTCGCAGGTTTATGTACGAGTGCCTTGGGCCAGGCGACGGCGACCACAGCGGCTAAGGCTTACATGACCGAGCCGGCGATTTCACCAGACCGTTCTGAAATAGCCTTTGTTTCTGGCGGGGACATCTGGACAGTGCCGGCGTCCGGTGGCGAAGCCCGCCTGCTCGTCTCGCATCCGGCTACCGAGTCGCGGCCCCTCTACTCTCCGGACGGCCGCCGGCTTGCTTTCATTTCGACACGCACGGGCAATGGCGACATCTACATCCTGACACTTGAAAGCGGCGATCTCAGACGACTCACTTTCGATGACAGCAATGATCAGCTTGACGCGTGGTCAGCCGATGGCAAGTGGATCTATTTTTCTTCCTCGAGTCGGGATATCTCGGGAATGAATGACGTATTCCGGGTTAGTGCGGAGGGTGGCACGCCGATGCAGGTCAGCGCCGATCGTTACACGACGGAATATTTCAGCGCGCCCTCACCGGATGGGAGCGCAGTGGCGTTCGCCGGTCACGGCCTGGGATCGGGACAGTGGTGGCGCAAGGGCCACAGCCATATCGACGAGAGCGAGATCTGGCTTCTTCGCCCAGGATTGACAAATAGCTATGAACGCATCAGTGAAGGCGGCGCGAAAGAGATGTGGCCGATGTGGAGCAAAGACGGCCACAGCATCTACTACGTCTCTGACTCGAACGGAGTGGAGAACATCTATGTCCGCGAGCTTGCCCAGGCCGGCGCCAAGCCTCGATCAGTAACACAGTTCAAGGACGGCCGCGTGATCTGGCCCAGCATTTCTTACGACGGCCGCGTAATCGTTTTCAATCGTGATTTTCAAATTTGGAAACTCGATACGGAAAGCGGCCAAGCCTCCGCCGTCAACATCACGCGTCGGGGAGCAGCGATTGGGCCGGCCGTCGAACATCTGCGACTGACGGAGGGGATTTCAGAGATGGCGCTTTCACCCGACGGCAAGAAGATCGCTTTCATCGTCCGCGGCGAGATCTTCGCAGCCTCCGCTACCGATGGAGGCGATGGCGCGCGTGTGACCAATACGCCGGCCGAAGAATCGCAGGTGAGTTGGTCGCCCGATAGTCGCCGGTTGGTCTATGTTTCTGACCGCGACTCAGACCGCAACGGATCGACGCACCTTTTCCTTTACGATTTCGCCAGCAACACCGAGACTCAGCTCACCCGTGACGCTGTTGGCGACGATACACCGCGTTTCTCGCCGGACGGAAAGTCAATCGCTTTTGAGCGCGGCGGCGAAGAGATCCGCGTCATCGACGTGAGCTCAAAACAAGAACGCAGCGTCACGCGCGCGCATCTGGAGCGGCCGCCGCTGAATTCTGATCGGCCATTCGTCTGGTCACCGGACAGCAAATGGATTGCCTACATGCCGGTGGGCGACAAGTTATTCAAGAACGTCTTCGTGGTATCCGCTGCTGGAGGTGAAAGTCGCCCGGTCAGTTACCTGGCAAATGGCGGCAGTAATACTGTCTCGTGGAGTCCGAATGGGACGTACCTGTTGTTTGACACGGGCCAGCGAACAGAGACGGCCCAGTTGGCTCGGGTCGACCTGCAGCCACGCACTCCAAAGTTTCGCGAAGATCAGTTTCGCGATTTGTTCAAAGAAGAGACGCCAAAAAACGTAACGACGACGCTGAAGCAGTCTGACAATCATCCGGCAGAGCAACCAACGGCGACCCCAACTCCAGCCCGCATTGATTCGTCGAAGACGGTTGATGTGGGCCCGGCGCCCAAGCCCACGCCGAAGCCCGTCGAAATAACTTTTGATCAAATTCGCCAACGCCTTAGTCTGCTGCCTGTAGGCATTGATTTGCGTTACCAGACAATCAGTCCCGACGGAAAATGGGTCTTGATGATCGCGGGCGTTGCCAACCAGGTGAACCTTTACATCTACCCGCTGGACGAGCTGTCCAGGGATCCCTTCGTCTCAAAGCAGATAACCTCGACTGCCGGATTCAAAAATTCCGCTGAGTTTTCGCCGGACGGCAAAGAGGTTTATTACCTGGAGCAGGGACACATCAACATCGTCAACCTGGACAACCGGCAGGTCAAGCCGCTCGCCGTAACCGGCGAAATGGATGTCGACTTCGGGCAAGAGAAACTGGAGGTCTTTCGCCAGGCGTGGACCTATTTACGCGATAACTTTTTCGATCCCAAGTTTCATGGGGCTAACTGGGATGAGGTCCGCGAGCGATATCAGCCACTCGCTGCAGGCGCTCGCACGCCCGATGAACTGCGGCGAATAATCTCGCAGATGATTGGCGAACTGAACGCGTCACACCTGGGTATCTCGGCTCCTGCCGGAACTGCTCCGCAGCCGGCGACCGGCAGGTTGGGGCTCCGCTTTGACCGGACAGAATACGAGAATGCGGGCGCGCTGCGCATCACCGAGGTGATTCCGCTCACTCCCGCGGCGCTCGTCAGTCTCAAACCGGGAGACTACTTGCTCGCGGTTGATGGTGTACAGATTAGCGCGCACACGAATCTCGACGAGTTGCTCGCTTACAAAATCAACCGGCGCGTCGTGCTTTCGGTTGGTTCATCAGCGGCGGGCGCCGGGAAGCGCGAGGCCGTTGTGCGGCCGGTTAGCCCGGGAGCTGAGCGCGCCCTCCTTTATCGGAGTTGGGTTGAAGACAACCGCGCCTACGTCGCGCGTATCAGCAACGGGCGGCTGGGCTATGTGCACATGCTGGACATGTCATCCGGCGCGCTTTCGCAGTTGTACGTTGATCTCGACGCCGAGAATCAGAAGCATGAAGGTGTGGTTGTGGATGTGCGCAATAATAACGGCGGGTTCGTCAATGTCTATGCGATCGACGTCTTCACACGCCGCAGTTACTTTTCCATGACGCCGCGCGGATTGCCGACCGCGCCTTCGCGTAGTCATCTGGGCCAGCGCGCGCTGGAACTGCCGACGATCCTGCTGACGAATCGGCACACACTTTCGGACGGCGAGGATTTCACCGAAGGCTATCGTGCGCAACATCTCGGCAAAGTTGTGGGCGAGCCGACCGCCGGATGGATTATCTACACCTCGGGTGTGCAGTTGATCGACGGCTCAGTCCTGCGTTTGCCGTTTGAGAGGATTACGGCGAACGACGGGACCGTGATGGAGATGAATCCGCGGCCGGTGGATCTGCCGGTCGATAAGCCCGTCGGCGAGAGCTATCTGAAGAAGGACAGTCAACTGGACGCGGCGGTCGGCGAGTTGTTGAAGGAGCTTGGCACGCGGCAGCCTTAGCGGTTGTTTGAACTGTGAGCATTCAGTGTTCTGGATCACGATCCACGAAATTAGACGAAGTAGCACGAAGCCGAAACTGGCGCGTTTTATTGGTGGTCTTTAGCGTTCTTTTGTGTGATTTCGTGGATCGTATGGTCTTGATCGATGCCCTTTGACCTTACGCAGCCCTGCTAAGGCTCGGTCTCGCACTCCTTGAGCGTCGCTAGGCCATCTTCAAGGTCAGGCGAGCATAGGCGTGTGTAGATCTCCACTGAGCGCCGGGCGTAGTGCAGGGCCTCGTCGCGTTTCCCCAGCCGCACCAACGCCTTGGCTAGGCGTCGGCAGTCTTCAGCGATCGTTTCTTGGCGACCGATCTTTTCAGCCAAGGTCAGCGCTTCGCGGGCTACGGTTTCGGCTCTTGACCAATCTCTCCGGGCCAGTGCCACTTCAGCTAGATTACCGGCGCAAATGGCGACAGCTTCCTCGTCATCAACTGCACGGGCGATTCGCAGCGCCTCGCGATAATCTCGTTCCGCGGCGGCCAGATCACCGGAGAGCTGCTCCGCACCAGCGAGGGAGTTCAAAGCCATTGATACGTCCTTGCCTTCGGCTGACAAGCTACGAGTCAGATCTAGGGCTTCGCGGTAGGCTATGATAGCGGCCGAGTGATTCTTCTTCAACATGTGGGCAATGCCCCTCAGCCAAATCACATAAGCTCGCCCTTGTGCACCGAGCCCCGCAGCCTGCCAGTGCGCCTCCGAAAGATCTGCACAGGCCATAACCTTGTCGGCCTGTCCGCGGAGACAATGAACCCAACCAGCATGATATGCTCGCCATCCAGCGTTGGTAAGGGCATCTGCGGCCACGGCCTTGTCCTCTGCCTGCTGATTGAGTGATAGCGACTCGTCCCAGCGGCCTGTGAAATTAAGGAACTGAAAGAGGGCAAAGCACACCGTCTGAAGCCGGTCATTCGGACCGGCGACGAAGAGCGCCAAGGCCGGAACCACTGTAGGCCATACAGCATCGAGCGTTGGGAAGCGCTCATATTTTTGATACCCGTTCTCAACGATCAGGGCATAAGCACGCTGCTCGATTCGGTCTCCAACCTCTTTAATAATCCCCGGTCGAACGTTACGAAGAAAGTCCGCCACCAGAGGGACAAGCACGAACTTTTGTTGTTCGGGATCAGCCACGACCAAGGCGCGGTCGGTGAGATCTTCCAGCGCGGTCTGCGCTGCCGTGTTCGACATAGCGCCGAGTTCGGCGATGTGCTTCACCTCGATCAGCATCGTGAAAAAGGCGAGCGCCGCGAGGACCTTCTCCTCGCTGTCGCTGAAGGTGTCAAGCAGGTCTCCAAAGATGAACTCCAGCGGGTCATTGTCCTTTGGCGCACTGCGCAGGAACTCCAGCGCCTTCGCTACAGTCTTGCACCGCCCTTTGCCGAGCTGACCGACCAGCCAGCGCATAATGAGCGGATTGCCTCCGGTTTCTTCGTAAAGCTGGCGGCGCTCGGCTTCAGTGGCCTTCTGCAAATGTGGGCGACCTTCAGAAAGCTCAGCCAGGTAATCGAGCGCAGCCTGCGCGTCGAGTTTCTCGAGGCGAATGATGCGGGCGTCAACATCGGTGCGGCGGCGGCTGGTAACGATGGCCTTACAGCCTTGCGGCAAGTTGCCGAGGAAGGTAAACAACAAGTCACGATGCTCCGGCGTGAGCGATTCGAGATTGTCGAGAATCAAGAGAGCGTGTTCATCGGTGAGCTTCTCGAGCAGGAGGCGAGCCCGCTCTGTTTCCGGCTTCTCCGCAAATCTTTCCAGCTTCAACTGGCGAGCGATCTCATTGAGCATCTCCAGGTAGCCGGGCACAATGAAGCCCGTGAGTTTCTTCTCACCGTCCGCAGTCATCTCGCGTTCCTTGGCGGAGAGAAAGAAGATGCGTTGGAACTGGCCGAACGGCACGAGTTCGGCGGCGCGGATGGCGAGGGATGTCTTGCCCATGCCACCGGGCCCGTCGATCAGAGCGCCCCACGTGCGTCGTTGGGGCGTGAGTGCATCAGCGATGGTTGCGAGTTCTTTCTCACGCCCGAAGAAATGCGCAAGACGTGGCAGGTTATTAGGAATCGATGTCCGTTCAGAATTAGCCGATTGTGATTTCTCAATTTTTGAGGCAACTTTCCAAGCAACATCTGACTCTTCTGGAGCCGCCATCACTCTGAAGCGTCGCACTCGAAATTCTTCATCACGCTTTCCGGCCACCATCTCTTCTTGACCGTAGCAGGCCTGTTGTTCACGCGAAAAACCTGAGTAGCTTTCTACATCGGCCAGGATTTCGCCGACGCCCGCCGCAGCTTCAAGTCGCACGGCGCGAGCGATCGCACTTCCTGCCATATTCTTCTTGCTACCACTTTTCTTGATCACCACATCGCCTGTTGCGATGCCGATGCGGAACCAGCGTTGAGCGGAAGAAACAGTTTTGTCACGATTGTGGACGCGGGTGGCGAGATGAACTGCCTCGGCGAACATATGAGCCACCAGTGGCGCCTCGAATATGAGGATAGCGCCGTCTCCGGTTGTTGCCATGATCGCATCTTTGGGCAAGATGCCGGCGACTCGTAAGGCATCGGTCACGAACGTCTGAATCTGTTCGTTGAACATCAGCACGATCTCGGCTGAGAAGTGCTCCTCCAGTTCACGGGCAACATCGCTGTAACCCTTCAAGTCGAGTTCGACTACTGTTTTCTTCATGGCGGTGAGTTCCTTGATGTGTCGATGTCATTCGAGAAAGAGCGAAGCCTCGACGCAAAAAGCGCGACTAGGAATACGTTTGACCGTCTTAACAGCCGCGTTCACGCGGTTTTTCCGAAGGGTTGCTAGACCAGTCCTTTTAGGACTGGGTTAGACGGTACAGCGAGCACGATAGGGCGCTTTAGCGTCCTTGCCGTCCATGGCTTCAGCAACGGCTAAAGCGTCGTGTGAAGCCCGTTAAAACGGGCTGGTGTGTTGGAGGTGCGACGTACCCAGCCGTAAAACGGCTGGGCTATTAACCCTGCGGGAAAGCCGTCTGAAGACGGCTGATCTCAAACAGTCGCTGCGATTCAATCGATCCTTGTCGCGATTCAATTGATTCTTGCGCGATTCAATTCGATCCTTGGCGCGATTCAATTGATCCTGGCGCGGCAATTGATTCTTCTGCCATTCAGCTAGCACTGCGCGACTCCCTATCATCCATTTGCCCGCGGCCGCGATAGAGGTTGAGCTTGTTGTGCAGGGTCTTCAGACTAATGCCCAACAACTCGGCGGCGCGAGTCTTGTTGTTGTTGGTCTTGGTGAGCGTGCGCATGATCATCTGGCGCTCGACTTCTTCCAGCGGTGTCCCTACCGGAAAAGAAATCGTGTCTTCGTTTCGCAGTCGCTCGCGCTGCTCGATGGGGTAGGGCGCGAAGTGGTGGCGCTCGATCTGTTCGCCGGAGCAGATGATCACTGCACGCTCGATGACATTGCGCAACTCGCGCACGT
>Ga0179594_10000168_pt1 | contig 19591 bp, 17 predicted proteins | sample CZOMad1_1_08_16f_FD_148625 | JGI IMG/M metagenome (GOLD analysis project Ga0179594, IMG submission 148625) | Vadose zone soil fungal communities from Angelo Coast Range Reserve, California, USA - CZOMad1_1_08_16fungal (Illumina Assembly) | ecosystem: Environmental > Terrestrial > Soil > Vadose...
TCCTCCTTAGCAATAAGGTTGATGGTTCGGCAAAAACTCATCAAGAATACGCCACCTTTTTCTTCCGCTCATACACAACTTTCGAGCTTAACTCCAGCGTAGGAGAGGTTGGTTATACGGGACAATCCTATTCATTTGTGCAGCCCGGCGGGCTGGCGAAGACAGTATTTGTAGTAACATCGTACTGCGATGGTAGTCAATCATCCACCACCACAGTCAATAATCCTTGTCCGACACCGTCTCCCACACCCTCGCCCGAACCCACGACTTGTCCGACGCCACCTGTGTCCAAGCCGAAGCCGGCCGAGAATTGTATCTGGAATCAAGCGTGGTGCACATGGGTTTGCAGTTTTGACGATTGTACTAATCTCGGTTATCAGTGGAACTATGCGGACAATATCTGTAGTAGTACTCAACCGGACTGCGCGGCCTTAGGATATTATTGGAGCTTCTCGAACACCTGTGATTCGATACCGCGCGACGATGGCACATGCGAAGTCTACGGACTGTTCTGGAACTTCACCAACAGCACTTGCGGAAGCAGTCCGGCAATAGGAATGTGTGGCGGTGGCGCGGATTGGACCAACTACGTTTCCACTGGATGTTACAGCGGATTGGGAATCTTTAGCGGGCTGTGCGGTCGGTCTACACCTTTTCAGAGTCACTGCGTGCAATATGGAGGCGATTATGATCCGCAGTACTGCGTGTGCACGGGCTGCGACAGTTGCGGCGGCTCTCCGATACTGATCGATATTAACGGCGATGGATTTGCCATGACCGATGTGGCCGGGGGCGTTCGGTTCGACCTGAACGGTAACGGCACACGTGATCGTTTGTCGTGGACTGCGCCTGGGACAGATGATGCTTGGCTGGCGCTCGACCGCAACGGTAACGGTACCATCGACAACGGACAGGAATTGTTTGGCGATCTTACACCGCAGCCTGCCGTACCAAAGAAGAACGGTTTTCTTGCGCTGGCAGAATATGATAAGCCGCAGAACGGAGGGAACGGCGACGGAGTAATCGACAATAAAGACGCTGTCTTCCAGAACCTACTACTATGGCAGGATACCAATCACAACGGGCGTTCCGAGCGCGGTGAGCTTCACAAGTTGCGTGACCTCGGCCTCAAAGCCATTTACCTCGATTACCAGATCTCGAAACGGACTGATCAATATGGGAATCAGTTCAAGTATAGAGCCAAGGTCAAGGATACGCATGATGCGCAACTTGGTCGCTGGGCATGGGATGTATTTTTGCTGGGTACGGGACCGTGACCCCTGGTCGCCGGTAAAACACTTCTTACCAACAACCAAGCCGCAGGTGCCCGACAAGAGCCTGCGGCTATTCGCATCTAGTCGAAGACTCTCTCGACAATTGAGTTTCACCCGCTCCTACGAAGAACGTTCGAGCCGTTTGGATAGCGGACTTATCGGCCCGCTAACCAAAGGGCACAGCTGTCCTTTCTAAACGGGAGCAGTTATTTCTCACGCCTCCCCATTTCCCGAATCCCGAATCTCAGCATCCCCGAATCTCCGCATCCCCCCGCCTGCCCTTGTAAGACAAACACCTACACTGCGGCTCCCTGACACCTTACAGATTAATCACAGTCGCGCTGATACCGGTAACAAGATTCAGCCTGTATCTTCAACACGCTCGAACACCAAACCCCAGTAGGAAGGCGGCGCCGGTCAAAAAAAAAGAGTTTCTTGTCGGGGCGTTGAGGAGGTAAGAACAAATGGACAGCAGCAGTTGGGACCCAAGATTTCGCCCGCACCGCTTAGGTTCGCGCCCCTTGGCGTCAGACTTCGTCATGGGCTCTTCTCGAGAGCTCGAATCCTTCGCCACCGACGTTTGCCGGTGCCAGGTTTGCACGGCGGACCCGAGCGAAGACGTTCAGGATTTCGCTATTGAACTTTGCCCGTGCCAGGTCTGTAGGGCAAGGACCGACAACAATCCAGGGAATCCTCCGACAAATTTATCGAATGCAGCCTGATACAGCCTTGCACTCACTCAGCCGATAAGCCAGACGGTGAGGAAATTTCGGATGATGGTGGTGGATATCTTGAAACTTTTGATTGTCGATGACGCGCAGGCCTTAAGGGAACGACTGGTGGAAATGCTTTCGCACATTACCGGTCTGGTTACTGCGGTGCAGGCGGCCAGCGTCGCCGAAGCGCTGGGCGCCATCCGAGAACTCAAGCCGGATCTGGCCATCGTGGATCTGCAACTGCCCGACGGCAACGGCATCCAGGTGTTGCGCGAAGCAAAGCTGCAGACGCCGGAGATGAAGGTAATTATCTTCACCAACCACCCTGAAGCTCAGTACAAGCAACGCTGCACGGAGCTCGGCGCCGATTTTTTTCTCTGTAAATCCACAGACTCGAATTTATTAATCAAGATTGCTGAAAGACTCACACGAAGCAAAGGAATCCCCGATGAATCTCTTGCCCATTAAAGACGAAGACCTCAGTGTCGCGACCCCATCTCTGCCGCCTGCGGAACTTCGGGGCCGGCCAGGCCACCTGGTTGAGACCGCTCGATTCAACCGCGAGCAGAGTGCGGCAAAACTGCCGGTCAGTGTTGGTGACCAGATGACTCCCAGGGAAACCGAAGAACGGTTTCGTGACTTTTTCGAAAACGCCAAGGACGCGATTTTCATCCACGACTTGAAGGGCCGCTACACGATGGTCAATCGCGCCGGCGAAGAACTCCTCGGTTATTCGCGTGACGAAATACTCGAGATGACCATTTTCGATGTTGTCGCCGACCACTGCCTCGATCGGTTGCGCGAAGTCTTCGAAAGCAAACCGCCTGAGCACGATCCAACAGTTCTCGAGATCGAAGTAACGAGAAAAGACGGCAGTCGGGTGCCGGTTGAAGTTAGCAGTCGCGTGATCTACGAGAACAACCGGCCGATCTGTGTGCAGGATACGGGGCGAGACATCTCGGAACGCCGGCGAGTCGAAGAAGCGCTGCGCGACAGCGAAGAAAAATTTCGCACCATAGCCGAGACTGCTTCGGATGCGATTATCGTGATTGATGAGGCGGGCACTATCGAGCTGGCGAATCCGGCGACCGAGAAAATCTTCGGCTATTCCTCCGCGGAACTCCTGCACCAGAACCTCTCGATGTTAATGCCCCAGCGCTTTCAAGGCGCCCATTGTGACGGGCTGGCCAGATACGTGCGCACGGGAAAGAGGAGCATTGCGTGGGAAGCCGTGGAGTTGCCGGGCCTGCATCGTGACGGTACCGAAGTGCCCCTGGAGCTGTCCTTTGGTGCTTTCACCAAAGAGGGCAAGCGATTTTTCACCGGCATCATTCGCGACATCAGCGAGCGAAAGAGAACTGAGGAAGCACTCCATGAAAGCGAAGAGCGTTTCCGCGGTCTGTTCGAGAATGCCAAAGACACGGTCTTTACCTGTGACCTCTCCGGAAATTTCACTTCCATAAACCGGGCCGGCGAAATCCTGACTGAGTACTCGCGGGAGGAAGCTCTGGAATCGAACTTTAAGCGTGTCGTCGCTGCCGAATATCTGACGGTGGCCCAGGAGATGATCTCGCGCAAGGCCAGCGGCGGTGACCTGGCCACGATTTATGAATTGGAAATAGTCGCGAAATCCGGCCGCCGGGTTTCAGTCGAAATAAGCTCGCGCACCATCCACAGCGGCGGAAAGCCGGTCGGAGTTCAGGGCAGTGCGCGGGATATCACGGAGCGCAAACGAGCTGAAGACGCGCTGAGAAGGTCGGAAGAGCAATATCGCATCCTGTTTGAGTGTAACCCGCAGCCCATGTGGGTTTTTGATCTTGAGACCTCGCAGTTCCTCGCGCTCAATGATGCCGCGGTTCGTCACTACGGATATTCCCGGGAACACTTTCTTTCAATGACTCTGGGTGATCTTCATTCGGCGAAAGATGCCGAGCGTCTGGCCAAAGAAGAACTGCAAAAGATCGACGGCCTTCGGCATCTCGGCGAGTGGCGTCACCGGACGGCCGACGGCAACACGATTAGCGTGGAAATCACGGCGAACGCCACCAGCTTTGGCGGGCGCCGGGCCGGATTGGTGCTGGTCAACGACATCAGCGAACGCAAGCGCGCTGAAGAAGCCCTCTCTGCCAGCCAGGCGCAGTTACAGCAGTCGCAAAAGCTGGAAGCTATCGGACAACTGGCCGGCGGCGTGGCGCACGACTTCAACAATCTGCTGACCGCCATCACCGGCTACAGTGATTTGTCTTTGCGGCGCTTGAACGAGGGCGATCCAATTCGCCGCAATCTGGAAGAGATCAAGAAGGCCTCAAATCGCGCCGCCTCATTAACTCGCCAACTGCTGGCTTTCAGCCGCAAGCAAATCCTCGAGCCCAAAGTGTTGGACCTCAATGCGGTGGTCAAGGATATGTACAAGATGCTGCGGCGCTTGATCGGTGAAGACATGGATCTGGCCACCAACGCGGCCCAGGACCTTGGCAAAGTGAAAGCGGATCCCGGACAGGTCGAGCAGATCATCATGAACCTGGTGGTTAATGCGCGCGATGCGATGCCGCGCGGCGGCAAGGTAACCATCGAGACGGCCAACGTCACCCTGGATGAGCGCTATGCCTTTGAGCATGTGCCCGTGCAGACCGGCGACTATGTGATGCTGGCAATCAGCGACACCGGTTGCGGCATGGACAAGGAAACGCAATCGCACATCTTTGAACCCTTCTACACCACCAAAGCCGCCAGCAAGGGAACCGGACTCGGGCTCTCCACGGTTTACGGCATAGTCAAACAGAGTGGCGGATTCATTTGGGTTTACAGCGAAGTAGGCAAGGGCACTTCATTCAAAATTTATTTGCCGCTGATTGCGGATGTGCGGGTTCAGGAAAAACCAAAGCCACAGACCGCACCGGCGGATTTGAGCGGCGATGAAACGATTCTGCTGGTGGAAGACGAGGAAGTAGTCAGGCGCATGGCCCGGCTCATCCTGGAATCGCGCGGCTATCGAGTGCTCGAGGCCGTTGAAGGTCAAGATGCTTTGCGGGTTTTTTGCGAGCACGCAGGCGAGATCGATTTGATGCTGACTGACGTGATTATGCCGGGCATGAGCGGTCGAGTACTGGCCGAGCGCGTGGCTGCACTTTGCCCGGAGCTGCCTGTGCTTTACATGTCCGGATACACCGATGACGCCATCGTTCGCCACGGACTGCTGGGCGATCAGCTCGAATTCATACAGAAACCATTCGCGCCGGAAATCCTTTCACGGAAAGTGCGAAGTGTGCTGGATACGCGCGAGCAATCAACAGCGAGGACGGTTTGAAAGTGACCAAGAAAGCCATTCAGAGATTCACGATTCTGATCATCGATGACGATGATCAGCTCAGAGAATTCTTACGGTACGTGCTGGCCGATGAGTACACCTGCACGGCCGCAGCGTCAGCCGAAGAGGCTCTGACGATCCTGAACGAGTCGGAATTTGACCTGGTAATCAGCGACATCAACATGGGAGGGATCAGCGGGCTCGACCTCGTGCCGCACGTCCATCGACACACGCCAGACACGGTAGTGTTGATGATTAGCGGTCAGCAAACGATCGAGACCGCAATTGCGGCGATGCGCGCCGGAGCCTTTGATTACATCATGAAGCCCCTGGGTCTGGAGCAGGTGATTGGCGCCGTCGAGCGCGCTTTGAATCATCGCCGGATGCTGGTTGAGAAACGACGTTACGACGACGAACTTACGGATTTGATCGAGCGGCGCACCGCCGAGAGCGAGCGCCTGGCCCACTACGACACTCTTACTGAATTGCCCAATCGGGTTTCGTTCGAACAGCGACTAACCGAGGCCCTGGAAAGCGCCGAGCGTGGCCGGCAACTGCTGGCAACTTTGTTTGTGGCGCTGGACCATTTCAAGAAGATCGACGACACGCTGGGACATGCAGTGGGTGACGAGTTGCTGGTGCAGGTGGCCCAGCGGCTGAAAGGCTGCGTTCCTGAGGGCGCCAGTTTGGCTTGTTTTGATCGCGACGAGTTTGTCATGTTGCTCACCCGGCACGCTGCCACCGACGAGGCGGCGGCTGTAGCCCGCTCGTTCAATGAAACGCTCAAGCCGCCTTTTGTCGTGGCCGGCAACGAACTGTACGTGACCGCGAGCGTGGGGATCAGTCGGTACCCTTTTGACGGATCGGACTGTGCGACGCTGATCAAGAATGCCGCGGCCGCAAAATACCGGGCCGGGAATCATGGCGGTAACGACTATCAGTTTTACACCGCCGATACGAATGACCAGGCGGTCAAGCGTCTATCGCTGGAAACCAGTCTGCGCCGGGCGATCGAGAACGAAGAATTCGTCGTCTTTTATCAGCCCAAAATAAATCTCAGCACATCAGCAGTCGTCGGTGTCGAAGCCCTTGTCCGTTGGCAAAATCCCGAACAGGGTCTGCTGATGCCTGCGGAATTCATCACGGTGGCCGAGGAAACCGGCCTGATCGTTCCGCTCGGAGCCTGGGTGCTGCGCACTGCTTGTGCCCAGGTGCGGGCGTGGCAACTCGACGGTTTGCCCGACCTACGTCTGGCAGTAAACGTTTCGCCGCGGCAGTTTCAACAACAGAACCTGTTGGAGAGTGTGGTTAAGACGCTCGAGGGAACCGGGTTGAATTCCGGCGATCTGGAGTTGGAGTTGACCGAGAGTTCGATCATGCGAAACGCGGCATCGGCCGCGGCGATCTTACGAGCACTGAAGGATCGAGGGGTGAAGATCGCCGTCGATGATTTCGGCACGGGGCATTCGTCGCTGGGTTACCTGCGCAGTCTGCCGCTGGACGTCTTAAAAATCGATCGCTCTTTCGTGCACAACGCCACCACCAATGCCGATGATGCAGCGCTGGTGACGGCCATCATCACCCTGGCGCACAGCCTGAGATTAGAAGTGATCGCCGAAGGTGTGGAGACCGAAGAGCACTTGCATTTTTTGCGTTTGCTCAGGTGTGACGAGGGACAGGGCTATCTGTTCGGCAAAGCAATGCCGGCTGATCTCTTCCGGTCATGGATGGCCGCCAGCAGGTCCGACGAACTTCAGTTTGTCGTGACGAGTTGAAGGAAAGTTTTTCAAGAGCAACGACAAACTGAGGTTTGTTGTGCCGATGCGAAGGACGTTTTAGAGCAAAACGACAAACTGAAGTTTTTCGCGGCCTCTGCCGCCGCCAGGTTGAAACGACAAACTGAAGTTTGTCGGACACTAGAAGGAGACTATCTGCAAATGAAACAAGCGCAGCGAGTTTTGATCATTGACGACGAGCCACAATTGCGACACTACCTCGCTCAGGCCCTGAGCGAAGACGGTTGGGAAACCAGTGAAGCAGAATCAGCGGAGCAGGCATTTGAAATGCTGCGCGAAGAGCATTGGCCCGTCGTGCTTTGTGATGTGATGCTGGGCGGCGCTGATGGTTTTAATGTGCTCCGTCGCTGCACCGCGGAAGCGCCCCAGACAAAGGTCGTCCTAATGACCGGACACGGCACGGCAATCGGGGCGCTCGATGCCTCGGCCTTTGGCGCTTACGATTATTTGCTGAAACCTTTCGGCCTTGATGATGTGCATTCGCTCTCAAAGAAATTGCGCGACCACCTGGCGGGTGCGGGAACTCACGCGTCTGCTAAAGCAGGTGTGGCCGCCAATCAAACAGAGATCGATATGGTCGGTCGCAGCGCCGCATTTATAGAAGTCATGAAACAAGTGGGCCGAGTGGCGCCGACGAATCTGGCGGTATTGCTGGCCGGAGAGACAGGAACCGGAAAAGAGTTGGTGGCCGCGGCCCTGCACCGCCGCAGCGGGCGCGCGGACAAGCCTTTCATTGCCGTTAATTGCGGTGCGATCCCGGCGGAACTGATCGAATCCGAGTTCTTTGGACACGTTAAGGGATCGTTTACCGGAGCAGATCGCAACCGAGAAGGTCTGTGGGAACAGGCCGGCGGCGGCACGGTTTTTCTCGACGAGATCACGGAAACAAGTCCGCAGTTTCAAGTTAAGCTGTTGCGGTCTTTGCAGGAAGGCGAGATACGACGAGTGGGCTCGAACCAGACTGTGCGCGTCGACGTACGCGTTGTGGCCGCGAGCAATTGTGACGTGGAACGCGAAGTCGAGGCCGGGAGATTTCGCAAGGATCTCTTCTATCGTTTGAATGCCGTCTCGATCGTTTTGCCGCCGCTGCGCGAGCGTCGTGAAGACATCGTGCCGCTGGCCAGGAGTTTTGCCAGGCGAGTCTCGGCCAAAAGTGAGCCAATCGGTTTTTCGGCTGAAGCGCTGCGCCTGCTCGAACGCTATCCGTGGCCCGGGAACGTTCGCGAGTTAGAGAATGCCGTGGTGCGCGCGTCGGTGATGTGCGATGGCCGTATTCGCGAGCAGGACTTGCCGGAGGGCGTGCGCTCGTACAGGGAAACGCTCGCGCTCGCCGTGCCCAATGAACCGCTGCTGAAGTCACCCAATGAATGGCCTCCGCTGGCGCGCGTCGAAGGGCGTTATGTCGCGCGTGTGCTGGCGTACACCGAAGGTAACAAGCAGGCCGCAGCTCGTCTGTTGGGCGTCGATCGCAAGACTCTTGATCGCATGATCAAACGCCACCAGATTGCCAGCTCTCGTCTGCTTGGTCCCCTGCGCGCCGCCTGACGCACGCAGCGGCTGCATTTTCAACGTTCAATGATCGACGTTCAAGGTCCGATGTTCAAGGTCCGAGGTCCACGGTCCGAGGTTCAAGATCCGAGGTCCACGGTCCACGGTCCGAGGTTCAAGGGCCGAGGTTCAAGGGCCGAGATGCAAATCTCGGAGCCTCAGATTTCAAATTTCAAATTCCAGATCTCAAATTGCAGACTCCAGACTCCAGACTCCAGACTCTAGACTCAAGACTCCAGACTCCAGACTATCGACTCCTTGCTGCTATCGTTTCCCGCGGAATCGCTCTAAACTGGCGGCATGGTCGACCCTCTTCTCCGTGCAAAATCTGAAACGACTGAATCTGCTGAGAGCGAAAAGATCGCCATGATGGCGAGAATGGCCGGCGGTGTGGCGCACGAGTTCAATAACGTGCTGGCCGTCATTCTGCTGCAGGCGGATATGTTGATCAAAACGCCGGGGCAGGACGGCGCTGTTTGTCAGCGAGGCCTGGAGATCAAAAGAGCTGCCGAGCGCGCCGCCGTCTTAACCCGCCAATTGCTGGCCTTTGCCGGCAAGCCTGTAATGCATCCGAAGACGCTGGATTTGAACCAGCAGTTGGCGAGTTTTCAGCCCGGGCTGGCAGGTATGTTGGGGCGCAAGGTTGAACTGGTAACTCAGTTCGGTTCGGGCGTGGGCCAGGTTATCGTCGATCCGATTTACCTCGAGCAGGTGTTTTCCATCCTGGCCGCAAATGCTCGCGACGCGATGCCCGCCGGCGGACAAGTGACTATTGCTACTGAAGCCTGCACCGTGCAGCGGTCTGCTGAAGACCCGACACAATCGGGCGAGTGTGCGGCGGGTGAGTATGTGAAGATCTCGGTCGTCGACACGGGCTCAGGGATGGATGCTGAAACCCTCGAACATGCGTTCGAGCCCTTCTTTACAACGAAGCGCACCGGACAGGGAGTGGGTCTGGGTTTGTCGACTGTCTATGGAATCGTCGGCAAGATGGGCGGCCGGATTCTGGTAGAGAGCGAGCCAGGTTGCGGCGCCAGATTTCAAATCCTTTTGCCGCGGGTCAGCGACGAGCCCGCTGAACCTCAGACCGAACTACGCGCGGACCACTTGCTGAGTGGCTCTGAAATCATCTTGCTGGTCGACGACGAAGCGATGGTGCGGCGCGCCACCTCGGAAATTCTGGAGATGTTTGGTTACCAGGTGATCGAGGCGGCCACCGGCAAAGACGCGTTGGAGATCTGTGAAGAGTGCGACGAGCCTATCGATCTACTGCTGACTGATATCACGATGGACCAGATGGATGGCCTCACCCTGGCGCGGGAGATTGGCGCCCAGTGGCCCAGGATCCCGGCGCTGTTTATGTCAGGCAACTCCGGCGCGTCAATGTCCGGTGACGGCTTGTTGGAAGCAGGCGCCGAGTTCATCGAAAAACCGTTCGAGCCTGAGGAGCTGCTGCGACGCATTCGACGCATTATCGATCGGAATCGAAAGCGTGATCAGAATTAGCTGCGGATGTACGCGGATTCACGCGGATCAAGAAAAAGGCGGCAGGCAGACCGCAGACGGCAGGAAAGCTCTTTGTCTTCTAGCGGAGCGTTGCGGAATCTGCAGATGGACAGAAACCGCCCGCTGCTATTCCGAATGCAAACCCTAACCATACGTGTGCTCCTGCCACCTGCCGTCTGCCTGCAAACCCGCGTTTATCCGCGTGCATCCGCGGCTTAATCTCTTTTGAATGGCCTTAATTTCGGCCTATACCGTCGCGCCGACCTTCTCTCGCTGCCGGTATACATAGGCCAGCAGTTCGGCGACTGCGCGGAAAAGTTCCGCGGGAATCACACCGCCCATTTCCACTGACTTGTAGAGCGAGCGCGCCAGCGGCGGGTTCTCCACGACCGGCACGTTGTGCGCTCTGGCTATTTCACGAATCTTTTTAGCGAGCAAGTCCGCGCCTTTCGCAAGGACGATCGGCGCCGCGTGGCGGTCGCGATCATATTTCAGAGCTACTGCAAAGTGAGTCGGGTTGGTAATGACTACATCCGCGCGTGGTACTTCAGCCGCGATGCGACGTTGGGCCAGCGCCCGAGCGGCGCGGCGTCGCTGACTCTTGAACAACGGATCGCCTTCCTGCCGGCGCATTTCATCTTTCAACTCCTGCTTGGTCATCCGCAGGGACTTTTCGTGCTTGTACCAACCGTAGAAATAATCGAGCGCCGCAACCAGCAGCAGGACACCGGCGGCCCGCAGGCCCAAGGTGTAAACAAGCGATCCGAGTGAGACGAACGTCTTCACCGAAGGCGCCCCGATAAGCAGCGGGCTTTCCGTGACCGTGCGCCGCAGGATTCCCCAGCAGGCGGCGATCAGACCGCCGAGTTTCAAAAGGCTTTTCAGCAATTCGACGGGACCATTGCTGCCAAAGATCCGTTTGAGATTGGCGACCGGATTGAAGCGTTCTGCTTTCGGCAACAGTGCCTTGGGCGCAAACGTCAACCCGCCCTGCGCAAAGTTACTGATTAGACCTGCCGACATCGCCGCCGCAATTATTGGTAGCGACAACATTGCCAGGTTGGACCCGGCGTTGATGAACATGCCCTGCAGTGTGGGGATCGTCAGTGGTTCGCGCGCGAGAACGTAGCCATTGGCATCGCTAAATAAGTTTGCCGAGCGGTGCAGCAAGTCTTCCGAATTGACGCGCAGCATCAGCATGGCCGCCAGAAACGAAGCCGTCGCCGCCAGCTCTGGCCGGCGCGCAACCTGGCCTTTCTCGCGAGCGTCTGCGCGTCGCTTTGGTGTTGCTTTCTCTGTGCGGTCGTTGGACATTAAGAGTTTTCAGTTTTCAGTTTTAAGTTTTAAGTTTTAAGTTTTCGGTCTTCGGTTTTGAGTTGTCTTTAGGAGTTTGTTTCTTAGGTTTCAAGTTTTGCACGTCGGATTCAGGGTTTCGATTTCGGAGTCTGAAAGTAGGGGGATGCAGTCTGAAATTTGGAGGCTGGAATTTGAAATCAAAGGATCTGAAGACAAAGAGCTGAAAACTCAAAACTGAAAACTCGAAACTCAAAACTCAAAACTGATTTATCAACTGCTTCAACCCCGTCTGCATTCCGGCAAACGCGGCGCGTAAAGCATTCGGCATGAAATAGAGCGAAGAGCCGATCAGCCATAGACCGGCCATGATCTTGACCGGAAACCCCAGCATCATTACCTGGATTTGCGGAATTGCGCGCCCGGCTATGGCCAGGGCCACCTCAACCGCAAACAGCATCACGATGGCCGGCGCGGCGAGGGCCACTCCGGTGGCCAGGGCGTCTGCGGACAAGCGAACGAACAGTTGGGCCATTGAAGCAGTGATGTGTGCGCCGCCCGGACCCGCCACTTCGAAACTGCGCACCGTTGCCAGCAGCAGCCAATGATGGCCATCAGCACCCATAAAGATCACTAAACCGAGCATCTGAGCGATCACGCCCAGCGCCGCCGTCTGCGCCTGAGTGGAAGGATCGATTGTGCCTGCGAGTGAAAAGCCCATCTGATAGCCAAGCACATGCGCCGCCATGTCCAGCGCGCTGAACACCAGCCGGCCTACAAAGCCGAATGCGCATCCCGTCAGGAGTTCAATAACCAACACCGGCAAGAGCGACGGCAGGTCTACGGGAGGTGTGGGCAATCGCGAAACCAACATCGGCGTCAGCGCCAGAGCCAGGGCCACCGCCAGGACCACGCGAATTTGCGGACTGAGAGCCTTATGTCCCCAGAAGGGAGCGAACGTGACCAGGCCACCGGCGCGCGCCAGCACCACGATAAAAATCAGCAGCGGCTTGAGCGGGATGATTAGCGGGTCCATGGAAAATCAGTGGGTAGTGGGCAGTGGGCAGTAAGCAGTGGGCCAAGTGGGAAATGACGGCGCAGTGAACGGGGCCAGGCACTTACTGCCCACTGCCCACTGCTCACTTCAAATACGGTCCAAAGTCGCTCAGAAGCGTCGTCGTAAACGAAATCAGAATGCGCAGCGCCCAGGGAAAGGTAATCAAAAACACGACAAAGATCGCGACCACTCGCGGCGCGAAAGAGAACGTCTGATCCTGAATCGAGGTCAATGCCTGAATCAAACTGACGACAATTCCGATGACGATTGCTACTGCGAGCATTGGCCCGGTGATCCACATCAGCGTTTCCAGCGCCCGCTGCATAAGCGTCATTACTGTTGCATCCGACATAGATTTAGACGTTCCTTCTTTTTGTAACGCAACCTGTTAGGTTGCGAATTTCGGCCAACAGGTCTTCAGCGGATCGATCGCAAGCTAACAGCTTGCGCTACAAACGCTAAAGCACGCTTTTGACGAGCGAGCCGACAATCAAATACCAACCGTCAACCATCACAAACAGCAACAGCTTGAGCGGCATCGAAACGATCACGGGCGGCAATTGCATCATGCCCATGGAAAGCAAGACCGACGAGACCGCCATGTCGATGACCAGAAACGGAATGAACAGCACAAAGCCAATCTGGAAGGCCGTCTTCAGCTCAGAGATCATGTAGGCAGGGATCAGCGCCATCGTGGGTACATCATCGGCAGTTTTTGGCCGCGCACTGCCCGACAAACGCAGGAACAATGCCAGGTCGCGCTCGCGGGTTTGTTTGAGCATGTAGGCGCGCAGTGGCACCAGGGCGCGGGTCACCGCTTCAGTCTGGGAAATTTGCCCGCTCATCATCGGTTGCAAGGCTTCAGTGTTGATGCGGCCGATGACCGGCGACATCACGAACAGGGTGAGAAAAAGCGCCAATCCAATTAACACCTGATTGCTCGGCGCCTCTTGTGTGCCGAGCGCCTGGCGCAAGAAATGGAACACGATGATCAGCCGGGTAAAGCAGGTCATCGAGATCAAGATCGCCGGAATGAAGCTCAACAGAGTGAGCATCACGACAATCTGAATCGGTAGTGATCCGGCGCCGACGGCTTTGGTGAGATCGACCGGCACTTGAGGTGCGGCGTTCGCTGCGGTTTGCGCCGCAGCCGGCACAGCAAAGCCCACCAACACGAGTAACAAAAGACAAAGAATGAACAGGCGACGTCTTACCATTGGACTCCTTCGCCGTTTTTCCATTCCGTTTCACCCAGGCGACCGGATGCAGTGTTGAGTTGCTCGGCGAAAGGAAGATCCTTTGCTTCGCTCAGGATGTCGCCGACCGACTGAATTCGGGGAGCGACTGCTTCGCTCTCAGTCTCGGCCAGCAGCGTGACTGATTGTGGAGTTGAGCCGATCAACAAAGTGCGTCGGCCGAATCGCACGATCGCCACTGAGCGACGCTCGCCCAAACCGATCGAATTCAAGATCGCCAAATCCGGCGCATCTTCTTTCGGAGCGCCAAAGCGTGCACCGCCAAAACGTTTCATGCCCCAGGCGGCGGCGACGATCAGTCCGACAATCAGGAGGAGAGCTCCAAGCGTACGAAACAGCAATCCAGTTGCGCTGGGTGCTGCCTGTTGGTTCTCGCGCTCAGTCTCGGCCATGAACGGCAACCGATCATTGGCGTTTTTGTCCGGCACAGGCGCAGCGGTCTGATTAGCCGCGGCCTCTGGTTTTGAATTGGCGTTCGCCGGAGCTTCCGCGGGTTTGCTTGAACTTTGGCCGGCGCGTGTTTGCTGAGCCAATACCGCAGAGGCCGGACTGATGGCGAGCAGCAGGATCGCAGCAGCCGCGAATCCAAATGGTTTATGGAGAAGCATCAGTTTCTTTGCTCGGTGATCTCGTTGATGCGGATGCCGGTGCGATCTTCGATCATGATGATCTCGCCGCGAGCCAGACGTTGATCATCGGCCAGCACGTCAACACCTTCACCGGTTGAGCGCGCCAACTGCACGATGGCCTGGGTCTCCAGTTCGAGAATGGCGGCGGCCGTCAACTTGGTGCGGCCCAGTTCGATAGCGACGGGAATGAGCAGGTCCAGATGGTCCTTCCACGATTCAATCGTGGCCTCATTCTGAGCGCGCAGTTCCTCTTGATTGATTTCCATATGAACTACATTTGCACGATGAAGTCGGTGATGTAGATAGCGTGGACTTCAGGTTTGTCGACGGCGGATCGGGCAGCGCTGAGCATTTCCTTGCGCAGCTCGGCCTTGCCTTCGACGGTCAACACCTGCTCGGAAGTTTTGGTGGTAATGATGGCGAGGATCGCATTGCGCACGCGAGTGGTGAAAATCGGATCTGCTTTTCCTTCGCCGGTGTCGCCAACGCCCAGACTGATCGTCATGCGCAAATAGCGAGTCTCGTTCCGGTCGGCCAGATTAACGATGAAGGGCTGCAGCTCGATTACTTCTTTGACGGAAGTATCCTCTGCGACCTCAGTCGCTTGACCGTGGGCCGGCTTCTTGTCTGTGCCCTTCGTAGCTGCAACAGTTGCTTTGGCAGCGGACCGATGGCGCCAGTAATAGAACCCTCCGGCGCCACCTGCGCCAATGACCACCAGCAGCAGGCCAACCACCAGCAGCCGCTTTAGGCCGCCCTTCTTTTTCTTTGGTTGTCCCTGAGATTCTTCGGAATCGGGTACGTTCTCTTCTTCGGGCATTGCTACCTCCAATGGTTTAACTGCGAGCAGTGTGCCGCTCGCAATTTTCGTTGAAATCGCTGATTTGCTTAATGATTTGCTAATTCGAGGATGGCTCGTGCCGGTGGGCAGGAGACCAGAGAAGTGAAGCGACTATTCTCCGGCAGCCAGGCGACGGATTTCCGACACCTCGTGCGAGAACTGCCGGTGCACTGCTGGAGTTTGGTTTGCTCTAGCCCGCGGAGCGGGCAACAGCGTAAAGCCTGGGGTGGAGCGAAGCGGAACCCCAGGGGACGGTCCCGCCGTCAAAACCAAGCCCGCGAAGCGTGCGACAGCGGATAAGTTGCCGCCGATGATTAAGGCAATTCAAGCGAAGTGATTTCCTCGAACGAACATGCTGCCGCCCGCTTCGCGGGCTCGGTCATCTATCGCTCGTTGTCCTGGGGTTCCGCTCCGCTCCACCCCAGGCTTTATGCTGTCACCCGCTTCGCGGGTTTTCATTCTTCCGCCAGTTCAGTGACCTGGTGGAGCGGCAGATACCGGGGCGGGTTCCCTGGTCAGCTTCACGTTTTTTGGCGGCGCGTCAGGCGCGCCCACCACGACAGACCGTTGTCCGTCAGTCTTTGGCGCCACGGATCTGCTTTCGGGTTTGGTGATCGGTGTCGCCGGTTTTTTGGCTGCCTCAGTAGTCAGTTGGCCATTGATCTTCTTCTGCGTCTCACTGATCTGCTTCTCTGTCTCACTGTCACCTTCTGCGGGGATCGTCGCGGCTGGCCCGTAGGTCTTCAATACCGTGATGCTGATGCGCCGGTTGGCTACTGCATACGGATCGTCGGGAATGATCGGTTCAGTATCGGCGTAGCCGACGATGCGCCGGATCTGTTCCGGCTTAACGCAGGTTGTTTCGAGGATCCGGCGGGCAGCGTTTGCCCGGTCCGCTGAAAGCTCCCAGTTGGTGTAGACCGAGTCCGCAGGAAACTGCTGGCGGTCAGTGTGTCCGCCGATCAGTAGCGGGTTCGGCAACGTACAGATCGCCCGTGCGATCTCTTCCAGAATCGCGCGCGCGTCGGGTGTCACGGTGGCGCTGCCCGAGCTGAACGAGACACGATCGGCCTTGTCAAGAATTTGAATTCGCAGACCCTGCTCGGTCATTTCAATCTTGATCTGATCCTTGTATTTCGAAAACTCGGGTCGCGTATCGAACTTCTTCTTCAGGGTTGTCGCCAGCCCGAACAGCGCTTGTTCTTCGTCCTTCGAAGTGAGCGCACTCGGATCCTTACTTACTTTCTTTGGCCCATTGACGATGCCGCCGGCTTGCTGATCAAAGACCCCGGGTGAGCGAAAGTAGTTAGCGATCGCCTGTTTTAGTTTCGTGTCGGCCTGAGAGACCAGCCACAAGACGAGGAAGAGCGCCATCATCGCCGTGACAAAGTCTGCGTAGGCGACTTTCCAGGCGCCACCATGATGAGCAGCGTGGCCCTTGACCTTCTTTACCCGGCGGCGCGGTTTTTTTTCTGGTTCACCCAAGATGCCTTACCTCGGCTTGATCTCTCTCAGTTGGGGTTCGAGTTCGGCGCTTGAGGGGCGATCAGAACTGAAAAGGGATTTGCGGGCGAACTCAACCGCCGTAATCGGCGCGGCGCCGTTGGCAAAAGCGCTGACCCCGGTCTTGATACATTCGAGGTACTTGGCTTCGTCGGCGGCGAGGTTTTCAATATTCGCCGCGATGGGCGCGACCATTCCGTATGAAAGCAGCAAGCCAAGGAACGTACCGACCAACGCGGCGGCCACGTGATGACCGAGTTCTTCAGGTGGTCCATCCAGGTGCTGCATGGTAACGACAATGCCCAGTACGGCCGCCACGATCCCGAGGCCGGGAAGGGAATCAGACACACGGTTCAGCAGCGCCGGAACGATCGCTGCTTCCTGATGGTGAGTTTCCATCTCGGTCTCCATGGCGATTTCCAATTCCTCAGGTTCCGCGGCGCCATTGACCAGCATCTTCATCGCGTCACAGAAGAAATCGAGCGCATGATGGTTCGAAAGAAACCTGGGATACTTCGCAAAGATCATCGACTCAGCCGGCGAATTGACGTCTTCCTCAATCGAGAGCAGGCCGCCCTTCTTGGCATTGATAAAAATTTCGTACTGGATGCGCAGCAGCTCAGCATACGAGTTCCTGCTGTAGGGCGATCCTTTCAACGCGGTTGGGATCTTCTTCACCAGGAGCTTGAGCAGCTTGAGCGGATTCGCGGCCAGCATTGCACCGAAAGCGGCGCCGCCGATAACCACGAACTCTGATGGCTGGACGAGGACTCCCATGGGTCCCTGAATCATCAGGAAGCCCCCGATGACGCAACCCAGCACAACGATGATGCCGATAATTAGAAACAAAGGGTTTTCACCACCCGACGGATAACCTTTGGCGAGCGTTTAGAGGTAACGCAAGCTGTCAGCTTGCGCGCCTGTTGAATGCCATTCAATCATCGCAAACTAACAGTTTGCGTTACACAAATTAGGACACTACGACGAAAAAAATGGGCCAACGAATCGCCGAACACAGCACGGCCCGCCATCTAAATCGACACTTTTGAGGGAAAACTTGAGGAGTGGCGATCTTGTCAGTACCGCCTGCGGTAGCGGGCGGGCCCCATCGCTACCGCTCCGGGTACTGACCTGGTCGCCGCCCCAAAAGCTATTCTGTGCTTACACGTTCTGGATCAGATCCTGCAGCGTCTGGCTGATGGTCGTGATCACTTTCGAGTTAGCCTGAAAGCTGCGCTGGGCCACAATCAGGTCGGTGAATTCAGAGGCGATATCGACGTTACTTTGTTCGAGCGTGCCGCCGATTACTTCACCGCGACCGCCGCTGCCGGGGACGCCGATAGACGGCTGGCCCGAAGCGGGTGTTTCACCGAAAGCGTTGCCGCCAAGGTGACTGAGTCCGTCCTGGGAATTGAACGACGCGACCGCCAACTGAGCGACCGGACGCACCTGACCGTTACTGAACACCGCGAAGACCACGCCGTCGTGATTTGGCGAGACCGACAGTCCCGTCAACGAACCGGCAGCGTAGCCATCCTGTTGAATTGAGGCCACGGCCGAGGCTGCGGAGAAGTTCGTGATGTTCGCCGGGCCCTGGCTGCCATCGGGATTCGTCTGAAACAGATTGACGTTGATCGAAGGCAGAGAAGCGCCACCCAACTGTGTCTGGTCCGGAACGACGCTGAGCGTGGTCGGCGCAGTCAACAAACCATTCGCGTCGAACACCAAAGCCGACGGAGCGGCTCCGGTATTAATCGTCGCGGCGTTGCCATCCAGCGTACCGGCGATTTGATAGGTACCGTTCGCCTGTTTGCTGAAGGTCAAATCGAGAGTGTGCGAAACACCCTTTGAGTCAAAGACCTCGATGGGTGAATGAAACACAGCCCCGGCTTGGTCCGCACTATTCAGGTTCATCTTCACAGTCACCTGACTGGTGACTACGGGTGCGGTGATCTCGCCGATCGGAATCTTTACCGCTGTCAGTGCTGCGCCGGCGGGAACAGCGCCGCCAACCGCCGCATAACCTTGAACCTGGTTGCCGCTGGGGGCTACCAGAAATCCATCTTTGTTGATTGAGAAGTCGCCGGCGCGCGTGTAGACTTGTCCGCCCTGCGCATTCCTGACTACGAAAAAGCCGGGTCCCTGAATGGACGCCGCGGTGGCTGAAGAGTTGTCGACCAGATTCCCCTGAGAGAAGTTGGTGGGGATGGCCGCTGTGGCGACGCCGCTGCCGATTTGCATCGCGCCGCCGCTGCCGTTGAGCCGCACACCCAGCGAGTTGGTGAATATGTCCGCGAAAGTAATCGAGCTGCTTTTGAAAGCAGTCGTGTTCGCGTTCGCAATGTTGTTGCCGGTAACGCCCAGCGAGTTTGAGCTGGCGCGCAGGCCGGAAAGAGCCGTGGAAAACGAAAAAGGCATGTTGGTCTCCTTAAAGTCTAAGTGATTGGTTAGTGGTGAGAGGTTTGGGCTGGTTGCTGATTCACGCCGGTAATTCTGGAAGGGTCCTGATTCAAGTTTTTCTCTGCGCAGTCTCTGCGCCCTTTGCGTCTCTGCGGTGAATAACAGCTTGGAAAACATTCACCGCGGAGTCGCTGAGAGCGCAGAGGCGGGCGCCGAGAATTTCAAATAAGGACACCCTTGTAATTCTGCTCTGTTTGTCAGTCGGTTTCCCCCGACGCTAAACGAATCAACTCGAACTCGAGTGTGCAGATACTTCAGCGCCGAGTTACGGTTTCGGAAGTAACTGACCGAGCCTTTCGTTGATGCTCATCAGTTGTTCGAGCGAGTTGAACTGCGCCAACTGGGCGACGAACTGTGCTCCGTCCTGTGGGTTCAGGGGGTCCTGGTGTTTCAACTGCTCTACGA